>Ga0209415_10001518_pt1 | contig 44427 bp, 46 predicted proteins | sample PeaSoiSIISIP2007_FD_187696 | JGI IMG/M metagenome (GOLD analysis project Ga0209415, IMG submission 187696) | Peat soil microbial communities from Weissenstadt, Germany - SII-SIP-2007 (SPAdes) (version 2) | ecosystem: Environmental > Terrestrial > Soil > Wetlands > Peat | place: Germany...
CCAAGGAGGAAGCCGAGCTCGCCAGCCGCAGCAAGACCGAGTTCCTCGCCAACATGAGCCACGAGCTGCGCACGCCCCTGAACGCCATCATCGGCTTCTCGCAGGTGATGGCCGACCAGATGATGGGCCCGCTCGGCAGCACGCGTTACGTGGGCTATTCGCGCGACATCTGCACCAGCGCGCAGCATCTTCTCGGCATCATCTCGGACATTCTCGACGTCTCGAAGCTCGAGGCGGGCAAGATCGAATTGGACGAGGACGAAGCCGAGATCGTCCTCATCGTCGAGAACGTGCTGCAGCTCGTGCGCGAGCGCGCCCGCGCGCTGGAGATCGAGATCGACGTCGATGTGGAGGACGATCTGCCGCTGCTCCGGGTCGACGTCTTGAAGCTCAAGCAAGTGCTGCTCAACCTCATCACCAACGCGATCAAGTTCAGCCACACCGGCGGCCGCGTGATGCTCCGCATCCACGCCGAGCCCGACGGTCTCGTGCTCGCCGTCACCGACTGCGGCATCGGCATGGACGAGGCCGAGGTCGCCACCGCGGTGAGCCGCTTCGGCCAGGTGGCGAGCGCCTTGAGCCGCAAGCATCCCGGCACCGGCCTCGGCCTGCCGCTGGCGATCGGGCTGGTGGAACTGCATGGCGGCACCCTCGCCATCGAGAGCCGCAAGGGGGTTGGCACCACGGTCACGGTGCGCCTCCCCAAGGCGCGCTTCGCGCAGCTTCCGGCCGCAGCCTCGGCCTAAGCTCGCCCCAATATCTCGTAGGCCGGATCATGTTGGCCTACCAATAGGCGGATTTTTCTGTCAGAATCGCCAACGCGGTGTCGGGCGCGGGCGGACCTTGCGCGCGTCCGGTCGTGGGGAAAAGGCCGAAAGAATACCGGAATGACGCTACGGCAAGAGGCAGCGAGCCCGTCCGCCGCCCAGCCGCCGGGGAAAAGAGTGTGGGTGCTCGCCGCGAGCCTCGCGGCCTATGCCATGCTGGCGCCGCTCGCGGTGGCAGCGCTGACCGGGCCGTCGCCGGTGCGCGGCTTCGGCACCATGGTGCTGGCGACCAGCCTGCTGGGCCCCGGGCTCGCGACCATCCTGGTGTGCTGGCGCGGCCTGGGCGCGATCGCCCGCGACCTCGCCGAGCGCGGCGACGAGGAGCCGAACCAGGCCATCCTGCGCATCTACATGTCGGCGGCGTTGCTCGCGTATATCTGCGCCGTGGCCGCTTCCGGCGGCCCGGGCGAGCGACTGCCGCCGCTGATCGCGATCCAAGTCGGGTTCGCGCTCGCGGCTTGGCTGGTGCTGCTTCACTGCATAATCGTACCGGCGTCGAGGCCGCGCCGCGCCGCGAGCCTCATTGGCGACACGCTGGTCTTATCGCTGTTCCTGCACTGGGGGGATGCGGCCGCGTCGCCCTGGATCGTGATCTATCTCGCCCTCACCTTCGATCACGGCCTGCGCTTCGGCGCCGGCGCGTTGGTCGCCGCTTCGCTCGCCAACGTCATCGGGTTCGCCGCCGTCGTCGCCACCACGCCGGTGTGGCGCGCCATGCCGCTGGCCGATCTCGCGCTGTTCGTGGCGCTGGGCGTGCTGCCGCTCTATGGCGCGGCGCTGGCGCGGCGGGTGGACGAGGCGCGCCGGGAAGCGGCCTTGCTGCGCGCCGGGCGCGGGCGCCTCCTCGCCGTCCTGAGCCACGAGCTGCGCGCGCCGCTCAACACGCTCATCGGCGTGGGCGCGCTGCTCGCCCGCACCCGGCCCGACGCGGCGCAGCGCGAGATGGTGGCGACGGTGCAGCTCGCCGCCCGCACCTTGCTGGGCCTCATCAACGACCTGCTCGATCCGGCGCGGCTCGAGGACGGCGAGGCGCCGCAGCGCAGCGAGAGCTTCGCGCTGCGCGAGGTGCTGGGCGGCGCGGTCGCGATCCTGCGGCCCCAGGTTGAGGCCAGGGGGCTCGAATTGTCGCTGGTGGTGGACCCCCGCCTGCCCCATGTCTGCCGCGGCCTGCCGCTGCAGTTGCGCCAGTTGCTGATGAACCTGCTCGCCAATGCCATCGCCGCTGCGCCGCGCAGCAACCTCGCGGTCAACGCCACCTTGGTGGAGCGCGAGCCGGGCCAGGTGCGGCTGCGGCTCGTCGTGCGCGCGGAGCCTGCGGGCGCCGTCTCCCCGCCGGCCGAGCGCGGCAACGGCCTCTTCGCCCAGGCCGAGGAGCCGCATGCACCGGACGGCGGCGACGGCGCGCTCGGCCTCGCCATCGCCGATGCGCTGGTCGAGCAGATGGGCGGCACCATCGCCAGCGACGACGAGGGCGTTACCACCATCGAGATCGCGCTCGCCTGCGACGAGGAAGCCGCCGCGCCGCCGCCCGACCTGATGGGACGGCGCCTGGCCCTGGTCACGCCCGACCGCGAGCTGGCCGACCGGCTGCAAACCTGGCTCAAGGCTTGGCGCGGCGAGACCCAGTGGTATGCCGAGGGCGAGGACGCACTCACCGTGCTCGGCGGCGCGGCGCGGCACGTGGTGGTGATCGACGGGCGGCACGACCCGCTCGGCGGCCTGAGCCTGGCGCACCGGCTGGCGACGGCCTCGCCGCACCCGACCATCCTGTTCATCGCGCCGCCGCAGGCGAGCGCGGCGGTTGCGGGGCTCGCCGCGACCCAGCTCGGCGCCGTGATCGAGGAGCCGGTGACCGAAACCGCGCTGGCCAACGCCCTGCTCAGCGTCCTGGCCGAGACCGCCACAGAACCGGATTCATCCGGCGCGCGCCTCAAGCTGCTAGTCGCCGACGACAATGCCGACACCCGCGAGCGGCTCAAGACCATCCTCGAGCGCGCCGGCCACCGGGTCGAGCTCGCCTCCGACGGCGGCGCGGCGCTGGCGGCGCTCGACAAGGGCGGCATCGATGCCGCCTTGCTCGACCTCGACATGCCCGGAGTCAGCGGCGACGCGGTGGCGAAACTGCACCGCCTGCGCCACCCCGCCAGCGAGCTGCCCCTCATCGCGCTCGCTGCCGACGCTTCGGCCGCAACCGACGCACGCTGCCGCGAAGCCGGGTTCGACGCCGCGTTGATGAAGCCCGCCGACGCGCCGCAGCTCCTCGCCGCGATCGATGCGGCGCGCGCCGCGCGCGCCGCGATCGTTCGCGCGCCCGCCGCAGAGTCTCCCGACGTGACGCCGATCTCGTCCCATCCGCGCTTCCTCGGCGAGGGCGCCGAGATCGTGCGCGAGGCGACCATCGATTCCCTGCGCGGGTTGGGCGGCAACGAATTCGTCGCCGAGGTGGTGGAGACGTTCCGCAACGACGCCAACCGGCTCATCGCCCGGCTGCGTCACGCCGCCCAGCGCAGCGATCTGGCGCAATTTGCCGAACTGGCGCACTCGCTGCGCAGCGGCGCCGCCAATATCGGCGGCATTCGCCTGTGCCAAACGCTGACCGCGCTCGAGGATCTGAGCCACCAGGAGCTGCGCCAAGCCGGCATGGCCTATGTCGAGAAGATCGAGAGCGAGCTCTCCCGCCTCGACCTCGCCCTCGAACCCTTCGTCCGCACCCAGCGCCGCGGCTAGTGAAACCCTCTCCGCCACTGCGTGGGTGAGAGGGATAAAAAAGTGGCGGTTCTATCTCATCCGCATCCACACTAAGATCGAGCACCGCCCCGAATCCCCAGGATCGCCCATGGACGCCATCGAAGCCCTGACCTCGCGCCGCAGCCCGCCCAAGCTGATCGAGCCCGCGCCGACCGACGCCGAACTCGAAGCGATGCTCGGCGCCGCGATCCGCGCCCCCGACCACGGGCGGTTGCGGCCGTGGCGCTTCATCGTGCTGCGCGGCACGGCGCGCGAGCGGCTGGGCGACGTGCTGGGCCAGGCGCTCAAGGCGCGCGAGCCTGCCGTGCCCGACGACGCCGTCATGCGCGAGCGCCAGAAGCCGCTGCGCGCGCCGCTCGTGGTCGCCGTCGCCGCTGCCTTGGACGCGGGCCACAAGATCCCGGTGGTCGAGCAATTGCTGGCGGCGGGCGCGGCGACCCAGAACATCCTGCTCGCGGCGCACGCGATGGGCTTCGGCGCGTGGTGGCGCACCGGCGACGGCGCCTACGACGCGCATGTGAAGGAGGCGCTGGGCCTCAAGGCGAGCGACGCGATCGTGGGCTTCCTCTATCTCGGCACCGGCACGGGCCGCACGCCGATCCCGCCCGACGAGCCGGGGGTCAAGGAGTTCGTGCGCCAGTGGACCGCGCCGGTGGCGTGATCAGAACGCGTATTCGCGCCCGGGTTGCGCGCGCGAAGGCACCGTGTTAGAACCCGCCGCGCTTTCCGGGGGGCGCCGTGCGCGGGCGTCTTCGGCACCGAAAAAATCCGCGGAAAGCTCCGTGCCATAAGGCATTTCGGCGGCGACCGGCGCGTCGTCTCCTGGCAATTGAGGACCGTTAAGACGTGGCATCCGAAGCGACAGGCGTTGGCGGGCTCGCCTTGCGTTACGCGACCGCGCTCTACGACCTCGCCGACGAGCGGGCGGCGCTCGACCTCGTGGCGGACGATCTTCGGTCTCTCAGGACGCTCATCGCCGAGAGCGCCGATCTGAGGCGCATGATCTTGAGCCCGGTGATCGGGCGCGCCGACCAAGGCAAGGCGATCGCCGTTCTGGCCGAGCGCGCGGCGCTGCAACCGCTGACCCGCAATTTCCTGGGGCTGCTCGCGCGCAACCGGCGCCTCTTCGCGCTGCCGGCGATGATCGAGCGGTTTCTCGCGGCCTTGGCCTTCCGCCGCGGCGAGGTGACGGCGGAGGTGGCGGCGGCGCAGGCTCTGTCGCCGGCGCAACGGGACAGGTTGGGCGAGCAGCTGCGCCGCGCGGTCGGACAGAAGGTGAGCGTCGAGCTCAGCGTCGATCCGAGCCTCCTGGGCGGGCTCGTCGTCAAGATCGGCTCGCGCATGGTCGACGCCTCGCTCAAGGGCAAGCTGCGCCGCCTCGAGATGGTGATGAAGGGGGTTCGCTAGATGGACATTCGCGCGGCGGAAATTTCCGCCATCCTGAAGCAGCAGATCGCCGATTTCGGCAACGAGGCCGACATCGCCGAGGTGGGCCAGGTGCTGTCGGTCGGCGACGGCATCGCGCGCATCTATGGCCTCGACCAGGTCCAGGCCGGCGAGATGGTCGAGTTCCCGAACGGGGTCAAAGGCATGGCCCTCAACCTCGAGAGCGACAATGTGGGCGTGGTGATCTTCGGCGACGACAGCGGCATCAGCGAGGGCGACACGGTGAAGCGCACCGGCGCCATCGTCGACGTGCCGGTGGGCAAGGGCCTGCTCGGCCGGGTCGTCGACGCGCTCGGCAACCCGATCGACGGCAAGGGCGAATTGACCGATGTGAAGCGCACTAGGGTCGAGGTCAAGGCGCCCGGCATCGTGCCGCGCCGCTCGGTGCACGAGCCGGTGCAGACGGGCCTCAAGGCGATCGACGCGCTGGTGCCGATCGGCCGCGGCCAGCGCGAGCTGATCATCGGCGACCGCCAGACCGGCAAGACCGCGGTCGCGATCGACGCCTTCCTCAACCAGCGGGTGCCGAACCAGTCGGGCGAGGAAGGACGCAAGCTCTATTGCGTCTATGTCGCGATCGGCCAGAAGCGCTCGACCGTGGCGCAGATCGTCAAGACCTTGCAGGATTACGGCGCGCTCGACTATTCGATCGTGGTGGCGGCGACCGCGTCGGAGCCGGCGCCGTTGCAGTTCCTCGCACCCTATACCGGCTGCGCCATGGGCGAGTTCTTCCGCGACAACGGCATGCACGCCGTCATCGTCTATGACGATCTGTCGAAGCAGGCGGTGGCCTACCGCCAGATGTCGCTCTTGCTGCGCCGGCCGCCGGGGCGCGAGGCCTACCCGGGCGACGTGTTCTATCTCCACTCGCGGCTTCTGGAGCGCGCCGCCAAGATGAACGAGGAGCACGGCTCGGGCTCCCTGACCGCGCTGCCGATCATCGAGACGCAGGCGGGCGACGTCTCGGCCTATATCCCGACCAACGTCATCTCGATCACCGACGGCCAGATATTCCTCGAGACCGATCTCTTCTATCGTGGCATCCGCCCGGCCATCAACGTGGGCCTCAGCGTCAGCCGGGTCGGCTCGGCGGCGCAGATCAAGGCGATGAAGCAGGTCGCCGGCAAGATCAAGCTCGAGCTGGCGCAATACCGCGAGATGGCGGCCTTCGCGCAATTCGCCTCCGACCTCGACCCGGCGACGCAGCGGCTCCTCGCCCGGGGCGTGCGCCTGACCGAGCTTCTGAAGCAGCCGCAATTCACGCCCATGGCGGTCGAAGAGCAAGTGGTGTCGATCTTTGCCGGCACGCGGGGATATCTCGACAAGATCGAGGTGCGCGACGTGACCCGCTTCGAAGCGGCGATGCTGAGCGAGGTGAAGGCGCGCCAGCCGCAGCTCCTGGCCTCGATCCGCGACAAGCGCGAAGTGACGGCCGACACCGACAAGGCGCTGGCGACGTTCCTCGAAGGCTTCGCCCAGACCTTCGCCTGAGCCCATGCCCAGCCTCAAGGATTTGCGGCTTCGCATCCGCAGCGTCCGCTCGACGCAGAAGATCACCTCGGCGATGAAGATGGTCGCGGCGTCGAGGCTCCGGCGCGCGCAGGAGCAGGCCGAGGCGGCGCGGCCCTACGCCATGCGCATGGAGCGCATGCTGGGTTCGCTGGCTACGAGCCTGCGCGGCCGCGCCAACGTATCGCCGCTCTTGGCCGGCACTGGTCAGGACCGGGCGCATCTCATCGTCGTCGCGTGCTCGGACCGCGGCCTCGCCGGCGGCTTCAACGCCACCATCCTGCGCGAGGCGCGCCGCACCATCCGCGAGCTGCAAGGCGCCGGCAAGGAGGTGAAGCTCCTCACCATCGGCCGCAAGGGACGCGACAGTTTGCGCCGCGATTATGCGCGCCTCATCCTCGAGAGCCTAACCGACGTGGGGCGGCCGCGCCTGACCTTCGATGCGGCGCAGGATTTGGCGGCGCGCATCATCGCGCGCTTCGCCGCGGGCGAGTTCGACGCCGCCACCATCATTTACAACCGCTTCCGCTCGGCCATGACCCAGGTCGTGACACGGCAGCAGATCGTCCCGTTCTCGCCGCCCCAGGCGCCGGCGGCCTCGGAAGCGGCGAGCGGCGTCTACGAGTTCGAGCCCGACGAGGCCGACATCCTGCGCGACCTGCTGCCGCGGGCGCTCGCCGTGCAGGTGTTCGGCGCGCTCTTGGAGAACGCGGCCAGCGAGCAGGGCGCGCGCATGACGGCGATGGACAACGCGACGCGCAACGCCGGCGAGATGATCGACCGTCTCAACATGACCTACAACCGCACCCGCCAGGCGACCATCACCAAGGAACTGATCGAAATCATTTCCGGCGCCGAGGCGCTGTAGAGGAAACTCATCATGGCTACCAACAGCATCGGCACCATCACCCAGGTCATCGGCGCGGTGGTCGACGTGAAGTTCGAGGGCGAGCTGCCGTTTATCCTGAACGCGCTCCATCTCGAGAACCAGGGCAAGCGCCTGGTCCTCGAAGTGGCGCAGCATTTGGGCGAGAACACGGTGCGCACCATCGCCATGGACACGACCGACGGGCTGGTGCGCGGCGCCCAGGTGACCGACACCGGCGCGCCCATCCGCGTGCCGGTGGGGCCCGAAACCTTGGGCCGCATCCTCAACGTGGTCGGCGAGCCCGTCGACGAGCGCGGGCCGGTCGGCGCAACGCGCTTCATGCCGATCCACCGCGCCGCGCCCGCCTTCATCGAGCAATCGACCGAGGCCGAGATCCTGATCACCGGCATCAAGGTGGTGGACCTGCTGGCGCCCTATGCGCGGGGCGGCAAGGTCGGGCTGTTCGGCGGCGCCGGCGTCGGCAAGACCGTGATCATCATGGAGCTGATCAACAACATCGCCAAGGCGCATGGCGGCTACTCCGTCTTCGCCGGCGTCGGCGAGCGCACGCGCGAAGGGAACGACCTCTATCACGAGATGATGGAATCGAAGGTCATCATTCCCGACGGGCCGGGCTCCAAGGCGGCGCTGGTCTATGGCCAGATGAACGAGCCGCCGGGCGCGCGCGCCAGGGTCGGCCTCACCGGCCTCACCTTGGCCGAGTATTTCCGCGACGAGGAAGGCCAGGACGTGCTGTTCTTCGTCGACAACATCTTCCGCTTCACCCAGGCCGGATCGGAAGTCTCGGCGCTGTTGGGCCGCATCCCCTCGGCGGTGGGCTATCAGCCGACGCTCGCGACCGACATGGGCGCCTTGCAGGAGCGCATCACCACCACGCGCAAGGGCTCGATCACCTCGGTGCAGGCGATCTATGTCCCGGCCGACGATCTGACCGACCCCGCCCCGGCGACATCCTTCGCCCATCTCGACGCCACCACCGTGCTGTCGCGCCAGATCGCCGAGCTGGGGATCTATCCCGCGGTCGATCCGCTGGATTCCACGTCGCGCATGCTCGACCCGCGCGTCGTCGGCGACGAGCATTACGGCGTCGCGCGCGACGTGCAGCGCGTGCTGCAGACCTACAAGTCGCTGCAGGACATCATCGCCATCCTGGGCATGGACGAATTGAGCGAGGAAGACCGCCTCACCGTGTCGCGCGCGCGGAAGATTCAGCGCTTCCTGTCGCAGCCCTTCCACGTCGCCGAGGTGTTCACCGGCTCGCCCGGCGTGTTCGTCAAGCTCGAGGACACCATCAAGGGCTTCAAGGGCATCGTCGCCGGCGACTATGACGAGCTGCCGGAAAGCGCCTTCTACATGGTCGGCACCATCGAGGAAGCGGTCGAGAAGGCGCGCAAGATCGCGGCCGAGGCGGCCTGATGGCCGACCGACTGCAATTCGAGCTGGTCTCGCCCGAGCGCCTGCTGCTGTCCGAGCCGGTGGGGCTCGTCGTCGTGCCGGGGACGGAGGGGAATTTCGGCGTGCTGCCGGGACACGCCCTCTTCATTTCCACGGTGCGGGCGGGCGTGATCGACGTCTATGCCGCGGGACTGCCCACCATCACCGAGCGCATCTTCGTCTCGGGCGGCTTCGCCGAAGTGACGCTCGAGCGCTGCACCGTCTTGGCCGACGAGGCCGCGCCGCTCTCATCGCTCGACCGCGCGACGATCGAGGGCGAGGCGAAGGCGCTGGAGACGGCGACCGCGACTTTGCGCGACAACGCCGCGCGCCTCTCCGGCACCGAGCGCGAAACCGCCGTCATCGAGCTCGCATCGTCGGAGCGCCGCCTCGCCGTCGCGAACGCCAAGCTCGACGCGCTCGGCGCGAAGGCGCATTGAGGCGAACCCCCTCGCATCGCTTCGCGACGGAAGGGTGAGGACGCGGGTCCACCGAAGTTCGCGGCTCAAGACAACCCCCGTCATTGCGAGGCGCCCGAAGGGCGACGAAGCAATCTCTGCGGCCAAGCGTCGGGGAGATTGCTTCGCTACGCTCGCAATGACATCGCGGCAAAGACTTTGAACGTCAGACTCGAGGAACGAGCACCGCTTGATTCAGTGCAATAGATGCACTATCCTGTTCGCTCGTTCGGGGCGGTCCGCATGCCGACGATCAAGCGTTTTAGTGGTTGCCGCATCGAGATGTATTTCGGCGACCATCCGCCGCCGCATTTTCACGTCACGAGCCGACATGGCACTGTGAAAATCGCGATTCGGGGACAGCGCATGATGGCGGGATCGCTGCCGCAGCGGATGATCCGCGAGGCGCTTCAGTGAGCGGCGGCGCACGAGGCGTTGCTCGCCGCGAAATGGATCGAATTGAGCGAGCCGGAGGATGGCGAATGAAGAAGCAGCCTCGCATCGAAGCCGTCACGGCGGAGAAGCCTTATCGCGTCCTCGTCGCCTGGTCCAAGGGCGCGGCGCCAGATCGCGTCGACCTCGATGACCTTGTGCAATCGCTCAAGGGTCTTGCGCCGCTGCGCGATGCCGCACTCTTCCGGAAGGTCCGCGTCAAGGAATGGGGTTGGGCGATCGAGTGGCCGCGCCGGGGCGGCGGCCTCGATGTCGGCGCCGAGACGCTGTGGCGGCTGGCGCTGGAGCAGAAGGGCGAGGCGATGCCGGCCCATCAATTCGCGCGCTGGCGGACGCGGCACAAGCTCGACTTCGATGAGGCCGCCAAGGCGCTCGGGCTGAGCCGGCGCATGGTGATCTATTACGACCAGGGCCAGAAACCGATCCCGAAGACGGTCTGGCTCGCGACGCTCGGCTACGATGCAAAGGCGAGCCGGAAGCGGGCGGCGTAGGCCAACATCACACCCGCGCGCGCTCGACCTCGTCCTTGAGCTGGCCCCAGATGCCGTAGACGATCTCGCCGTAGCGCGGGTCGTGGCGCAGCTCGAGGACGTTGCGCGGGCGCTCGAACGGCACGTCGAGGAGCGTCTTGGTGCGGCCGGGGCTCGCGGTCATCACCATGATGCGGTCGCCCAAGGTCACCGCCTCGTCGACGCTGTGGGTGATGAACACCACGGTCTTCTTGTCGGCCTCCCAGATGCGCAGGAGTTCCTGCTGCAGGATGGTCTTGTTCTGCTCGTCGAGCGCCGAGAACGGCTCGTCCATCAACAATATCTCGGGATCGTTGGCGAAGGCGCGCGCGAGCGAGACGCGCTGGCGCATGCCGCCCGAGAGCTGATGCGGATAGAGCTTGGCGAAGCGGGTGAGGCCGGTGCGCTCGAGCCATTGCCCGACCGTCGCGTCGATCTCGGCCCTGGGCGCGCCGCGCATCTTGAGGCCGTAAGCGGCGTTGTCCCACACCGTCATCCAGGGAAAGATCGAATCGCCCTGGAACACCATCGAGAATTGCGGCCGGCCGCGGGCCGAGGCGGCGAGATCGACCGTGCCCGCGGTCACCTGCTCGAGCCCGCCGAGGATGCGCAGAAGCGTCGTCTTGCCGCAGCCCGACGGGCCGACGATGACGAAGAACGTGCCTTCGGCGATGTCGATCGAGACGTCCTCGATCGCGTTCAAGCCGCCGAAATGCTTGTGCAGGTTGCGGATGCGGATTTTCACCGCCGCGCCGCCCCGGGTCAGGTTTCCGCCTTCCACGGGATGAGCCACCGCTCCAGCTCGTTGAGGCCCAAGGTCATCACGAAGCCGATGATCGCGATCACGAACAGGCCCACATACATGCGCTCGACCGAGAAGGTCTCCCACGCGCTCCAGATCATGTAGCCGATGCCGCTCTTGGCGCCCACCATCTCGGCGATGGCGATGAGGATGAGGCCGAGGCCCGCGCCGAGCTTCACGCCCGTCATGATGAACGGGAGCGCGCCCGGCAGCGCGATGGTGCGGAAGGTTTCCCACCGCCCCGCCTTGAAGCTCTTGCCGACATCGAGATAGACCTTGTTGATTTGCAGCACGCCGGCCGTCGCGTTGATCGCGATCGGATAGAACACGCCGATCGCCACCATCACCACCTTGGACATCTCGCCGAGCCCGAAGATCAACAGGATCAGCGGCAGGATCGAGCTTTTCGGAATGGGGTACGTCGCCGAGATCAGCGGGTCGACGAAGGCGCGGATGGGGCGCGAGATGCCCATCACGATGCCCAGCACCAGCGCCGGCACCCCGCCCAAAAGGAATCCGAACACCAGCCGCTCGAGGCTGATGGCGAGGTTGTCCAGGAGCTCGCCGGTCTCGGCCGTGATGACGAGGGCGCGCACGATGCTGCTCGGTGCCGGGAAGAAGCGCACGTCGATGAAATGAAGCTGCGCCGCCAGCTCCCAGGCGACGAGGAGGCCGATCGGCGAGCCCACGCTGATCAGGCGGTCGCGGCGCCGCGCGGCGATGCGCCTCGTTTCGCCGATATCGGTCATAGCGATTGCGGACATGGGTCTCCTCCACGCGCGGCGGGATTTTCCCCAACCATAGCGAAGCCGCGCTTCGACAGGAAGAAGCCTGTCGCCTATACTTAACGCCCGAGAGGTGCAGGTTGGGCCGCTGGACGCTCGACGATATTCCGTGGCAGCGCTTCGATGGCGCCAAGGTCGATCCCGAGCTCCTGCGCGTGGTCAAGGCGGCGAGCGTCGTCGAGCAGAACGGCGCCGACTACGCCGACTATCTCTGCGGCGTGTTCGCCGGCGACCGCGAATTCCAGGACGCGGCGCGGCGCTGGGGCGCGGAGGAAGCGCAGCACGGCTTGGCGCTCGGCCGCTGGGCAAGCCTGGCCGATCCGGCCTTCGACTACGACGCCGCGTGCGCCCGCTTCACGGCGGGATACCGCGTGAAGCGCGATGCCAGCGCCTCGGTCAGGGGCTCGCGCGCGGGCGAGCTGGTGGCGCGCTGCATCGTCGAGACCGCCACCAGCTCCTACTACACCGCCATGGGCGAGGCCGCCGCAGAGCCGGTGCTGCAGGCGATCTGCCGCCGCATCGCCGCCGACGAGATCCGCCACTACCGTCTCTTCCACCTCCATCTCGAGCGCTATCTCGCTTCCGAGGGGTTGGGGGTGTGGCGCCGGCTCGGCGTCGCCTTGGGGCGCATCGCCGAGACCGAGGACGACGAGCTCGCCTATGCCTATCACGCCGCCAACGAGCCCGCGCGCGTCTATGACCGAAGCCGCGCCGCGCGCGAGCATGGGCGGCGCGCCTTCGCGCTCTATCGCCGCCATCATGTCGAGCGCGGCATCGCCCTCATCTTCAAGGCGGTGGGATTGAAGCGCACCGGCCGCCTCGACCGCGTCGCGGCGTCGCTCGCCTGGTGGGGCTTGAAGCGGCGTGTCGCGCGCTGGCAGCGCCAAGCAGCGTCGTAAAGATTCCGATTTAGCGCGTCCTCCGCGTTGATTTTTTGTTGCTGCCTATCGCACCAGGACCGGTGCGAACTCCCGCAGCAGCGCTTCGTACATCGCGCGCTTGAACGGCACGATCAGCGCCAGCAGCTCGCCGGGCGTAACCCATCGCCAGGCATCGAATTCCGGGTGGTGGCGGTCGAGCGCGATGTCCTGGTCGCGCCCGAGGAAGCGCATCGCGAACCATTTCTGCTCCTGGCCGACATAGCGCCCGCCCCACGCCGCGCCGCGCACCTCCGCCGGCAGGTCGTAGCGCAGCCAGTCCGCGGTCTCGGCGATGATCTCGGCCTTGGCGGTGCCGACTTCCTCCTCGAGCTCGCGCAGCGCCGCCGCAAGCGGGCTCTCGCCGGCGTCGATGCCGCCCTGCGGCATCTGCCACGCGTCCGGCGTGTCGATGCGGCGTCCGACGAACACCCGCGAGCAGCGGTCGAGCAGCATGATGCCGACGCCGCGGCGATAGCGCGGCTCCGCGCTCATGGCGCCGGCGCCGGCAGCTTCTGGCGGGTGGCGATGGCAGTGGCAGGCGCCAGCGCGATGCCCTTGGCGTCGAGCGTCGCGGTCCAGGCGAGGACGCGATCGAGCGTCACCGGATAGAGCCCGCCGAGGCCGAGCGCGGCGCCGTCGCGCGTCGCCGCCGCTTCGAGTTCGGCCAGCGCCTTCTCGATCGCGGGCGCGGTCGGGTCGTCGTCGAGGATGCGGTCGGTGACGGCCCATTCCATGCCCAGCTCGTGGGCCACGGTTCCGGCCAGGCTCTTGCTGCCGTCGTGATCGTCGACGTAGAGCAGGCCGCGCGCCTTCATCTCGTCGAGCACCGGCTCGAGGCTGTCGCGCTGCTGGGTGAAGCGGTCGCCCATGATGCCGACGAGACCGACATAGGCGGCGCCGCGCCCCATCACCCAGTGCAGCCGGTCGAGATTCTTCTTCGGGTCGAGCGTGGTGAGCAGCGTCTCCGGCCCGGGATCCTTGCGCGGATACTCGGCCGGCTCCATCGGCAGGCCGATCAGCACCTCGTGGCCCGCCTTGCGCGCCGCGGCGATGCCGTAGGGGAGATCGCGGGTGTAAGGGCTGAATCCCAATGTCACCGCGGCGGGGAGCTGCGCGATGGCGGCGCGGGTCGCGTCGGCATCGAGGCCGAGACCCGCGACCACCAGCGCGACGCGCGGCCGCTTGTCGGCGGCGTCGAAGCTGCGGGCATAGGCCTGCCACGGTTGGCGCCCGTCCCGGCCGATGATCGGCAGCGGCCCATCCGGGGTTTGCTCGACCAGCCCCGGGTCGGGCACCGCCGCGTCGGGCTGCTGCGGCGCCGACAGCCTCACCTCGATTTGCGCGCCGTCGCGGCGCGGGGCGCGGGCATCGACCAGGGCCATGACGATGACCACCGCCATTGCCGCCACCGTGGCGGCTAGCACGATCCAGACGAGGCGGCCTGACCAGTCCGGGCGCGCGCCGCCGGATGCGCCGGGTAGGCTCAACGGCGCACCGTCCTCAATGGCCCTGCTGATGGGCGAAGAGGGCGACGCCGCGGATCATGTCGATCGCACGTGCAAGCTGGTAGTCTTCGGCTGTCCCTATCACGCTCGGGTCGACGCCCTGGTCAGGCGTCTCGGACGCGGGCGGCGCGGGCGGCGTCGCGTCCGGCGTCTTGGCGCCCTGCGGCCCCGGCTTGGCCGGAGTCTTGCCCGGCGCCGACTTGTCGGTGTTCTTGAGGGCGCCGCGCAGATCGGCCTCGTGGGTGATCTGGCCGGTGGCGAGACGCTCGATCTTGGCCGGCTCGACGACGATGTCGGGCTCGATGCCCTTGGCCTGGATCGAGCGGCCCGACGGCGTGTAGTAGCGCGCCGTGGTCAGCCGCATCGCGCCATGGCTCGGGAGCTGGATGATGGTCTGCACCGAACCCTTGCCGAACGAGCGCGTGCCCAGCAGCACCGCGCGGTGGTGATCCTGCAGCGCACCGGCGACGATCTCCGAGGCCGAGGCCGAGCCGCCATTGATCAGCACGACCATGGGCAAGCCGGCGGTCAGATCGCCCGGCGGCTGCGCGTTGTAGCGCTGCGCGTCCTCGGCGTGGCGGCCGCGGGTCGAGACGATCTCGCCCTGGGCGAGGAAGTCGTTCGAGACCGCGACCGCCTGGTCGAGCAGCCCGCCCGGATTGTTGCGCAGATCGAGCACCACGCCGGCGAGCTTGTCGCCCGCCTTGGCCTTCAACTGCTGGATCGCGGTCTTGACGCCGCTGTCGGCCTGCTCGTTGAAGCTGGTGATGCGGATATAGCCGACGTCGTCGCCCTTGAGGTCGGACTTCACCGACTGGATCTTGACGACGGCGCGCTTCAGCGTGACGGCGAAGGGATCGCGGCCCTCGCGCTTGATGGTGAGCTTGATGTCGCTGCCGATGGGCCCGCGCATGCGCTCGACCGCGTCGTTGAGGCTCAAGCCCTGCACCGGCTCGGCGTCGATCTGGACGATGAGATCGCCGGGCTTGATCCCGGCGCGGGCGGCCGGCGTGTCGTCGATCGGCGAGACCACCTTGACGACGCCGTTCTCCATCGTGACCTCGATGCCGAGGCCGCCGAACTCGCCGCGCACCTGCACCTGCATGTCGGTGAAGCTCTTGGCGTTCATGTAGCTCGAATGGGGATCGAGCGCGGTCAACATGCCGTTGATCGCGGCCTCGATGAGCTGCTCGTCCGACACGCCCTCGACATAGTCGGCGCGAACCCGCTCGAACACCTCGCCGAACAGGTCGAGTTCGCGATAGGTGTCGGAGTCCGAATGCGGGGCGGCGGGCGGGGTGTCGGCCGCGCGGACGCCCGGGAGCGTCAGCATGAAGGCGATGGCGACGGCGGAGACTGTCCTGGAGAGGCGCATCATTCATTTACCTTTTCGACGCGAGACGTGAGCCACGGCGCTGGGTTGGTCGGCTGGTTGTTGTGGCGCAGCTCGAAATAGAGCCGCGGCCTGTCCACTCCGTCGGACATTTTCCCGATCGGCTCGCCGGCCAAGAGCCATTGACCGACGCTGCTATCGACCCGATCGAGTCCCGCCACCAGCGAATGATATCCATCGCCGTGTGCGATGATCAAGATTTGCCCGTAGCTGCGAAACGGGCCCGCGAACGCGACCTGGCCGTCGAACGGAGCGACCACCTCGGCGCCGGGCCGGGTCTCGAAGGTGAGGCCGCGGCTGGTGCCGCCGAACTCGTCGGGCGCGCCGAAACGCGCCACCAAAGTGCCGCTGACCGGGTAGACCATGGCGCCGCGCGCCGCGGAAAACGGCCGTGCCTGGCGCGGCGCCGCCGGGTCGAGCCGCAGCGGCGCGGGCGCGGCGACCGCGACCGCATCGGGGGGACCCGGCTGCGGGATGGCGCGCTCGGCCTCCTGCCGGCGCCGGTCCGCCTCGATCTTCTCGATCAGGTCGCGCAGGCTGCCCGCCTGGGCGGCAAGCACGACGAGGCGCTTGCGGCTCGCCTCGGCGGCGTCCTGAGCGGTCTGCTGCAACGCCGCCTTGCGGGCGATCAGCGCGGCCAACCTCGTCTGCTCGTCGGCGAGACCCTGGCGCTCGCTCGCGGCGGTCGCCTCGGCCGCCTCGAGATCGCGCTTGGTGGTATCGAGTGCGTCGATGTCGCGCTTCAAGGTGGCCGATCCGGCCTCGAGCGCCGGCACCGCCCGCGCCATCACCAGCGCGCCGCGCAACGCCTCGACCGGCGGGCGCGGCGCCAGCACCAGCGCCTCGCGCGGCGCCGCCGCGACTCGCGTCAGCGCCATGAGCAGCGTCGCCTCGCGCTTGCCGTCGCGCTCCAGCGTCTCGGTCTTGGCGCGCCCGTCGGCCGCGAGCGCGGCAAGCTGGGCCTCGGCCGCGGTGAGCGCAACCTCGCGCGCCTGCTCGGCGCTGGCGGCGGCGACCGATTGGCTTTGCAGACCGGCGATCTCGGCCGCCAGCGCCTCGGCCGCTTTGGCCGCCTCGTCCTGGCGCGCGCGGTTCGCGTCGATCAACTTCTCGACCGCCTTGAGGCGGGTCTGGGGCGAGGTCTCGGCGCGCGCCGCAAGCCCGGTCGCGGCGGCCAGGATCAGCACCGCCGGCAGCAGCGTTACAAGGGCGCGCGACGGATCAGGACGCATTGACCCCATGACACGGCGAAAACTCTTGCGAACACCATAGCCAGAAACCGGCGACCGGTCCAACGCAGCATGGGGTGAAGGCCTGGCCGCAGACCCATTACGGCGCGGCGGCCGAATTCGCCATGACAGAGCCGGTGGCGCAAGGAGCAATAGGCCCGGAACGGCATGATATGCCGCGCTTTCCTTCGGTTTTATTGACAGACTCGCAGCACGTGCGTTAACTCGTACGCGGGGTCTGGAGGAGCCGATCAAGATGCGTGTGTATTGCTCTCCTCGGCTGGGAGCGAGGCTTGCTGCTGCCGTTATCGTCGCGGTGCTTGGCGGCTGCGCCAGCGATCCTGTCTATCTCGATCCGCTCGCGGGTCTTGCCAAGGTTCCCGCGGCAAGCGTGCCGCAAGACGTGCCGGTCACGGTGGACCAGCCAGTCGCCCTGGTGCCAAGCGAGAACAGCGCCAAGGTTCTCGATCTGGCCGCCGAGTTCGCGGCATCGGCCAATGGCGCGCTCGTCAAATCGCTCGTGTCCGATAAGCTTTGGGCGGATGGCGACCCGCAACAGTTGGTCGATGGCGCGGTCGGCGTGTTGCGGCGGCGCTATCCCAAGATCGAGCTGGTCGACGACCTCGCAACCGCGCGCCAACGTGGCTTCCACACCACTTTCGTCGTCGATATCCAATACCATCATCTGGTCACGGCATTCGACACCAACCATGTCACCATCACCTTGGTGGTGATGGATGCGAGAGAGACGCCGGTCTCGCGCATCGTCGCCGAAGGCAAGAGCGGCACCACCTACGGCAGCATGGACGCGCATTTCCGCGACGCCGCGGCGATGTCGGTGGCGACTCTCGACGCCAAGGCGACGCAGTTCCTGCGCGACTCGGGCAATCCGTGAGATCGGCGGCGCTCATAGGAACGGCGGCGCTGGCGCTCGCCGTTGCCGCGCTCTGGCATCGGCCCGCGCAGGCGGCGATATCGCAATCTTGCGCCGATTTGCGCAACAAGATCGTCGCCATGGAACGTCAGGTGCCGTCGGGCGCGGCACTGTCGGTCGATCTCGCGATCCGCAGGGTCTATATCAACGATTGCCTGCGGCATCCGAGCGACGGCAGCACGCCGGGAAGCGCGGCGAGCGATCCTTGGCTCGACGCCAATGGCGATCCTGCCGCGCCGCCGCCGCAAGGCGACGGGGTCTATCAGACGACGCCGGAGATCGCCGGCTATTGTCAGGGAGCCTCGGACACACGGCTTTGTGCGCTCATGCTCAATCTCGGCGAAGGCGAGATGCTGGCCGAGGGCGGCGATCCCCAGAATCCAGCCGATTGGGAGAAGCCGGCGCGCACGATCGATCCGGCCGATGAGTTGCCGCCGCTGCAGCTCTCGGCCGGCGGGCGGACTTATGCGGTCGACGATGCCTGTCTCGGCGGTCTCGCGGGGATTCTGTTCAGCAGCCCGGCCGGCAACGGCTTGCGAAACCGGCTCGCCGCGAATCTGGCGACGCCCGGATGTGCCGGCGAGCTGGGCGCGATCAATGCCGCGCTCGGCGCCTTTCAAGATGCGATCGAGCAATGGCGCGAAGCGGCGCGGCGCGATCGCACCGCGCCGTCGGACGCCAATGGCCGGGCACTGCAGCCGGGCTTCCGCGAGATGTGCACCCAGGCATTCAACAATCAAAACAAATGCCTCATGCGGCAGAGCAACATGAGCACCGCCGGGAGCGGCAGCGGCATCGGCGTCGAAGGCCAGGCGGGCGCGTTCGGCGAATGCGCCAGCCTCTACGGCTCGGTCGTCGCCATGTGCAAGCAAAGCGGCATCCGGTTTCCGCAAACGCCGCTGCGCGACGCGCTGCGGCCGGCCAATCCGGCGCCGTCGCCGCCGGGCAAAACCGCTTCCGGAAAAAGCGCCGCCCCGGTGGCGCCGAAAACCGACGGACCGGCGGCGGCGGGTCCGACGCCGAAGGAAGCGCTGCTCGGACAAATGCCGGCATCCTGCGCGCCGACCCTGCAGAAATATCTCGACGATGTCGGCGGCAGCCAGACGGCCCAGCAGCGCGGCGCGGAAGCGGTCGACAGTTACCAGCAGCTTGCCGCGTCGGACGAGTGCCGCGACGCGATGAAGCGCATCGCCGCCGAGAACGCGCTCGATCTCCCCGAGCGCCATATGAGCCAGCGTACCCGCAACTCTTTCGCCGCGGCGATGGCGGCCGATCCGGCGCGCTCGGTGCCGCAGCTGGCGCCGGCCCAGGCGGGGAATGGCGACGGCTACGACCCCGAGGAAGTGCTCGCCTTCGGCTTCGCTCTCCTCAATCTCGCGAGCGGCGCCGCGAATCTCGCCAATGCGATGCACGGCGCCGCGCTTCCCGCGACCAACTTCAACAGCCTTGCCGCGCCGATCATTCGCTCGCCTCCCGGGCAGGGCGGGCCGAGTTTCCGGCCGGCGCCGCCGACCAGCCCGAGCACGATCACCGGCACGACCGGGCAGTGAAACGGCCGCGCGCGATTCGAATCGATCAGCTTCCCGACCGTCTTGGGACGGGTCTGAGGCGAGCGCTCGGCGCGCGACGCAAGCCCGTTCGCGGCGGGCGGATTCGCCATGACAGAGCCGGTGGCGCGAGCAGCGGCCGTCGAACGGCCATTGTGGAAGGCAAGCCGGGAAGTTCGCCTGATGCGAACTTATTCTCGGGTTGACCGTTTCCGGATGTTACCGCTCTCGAATGTCAAAGAAACTTGGCGGACCAAATAGGACTCGAACGAGGGAGTCCTGACCCGAGCCGATGCGCGACCGCTGTTGGCACGACGCGGGCTTCCGCAAAGTCCGCTTTCCGGTCGTGATCGAGCGCTATGCGAACGTTTCGCAAGCCGCTTTTGGTGCGACTGACGTGCGAGCACAGTGGCCTCGCCTCCCGGCGCGACAATGCCGCTTGCGCTCGGTCATCGACAAAACCCGAAGCGCAAAGTCGCGACGCTGCCGGGCGCATAGTTCCGGCGCCGTTACCTCGGCTTCCCGCTTGTTTGCGCGCCACCTCAAGCGCTCGCGCGTTCGGCGACGCGAAGCAGCGAATGCCCGGTCATGGCGCGGGGCTGCTTGAGGCCGAGGAGCGCAAGCAGCGTCGGCGCGATGTCGGCGAGCTTGCCGTCGCCGATGCCGGCGATGCCGGGCGGCGGGTTGACCAGCACCAGCGGCACCGGATTGGTGGTGTGTGCGGTGTGCGCCTGGCCGGTGGCGACGTCGCGCATCATCTCGACATTGCCGTGGTCGGCGGTGATCAGCATGGTGCCGCCCACCCGCACCAGCGCCTGCGCGACCCGGCCGAGGCAGGCATCGACCGCCTCCACCGCCTTGATCGCGGCGCCGAGGTCGCCGGTGTGGCCGACCATGTCGGCATTGGCGAAATTGACCACGATCACGTCGACCTTCTGGCTCTCGATCGCCTGGATCAGCTTGTCCGTCACCTCGGGCGCCGACATCTCGGGCTGGAGATCGTAGGTCGCGACCCGCGGCGAGGGCACCAGGATGCGGCTCTCGCCCGGGAACACCGCCTCGCGCCCGCCATTGAAGAAAAACGTCACGTGGGCGTATTTCTCGGTCTCGGCGAGACGGAGCTGGGTCAGGCCCGCCGCCGATACAACCGCGCCGAACGTGTCTTCTAGTTTTTCGGGTGGGAACAGGGTCTTGAGGAAGCGGTTCAGGACAATCGAGTACTCGGTCAGGCCCGCAGAAGTCGAAAAGCGTACACGAGTGGGACAATCGAAAGCGGCGAATTCGGGGTCGAGCAGCGCCGTCAAGATCTCCCGCACCCGGTCGGCGCGGAAGTTCCCCATCAGCACGCCGTCGCCGTCCTTCATCCCGGCATAGCCCGCGATCGCGGTTGGCGGCACGAACTCGTCGCTCTTGCCGGCGTCATAGGCGCGCGCCACGGCGGTCGCCGCATCGGGGGCCTGGTCGCCCTCGCCCAGGACCAGGAGGCGATACGCCTTCTCGACCCGGTCCCAGCGCTGGTCCCGGTCCATCGCGAAATAGCGCCCGCTCACGGTGGCGATCCGCACGCCCTTGAGCCCGGCGATGTCGGCCTGGAACTTGGCGAGATAGGTCTGGGCGCTTTTGGGCGGCGTGTCGCGCCCGTCGAGGAAGGCATGGACCGCGACCGGCACGCCGGCGGATGCCAGCGCCTTGGCCAGCGCCGCGACGTGGTCCTGGTGCGAATGAACGCCGCCCGGCGAGATGAGGCCCATCACATGCGCGGTGCCGCCGCTGCGCTTGAGCGCGGCCGCGAACTCGGCCAAGACCGGGTTGCGCGCCAGTGAGCCGTCGGCGATCGCCTGGTCGATGCGCGGCAGGTCCTGCATCACCACCCGGCCGGCGCCGAGATTCATGTGACCGACCTCGGAATTCCCCATCTGGCCGCTGGGCAGCCCGACATAAAGCTCGCTCGCCTGCATGTGCGCGTGGGGATAGCGCGATGTCAGGGCCTGCCAATTCGGCGTCTTGGCGAGCAGGATGGCGTTGTCGGCGCGCTCGGCACGCTCGCCCCAGCCATCGAGGATGCAGAGAACGAGGGGATGGGGCCGCTGCGCCATTGCGGCCTCTATATAGGGTAATGCGGCGGCGAAATCATCCGCGATGATAGGGATGGCCGGCCAGGATTTGCTGCGCGCGATAAAGCTGCTCGAGCAGCATGCCGCGGGCCAGAAGATGGGGCCAGGTCATGGCGCCGAGCGACAGCACCAAGGCCGCCTGGCGCCGCACCGCGTCGCTCAATCCGTCCGCCCCGCCGATGAGGAACGCCACATCCGCCGCGCCGCCGTCGCGCCATCGGGCGAGCCGCTGGGCAAAGGCTTCGCTCGAAAGGCTCGCGCCCTTGGCGTCGAGCGCCACCGCGACGGCGTCGCGCGGGATCGCCGCCAGCAGCAGCGCGCCCTCGCGCTCCTTGAGCTCGGCGGGCGGCAGCTTGCGCCGCTCCTCGACCTCGCGGATCGCCAGAGGCCATTGTATTCGCTCGGCATAATGCCGCTCGAGCGCCTTCATCGGTCCCGCCTTCGCGCGCCCGACCGCAAGCACCACGATGCGCATGGCCTGGCGCTAGCCCGCCTCGACCAGCGCCGCCCCCCACATTTTTTCCAAATTGTAGTATTCGCGTACTTCCGGCCGGAACAGATGCACGATCAGGTCGCCGGCATCGATCAGCACCCAATCGCCATGCCGCAATCCCTCGATCGACGGGCGCGCGCGGCCGGTTTGACGCAGCGCCTCGACCACGCGCTCGGCCAACGCCGAGACTTGGCGATGCGAGCGTCCGCTGGCGATGATCATGTGATCGGCGATGCCGGATTTCCCGGCGAGATCGATGACGACCACATCCTCGGCCATGCCGTCCTCGAGCGCGGTTTCGGCAAGTGCGAGGAGCGCGGGGGCCGCTTGGCGGCGTTTCCTGGTCGTGCTGGCCGTAATGGCGTTCACCCTTTCAATTACGTTTTGTCCGCCGCCGCGGTGCGCGGGAGCGGATCGCGGTGGCCGAGCTCGGATCGAGCGGCATCCACAGAAACGTCCACGCGGGCGCCGCCATCGCTGCGAGGCGCCGCGCCGCGCCGGGCGCAATCCGGTGACGCCGAAACCGTTGCGCCGCCATCCCTGCCAACGCCCGCTGACAATAGGTAGGGCGGGCAAAGACCGCAACCGGAGTACGAAAGAATATTTCCGGCCAGCGCTTCCAGCGCCTGATCTCGACCAGGATATCGGCACCCATCAACCATACGAAGCCGATGTGCGGGAAGCGCCGCTCGAGCGCTGCGAGCGTATCAACCGTGTAGCGCGTGCCGAGCCGGTCCTCGAGATCGACGATCCTGATCCGGGGATGGCGCGCCACCGCGCGTGCGGCCGCGAGCCGGCGCGCAAACGACGCCATTCCGCGCTTGGCCTTCAAGGGATTCTGCGGCGATACCAGCCACCACACCTGGTCGAGGTCGAGCCGCTTCAGCGCCTCACGGCTGATATGGAGATGGCCGGCGTGGGCAGGGTTAAACGAGCCGCCCAGGAGGCCGACGCGGCGCGGCGGCGGGAGACCGGGACCGGGCATCTCGGCCGTCACCGATTGATTCCGCTCAGGGGCGCACTTGGCCGGCGCCGCGCACCACGTATTTATAGGTCGTGAGCTGCTCGGCGCCGACCGGCCCGCGCGGCGGCAGACGGTTGGTGGAGATGCCGATCTCCGCGCCCATGCCGAACTCGCTGCCGTCGGCGAACTGGGTCGAGGCGTTGACCAGCACGATCGCGCTGTCGACGTCGCCGAGGAAACGCTCGGCCGTGGCGGCATCGGCGGTGACGATCGCATCGGTGTGATGCGAGCCGTAGCGGTTGATGTGGTCGATCGCGCCGGCGACGCCGTCGACCACCCGCACCGCCAGGATGGCGTCGAGATACTCGGTGGTCCAATCGTCCTCGGTCGCGGGCGAGGCCAGCGGATCGAGCGCGCGCGTCGCATCGTCGCCGCGGATCTCGCAATGGGCGGCGTGGAGGTCGGCGAGGATCAGCGGCAGGTGCGAGGAGGCAACGGCGCGGTCGACAAGCAGGGTCTCGGCCGCGCCGCACACGCCGGTGCGCCGCATCTTGGCGTTGAGCACGATCTGCCGCGCCATGGCGAGATCGGCCTTGGCGTCGACATAGACGTGGCAGATGCCCTCGAGGTGCGCGATCACCGGCACGCGGCTCTCGCGCTGCACCCGCTCGATGAGCGAGCGCCCGCCGCGCGGCACGATCACGTCGATGAAGTCCGACATTGTAAGCATTTTGCCCACTGCGGCGCGATCGCGCGTCGGCACGAGCTGTACCGCGTCGGCCGGAAGCCCGCTCGCCGCGATCGCGCACCTGAGGCTCGCCGCGATCGCGCCCGACGAGTGGAAGCTCTCCGATCCGCCGCGCAGGATCACGGCGTTGCCGGCCCTGAGGCACAGGCCGGCGGCGTCGGCGGTGACGTTGGGTCGCGACTCGTAGATGATGGCGATGACGCCCAAGGGGATGCGCACGCGGGTGATGTCGAGCCCGTTGGGCCGGGTCCAGCGCGCCAGCACGGTGCCGACCGGATCGGGCAGCGCGGCAACATCCTCGAGCCCCTGCGCCATCGCCTCGACCCGCTTGTCGTCGAGCCGCAGGCGGTCGAGCATCGCCGCCGACAGCGTCATCTCTCCGGCCGCCTCGAGATCGCGCGCGTTGGCGGCGAGAATGACGGCGGCGTCGGCCCGCAGCGCGGCGGCGGCTTCCTTGAGCGCGGCGGTCTTGGCGGCGGGCGCGGCCTTGGCCATGGCGGCGGCGGCCCGCCGCGCGGCCGCGCCGATCGCCAGCATAGTGCGCTCGATGTCCTGGGTCTGCCCGGGGGTCTGGTCGAGCGCCCTCATCGCCAAGGTCCCTGTCCCATGGGCGAAAGTGTAGAGGGCGCGATCCCCCTGCGCCAGCGTTCGTGTCCCGGCTAGACCACCACGAGATCGTCGCGATGGATCATCTCGTCGCGGCCGCGATAGCCGAGGATGGCCTCGATCTCGCTGCTCTTGTGCCCGGCGATGGCGCGCGCATCGGCGCTCGAATAGGCCGAAAGACCGCGCCCCAGCTCGCGCCCATCGCGGCTCCTCACCACCACGGCATCGCCGCGCTCGAACTCGCCCTCGACGATGACGATGCCGGCGGGAAGCAGGCTGGTGCCGCGCCTCAACGCCGCGGCCGCGCCGTCGTCGATGGTCAGCGTTCCCATCGGGTTGACCGCGCCGGCGATCCAGCGCTTGCGCGCCGTGCGCGGCTCGGACGAGGGGATGAACCAGGTGACCCGCGCCCCGCCCTCGATCGCGGCAAGCGGATGGAGCGCATCGCCTTTGGCGATGGCCATCCGGCAGCCCGCACCCATGCAAATGCGCGCGGCGATGAGTTTGGTCACCATGCCGCCCGAGCTCGAGCCCGGCGGCGCCTCGCCCGCCATCGCCTCGATCTCCGGCGTCACTTCGCGCAGCTCGGGAATATGGCGCGCGGCCGGATCGCGGCGCGGGTCGGCGGTATAAAGCCCGTCGATGTCGGACAGCAGCACCAGGGTGTCGGCGCTGATCATCTGCGCCACACGCGCGGCGAGCCGGTCGTTGTCGCCGAAGCGGATTTCGGAGGTGGCGACGGTGTCGTTCTCGTTGATGACCGGCACCGCGCCCAAGGCCAGAAGCTGCTCGAGCGTCGCGCGCGCATTCAAATGGCGCCGCCGTTCCTCGGTGTCGTCGGGGGTCAGCAAGATTTGCGCCACGCCAATGCCATGCCGCCCCAGCGCCTCGAGATAGGCATGCGCCAGCCTGATTTGGCCGGCGGCGGCGGCGGCCTGCTTTTCCTCGAGCCGTAAGACGCGGCCGGCGAGCCCGAGATGGCGCCGCCCGACCGCCACCGCACCCGAGGACACGATCAGCACCTCCTGTCCGCGCTGGCGGCAGCGCACGATGTCCTCGACCAGCGCCTCGAGCCACGGGCGGCGGATATCGCCGCTGGCGTCGTCGACCAGCAGCGCCGAGCCGATCTTGACGATGAGCCGGCGCGAAGCGGCGAGCGTCTCGCTCATGTCGCGATCGCCGCAGGTTTCATCGTGGTCGGCCCTTTATCGCCCATGCCCGGCTCCGGAACGCACTATTTGCCTTCCGGGCGCCGGTTTGTCATCCCTCTCTTCGCGCCCGATCGTTTGGCGAGCCGAACGACCGCGATCAGGCTAGACTTTGATGCCGCGTTCCAAGGGCATGGGGGAAACGATGCAGAAGTACTTCAACTTCGACGAGCTGATCACGCCGACGATCATCACGATCATCTACTGGATCGGCATCGTGCTGATCGTTTTGGGCGCACTGAGCTCCGTCTACGGAGGATTCGGAGCTTTCGTCGTCGGCATCATCGTCGGCGCGATCAGCCTTGTCCTGTGGCGGGTGTGGTGCGAGGTCATGCTGATTCTGTTCCGGATCCATGCGGATCTCGGGCAGATCGCGCGCAACACGGCGCCCCAGCCTGGTTCGGCGCCGCCCCGCGCCTAACGGGACAGGAAACCCGCCGTCGCGTCCCGCTCAGGCCGTAAGCGCGGAAGCAGCGGCGCGCGCGTTCTGAATGATCGCATAGAGCGCTGCCATCGCCTCCGGCACGCAGGCGCCAGATACGCCGGACAGCGTCACCACCGCGCGCTTGGAGGCGCGCCGCAATTTCGCGCGCTTGGCGGCGAGGTCTTTGGCGTCCACGGCGTCGGACTTGCTGAGCGCGACGATCTCGGGCTTGGCGTCGAGGCCGTGGCCATAGGAGGCGAGCTCGCGGCGGATGGTGCGCCAGGCGCCGACCACGTCGTCCTCGGTCGCATCGACGAGATGGAGGATCACGGCGCAGCGCTCGACATGGGCGAGGAAGCGGTGGCCGAGCCCGGCACCCTCGCTCGCGCCTTCGATCAGACCGGGCAGGTCGGCGAGCACGAACTCCTCGTCATGGACGCGCACCACGCCAAGCTGCGGGCGGAGCGTGGTGAAGGGATAATCGGCGATCTTGGGCTTGGCCCGCGATACGGCGGCAAGCAAAGTCGACTTGCCGGCGTTGGGCAGCCCCACCAGCCCGGCATCGGCGATGAGCTTCAGCTGCAGCCACACCCAGCGCTCCTCGCCCGGCCAGCCGGGACCGGCGCGGCGCGGCGCCTGGTTGACGGAGCTCTTGTAGTGCGCGTTGCCGAAGCCGCCGTCGCCGCCCTTCAGCAGCACGTGGCGCTCGCCCGCGCGCGTCAGGTCGAGGAGGACTGTCTCGTTGTCCTCGGCCAGGATCTCGGTGCCGACGGGGAGGCGCAGGACGACCGGAGCGCCATCGCCGCCGCTGCGGTTGGCGCCCATGCCGTGATGGCCCTTGGCGGCGCGGAAATGCTGCCGGTAGCGATAGTCGATGAGGGTGTTGAGATTGGCCGCCGCCTCGACCACGACATCGCCGCCGCGCCCGCCGTCGCCGCCATCCGGACCGCCGAACTCGATGAACTTCTCGCGCCGGAAGCTCACCGAGCCGGCGCCGCCGTCACCGCTGCGCAGATAGATCTTGGCGTGATCGAGGAATTTCATGGCGGGCCAAAGACCGCCCTCCGGGACGTCAGTCCGCGGCCTCATCCTGGCGCGGGGTCACCGACACGAACGTGCGCCCCCGCGTGGTCGTGTGGAACCCGACTTCGCCGACCACGGTGGCAAAGAGCGTGTGGTCGCGCCCGAGCCCGACATTGCGGCCCGCATGGAACTTGGTGCCGCGCTGGCGCACCAGGATGTTGCCCGGGATGACGATCTCGCCGCCGAACTTCTTCACGCCCAGCCGCCGCCCGCCGGAATCGCGTCCGTTGCGCGAGGAGCCGCCTGCCTTCTTGTGCGCCATGGACCCTCCTTACCCGGCCGTGATGCCGGTGATGCGCAGCACCGTAAGGTCCTGGCGGTGGCCGGCCTTGCGCCGGTAATTGTGGCGACGCTTCTTCTTGAACACGATCACCTTGTCGGCGCGCGTCTGCGTCACGACCTCGGCGCTGACCGAGGCGCCGGCGAGTGTCGGCGCGCCGGCGCGGGGATCGGCCCCGTCGCCTCCGACCATGAGCACGTCGCCCAGCGTCACGCTCGAGCCGGGCTCGCCCGCGAGCCGCTCGACCCGGATGACGTCGTCCTTGGCGACCCTGTACTGCTTGCCGCCGGTGCGGATGACTGCGAACATGACCTGACGCTTCGTTCTGGATCAGATTGGGACGGGAGCGCCGGACGGAAGCGCCGGGCGCACGTCCGCGGCGGGCGCACTATAGCGGGGGTGCTTTCCCTGTCAACCGCCCGGCCCCGAGAGCCGCGTGACAGGCAGGCGGGATTGCGGCGCGCGCCGGCTCTTTGCTATAGGCTCAACCCGCGCGGGAGAGGTGCCGGAGCGGTCGATCGGGGCGGTCTCGAAAACCGTTGTGCCCTTTACTGGGTACCGTGAGTTCGAATCTCACCCTCTCCGCCACCCCTCCATTCACACGCGTTCACCCCCGTTCAAGATAGCCACGAGTAATGCCGATTTTATCGGCTTTACCTGACACCATTGACACTGGACACGTTCGCCCGTGTTCGCTAAAAATCGCATTGTAGCTGTGGGTATATTCGTGGGTCAAAAATGATCCTCGGCAAACTCAAGGCGCTCACCGTCGAGCGCGTCAAGGCGCCCGGTATGCTTGGAGACGGCGGCGGGCTCTACCTCCAGATCACGGAACGGGGCGTCGACGAGAACGACAAGCCCATCGTCGCCAAGTCGTGGCTCTTCCGGTTCCGCCTCCATGGCCACACCAGCAAGACGGGTAAGCCGACCTCACGCGAGATGGGCCTGGGGCCATTCCCCGACGTGACCCTCGAAGAGGCGCGCGGGAAGGCGATGGATTGCCGCCGACTGTGTCGTGAGGGCGTCGACCCTATCGACGCCCGGAACGCGGCGCGTGCTCGCGCCGCACTCGAAGCAGTGCAGGCGATGACGTTCAAGCACTGCATCAAGGGCTACATCAAGTCGCACCGCGAAGGATGGCGAAATTCGAAGCACGCGGGGCAATGGGAGTCGACTCTGTCGACCTACGCCGAACCGCTCATCGGCGCGCTCCCGGTGCGATCGATAGAGACCGGGCATGTGATGAAGGTGCTGGAGCAGGAGGTCCGCACCGGTGACGATAAGATTGCGTCGCTCTGGAGTGCAAAGACCGAGACGGCGTCGAGACTCAGGGGCCGTATTGAGTCGGTATTGGACTGGGCAAAGGTGCGCGGTTATCGCGAAGGCGAGAACCCGGCCCGCTGGCGTGGCCATCTCGACCAACTCCTGCCGTCGCGCGCCAAGGTGCAGAAGATCCAGCACCATGCCGCCCTGCCCTACGACAATCTCCCGGACTTCATGGTTGCGCTGCAGGCGCAGGAGGGCGTCGGCGCCCGAGCACTCGAATTTGCCATTCTGACGGCCGCTCGAACCGGGGAAGTGATAGGTGCCCAGTGGGCCGAGATCGATCTGACCGAGAAGATATGGATAGTACCGGCCACCAGAATGAAGGCGGCCAAACAGCATCGTGTGCCCCTGAGCGCGAGGGCGCTTGAGATACTGGAAGGGATTGACCCTGTGGCTGCGTCGGAAAGACAGAATGACGTCAATTCGTTTGTGTTTCCCGGTCGCAAGCCGGGCGAGCCACTTTCCAATATGGCATTCCTCATGCTGCTCCGGCGCATGGACCGCGGCGATCTGACGGCGCATGGATTCCGTTCGAGTTTCAGAGACTGGGCTGCCGAGCGGACGAGCTTTCCGAACGACGTTGCCGAGATGGCACTCGCTCATACCGTGTCGGGCAAGGTAGAGGCCGCATATCGCCGCGGCGACTTGTTCGAGCGCCGCCGTCGCATCATGGCCGACTGGGCGACGTTCTGCGTCACGCCAAAGTTGACCTGAGCCCCTTCTCTCATCCAGTGACGGATAGAGTCCGTTCGTCATTGAGCTTGCCCCCGACCTTGGACCACGTGGCGCTGGAAAATTGGTGCTTCATCGCGCGACCGGCTGGCCGGGGTTGCGGGTCGCGCGATGAAGCGACGCAGGCACTTCGTTGCCGATGGCGCTGTGAGGACGCACCTCGTTGTAGTCTCGACGCCAAGCCTCGCATTTTCCGCGCGCCTCGTCGAGGCTCATGAACCAGTGGGTGTTCAGACATTCGGCGCGGAACTTGCCGTTCAGGCTTTCGATGAAGGCATTGTAGGTGGGTTTGCCTGGACGGCTGAAGTCGAGCGTGACGTTGTGCATGAAGGCCCACAGGTCGAGTTCCCTGCTGATGAACTCGGGGCCGTTGTCGAGGCGAATGGTCTTCGGATATCTGGGGCATCTGGGTGGCGATAAAAAGCGAGACATACGCGATCGGCGCGATCGGACCCACGCGCAGCGCGAGGTCGAGGCCGAGATGACGGCGTACCTGGTCGCCAAACGCAACGGCCTGACGCCGCGGAGCGAAAGCTATTTAGACAGTTACAAGGAGGCCTTCACAGGGATCGATCTCTACGGTGTGATGCGCGCAGCGAATGCGGTGGAGGCCGCCATGGGCATCTCGGCCCATATTCTCTGGCAGGCAAAGCGATGAGGGCGAGCGGGTGATCGAGGTGCCCCAGTCCTTCGTCGTCCGCGAGGAATGTGAGAAGGCCGCCTTCCAGAACGGCTTCCGACGCCATCTGGGCGAGAGCCAGGGCTGGGCAGCCTTCGCCTCGACCACCGCGCGCGGCGCTATCCATCTGGCGGCCGCCGGCGTCCGCGGGCCATGGTTTCTCGCCTTGGATCATGGCGGCATCATCGCTGAACTCGGCCTGCCCGCTGCCGTCACGCCTGGCCCCGGTAAGACCCGCTACGCCTTCGACACGCTGGGTGAACTCTATGCGACGCTGAATCGCGTCTATGCGTTGGGTGTCAGCCTGCCCGACGCGCCGCTGCGGGAATTCGAGCTCCGCGTCACCAATCTGCCCCGGACGACCGAGGCCGAGCGTCTTGTGATCCAGCGCGTCGGTCAGGAAGTGTTCCGCGATGCCCTCATGACCTATTGGGGCGGCCGTTGCGCCGTGACGGGTGTCGCCGAGCCGCACCTCTTGCGCGCCAGCCACATCAAGCCCTGGGCGAGGTGCGAAACCGACGCCGAGCGCCTCGACGCCTATAACGGGTTGCTGCTGGCCGTTCACCTCGACGCCGCCTTCGACGTCGGTTTGATCTCGTTCACAGATGACGGGGATATCCTGCTCGCCGATCAGTTCGGGCAAGACGATCGAGAAATTTTGCGCATCCACGCAGGGCTCAAGCTACGCCATGTCGCCGCTGGCCATCGGCCAAGGCTCGCGTGGCACCGAGCTAACTTGTTCGGCTCGACGAGCTGATGGCGGCAGCTCACTCACCCGTACCGTAGACACGAAATCCGTGAACGAAATCAAACGTCGATTCCGATCCCAGCACCTCTCGGCAGGCAAGCGCAATATCGAAAAGTCCGAATTTCTTGGCCCGAATAACCGCGTAAAATCAGCAGCTTATAAATCCGTACTGTTTTGGCGAAGTCCACAGCTTTGGAGAATGAGGGCCCGAGAGAGACGAAATTGGCCCTGCGGGCGTGTTGCTCGGTGCAGAGCTTTCTCAAAAAACGGCGCAGATGCTGGGGTTTTCGGGGGTCTCGCGCGGGGACGGAGAAATTTCGACGGAGTGTAGTTGGCGGAGGGAGAGCAACTGGGCTCCAACCGTCTCTTATTAGAAATCAATGAGTTAGTAAGACCACAATTGAGCCCCGCGGTTACGTGTGGCTGTCTGATCTTTAACAGCAATGCCAAAAATCCCAGTCACTGGCACACGTTTACGAGTTCCGGGCGCGTGCCGACGATCACGGCAAGCAGAAAGAACCGTCGATGCATCGTCGTCTTCCTCGGGGCTATGCTACCGGTAAAGGTTCGCCGGAATCCCGAGACAGGTTAAAGGTCACAAGGGAAGAAAGCGGGCGAGCATGCGAATTTTGGCGTAGATGCCTCTCCTTCAAAATGTATTGCTCTGCGCCCTCGCGGCGCTCGCGCTGAGCACCTTGGTGGGGCTACCCCTGGGCCGCTGGCTTGTCTCCGAGCGGGCCATCGCGTCGGCGGTGGCGCCGATCACAGGGTGGGCCGTGTTCAGCGCGCTCGCACTGCCGATCCTGACCTTGGTGGGGTTTACGCGGGTGACGGTCGGCGTTCTCTCCGGTGCCGCGGTTCTTGGAAGCGCCGCAGCGCTGCTGCGGGCCCGGTCCAGCCGAGCGGTGCCTCGGTCCGACGACACTAATATCCCCATCGCGGCCTATGCCGCGGCAGCGCTCGTCGCCGTCGTACCGGCTCTCGGCACTTGGCCAAAAATGAGCGCTGGCGGCATGGTGCTCGCCGAGTCGATGTTCGATCACTCGAAGGTGGCACTCATCGCCGACATGGCCCGGCACGGCCTCCCGCCGGGCAATCCTTTCTTCGGTGAGACCGGCGTTTCTACCGCGCTGGCCTATTACTATTTCTGGCATTTCAGCGCAGCCGCGTTCAGCCTGCTCGTGGGAGCGAGCGGGTGGGAAGGCGATATCGCGTTGACGTGGTTTACCGCCTACGCCTCGCTCACCTTGATGATGGGGCTTGCGGTTTGGCTCAGCGGGCGAAGCCGGGCGGCGTACCTGGTCACGATGCTCAGCCTCGCTGCGTCGCTCCGCCCGGTTCTTTCGCTCGCGTTGACGCCTGATTTCCTCGGCCGCGCGCTCTCCCAGGATCAGCCGGCGCATAGCTGGATATTCCAGGCGAGCTGGGTCCCGCAGCATTTGGCGTCCGCCAGTTGTGTCGTGGTTGCCGTGCTCATCCTGCCGCGGCTTGCCGCGTCGCGGAGCTGGCCGCTCGTTCCTTTACTGGCCGTCATTGTCGCAGCCGCCTTCGGGAGCTCCACCTGGGTCGGGGGCGTCATCTTCGCAGTGAGCGCGGTTCCGATCGGTGTCTTCCTGTTGCTGACAGCTGAGGATCGCGCGGATTTTCTGGCGAAGGCCGCGGTGGCTGCCATTCTTGCGGCGGCGATTTCCTTTCCGTTCCTGCGCGACGAATATGCCGCAACGGCCGCGAGGCATGTGGGTGTGCCAATCGCGTTTCATCCTTTCGAGGTGTTGGGCCCGATCGTGCCGAACGGAATTCGCCGCATTCTCGACTTGCCGGCTTATTGGGCGATCCTGATGCCGATTGAGTTTCCGGCGATCTACTTCGCCGGCACGGCGGCTATCGTTGGCGCCCATGCCAGCCGCGGACCGGCGCGCGCGGAAAGGCGTGTGGTTACCGGATTTGCGCTACTTTGCGTTGCTAGCTTCGGTATCGCCTGGCTCTTCGTCAGCAGCATCGCCAACAACGACCTCGGCTGGCGCGGCGTCCTGCCCGGAATCCTCGTCCTCACCGCCTTCGCGGCGGCGGGCTTGTCGCGATGGCTTGCAACGGCGCCGGCGATCGCGGTGGCAGCGATCGCATGCTTCGCGCAGGGAGTGCCGGACGGCCTACGGATTGTCGAGCAGAACGCCGTCGGCACGCCGATGCCCTCGGCGGCAATGCTGGCCCAATCCCTTGAGCTCTGGGCCGCGGTGCGCCGCCATTCGGCGCCGGACGAACGCGTCGGCAACAATCCGCTGTTCCTCGCCGACAGCGTGCGGTGGCCGGTCAACATTTCCTGGGCGCTGTTCGCCAATCGCCGCTCATGCTTCGCGGGCTGGGAGCTGGCGCGCGCCTACGTGGCGCTGCCGCAGGCGGAGATCGACCGAATCAACGCGCTGTTCGAGCGGGTGTTTGCCGGAAACGGCTCGCCCGAGGACGTCCGCGCGCTCGCGACCCGCTACGATTGCCGCGTCATCGTCGTGAGCGCCAGCGACGGCGCCTGGGCTCGCGACCCGTTCGCCAATAGCGGTTACTACCATTTGGTCGATCAGAACGACGGCAAGTGGCGGATCTACCGATCCGACGAAGAGTCCCGCGACCAGCAGTGAACAACGCGTTGTCAGCCGCCCCGCGCCGATGCCACCGCGACGCGCAGAAAGGTCGCGACGATGTGCCGCGCCGCGCGAAGCGATCCGCCGACCGATCCCGCCACTTTGGATGTCCCGCCGCTGCGGCGGCGATAGGGCATCGGCACCTCGAGGATGCGCAGTCCCATGCGCGCCGCCCGCATCTGCATCTCGATGTTCCAGCCGTAGGTCATCTCGCGCATCCCGAGACGCTCAAGGCAGTCGCGGCGAATGGCGCGATAGGCGCACATGTCGGTGTTGCGCACGCCGTAGAGCGCGCCCATGCCGAGCCCCGCGACATATCCGGCGAGGAGCTGATGCCGGCTCATGGATTGGGGCTCGCGTTCGCCGCGCGTGCGCGAGGCGATGACGAAATCGCATTGGCCGCGGCGGATGGGCTCGACGAGCCGCGCCATCAGATCGCCCCGATCGGCGCCGTCGCCATCCATGAAAACCATGACGCCGCATTTGGGCGACGCCGCGGCGGCCCCCGCGGCGCAGGCTGCGCCGTATCCGCGCCTCGCGGGAAAAATGACCCGCGCGCCGGTGGCCGCGGCGATCGCCGCGGTGCCGTCGGTGCTGCCGCCGTCGACGACGAGGATGTCCTTGACGAGGTCGCGCGGAATCTCCTGCAAGACGCCCATGATCGATTGCGCCTCGTTCAGCGTCGGAATGATGACGGCAACGGCTAGAGACTCCATCGGAGTCCGCAATTCTGGCATGGCTTCGGCGGCACGTCGCTCAGCAGCGACTCGCGGAATTGCTGGTAGGCCTCGCCGTTCCACATTTCGCGCAGCGTCTCTTGCGTCGCATCGCCGAGCGTATAGGTCTCGTATCCGCGCGCCGAGAAGGGCGCGATGCAGCACGGCAGCGCGCGGCCGTGGGCGGTGAAATACATCAGCGACCACGGGCGCCGGCACGCCGACCACGGCGTCTCGTCCTGATTTCGCTTCAGGCTGACCCCCGGCTCGGTGGCGCCCGAGGCGTCGATGGTGACGCCCAGCGACCGGCCCAGCTCTTGCGCCGCGGCGATCGCCCCCTCCTCCTCTCTCTGCGTCTTCTCGAAGAGGGACGACCCTTCGCGCGCGAGCCCGCGGCCGAGCTCGTCGAAGACGAGACGCTGGAGATACACTTCCGTGACGCCGATCCGTGCCGCGAGACTCACGAAGTCCGGAAGCTGGTCGACCGTTTCCTTGAGGCCCGTCAGCCACAGCGAGACGCGTGGATTCGTTGCGCCGATCTCTCTTTGCAGCGCGGTGAACTCGCTCACATTGCGGACGATGCGCGCGAACATGTTCTTGCCGCGGACCTTGAGGAACGTCTCGGCCTCCGCCGCGTCGAGCGACACGCGCAACTCATCGAGACCTGTCTCGATGAGCTCGCGGCGCTTCTTCGGCGCCAGCAGCGTGCCGTTGGTATTGAACAACACGTAGATGCCGCGCTCCTTCAAGTATCGGATCATGCGCGGCAGACCCTTGACCAGCATCGGCTCGCCGACGCCGTGCAGCACGACGCGGACGAGCCCCGGCACCTGGTCGATGATCGACCGGAAGAGCTCCCAGCTCATGTCGCTCGGCGGCTCCAGCGCCTCGAAGGTGCGGGGACAGGTCTCGCACAGAAGGTTGCAGCGGTTGGTGACCTCCAGGTAGATGCATACGGGCGGCGCCTCCGCCAGTTTCGTGCGCTTGTCGGCAACCGCTTCGAAGTAGCGGCGGGGAAGGACGGGTGCGGTCGTCGGCATCATCGCTCCTAAGCCGCACTGAGGCGGTCGTGAATGAAAAGCTGCTCGATGCAGCGCGCGGTCGCCGGGGCGGGATAGGGAGCGAGTCCGCCGACCCGCGCTTCCGGCGCCAGGTCGCGGCAGAGCCGCGCCAGCGCTGCTGCGTCGTCGACATCGTACCAGGGGTCGAGCTCCGCGACGGAAAGGCCAAGCGCGCGAATGCGCTGTCGCGTCTGTTCGGCGACGCGGCTCGTGCTCCAGTCGATGTCCTCGAAAAGGTGGATGTGCAGCGCTTTCATGCCGATGAGGTAGTAGCCGCCATCCTCGGCCGGACCCAGAACCACCCGATCGCCCTCCGCGGCCAGCGCGCGCGCCGCTTGCGCGAGCAGCGAGGTCGGCAGGGTGGGGCTGTCGGAGTTGAGCAGGCAGACGGCGCCATGCCCGCGGTCGAAGAGCGACTGGGCGGCTTCGAGGAGGCACCGTCCGAAGCCACGCACGCGGGGGTCCGACACGCGGGCTCCGTCCGCAAGCATGAGGCGCGTGCCGTGGGCGAGCATGTCATCGAACAGCGGCTCGAATCCGGCCGGCGCATAGGCGATATAGGCTTCGATCGCAGCATCAAGCGCGGCGAGCCGAATATTCTCCGTGATGTCGCGCAAGAAGCTCGCGTTCAGCGCCGACGCCATGTCGGGCGTCAGTGGCGGCACGAGCCGAGTCTTGACCTGGCCGGGGCGCGGCGCCTTGGCCATCACCGCGATGGCGCAGCCGACCTCTTGCGTTGCCGCGTCCGCCATCATGACCCGCTGAACCAGTTGTAGCCTCGGTCTTCCCAGAATCCGCCGGGCATGTGGTTGGTGACATAGATCGTCGTCACCCATTTCGGATTCTTGAAGCCGAGCTTCGTCGGGATCCTGATCTTGAAGGGATAGCCGAACTTGGCCGGAAGGATTTCGTCGGCGAATTTGAACGCCATGATCGTCTGGGGGTGGAGCGCCGTCGCCATGTCGATGCTTCCGTAATAGCCGTCGGCGCTTTGATAGCCCACATACTTGGCCGTGAGGTCGGCGCCGACGCGCTTCAGGAAATCGCCGAGCCGCGCACCGCCCCATTTGCCGATCATGCTCCATCCCTCGACGCAGACATGACGCGTGATCTGGCTCTCCTCTGGCAGCGCGTAGAGCTCGTCGACGGACCAAGGCCGCTTGTTCTCTATGAGACCCGAAAGCTGCAGCCGATAGTCCGAGGCGGCCAACTTCGGCACATCGGCAACGGGGAAATAGGCGTTGTAGCGAAAATCGCGCACGACATCGCGTTCCGCGAAGGTCGGCGCGAGCGCGTCGCGGCGGAACAGGAACGCTTGCGCGTGGTCGTTCCACCGCGACATCAGCTTCAAGACCGCTTGAACCTCGTCGTTATCCGAGATGTCGCAGCCGGTGAGCAGCGTGAGCGCGCCGAGGCTCAGCGCCTGGCGCAGGAACAGGCGGCGCTCGATGCCGGCCACGAGCGGCCTGTGCTCGAGAACCGAACGCGTCATCGCTGTCCTCCGCTTTCCGCGCGGCCGACGATCATCGCCACCAATGTCTTCGGCACGAGGATGGTCAAGGCGATATGGACGATGAGGAAGGCTACGATCGCCGCCATGCCGAAGAAATGCACGACGCGCGCGAACTCGTAGCCGCCGAAGAGCCAGGTCAGCTCCTTGAGCTGCACCGGCTTCCAGATGCTGAGGCCGGACAGGATGGTGACGAGAATCGCCGCCAGCACGCCCCAGTAGAAGACCTTTTGCACGGCGTTGTATTCGCCGAGCCTGTGCCCGAGCCGGAAGCGGAGCGCCGCGAGGAAGTCGCGGGCGAAGGCGCCGGCGGTGAGGGGCAGGAAGTCGCGGCGGAAGTGTCCTGATGCGAAGCCGACGACGAGATAGACGAGATAGTTCAGCACGAGCACCCACATGGCGCCGAAATGCCACGCGAGCGCGTTCGCCAGCCCATCCTCGTTGTGCAGGGCTTCCGAGAGCGCCATGTCGCCGCCCAACGTCCAGTTGTATGGAAAGCCGAAATTGAGCGGCAGCGCCGGATAGTAATCGTAGATACGCCAGCCGCTGTCGATCATGACGAGGATCGCCAGCGCGTTGATCCAGTGCATGATGCGCCGGCTCAGCGGCTGAATCTGTACCTCGGGACGAGCGCTCACGGCAGCACCTCCAAGCCATCGGCCTTGATCCGCTCCTGGGCCTCGGGCTGGCGCAGAAAGGCCTCGAATTCCGCGACATTCGGGCTCATCGCGTGATGTGTCTCGGCAGCCCAATAGACGATGGGTCCATAGCTCGCGGGCGGCAATTGATCAGTGACGGTGAAGGCCCGATCGGCGGCGACATCCGTCGCATAAAGGACGGCAAGGCGCACCTTGTCCGTCTTCAGCAGATAGGCCGCGTCGGCGGTATCGACCACGCCCACCGACTTCGCCTGCGCGGCGTCCCAGAGCCCGACCGCCTGCAGCGCCTTCTCGCCGTCGGCGCCGGCAAGTGCCGCCCACGGATCGACGATCGCGACCGGCCCCTTGCCGGGCACAGCCGCGAGATTGGGCGTCGGCGAAAGTCCGGCGATGACAAGCCGGTTGCGCCACAGACGCACGAGCGTCTCCGGCACGACGAGATGGCGCCCGGTCGCCTCGGTCGCCGCCGCGTCGCCCTCGCCGATGACGAGGTCGCTGCGTGCGCGGTGCGCGATCTGCTCCAGAAGCGCCGGTGTCGGCGAAGTGAAGACGCGAACGGGAATGCCCGTTTCGCTGCGCCACAGCGTGCCGAGATCGGTGACGGCTTGGCGCAAGGTCGGCTCGCAGAACACCACGACGTCCGGCGCCACCGGATAGTCGGCATGCGCTGGCGCCGCGCCCGCCGCCAGCGCGGCGAAACACAGGAGAATGATGTCTCGCGCGCGCATCACCCGGCCCGCCGCGTGCCGAAAACTTCCTGGCGCAGTCCTGCCTTCAGCGCCTCGAGTCCCGCCGAAAACGCGCGGTGGCCGAAACCTATGCGGAAATGATCGTCCGGCGTCGGCGCGACGTCCGAGCGATAGATGCTCGCGGGCAGCAGCAAGACGCCGCGCTCAACCACAAGGCGGGCACAGAACGCTTCGACGCCATCGGCACCCTTGTAGCGCGGGTAGCCGACGACGCCGCCGTCCGGCAAAGGCCAATCGAAGCGATCGTCGTTCTCGGTGAAGAACCCGTTGAGCCTAGCCAGGTTCCGCTCGGCGATGCGGCGGTTCCGAGACAGGATGGCGCCGCCCGCTTTGAGCGCGATCCGTGCCAAAAGCTCCGAAGGGGCGGCGACGCAGTTCGACAGATAATGCTTGACCCGCTCCATCCGGCGCAGCACTCCCGGGTCTCGGCAGGCGATCCAGCCCACGCGCAGTCCTGGCAGCCCATAGGATTTTGAGACGCAGCCGAGCGAGAGGCCGCGCTCATAGGCGTCCACCGCCGCAGGCAAGCGCGTCGACGGATCGCGCTCGATCAACCGATAGATCTCGTCGCTGAAGAGCCAAATGCCATGCCGGCGGCACAGCGCGATGAGCGCGTCGAAGCGATCGCGCTCCAGGAGCTTGCCGGTCGGGTTGTTCGGGAAATTGATCGAAACGAGGCGGGTGTTGGGCCGGACGGCGGCCGCGACGGCGTCGATGTCGAGCGACCAGCCGCGCGCCGGATCGAGTGCGACGCCGGTCACCGTGCAAAGCCCGAGGGGCACGCTCTCGGTCGATTGGTAATTCGGCGTGACGACAATGGCGTGATCGTCGGCGCCCAGGAGCGCGTGCATCGCCGCGTAGATGCCTTCCTGAGCGCCGGCGAAGCAGAGAACCGATGACGCCGCTGCCGACTCGTATCCGCCGGCGACCGTCTCGCGCAGCCAAAGGCTGCCCCGCGGATCAGTGTAGCCGAGTTGCACCGTTTCCCACCGCCGGAGATCCTCCGCATCGGCCATTTCCAGGAGCTCCGCGAGCCCGAGCGTCTCAGAATCCGAGGATGTCAGGTCATGGCGCGCGACCGACCGCCAGCGGGAGAAATAGACTTCAAGGGCTAGGTCGCGCACGGGTGATTCCCGATGGTTGCGGTCGCGCGGCCGCAGCGCTTGCTGCGTCCTGACGAGAACTATTCGCCGGCGCGGTTTCCGAAGTTACAGTGGCCTTGGGAAAAACGGTGCGGCGGGGCTTGTCGAGCGTGGCATGACAGGGAGTTCCGATCACGATTCCGCGAGCGCGTTGGATTGGTCCCGCCTGATGGCGGCGGCGCAGGATGGCGACCGCGTTGCCTACGACCGGCTGCTCCGTCAGGTTCTGCCCTTCATCCGCGCCATCGCGGCGCGGCAGCACCGGTCGCCGGACCGGATCGAGGATGTGGTGCAGGACGTCCTCCTGACGATCCACCGCGTCCGCCACACCTACGATCCGTCCCGGCCCTTCGAGGCCTGGCTCGCCGCGATCGCGCGCCGGCGCTCCATCGACCTCCTACGGCGGCACGGACGCATCGGGGCGGCCGAGACTTGGGAGGCGGGGGCCTATGAAACCTTTGCCGATCCTCGCGCGAACAAGGAGAAGGAGGGCCGCGACGCGACCTCCACCTTGGGCCGCGCCTTGCGCGGCTTGCCGCCGGGTCAGCGGGAGGCGCTCGAGCTTGTGAAGCTCCGAGAGCTGTCGCTCGCCGAGGCTTCGCGGCAGAGCGGCAAGTCGGTGGGCGCTCTCAAGGTCAATGTCCACCGCGCACTGAAGGCATTGAGAACGCGGCTCAAGGGAGAAACGAGTTGACGGGCGCGACGGATCGACTGATCGAAAGCCTGGTCGAGAGCGCAGGCCCGGTGCATCGTCTGCGTCCGCCGGCGGTGCGCGCAACGCTCTTCCTTCTCGCCGTCGCGGCGCTCGGTGCCTTGACGATCCTGCTGTTCTCGGACCTTTCCGTCTTCGCGCGTCGGGCCAGCGACCCAAAGCTCGATTGGGAGCTCGCCGGAACGCTCCTCACCGGCATTTTTGCGGTGGTGGCCGCATTCGAGCTCAGCCTGCCGGACCGCTCGCCGCTCTGGGCGCTGCTGCCGCTGCCGCCGTTCGCCCTGTGGGTCGCCTCCACCGGTTATAGCTGCTACCGGCATTGGCTCGCCTTCGGACCCGACGGATGGGAGATCGGTGAGAGCGCGCAATGCTTCCGCTTCATTCTCGCGGTCGGCGTGCCGCTCGGCGTGAGTCTCCTGGTGTTGCTCAGAAAGGCGCGGCCGCTTGCGCCGGCCCGCGTCGCCGCGCTCGGCGGGCTCGGCGTCGCCGCGCTCGCCGCCTTTCTCCTGCAGTTCTTTCACCCCTTCGACGTCACGTTCATGGACCTGTCGGTGCATCTGGTCGTCGTCGGCCTTGTCACCGCCGTATCAACGCTGGCCGGACGGACTTACGTCCGGTGACGCTATTGCAGGCCTAGCCGTTGCACCTGAACGCCCGGGACGAGGTTCATCCGCCCGATCGCCTGGCTCCGCTTGTCGTCGCTCGCGAGCAACTGCCGGCGCAGCGCAATGATGGCGCAGGCCGCGAGCGTCCGGTCCCAGAACCAGCTCTGCATCTGCCGGCTCGACGGAATGGCGCCGTCCGCCGACATCGCTTCGAGATAATAGGCCTTCACGTCGTCGACGGCCCAGCGCAGCGCCTGCACCGGGCTTATCGGCGGATCGGGACCGGCGGGCGAGGAGCCGGTGAGGAAGGCGGCCATCAAGGCGGCGCAGTCTTCGACCGCGAGCCCGCTGAGCCCGATCGTCGTTCGCCGGTTTGCCGCGACGAACCGCGCGTGGACCGGCGCGATGGTCCGAACCTCCTGCCGCAGGGCCTGCTCGAGCGCGGTCCGGTCGCCGAGGTCCACTGTGCCGGGCGCGAGATCGAAGGGTGGCTGCCAGCCCGGCAGATCGATGGCGGTCGGATCGTTCTCCGGAAAATCCTCGATCACGACTGGGCCTGACGCGGCTTCGAGGAGACGAAGCGCCGACGTGATGACGCGAGTCTGGAAGGTCTCGTTCCTCGGCGCGCCGAGCGGGCGGCCCAGCTCGAACGGTACCCACAGGGCACGCGGCGGCCGGACCTTCTCGGTGTGCAGCCGGATGAGGCTGATCGCCACCGCCGGGACGCCTTCCTCTTCCAGGTAATGCGCGAGCGCGCTCACGGCGCGCGTGCAGAGCGGTCAAACGGGCGTGAGCAGGACCGCGTCGACCCGGTCGGATTTCAATCGGCCCGCAACCGCGCGTGCGTTCGCTTCCATGCCGCGCGGATCGCTCGCGCCCATGAAGGAGTAATGCGTCTCCGCCACGGAGCCGATCGTGCCGGCTTCGGCCATCGCCCGCAGCCGGTCGACCGGAAACACGACATTGGCGTCGCGGAGGAAGCCCGTGCGGTCGAAATTGACCGAGACGTGGCTCATCAGGATCTGGTCCGTGGGCGTATCGGCCGGGACGGCGCGGTAAGCGACATCGCCCGAGACGAACGGCCGCTCGCCGCGCCGCAGAAGGCCGGCCGAGGTCACCACCGCGACGCGGCGCGTGGCCATCGCCGGTCCGGGCACGAACGGCGTCGTCGCGAAACTGGGGCACTCCAGGTTTTCCATCCCGGTCTGGGTGGCTGGCGGCAAATCCGTCATTCGCACCATGGAGCGCTCCCCGCCGCACCCGGCAGCATCGAGAGAGACCCTATCACCCCCTTCGGCCGGCCGCCATCCATTTTTGTAGCGGTCAATCTAAAATCTGCTATGTTGACCGCGATGGCGCGGCCCCGGACCTTCGATGAAGCGGACGCTCTCGACGCGGCCATCGACTGCTTTTGGCGCCGCGGCTACGGCGCGACCTCCGTGCGCGACCTCGGCGACGAGATGGGCCTCGGCAGCGCGAGCCTCTACAACGCCTTCCTCGACAAGCGAACGCTGTTCCTGCGTGCGCTCGACCGCTACCTCGACAGCACGATGCGCGAGCGGATCGTGCGGCTGGAACGGACACGGGCGCCGAAGGACGCCGTGAAGGCGTTCATCGACGAGATCGTGGAGCGCTCCGTCAACGATCCGGAACGGCGCGGCTGCATGCTGATCAACGCCGCAGCTGAGTTCGGCGCACGTGATCCGGATTTGAGAGAGGAGATCGCGGCCCGTCTCGACGAGCTGCAAGGGTTTTTTCGCCGCATGATCGCGCGGGCGCGGGAGGAGGGGTCGATCCCGAATGACCGCGATCCAGCTGAGCTCTCGAGGCTGATGCTCGGGGTCGTCGTGGCGATCCGGGTGCTGGCGCGCGTCCGGCCGCAGCGCGCGCTGCTCAAGGGAATTGCAAAGCCGGCGCTGGCGCTTCTCGATTGACGAAAGGACGAGCCGCGATGATCGAGCTCTATTATTGGACGACGCCCAACGGGCATAAGATCACGATTTTTCTCGAGGAAAGCGGGCTTCCATACCGGATCGTGCCCGTCAACATCAGCGCCGGCGACCAGTTCAAGCCCGATTTCCTGAAGATTTCGCCGAACAACCGCATCCCCGCGATCATCGACACCGATCCCGCCGAGCCGGGCGCGCCGATCAGCGTCTTCGAGTCGGGCGAGATCCTGCTTTATCTCGCCGAGAAGACCGGGCAATTCCTTCCCAAGGCCCTGCGTGGACGTACCGAGACGCTGCAGTGGCTGTTCTGGCAAATGGGCGGCCTCGGCCCCATGGCCGGCCAGAACCACCATTTCAGAGTGTACGCGCCGGAGAAGATTCCATACGCCATCGACCGATACGTGAAGGAGACGAACCGGCTCTACGGCGTCTTGAACCAACGGCTCGCCGATCGCGAATTCATCGCTGGCGCATACTCGATCGCCGACATGGCGAGCTATCCCTGGGTCGTGCCGTATGAGCGCCAAGGCCAGAAGCTCGAGGACTTCCCGCATCTCAAGCGCTGGTTCGAGACGATACGGGCGCGGCCGGCGGTGATACGCGCCTATGACCTCGCCAACAAGATCAACACGCAGCCAACCGTGAGCGATGCCTCCCGAGGCATCCTTTTCGGGCAGACGGCGGCGGCTTCAAGATGATCGCAAGGACAAATTCCGGAAAAGGGAGAGGACAGGGGCAAGATGCTTGAACTCTATCACAGCGTCAATTCCGTTTGTGCTCAGAAGGTGCGCATCGCGCTTGCCGAGAAGGGGCTTCAATACGAGGACCACCTGATGACGCTCGCAGGCGATCAGTTCGATCCCGCCTATATGAGGCTCAATCCCAATGCCGTCGCGCCTACCCTTGTTCATGACGGCTACCCCGTCATCGAGTCGTCGGTGATCCTCTATTATCTCGACGAAGCTTTCTCTCAGAATCCGCTCATGCCGGGCGACCTGCGAGCACGTGCCAAAGTACGGCTTTACAACAAGCTCATCGACGAATACGTGCACAATTCGTGCACGATCCTGAGCTTCGCCACCGCTTTCCGTGCGCGCTTCGCGCGCATGACGCCGGAGGCCTGCGAAGCGGAGCTTGCGAAGTCGCCCAGCAAGCAGCGCTCGGAATACAAACGCGACGTCGTGGCCCACGGTCTCGACTCGCATTTCGTGGTCGACGCGCTCGCGCATCACGAGAAGCTACTGAGCTGGATGGTCGAGTCGCTGAAGACCGGCCCCTATCTCGTGGGTGACATGTACTCTCTCGCAGATGTGGCCGTGACACCGTACATCTTGCGGCTCGAGCTCGTGAACCTCGCGAAAATGTGGGAGGCGCGGCCCGGCGTCGCGCAGTGGTGGGATCGCGTGCGCAAACGTCCGGCGACTGAAACCGCGATCTTCAAACGCATGACCGAGGCCGACGCAGCCCCGTTCAAGAACCTCGACCCCGATCCCTGGCCGAAGGTTCGCGAGCTTCTGGCAACGGCGTAACGAGAGGAGGCATCAGATGGCCGATAACGCTGAACGATTGACGCAGCTCACCAAGAATTTTCTTGGGAAACAGCTCTACGTCGTTCACACCACGCCCAACGCGCCGCGCGAGGCGCTCGACCGCCTGCTCCCCGAGCATCTCGAGCATCAGATCCGGCTCGAGAAGTCGGGCATCATGTTCGCGGCCGGTCCCATGATGAACGCGGACGAAACGCCGGCCGGCGGCCTCATCGTCATCCGCGCCAAGGATTTCGCCGAGGCAAAGGCCATCGCCGATTCCGATCCCTTTCACAAGAGCGGCTTGCGCAGCTACACGCTCCGGCGCTGGACGGTCAACGAGGGCAGTTACGGTCTCCGCGTGAACTA
>Ga0209415_10001519_pt1 | contig 44414 bp, 32 predicted proteins | sample PeaSoiSIISIP2007_FD_187696 | JGI IMG/M metagenome (GOLD analysis project Ga0209415, IMG submission 187696) | Peat soil microbial communities from Weissenstadt, Germany - SII-SIP-2007 (SPAdes) (version 2) | ecosystem: Environmental > Terrestrial > Soil > Wetlands > Peat | place: Germany...
GCGAGCAGGAAGTTTATTTGGGTGAATTGCCGCTCATGACCGAGAACGGCACCTTCATCATCAACGGCACCGAGCGAGTCATCGTCTCGCAGCTGCACCGCAGCCCGGGAGTGTTCTTCGATCACGATCGCGGCAAGACGCATTCGTCCGGCAAGCTGCTGTTTTCGGCGCGCATCATTCCCTATCGCGGCTCGTGGTTGGATTTTGAGTTCGACCCGAAGGACTGCGTGTTCGCGCGCATCGACCGCCGGCGCAAGCTTCCGGTCACGATCATACTGCGCGCGCTCGGGCTGACCGAGGAGCAGGTGCTCGACATCTTCTTCGAGAAGAACGTGTTTCATCTCTCGAAGAAAGAGATCGAATTCGAAATCATTCCTCAGCGTTTGCGCGGCGAGACCGCCTCTTTCGAGATTCGCGTCGGCAAGAAAATAATCGTCGAGGAAGGCCGCCGCATCACGGCTCGCCACGTGCGCGAGCTCGAAGAGGCCGGCGTCAAGCGCCTACCTGTGCCGACGGAGTACCTGCAGGGCAAGGTATTGGCCCACGACATCGTCAACACGGAGACCGGCGAGATTCTCGCGAAGGCGAACGAGGTTCTTTCGGTTCCCGCGGTCGCGAAGCTCATCGAAAACGGCATCACCGAGATTCGCACGCTGTTCGTCAACGATCTGGACCGTGGTCCCTACATTTCCGACACCCTGCGCATCGATCCGACCAAGACCCGCCTTGAGGCGCTGGTCGAGATTTATCGAATGATGCGCCCGGGCGAGCCGCCCACGAAGGACGCGGCGGAGAACTTGTTCCAGAACTTGTTCTTCAACGGCGAGCGATACGATTTGTCGCCGGTCGGGCGCATGAAGTTCAACCGGCGCGTCGGCCGTGACGAAATCACCGGATCGGGCGTGCTCAGCAGGGAGGACATCATCGAGGTCATGAAGACGCTCATCGATATCCGCAACGGCAACGGCCACGTCGACGATATCGATCACCTGGGCAATCGGCGCGTGCGTAGCGTTGGCGAAATGGCCGAGAACGCATTCCGCATCGGCTTGGTGCGCGTCGAGCGCGCCGTCAAGGAGCGTCTGACGATCGCCGAGAGCGAACCGATCATGCCGCAGGAAATGATCAACGCGAAGCCGGTGGCGGCCGCGGTCAAGGAGTTCTTCGGCTCCTCGCAGCTCTCGCAGTTCATGGACCAGAACAATCCGCTCTCCGAGGTGACCCACAAGCGCCGTGTCTCGGCTTTGGGCCCAGGCGGACTGACGCGCGAGCGCGCCGGATTCGAAGTGCGCGACGTGCATCCGACGCATTACGGCCGGGTATGCCCGATCGAAACGCCGGAAGGTCCGAATATCGGCCTCATCAATTCGCTCGCCGTGTATGCGCGCACCAACGATTACGGGTTCCTCGAGACACCGTATCGTCGCGTGTCGCACGGCAAGGTCACCGATCAGATCGATTACCTCTCGGCGATCGAGGAAGGCCAGTATGTGATCGCGCAGGCGAACGCAACGCTCGGCGACAAGGGCGAATTCGTCGACGATTTGATCTCCTGCCGCACGCAGAACGAGTTCACGCTGTCGGCCCCCGACAAGATCGACTTCATGGACGTGTCGCCGAAACAGATCGTTTCGGTCGCGGCCTCGTTGATTCCGTTCTTGGAACACGATGACGCGAACCGCGCGCTCATGGGTTCCAATATGCAGCGCCAGGCGGTGCCGACCTTGCGTTCGGAGACGCCGCTCGTGGGCACCGGAATGGAGCGCGCAGTCGCGATCGACTCCGGCGTCACGGTCGTCGCGCGGCGCGGCGGCAGCGTGGATTCGGTCGATGCTTCGCGCATCGTCGTGCGCGTCAACGACGACGAAACGACCGCGGGCGAACCGGGCGTGGACATCTATTCGTTGACCAAGTACACGCGCTCGAATCAGAACACCTGCATCAACCAGCGCCCGCTCGTCAAGGCCGGCGATGCGATCAAGCGCGGCGACGTGCTCGCGGACGGTCCGTCGACGGATCTTGGCGAACTCGCGCTCGGCCAGAACCTGCTGGTCGCGTTCATGCCTTGGAACGGCTACAACTTCGAGGATTCGATCCTGATTTCCGAGCGCGTCGTCGAGGAGGATCGCTTTACGACGATCCACATCGAAGAGCTGACCTGCGTTGCCCGCGACACCAAGCTGGGCCCCGAGGAAATCACCGCCGATATCCCCAATGTCGGCGATTCGGCCTTGGCTAAGCTCGATGAGGCGGGTATCGCCTTCATCGGCGCCGAAGTGCGCGCCGGCGACATTCTCGTCGGCAAGGTCACCCCGAAAGGCGAGACGCAGCTGACGCCCGAGGAAAAACTGCTGCGCGCGATTTTCGGCGAAAAGGCCTCCGACGTGAAGGACACCTCGCTGCGCGTTCCGCCCGGTATGGACGGCACGGTGATCGACGTACGCGTGTTCACGCGCGACGGCGTCGAGAAGGATACGCGTGCGCTGTCGATCGAGAAGACGGAACTCGAGCGGGTCCGCAAGGACTTGGCCGACCAGCAGCGTATTCTCGAGGACGATTTGTTCCTGCGCGTGCGCGACATGCTCGAGGGTAAAACCGCCGAGGCGGGTCCGAGGAAGCTCAAGAGCGGTTCGCCGATCGATCAAGCGTACCTCGCCGATCTGCCGCGCGAACAGTGGTTCGAAATTCGCCTCAAAGACGAAGATGCCAACGCGCAGCTCGAGACGGTATCGGAGCGCCTGAAGGGACAGCGTAAGGCGTTCGAGAAGCGCTTCGAAGAGAAGAAGGCCAAGATCACGGCTGGCGACGATTTGGCGCCGGGCGTGCTCAAGATGGTCAAGGTGTATTTGGCCGTCAAGCGCCGCGTGCAGCCCGGCGACAAGATGGCCGGCCGGCACGGCAACAAGGGCGTGATCTCCTCGATCGTCCCCGTAGAAGACATGCCTTACATGGCGGACGGTACGCCGGTCGACATCGTGCTCAATCCGCTGGGCGTGCCTTCGCGCATGAACATCGGGCAAATTCTCGAGACGCATTTGGGCTGGGCCGCAAAGGGTTTGGGCGCCAAGATCGGCAAGATGCTCGAGGCGCAGCAAGCCGCGGGCGAGATTCGCCAATTCCTGGGCAAGGTCTACAACGAATCCGGCGGCCAGAAAGAGGACCTCAAGTCGATGACCGACGGCGAGGTGTTCGAACTCGCACGCAACTTGCGCCACGGCGTACCGATGGCGACGCCGGTGTTCGACGGCGCGAGCGAGGACGAGATCAAGAACATGCTGGCGCTGGCGGATCTGCCGACCTCCGGTCAGACGATCCTGCACGACGGGCGCACCGGCGAGCGCTTCGAGCGGCCGGTGACCGTGGGCTACATGTACATGCTGAAGTTGAACCACTTGGTCGACGACAAGATGCACGCCCGTTCCACGGGCCCCTACAGCTTGGTCACGCAGCAGCCCTTGGGCGGCAAGGCGCAATTCGGCGGGCAGCGGTTCGGCGAAATGGAAGTGTGGGCGCTCGAGGCGTACGGCGCCGCGTACACCTTGCAGGAAATGCTCACCGTCAAGTCGGACGACGTCAACGGGCGCACGCAAATGTACAAGGCGATCGTCGACGGCAACCACGAAATGAAAGCCGGCATGCCGGAATCGTTCAACGTGCTGGTCAAGGAGATTCGTTCCTTGGCCATCAATATTGAACTCGAGAGCGAGGCTTAAAGACATGAAAGACTTACTCAAGCTATTCAAGCAGCAAGTTCCGGTCGAAAATTTCGATTCGATCAAGATCGGTTTGGCTTCGCCGGACATGATTCGCTCTTGGTCCTATGGCGAAGTCAAGAAGCCGGAAACCATCAATTACCGCACGTTCAAACCGGAGCGTGACGGCCTGTTTTGCGCGAAGATCTTCGGGCCGGTCAAGGACTACGAGTGTTTGTGCGGCAAGTACAAGCGCCTCAAGCATCGCGGCGTCGTCTGCGAGAAGTGCGGCGTCGAGGTCACGCAGTCCAAGGTGCGCCGCGAGCGCATGGGACACATCGAGCTTGCGAGCCCGACGGCGCACATTTGGTTCTTGAAGTCGCTGCCGTCGCGCATCGGCCTGATGCTCGACATGACGCTGCGCGAGATCGAGCGCGTGCTCTACTTCGAGGCCTTCGTGGTCGTTGATCCGGGCATGACGTCGCTGCAGCGCGGCCAGCTGCTGACCGACGAGATGTACCTCGAATCGATCGAAGAGCACGGCGACGAATTCGATGCGCGCATGGGCGCGGAAGCGGTGCACGAACTGCTGAAGTCGATGGACCTTCCTTCCGAAGTCGTCAAAGTCCGCGAGGACATGGCGAACACGAACTCCGAGACGAAGATCAAGCGGCTCTCGAAGCGCTTGAAGCTCATCGAAGCCTTCATCGAGTCGGGCAACAAGCCGGAGTGGATGGTATTGACCGTGCTGCCGGTGCTTCCGCCGGACTTGCGCCCCCTCGTGCCGCTCGACGGTGGCCGCTTTGCGACCTCCGACTTGAACGACCTGTATCGCCGCGTGATCAATCGCAATAACCGCCTGCGCCGGCTGCTCGAGCTGAACGCGCCCGACATCATCGTGCGCAACGAAAAGCGCATGCTGCAGGAGGCCGTCGACGCGTTGCTGGACAACGGCCGCAGGGGACGTGCGATCACGGGCACGAACAAGCGCCCGTTGAAGTCGCTCGCCGACATGATCAAGGGCAAGCAGGGGCGCTTCCGCCAGAACCTGCTCGGCAAGCGCGTCGATTATTCGGGCCGTTCGGTCATCGTCGTCGGCCCGACGCTGCGCCTGCACCAGTGCGGCTTGCCGAAGAAGATGGCGCTCGAACTGTTCAAGCCGTTCATCTTCTCCAAGCTGCAGCTGCGTGGCGAAGCCTCGACGATCAAGGCCGCGAAGCGCCTCGTAGAGCGCGAGGGACCGGAGGTCTGGGACATCCTCGAAGAGGTGATCCGCGAACATCCGGTGCTGCTGAATCGCGCTCCGACTCTGCACCGCCTCGGCATCCAGGCGTTCGAGCCGGTACTGATCGAAGGCAAGGCGATCCAGTTGCACCCGCTGGTTTGCACCGCGTTCAACGCCGACTTCGACGGCGACCAGATGGCCGTGCACGTGCCGCTGTCGATCGAGGCGCAGCTCGAAGCGCGCGCCTTGATGATGTCGTCGAACAATATCTTGTCGCCGGCCAATGGCGATCCGATCATCGTGCCGTCGCAGGACGTCGTGCTCGGCCTCTACTACATGACGCGCGAGCGCGTCGGCGCCAAAGGCGAGGGCATGGCCTTCAGCGATGTCGCCGAAGTTCATCGCGCCTACGAGAGCCGCCATCTCGATTTGCAGGCGAAGGTCAAGGTGCGCCTATCCGAGTGGCTGCGCGACGTCAAAGGCGGGCCCGCGACCGAACACGTGCGCGTCGTCAATACGACGGCGGGACGCGCGTTGCTCTCGGAGATTCTGCCCAAGGGTTTGTCGTTCGACGCGATCAACCAGGATATGACGAAGAAGACCATCTCGGCGACGATCAACGCGTGCTACCGCACCGTGGGCCTCAAGGAGACCGTCGTGTTCGCCGACCAGTTGATGTACACCGGCTTCCACTACGCGACGCGCGCGGGCGTGTCGATCGGCGTGGACGACATGGTCGTGCCGACGCAAAAGACCAAAATATTGGCGACCGCGGAGCGTGAGGTGAAGGAAATCCAGGAGCAATACTCCTCGGGATTGGTCACCAACGGCGAGCGCTACAACAAAGTCGTCGACATCTGGTCGCGCACCAACGATCAAGTTGCCAAGGCGATGATGGAGAAGCTTGGCACCGACGAGGTCGCCGACGCGAAGGGCAACAAGGTCCGCCAAAAATCGTTCAATTCGATCTTCATGATGGCCGACTCCGGCGCGCGCGGCTCCGCGGCGCAGATACGTCAGCTCGCGGGCATGCGCGGCCTGATGGCCAAGCCCGACGGATCGATCATCGAAACTCCGATCACCGCGAATTTCCGCGAAGGCTTGAACGTACTCCAGTACTTCATCTCGACTCACGGCGCGCGCAAGGGCCTCGCCGACACTGCGTTGAAGACCGCCAATTCGGGCTATCTGACGCGCAGGCTCGTAGACGTGGCGCAGGACCTCGTGGTCACTGAGATCGACTGCGGAACGACGAACGGCTTGTCGATCACCCCGATCGTCGAAGGCGGCGACGTGGTCGAGGGCTTGGGCGAGCGCGTACTGGGCCGCGTGGTCTCCGAAGACGTGGTCGTTGCTTCGAGCGGCGAGGTGCTCGTCAAGGCCGGCGTCTTGATCGACGAGAAATTGGTCAAACTGCTCGAGAAAATGGGCGTCGATCAAGTCCAGGTGCGCTCTCCGATCACCTGCGAAACGCGCTACGGCGTCTGTGCGCAATGCTACGGCCGCGATTTGGGAAGGGGCCATCGCATCAATATCGGCGAGGCGGTCGGCGTCATCGCGGCTCAATCGATCGGCGAACCCGGAACGCAGCTCACGATGCGCACGTTCCACGTCGGCGGCGCGGCCTCGCGAGCGGCGGCAGCCAACGGCGTCGAGGTCAAGTCGAAGGGCACGATCCGTCTGCACAACATCAAGACCGTACGCCACGAAAAGGGCCACCTGGTCGCGGTGTCGCGCTCGGGCGAATTGGGCGTGGTCGACGAGTTCGGCCGCGAGCGCGAGCGCTACAAGATTCCGTACGGTGCGACGATCACCGTCAACGACGCCGACGTCGTGACGGCCGGCCAATCGGTCGCGAACTGGGATCCGCACACGCACCCCGTGGTGACCGAAGTCGCCGGCATGATCAAGTTCCAGGACTTCGTCGACGGCATTACCGTCACGAGTCAGGTGGACGATGTCACCGGCCTCACGAGTACCGTGGTGCTCGATCCCAAGCAGCGCGGCTCGGGCGGCAAGGATCTGCGCCCGGTCGTGCGCCTGACGAATGCCAAGGGCAAGGAAGTCACGTTCGCCAACACGGATATTCCGGCGGTCTACGCGCTGCCCGCCGGGGCGATCGTGAGCCTGGAAGACGGCGTCAAGGTCTCGGTGGGCGACGTCATCGCGCGCATCCCGCAGGAGTCTTCGAAGACCCGCGATATCACGGGCGGCCTGCCGCGCGTCGCGGACCTGTTCGAGGCCCGCAAGCCGAAGGACTCCGCGATTCTGGCCGAGCGCAGCGGCACGGTCAGTTTCGGCAAGGAAACCAAGGGCAAGCGCCGCTTGATCATCACCAACGAGCAAACCGACAAGTACGAGGAGTTGATTCCGAAGTGGCGGCATCTCAACGTGTTCGAAGGCGAACAGGTGGAGAAGGGCGAGGTCATCGCCGACGGCGAGCCGAACCCGCACGATATTCTGCGCCTGCAAGGCGTAGAGGCGCTGGCTAATTACCTGGTTCGTGAAATCCAGGACGTCTATCGGTTGCAGGGCGTGAAGATCAACGACAAGCACATCGAAGTCATCGTGCGGCAGATGTTGCGCAAGATCGAAGTGCTGGATGCCGGCGATTCGCCGCTGCTGCGCGGCGAACAAATGGATCGCGGCCGCCTGCTGGACGTCATCGCCAAGCAAAAGGCCGAAGGCAAGCACCAGTCGACCTGGGAGCCGTTGCTGCTCGGCATCACGAAGGCGTCGCTGGCGACGGAGTCGTTCATCTCGGCGGCCTCGTTCCAGGAGACCACGCGCGTGCTCACCGAGGCGGCGGTACGAGGGTTGAAGGACGATCTGCGCGGCCTCAAGGAGAATGTCATCGTCGGCCGTCTGATACCGGCGGGCACGGGCTTCGCCTATCATGCGCGCAGGCGTCGCGCGTTCGACGATACGCGCCGCCGCAGCTTCATGGACGTGAGCGGCGGCATGGGCGATGCGGATGATGCGGTTCCGGCGGGGGACACCGAGGCAGCGGAATAAACACGCGCTGAAAGCGATGTAGACTGCCTCTGGAAGAAGTGGCCCCGGACCCGCAAGTGTCCGGGGTCTTTTTTTTGACGCCAGGGTTTGAGGCCCTGTGCTAATCTCGGAACCAATGCGAATTCAATCACTTGCCTTTGTTCTCGGGGTTTGCTGGGGCGCCAGCGCCTGTACCGGCATGCGCGCGGCGCCAGCGCCTGCCGAACTGCGCCTCGCCGCCCAGAACGCGCTGTTCGAGGAGCAATATCAATCCGACTTGAGCTTGCATCCCGAGCGCGCGACGGCCTACGGCGATTATCGCTACAACGATCGCTTGGCCGATTACTCGCTTGCGGCGATCGAGACTCAGCACTCGATCGACGAGGGCTTTTTGAAGCGCTTGCAGGCCATATCGACCGATGGCTTTGCCGAGCAAGACCGCCTCTCTCACGAGGTCATGCAGCGGGCGCTGCAGCGGCACAACGAGGACTACGAATTCAAAGAATTCGAAATGCCGGTGAACCAGATGGACGGCCCGCATCAGCGCCTTGCGGACTTGCCGCTCGCGGCGCCCATGGACTCGGTCAAGCATTACGAGGATTACATCGCGCGTCTGCATCAGATCCCGCGGGTATTCACTCAAACCGAAGAGGTGCTGCGCGCCGGCATCGACGACGAGCTCATGCCCGTGCGCTTCCTGCTCGAAAAAGTGCCCGCCCAGTGCGAGGGCATCATCGCGGCCGACCCCTTCCTGAGGCCGACCAAGAAATATCCGTCCGACATCTCGCCGCAGGACCAGCAGCGGCTTACTCGCGAAATTACCGAAGCCGTCAACAACGAGGTTTTGCCGGCCTACAAGGAATTCGAGAACTTCATCGCGACGCAGTACGCGCCGCGGGGTCGGACCACGCTCGCGGTCACGTCGTTGCCCGGCGGAGAGAAGCGCTACCTGAACGACATACGCGGCCGCACGACGGTCGAGAACTTGAGTCCCGATCAGATTCACCAGATCGGACTCAGGGAAATCGATCGTATCCGGGCAGACCTGCTCTTGATTGCGAAGCGCGAGGGATATGCGGATTTGGCGTCGTTTCGCGAGTCGCTGAAGGTGAACCCCAAATACAAGCCGACTTCCGCCGAGCAGATTCTCGAGGATTTTCGCAAGTACATTGCCCAAATGCAGCCCAAGTTGCCGGAGCTGTTCACGTTCATTCCGGGCGCGCCCGTGACCGTCGAAGCCATTCCGGATTTCCAGGCGGCATCGGCGACGCACTACCAAACGGGCACACCGGACGGTAAGCGTCCGGGCCGGGTCGTGGTGGCGACCTCCAAGTTCGCGGAGCGCAGTCTCGTCGACGACGAAGCCATCGCGTATCACGAAGGCATACCCGGACATCACATGCAGCTCTCGGTCGCGCAACAGCTCACGGACTTGCCCAAGTTTCGGCAGCACACCGGCAACTCGGGATACATCGAGGGTTGGGCGCTGTACGCCGAGCAGCTCGGCAAGGAAGTCGGTTTTTATCAGGACCCTGTCAGCGATTACGGGCGTCTCTCGAGCGAACTGTTCCGCGCCGTCCGTCTGGTCGTCGATACCGGCATTCATTCACAAGGCTGGACGCGCGACCAGGTCGTCGATTTCTTCCGGAAAACCGGCGCGGTCGACGAGCCGACGATCCAGTCCGAGACGGATCGCTATATTGCGTGGCCCGCCCAGGCGCTCAGCTACAAGCTCGGTCAGCTCAAGTTCCGCGAGCTGCGCGACCGCGCACAAACGGAGTTGGGGCCCAAGTTCGATATCCGCCTGTTTCACGACGAAATGTTGAACGGCGGCGTCTTGCCGCTCGATTTGCTGGAGGCGCGCACGATGAGCTGGATTCAGTCGCAGAAAGCCGCCGGGAAAACTTCCAGCCAAAGAATAATATCGGGGGGTTCGCTATGACCATTAAGCGTCTGCACACCGGGCCGCGCATGTCCCAGGCCGTCATTCACAACAAGACCGTATACCTCGCGGGACAGGTCGCCGCCGGTGCGCCGGGCGGCAGCGTTGCTGCCCAGACCCAGGAAGTCTTGGCGAAGATCGATGCGCTCTTGGCCGAGGCTAATACGGACAAGAGCCGGCTGTTGTCGGCGACGATCTGGCTCACCGACATCGCGAACTTCGCGGAAATGAATCGCGTCTGGGACGGCTGGGTCACGGCGGGGTCGGCCCCGGCACGCGCAACCGTCATGAGCGCGAGGCTCGCCGCGCCGGAATTCAAGGTGGAGATCGCGGCGATTGCAGCGCAAGCTTAGCGGCGCCGCGTTCAGGCATTGCAAGTCGTCCGCAAATCCTCGTTCAAGACGACGCCGTGGAAAAACGGCGGCGGCGTGACGCACGAGGCGCTGCGCGTGCCCGCGCAGGGAGACCCGTTCCGCTGGCGTATCAGCGTCGCGGAAGTCGACACGTCGGGTCCGTTTTCGGATTTTTCCGGATACCGGCGCACGATGATGCTGCTTCGCGGCGCCGGTCTGCGTTTGAAATTTGCGAATCACGGCCAAGCTACACTAAGCGAGGTCGGCGATCTGGCGCAATTCGACGGCGCGCTTGCGACGCAATGCGATTTACTCGCGGGCGCTTGTACCGATCTGAATCTGATCGCCTGTAATGGGATCGACGATGTCAGGGCTCGGGTGGCGAGCTTGCAGTCGCCGCTCGCGGTGGAGTCGCTTGCGGGGGAATCGCTCGTGATATTCGTTGTATCGGGCGAAGCTGGCGTGCAAGGATCCGGCGGGGAGGCCGTGATACTCTCGCCCTGGGATCTTGCGGTAGTCACTCGATCGACGGCCTTTGTTACGATGCTCCAATCGCTCGAGGGGCGCGCGCCTGCGCGAGTGTTCCTTGCCAACTTTAGTGATGCTTGATCAAGGCATCGATCGAGGAGAGTGCAATGTCCGCGAGTCCCAATGAGTCAGACGACGGCGCAACCCTGGCGGCGCTGCGGCAATCGATACGCGAGCACGGCGTATGGTCCGAAGATGCCGCGGTCACGCGTCTGTTGCGCAGCTTGGAACTCACCGGCGGAGCCAGGCATCGCGCGGTTGCGGTCGCGAGCGCGTTGGTCGAAGGTTCGCGCGCGCGGCGCGACGAGCGGCCGTTTTTGGACGCGTTCCTGCAGGAATTCGGGCTGTCCAACCAAGAGGGCATCGCCCTCATGTGCATCGCCGAGGCGCTGCTGCGCATTCCCGACGACCCGACGGCCGACCGGCTGATCGCCGAACAACTCGCCAACGGCGACTGGTCGGCGCATTCCGGCAGATCGGAGTCCCTGTTCGTCAATGCCTCGACCTGGGGCCTGATGCTGACCGGCGGAATTCTGGAACTCGAGCCCGCGATCAAGACCGACGCCGCGTCGTGGGTGCGTAAATTCACGCGCAAGGCCGGCGAACCCGTCGTGCGACTCGCGGTACGCCGCGCGATGCGCATCATCGGCGGCGAGTTCGTCGTGGGGCGCTCGATCGAAGAGGCGCTCAAGCGCAGCGCAGCCGAGTCACAGCTCGCGCTCTGTTCATTTGACATGCTGGGCGAGGGCGCGCGCACGCAGCGCGATGCCGAGCGCTATCTCGAGTCGTACGAGCACGCGATAGACGTCATCGGTACCGCGGCGGGCGGCCGTGCGCCCGAGACCGCGTCGGGCATTTCGATCAAGTTGTCCGCGCTCGAGCCGCGCTATTCGCTGGCGCAGCGAACACGCGTGCTGCAGCGCTTGGGCCAGCGCGCAGTAGCGCTTGCGCAGCGGGCCGCCAAGGTCGGCATCCAGTTCGCGATCGACGCCGAGGAGGCGGATCGTCTGGAGCTGTCCTTGGACCTCATCGAGGCGCTCGCATCGGATCCGGCAACGCGCGCGTGGCCGGGTCTCGGTCTCGCGGTGCAGGCGTACGGCAAGCGCGCGCTTGACACAATCGATTGGGTCGCCGCGCTCGCGCGGCGTACCGGCCGGCGCATGACGGTGCGCCTCACCAAGGGCGCCTATTGGGACAGCGAAATCAAGCGCGCCCAAGAACGCGGGCTCGATGGCTATCCGGTCTATACGCGCAAGCTCACGAGCGACGTTTCCTACCTTGCCTGCGCGGATAGGCTGTTCCGGCACGCGGAGTGGATTTATCCGCAGTTCGCGACGCATAACGCGCATAGCATCGCGTCGGTCCTGGAACTCGCGCGCCCGGGTGTCGATTACGAATTTCAGCGGCTGCACGGCATGGGCGGACTGCTGTTCGCCGAAGCGCAGCGGCAAATCGCCGGCTTTCCGCGCGTGCGCGCCTATGCGCCAGTCGGCGAGCACAAGGACTTGCTCGCGTATCTGGTGCGCCGCTTGCTCGAGAACGGCGCGAACACCTCGTTCGTGAATCGCTTCATGGACGAGCAGGTGCCGGTCAATGAGATCGTGCGCGATCCCGTGACAGAGCTGGAGCGCTTGGAGACCTATGCCAATCCGCGCCTGCCGACGCCGGTCGCGCTGTATCCGGATCGGCGCAATTCGAGCGGCATTGATTTCGGCAATCCCGATGAACTCAAGGCGCTGGCCATCGGCATTGCGAGGCGCCGTGCCGCGCCGCAGACGGGCGGGCCGATCATCGGCGGCATCGCCTTGGCGGGTGAGCTGCATGCGGTCACGAATCCGGCCGATCGGCGCGATGTGGTCGGTAACACACGCGATGCCAGCGCGGCGGAAATAAATGCTGCGTTCGATGCCAGCGCCCGCGCCCAGAACGAGTGGAATGCGATCGGCGGCGTGGCGCGCGCCGCCTGTCTCGATAAGGCCGCCGACTTGCTCGAGGAGCGGCGCCTGGACTTCATCGCGCTCGCGGTGCGCGAAGCGGGCAAGACCGTGCCCGATGCGCTGGCCGAGGTGCGCGAGGCGGCGGATTTCTGTCGTTACTACGCGGTGCAGGCGCGTGCATCGTTCGGCGTCCCCACGCGGCTCCCCGGGCCGACCGGGGAAACGAACGAATTGTCGCTGCACGGCCGTGGCGTATTCGCCTGCATCAGTCCGTGGAATTTTCCGCTCGCGATATTTGCGGGGCAGATCACCGCGGCATTGGCCGCCGGCAACGGCGTCGTTGCCAAACCGGCGGAGCCCACGCCGTTGATCGCAGCGCGCTTCGTCGAGTTGCTGCACGAAGCCGGCGTCCCACCACAAGTCCTGCAGCTCGCGCCGGCGCCGGGACGGCTATTTGGCGAGGTTGCATTTGCGCATGCGGCACTCGCGGGGGTGGCCATGACGGGCTCGACGGCGACCGCATTGACGATCAATCGCCTGCTTGCGGCGCGCGGCGGCCCGATCGTGCCGCTGATCGCGGAAACCGGCGGCTTGAATGCGATGATCGTCGATTCCACGGCCTTGCCCGAGCAAGTCGTCGACGATGTCATGAGTTCCGCTTTCTTGAGCGCGGGCCAGCGCTGCTCGGCGCTGCGCTTGTTGTTCTTGCAGGAGGACGTCGCCGATGTGATTCTGGAAATGATCGCGGGCGCAATGGATGAACTCGTGATCGGTGATCCGGCCGCGCTGCAGACCGACGTCGGGCCGGTGATAAGCGCCGCCGCCGCCGCCGATCTCGCCGCTCACGTCGCGAAAATGCGCATCGAGGCGCGTATTTTGAAAGTCTGCCCGCTGAGCGCGGAACACGCGCAGGGCAGCTTTTTCGCGCCGACTCTGATCGAGCTGAGCGGCGCCGCGCAGCTCACGCGCGAACAATTCGGCCCGATCCTGCATGTGGTTCGCTATCGGGCGGACGACGTCGATCGGGTCCTGGAGGCGATCCGCGCCAGCGAGTATGGACTGACGCTCGGCGTGCAGACGCGTCTCGAGACGTTCTGGCGCGAAGTTTTCGAACGCACGAACATCGGCAATACCTACGTCAATCGCAACATGATCGGAGCGGTCGTCGGGGTGCAGCCGTTTGGCGGCACGGGCCTGTCGGGCACGGGCCCCAAGGCCGGCGGTCCGCATTATCTTCAGCGCTACGCGAGCGAACGCACGCTGACGGTCAACACGACGGCGACCGGCGGCAACGCAGCGCTGCTGAATCTTGGTGCCTGACGGTGGATTCGGCGGCCGCGCGAGGCGACGGCTCCGCGGTTGCGGTGCTGTTCGCGTCCTTTTGGCAAGGATGCAGCGCGTTCGGCGGACCGATCGCGCATCTGGGCTACTTCGAGCGTAACTATGTCGTGCGGCGGCGCTGGATCGGCACCGAGGAGTACGCCGGTATCGTCGCGCTGTGCCAACTGCTGCCGGGTCCGACCAGCAGCCAAGTAGGATTTCTCATCGGATGGCACCGCGCCGGCTGGCGCGGCGGCATCGCCGCATGGATCGGTTTCACGCTGCCGGCGGCCGTGCTGATGTACGCGTTCGCGATACTCGAGGCGAGTTGGCAGGGTCCGATCGAGCGGGCCGTGCTGCATGCGCTGAAACTCGTGGCCGTGGTATTCGTGGCGCAAGCGGTCTTGAGCATGTCGCGAAAATTGTGCCCGGATTTCCCCCGGGCGATGATCGCAATGGTGGTCGCGCTGTGCTTGTTGGTGATGCCTAATTCGGTGATGCAGCTTCTCGCACTGGCCGCGAGCGCGGCCGCCGGATTGATTCTGTGCCGCGGCGCCGGGCTCGCGCCATTGCAGCGGTCCGTGACTATCGGCGCCACGACCGCGGCGGCGGCTTGCGTCGCCTTTGTCGCGCTGTTGCTGCTATTGCCGATCCTGTCGGCGCGATGGCCGCACAGTCCGTTCGCACTGGCCGATATTTTCTACCGCTCCGGCGCCTGTGTATTCGGGGGCGGCCACGTCGTACTGCCGTTGTTGCGCGATGCCTTGGTGCCGAGCGGCTGGATATCCGACGCCGTGTTCCTCAATGGCTATGGAGCCGCCCAAGCATTGCCCGGACCGTTGTTTTCAGTGGCCGCCTACTTGGGTGCGGTGAGCGCGCCCCCGGGATCCGTTGCTCCGGTGTGGGCGGCCATCGCGCTCATCAGCTTATTTCTACCTGGCTTGCTGTTGGCCGTCGCCGGATTTTGGCTGTGGCGGCATGCCGCGACGCTGCACGGCGTCGGCCCCGCGCTCGCCGGCATGAACGCCGGAGTCGTGGGAGTGTTGGCGGCGGCGTTTTGTAATCCCGTGTGGACCACATCGGTACTTACGCCCATCGATGCGCTCATTGGGCTCGGCGGCTTGCTGCTGCTCACGCGCGCGCGGATGGCGCCGCTCATGGTCGTTGCGACTTGTGTATGCGCCTCGGTCGGCTGGGCGCTATGGACTGGAACCGCTGCGTCAGTCGTCGGTTGACCCATTTGCGGGTGGTCGGCCCCATCCTGTTCGCGTACGATCCCATCGTGTACATCGCGCTTTTGCTGACCGCGGCGACCTGATGGTTTCTCTTGCTGCACGCGCAAGGATCCGGGGTCACCATGCGGTCCGAGGCTTTGGATGAATGCTCCCAGTCCCGTGCGAGCCGCTGCGCCCCGTGCGTTTCTCGGCACGGCATTGCATACGCCCGCACGCGGGGAGTTGGAATACCTCGCGGACGCGCTGATCGTCTGCCGGGGCGATGGGCTCATCGAAGCGGTCCACCCGAAAGGCTCTCCGGCTACCGCGGCGCTCGCGGCACGCTACGCAGAGGCCGGCGCACTGGTCGTGCTCGGCGCGGGCCAATATCTGTTGCCGGGCTTGATCGATTTGCATGTACACGCCCCGCAATGGCCGCAGCTCGGCAAGGCGCTCGATCTGCCCCTCGAGGAGTGGCTGCAAAAATATACGTTCCCGCTCGAGGCGCGCTATGCGGATGTGGACTTTGCGGCGGCGGTTTATGAATCGCTGGTCGACGCGCTGCTCGCCAACGGCACGACGACGGCGCTGTATTACGGCACCGTGCATCTGCCGGCGACCCAAAAGCTCGCGGACATTTGCCTGCGACGATCCCAGCGTGCGCTGATCGGCCGCGTCGCAATGGACGACCCCGCGCAATCTCCGGTTTACTACCGCGATGCCTCGGCGATCAGCGCCGAAACCGATACGCGTGCGTTCATCGACTATGTCCGGGCCATGCCGGGCAACGCCGGCGGTTTGATCGAGCCGGTCATCACGCCGCGCTTCATCCCCGCCTGTAGCGACGATTTGTTGCGCAGGCTCGCTGCGCTTGCGCGCGAGAGCGGCTGTTATGTGCAAACCCATTGCTCGGAGAGCGACTGGGAGCATCACGTCGTACAAGATCGCTGCGGCGTCACGGACACCGAGGCGCTCGAGAGATTCGGGCTCCTGTCATCGCGCACGATCCTCGCTCATGGCAACTTCATCGGCGATGCGGACATTGGCCGGATCGTGGCCGCAGGCGCGGGCATTGCGCATTGCCCGCTCTCGAATGTTTATTTCTCGGATGCGATATTTCCCTTGCGCCACATGCTGGATCGTGGCGTGCACGTCGGTCTCGGCACGGATATCGCGGGTGGAGCGAGTCCGTCGGTCCTCGACAACGCGCGACATGCGGTGATCGCCTCCCGCCGCCTCGAAGCCGGTGTCGACCCGGCGCTGCCCCGCGAGCGCCGCGGGCGCCCCTCATCGCGTATCGACGCGGTCACGGCATTTTGGTTGGCGACCGCTGGCGGCGGCATCGCGTTGAATATGGCATTGGGCGCATTCAAGCCGGCTTACGCGTTCGACGCGATCGTCGTGGACGCGAAGGTCCCCACCAGCAATCTACGCATCGATGCGGCTGATACGCCGCAGATGATCTTGCAGAAGATCGTCTACAACGCCGCGCGCAGCAATATTCGCGAAGTCTGGGTCGGGGGCCGATTGGTGCACACGCAGGGTGGAGAAATCAGGCGATGAAACAGAAGCTGCATCTTGTGTTTTGGCTGACTGCGCTCATTGCGGCGGGCGCGACGGCGGCGCCAGGCGCAACGTCGGGAGCGGCGGCACCGCGCCTGGTGCTCATCGATCAGGACGGGTCCGGCCCCGGCGGATCGAACCAAATGGCCATGATGGTGCTGCTGCAGGCGCCGCAGGTCGAGGTGCTCGGCATCACGATGGTGACCGGCAACGCCTGGCGCAACGATGAGGCGCGGCACACGCTGAGGATGCTGGAGTTGATCGGCCGTAGCGACGTCCCGGTCGCGTTGGGCGCGGTCTTTCCGTTGGTGCGCACGGAGCAGGAGACCCAACTGGCGACGACCTTGGACGGTCACGTCGGTTGGCTCGGAGCCTGGGGGCAGAAGAGCGGCCTGCAGGGCGGCGCGGCGCAAACAAAGTTGCCCGGTCCCTGGGACGAGCCGCCGCTACAAGAGGGCGAGCCTCATACCAAGCCGATTGCGGAAGATGCCGCGCACTTCTTGATACGCCAGGTTCATGCGCATCCACATCAGGTGACCATCTATGCCGCCGGGCCGCAGACGAATATCGCGCTCGCGATCAGCATCGACCCGGAATTCGCCGCATTGACTCACGGCATCGTCATCATGGGCGGCAGCCTGAACCCGCAAACCGATGATCCCGAATTCGCGACGAGCCCCCGCCATGAATTCAATTTCTGGTTCGATCCGGAGGCTGCGCGCATTACCCTGCGCGCCCACTGGCCGCGCATCGATGTCACGACCGTGGATGTGTCGATCAAGGCGATGTTCACCCAGGCGATGCTCGACGAGATCTCGAAATCTTCGAGTCCGGCCGCGCGCTACATCGCCAATTACTCCGAGGAGCGCTATTACCTATGGGATGAGCTCGCGGCTTGCGCGTGGCTCGACCCGAGCATCATCACGAAGCGGCGTGAGCTCTACATGGACGTGGATGTCAGCCATGGACCCGCCTATGGTGAGACCTTGACTTGGGACGAGGCCTTGAAACCCGTGGTGTCCTTGCAACTCGTACATGCCCAGGTCGATCTCGATCTGCCGAAATTCACGACTTTGTTCGTCGCCCTCATGTCGGCGCCAAAGCGATGACGCTCTCAGTCGGTGCCGCTGAGCAGGGCATAGGCATCGACGGACTGCATCCACCGGCGCTTGGCGGCCTCGGGCAAAAACGAGGCTTCGAATGAATTGCGCGCCAAGCTATCGAGGTCCGCCTGCGACAAGGCGAGTCCTCGTTGGACGGCAAGAAAATTTTCCAGGACATAACCGCCGAAATAGGCTGGATCGTCCGAGTTTACGGTGACGCACACGCCCTGGTCGAGCAAGCGCTTGAGGTTGTGATTCTCGATGCTTGCGAAGACCTTGAGCTTCACATTCGACAGGGGACAGACGGTCAACGGCATGCGCTCGCGCACCAGCCGGCGGACCAATTCCGCATCCTCCTCGCAGCGCACGCCGTGGTCGATGCGCCGAACCTTGAGGATATCCAGCGCCTCGCGGATGTAGGCGGGCGGGCCCTCCTCGCCGGCGTGTGCAACGGTCAGCAAGCCTTCGCCGCGCGCTCGGTCGAACACTGCAGCAAATTTCGCCGGCGGGTGACCGGATTCCGATGAATCCAGCCCCACGGCTGCCAACGCGTGTTTGTGCGGGAGCGCCTCCTCGAGCGTGCGCATCGCATCCGCGGCGCTCAGGTGGCGCAAAAAGCATAAAATCAGGCGAAACGTGATCCCGAACTCGCGCTCGGCCCGTAGCAGCGCGCGACGCATACCGTCGAGCACCGCCTCAAAAGTCACGCCGCGCGCCGTATGGGTCTGCGGGTCGAAAAAGACCTCCACGTGTACGACGCCCTGTTCGTGAGCCTTCTCCAAGTACGCCTTGGTCAACTCGTAGAAATCGTCCGCCTCGAGCAATACGTCGGCGCCCGCATAATAGATATCGAGGAAGGATTGCAGATTCGAGAATTGGTAGGCGCGTCGCAATTCCTCGACGGTCGCATAGGGCAACGGAACGCCGTGTTTCTTGGCCAGACGGAATGCCAAATCAGGCTCCAGGGTGCCTTCGATGTGCAGATGCAATTCCGCTTTGGGTAGTCCCCGGATGTATTCCCGCATGGGTCTTTGCCGCGCCGCCTGACGATATGATTACTGTATACGACTCGGCGGGATTTTGTTTGCCACGGACTCTGAATTGTCTATAGGATCTGGACTTGTGGGACAGCTAACGACACACGTGCTCGATACCAGCGCCGGCTTGCCTGCCGGCGGCGTGCGCATCGAGGTTCAAGCGCTGAATTCGCCCGTACCGAAACTGCTCGCGAACTTAATAACGGGCAAGGACGGCCGCTGTCCCGCGCCGCTGCTTGCGGGCGCCGCGTTTCAGGCCGGCCGCTACGCGCTGACATTCTATGTGGCCGAGTATTTCCGGGCCCGCGGCCTGATATTGCCGATGCCGGCGTTCCTCGAGGATGCGGTGATCCACATCGGCATTGCCCATCCGGACGAGCATTACCATGTGCCGCTGCTGATTTCGCCGTGGAGCTACTCGGTATATCGAGGAGGATAGAAGAGCGTGTCGAGTGAGATTCGCTTTTTACTCGATGGAAGGCTCGTGGCCGCGTCGGTCGCATCTCCGGCCACGACCGTGCTCGAGTATCTGCGCGAAGTTCTGCACCGTACCGGCACCAAAGAAGGCTGCGCCGAAGGCGATTGCGGGGCATGCACGGTCGTGCTCGGCGAACTGTCTGCGGATGCGAGCCGCGTCGGTTATCGCGCGGTCAATTCCTGCATCCGCTTGCTGCCGACGATCGACGGACAGGAATTGGTGACCGTCGAGAGCTTGCAGGCCGCCGACGGCAGCCTCCATCCGGTGCAGCAAGCTCTGGTCGAGCAACATGCCTCGCAATGCGGATATTGCACGCCCGGATTCGTGATGTCGCTGTTCGCACTGTACCTGCAAACACCGAGCGCGACTCGCGAGCAGGTGCTCGAGGCACTATCCGGCAATCTGTGCCGCTGCACGGGCTATCGGCCCATCATCGACGCGGGCCGCCGCATGGGCGGGTATGCGCCGCCGGCGCATTGGGGCCGCGACGCACCCGCGCTGCACGCGCGGCTCGAGTTGCTACGCGGCATGCGGCGCGAATCGGCCTTGCGGCTGCCGGGTTTCCACGCGCCGCGTTGTCTCGACGAATTGGCTACGGCGCTCGAAGCGCAGCCTTCGGCGTTGGTGTTGGCCGGCGGCACCGATGTCGGGCTCTGGGTCACGAAGTTGCTGCGCGACCTGCCTGCCATCGTCTACCTTGGAGAGGTCGCGGAACTCAAGCACGTGCGCAGCGAGGCCGGCGGCATCGTCATCGGAGCCGCAGTATCGTTGGCGGACGGTTGGAACGCGGTCGTCGGCGCCTACCCGCAGCTCGCCGAACTCGCGCAACGATTTGGATCGCCGCCCGTGCGAAATTCCGGCACTTTGTGCGGCAATCTCGCCAATGGATCGCCGATCGGCGATTCGATGCCGATATTGATCGCGCTCGGCGCCGAGCTCGAGTTGCGCTGCGGTACGCGCTCGCGACGCCTGCCTCTCGAGCAGTTTTATCTGGGCTACCAGCGCAAGGATATCGCACCCGGCGAATTCATCGTATCGGTGACCGTGCCGTTGCCGCGAGCCGGGGAATGGGTCGCGAGCTATAAATTGTCCAAGCGCTTCGACCAGGATATTTCCGCGGTTTGCGTAGGCTTGGCCGTGCAAGTCCGCGATGGGCGTGTCCACACGGCGCGCATCGCATTCGGCGGCATGGCCGCAACCCCGGCGCGTGCGCGCGCCGCCGAGAGTGCTTTGATCGGCGCCGACTGGAGTGCCGCGGCGATCGAACATGCGGCAGCGGCCCTCGACAAGGATTTCCAGCCCTTGACGGATCTGCGCGCCACGAGCGGCTATCGGCTGCGGGCGGCGCGCAATTTGCTGCACCGTTTCTACTTGGAGCACAGCGGCGCGTCGGCGCCGGTGCGAACCGCCGCGGTCGTTGCGGCGTCGGTGTGAGGCCGAAAGATTTGAAGCCGGCTCCGCCCCACGCACCCGCTCCACCCCACGCACCGGCTCCGCGCCACGAGAGCGCACATTTGCACGTCAGCGGCCGAGCGCTGTACGCCGACGACATCCCGTTGCCGGACAATGTTCTGCACGCCGCGTTCGGTCTCAGCAGCATCGCTCACGGCCGCCTTCGCGAGCTGCATCTCGCGGCTCTGCTCGGCATGCCGGGAGTGTCCGCCGTCGCGGTCGCCGCCGATGTTCCGGGCGAAAACAATTACAGCAGCACGCAGCACGATGATCCGATTTTCGCCGAGATTCTCGTGCAATACGCGGGCCAGCCGCTGTTCGCCGTTGCGGCCGCCTCGTACGCGCAGGCGCGTCGCGCCGCCGCGGGCGCGCGCGTGCTGGTCGACCCGCTGCCCGCGATTCTCGATGTGCGCGCGGCGCTCGCCGCGAAGAGTTACGTGCTGCCATCCGAGCGCATCGTGCGCGGCCGGCCGCTGGAAGTGCTGCCCCAGGCGCCGCATCGCTTGCAGGGCACGGCGACGGTCGGCGGCCAAGACCATTTCTATTTGGAGGGTCAAATTGCGCTGGCTTTGCCGCAGGAAGACGGCGGCATGCTGATCCATAGCTCGACGCAGCATCCTTCCGAAGTGCAGCAAATCGTCGCTCACGCCTTGGCGAAACGCGCGAACGAGGTCGTCGTGCAGTGCCGGCGCATGGGCGGCGGATTTGGGGGCAAGGAAACGCAGCCCGCGCTGATTGCGGCGGCCGCGGCCGTGCTCGCACACAAGACGCAGCGCCCCGTCAAACTGCGGCTCGATCGCGATGCGGATATGCTGGTGACCGGCAAACGGCACGATTTTCTCGCCGACTACGACGTGGGATTCGATGCGCAGGGTCGCATCGTGGCGCTTCGCGTCATGCTGGCGTCCCGCTGCGGTTACTCGGCCGATTTGTCGGGCCCGGTCAACGACCGCGCGCTGATGCATCTCGACAACGCGTATTTTCTCGAGCATGTGGAGATTGTCTCGCATCGCTGCAAGACCCACACCGTGTCCAACACGGCGTTCCGCGGTTTCGGCGGACCGCAAGGCATGATCGTCATCGAGCAGATCATCGATGAGATCGCTCGCAGCCTCGGGCTCGATGTGCTGGCCGTGCGGCGCGCGAATTTCTATGGCATCGACAGCCGCAATGTGACGCATTACGGCCAAACGATTGAGGACAATATCATCGGCGAGATCGTCGATCAGCTCGAGGTCAGCAGCCGTTACCGCGAACGTCGCGAGATGTTGACGAAGTGGAACGTGCAAAGCCGCATCGTCAAACGCGGCATCGCGCTGACACCCGTCAAGTTCGGGATCTCGTTCACCGCGACGATGTTCAATCAAGCGGGCGCCTTGGTGCACGTCTACACCGACGGCACGGTGCTGCTGAATCACGGCGGTACCGAGATGGGTCAGGGACTGTTCACCAAAGTGGCGCAGGTCGTCGCGATTGAACTCGGGCTGCCGCTGTCCGCGATACGCGTCTCGTGCACCGATACCTCCAAGGTACCCAATACGTCCGCGAGTGCCGCCTCGGCGAGTTCGGATTTGAACGGCAAGGCCGCGCAGGCGGCCGTACAGACGATCCGGGGGCGGCTCGTCGATTTCGCCTGCGAAACCTTTGGTGTCGAGGCGCAGGCCGTGCGATTTCACGACGGCCGCGTCGCCGTTGGGCCGCGTGAACTCACATTCGCCGAATTAGTACAGCGCGCCTACCGCGCGCGGATCTCACTGTCAGCGACGGGTTACTATAGGACGCCGAAGATAGGCTGGGACAAGGCGACGATGCGCGGGCGGCCGTATTATTATTTCGCCTATGGCGCAGCGGTCAGCGAAGTCGCCGTGGATACCCTGACCGGCGAAACGCAGCTGTTGCGCGTCGACATCCTCCACGACGTGGGTCATTCGCTCAATACCGCGATCGATATCGGCCAGATCGAAGGCGGATTTCTGCAGGGAGCCGGCTGGCTGACCTCGGAAGAGCTCTGGTGGAGCGATCTGGGCGAGCTGAAGACGCATGCGCCGTCGACCTATAAGATTCCGACGGCGCGCGACTGGCCCGCGCAGGCGGAGGTGCGATTGTTCGACGGTGCGGGCAACCGGGAGGAGACGATTTACCGCTCCAAGGCCGTGGGCGAACCGCCGTTGATGTTGGCGATTTCGGTGTTGCATGCGATTCGCGATGCGATCGCGCACAGCGCGGCGCCGCGCATCGTGCCGCGCCTGAACGCGCCGGCGACGCCGGAGGCGGTGCTGCGCGCGATCGGCGCGGCCTGCGCCGAGCCGATCGCATGAGTTGGTTCACGCCGCTCCGGGATTGGCCGGAAGCGCTGATCAGCGCCCTGCAACGCGAGCCCGTGATCGTGCGCATCGTCCTGGCGGCCGTGCGCGGCTCAGCGCCGCGCGAGCCCGGCGTCGGAATGCTCGTCGGCCGCGCCGCATTCGCGGGGACGATCGGCGGTGGACAACTCGAGTGGGAGGCCTTGACGGCTGCTCGCGTCCTGCTCGACGATGCGACGGTCCCGGCACGCCTGCGGCGCCTGGTGCTGGCGGCCGATCTCGGCCAGTGCTGTGGCGGCGTCGTCGAAGTCTGGTTGGAACGCTATACGCGGGCGAACTTGGGCCTCGTCAATGAACTGCGGGATGCCGCGCGGGATCGCGCAAACGGCGGCGGCGCCGTGCTGCTGAGTACGCTCAAGAGCGGCGTCGTAGAGCATCGTATCGTACGCGGCGTCGGCAGCTGCGCGCCGGCCGATGCGCTGCTGCGCGAGGCGCGCGCGCAGGCGGCACCGCGCGTTATCGGCAATCCGGCCGGTGAGCTCACGCTGGTCGAGCGTTTGGACCATGAATTGCCACCGCTCTGGCTCTATGGCGCGGGTCATGTCGGACAGGCACTTGCGCGAATTTTCGTGGAGTTGCCGGTATCCTTGACCTGGATCGACGGGCGCGACGGGCTGATCCCTTTGCTGCTACCCGATTCGGTCCACAGTGCGTCCGGCGCCGATCCGGTCGAGAGCTTAGCTGCGGCGCCGGCCGGCACGCGCTTTCTCGTGCTCACGCATAGTCACGCGCTCGACTATGCGCTGTGCCGCGCGATACTCGCGCGCGGCGATTTTGCCTGGGCAGGGCTCATCGGCTCGAAGAGCAAGGCGGCGCGTTTTCGCTCGCGATTGGCGCGCGAGGGTTTTGCGCTCGCGACCATTGCGCGCCTCGTCTGCCCGATCGGCATCGGCGGAATTTCGAGCAAATGGCCGGCGTCGATTGCGGTCGGCGTCGCCGCGCAAGTATTGCAGGATCTGAGCCTGGGCGCGGACGGCGCCCTGGATGCGCGCCGCGCGCCGCTCCCGGCTCCCGGCGCGCAGGCGCCGCTCACCGCGCCGCGCTGTAACGAGCGCGATTGCGCGGGTTGCGGTCCATGATGCCTTATCTGCTCGATTGGCTGGCACTGCTGCTGCGCTGGTTGCACGTCATTGCGGGTATCGCCTGGATCGGTGCGTCGTTTTATTTCGTCTGGCTCGATAATCACCTGCAGGCGCCCTTGGACCCGCAGCACACGGATCCCGGCGTCGGCGGCGAGTTGTGGGCGGTGCACGGCGGCGGCTTCTATCGCTCGCAAAAGTATCGCGTGGCGCCGCAGATTTTGCCTCCGACCTTGCATTGGTTTTATTGGGAGGCATATACGACCTGGCTATCGGGATTTGCGCTGCTCTGCTTGCTGTATTTTTGGCGGGCCGAGGCGTATTTGATCGACGCCGCGGTCGCGCCGCTCGCGAAGTCGGCGGCGATCGCGATTGGTATCGGATTTCTGGCCGCAAGCTGGCTGATTTACGACGGACTGTGCCGCTCGCCGCTGGGCCGCAGCGCACGCGCGCTCGCCATCGTGCTCGCAGCGCTGATCGGCGCCGAAGCTTGGGGACTTTGTCAATTGTTCAGCGGACGCGGCGCCTTCATGCTGTTCGGCTCGGCGCTCGGCACGATCATGGTGGCGAACGTGTTGTTCGTGATCATCCCGGGCCAACGCGAGATGGTTCGCGCGAAGCGAGAGGGCCGACCGCTGGATCCCGTGTATGGCCTGCGCGGAAAACAGCGCTCGGTGCACAATACGTATTTCACGCTGCCGGTGTTGTTCGTGATGATCAGCAACCACTACGCGATGACGTATGGAGCCGCGAACAATTGGCTGGTTCTGATCGCGATGAGCTTTGCCGGCGCCTCCATCCGCGCGTGGTTCGTCGCGAGACACAAGCCGCCGGAGCGCGGCGCATTGCCCGCGGCGCTGCCGGCCGTGCTCGGTCTGTTGACGGTCGCGCTGGTCGTCGTCGCGCTTGTGCCGTTGGGAAGCTTGTTCAGTGCATCCGAGCCGGCCGCAGCGCCCGCGATCGATCTCGACCGGGTGCAGGCGATCGTCGCTCGGCGCTGCGTGCCATGCCACGCCAAGAACCCGACGCAACCCGGATTCAATGCCGCGCCAATGGGCCTGGTCTTCGAGAGCATTGCGGGTGTGCGCGCGCATCTGCCCGAGGTGCAGCTGCAAGTCGCGTCACGGTTGATGCCGCTCGGGAATCTCACGCAGATGACCGAGGACGAACGGACGGCGCTGCTGATGTGGATCGGACAGGCGGACGACCGCTAGTGCGCAGCTGGCTGCAACGATGAGGATGAGCCGACGATGACGCAAGATCCAGATTATCCGCGCGACCTGCGCGGCTACGGCCGGGTGCCGCCGCACGCGCGCTGGCCCGCGGGTGCGCGGATCGCACTGCAGTTCGTGTTGAACTACGAGGAGGGCGCCGAGAATTGCGTGCTCGACGGCGATGCCGCGTCCGAGGTATTCCTGTCCGAGATCGTGGGCGCGCAAGCGTTTCCGATGCGCCACATGAGCATGGAGTCGCTTTACGAGTACGGCTCGCGCGCGGGCCTATGGCGCGTGCTGCGGACATTTGAGCGCCATCGCCTGCCGCTGACGATCTTTGCGGTGGCCGCCGCGGTGAAGCGCAACTTGGAGGCGGCGTCCGCCTTCGAGGAACTCGGCCATGAGATCGCCTGCCACGGACTGCGCTGGATCAGCTACCAGCAAGTCGACGAGGCGAACGAGCGTGCGCACATGGCCGAGGCCATCGCGATTCTGCGTGAGATCTTCGGCGCAGCGCCGCTCGGCTGGTATACCGGGCGCGACAGCCCGCTGACGCGCCGTCTCGTCGTCGAGCACGGCGGCTTCGTTTACGACTCGGACTCCTACGCCGACGATTTGCCGTATTGGATCCGCGTGCCGGTGGTAAAGGACGGCGTACGACAAACACTGACGCATCTCGTGGTCCCCTACGCGCTGGACACCAACGACATGCGCTTCGCGACCACCCAGGGATTCAATTCCGGGACTCAGTTCTTCGATTATTTGCGCGACGCGTTCGATACCTTGTACCGGGAAGGCGATCCACAGGGACTCGATGCGCCGAAGATGCTCTCGGTCGGCCTGCACTGCCGCCTCGCCGGGCGCCCGGGCCGGATCGCCGCGCTCGAGAGGTTCCTCGAGCATGTCTTGAAGCACGAGCGTGTCTGGATCTGCCGCCGTATCGACATCGCGCAGCATTGGATTGCCACGCATCCGTACGGGCCGACGCCATGATCGCGCTCGAGGACTTGAATGCGCTGCCACCGGGCGACTTCGTGGCGGCACTCGCCGGTATATTCGAGCATTCCGCGTGGGTGGCGCAGCGCGTTGAGGCCTTGCGACCCTTCGGCTCGCGTTTGCAGCTGCTCGATGCGATGCGAGCGGCCGTACACGCGGCTCCGCTGGCGGAGCAGCTGGCGTTGATCAGGGCGCACCCAAAGCTCGGCGCGCGAGGCCGCAGCGATTTGACCTCGGCGTCCGCCGGCGAACAGCGCCGGGCCGGCTTGGATGCATGCACCGATGAGGAGTTTCTGCTGCTGCAGAGGCTCAACGACGACTATAGCGAAAAATTTTCCTTTCCATTCATTCTGGCGGTTCGCGGCCACACGCCGGCGTCGATCATTGCAAACATCGGGGATCGCCTGGGCAACGATGTGGCGCATGAACGGCGTACGGCGTTGCGGGAAATCGGCTTGATTGCGGAATACCGGCTTGCCGATGCGGTCGCGACGCCGGCCGGAGCCGAGATCGTCGCGATGCGCGAGCGCCTCGTGCGCTGCCACGTCGCGCCAACCGACGTGGGCAGCGCCCGCGTCGCACTGGTGCGCGAGTGGATGCTTGCCGCCGGGATCGAGGTGTCGGCCGATGTGGACGGCAATCTGCTCGGCTGCTTACCCGGGGCGGCCGCGGGGTCGCGGCCCGTGATCGCCGGCGGGCGTGAGGATACGCATGCCGCTACGCTGCATTATGAGGACCCCATGGGCTGCCTGTTGGGCATCGCAGTCACCCAGCAGTTCAATCAGAACGGAGTTTCGGCGCCATGTGAATTGCGCATCGTCGCCTCGGCCGCGGCCCTTGCGCACTGTGCGCAGGAGATGCGGGATCAGCGCAGTCTCGATCTTGCGGCGCGCACGCTCGCGAATTTCTTGCTACAACAAGCGCCGACTACCGGCCCAACAACGAGTGTGTTTCGCCATGACTGAACCAAACCAAGACGTCCACGGCCAATACGCCGGGCTCATGAGCCGCAGTATCAATTTGGCCGATGCGCGGCTCGGCGCCGCGGCGCTCTACGCAACCGACGAATTCTTTGGGCCGGCGGAACGCATGCTGCAGGCCGGCGATCCGGAATGGCGTGCCGGAGTCTACGACGCGCACGGCAAATGGATGGACGGTTGGGAGACACGCCGTCGCCGCGGCCAAGGTTTCGACCATTGCATCGTGCGCTTGGCTGCGCCGTGCACGCTCGCGCTGCTGGAGATCGACACGCGCCATTTCACGGGCAACTATCCGCCGTTTGCGTCCGTCCAAGCCTGCCGCGTGACGGGCCAACCGGATGCCGGCACCGCCTGGGCCGATCTCGTGCCGCGTATGTCACTGCAGGGTGACCACCGCAATTTTTTTGAAGTTTCGTCCGCCGAAGTTTGGACCCACCTGAAGCTCAATATTCATCCGGACGGGGGCGTCGCGCGCCTGCGGGCCTACGGGGCGGTGCATCGCGATTGGACCGGTGCTGTTGTCGGCGATACCGTCGATCTCGCGGCGGCGTTGAACGGCGGCCGCGCGCTCGCGTGCAGCGATCAGCACTATGGGGCCATGGGCAATCTGTTGTTGCCGGGTCGCGGCGCGAGCATGGCGGACGGCTGGGAGACACGCCGGCGGCGCGAGCCGGGCTACGACTGGGTCATCGTGCGTCTCGGCATGGCGGGCCGCATCCAAGCCGTGGAAATCGATACCGCTCATTTCAAGGGTAACTATCCCCATCAGGTATCGATTAATGCCGCGCTGCTCGGCGGTAATGCCGAGGGCGACTTGCGAGGCGAAAGCTTATATTGGCCCGTGCTGCTGGAACCGCGGCTCTTGCAAGCCGATCAGGTTCAGATTTTCGCAGCCGAGATACGCGATCTGGGGACGGTGACGCACGTGCGCGTGAACATCCATCCGGACGGCGGTTTGAGCCGGGTCAAGCTCATCGGCAAGCCTGTGCGAGCCTGAAGATCAGCCGTGAGCGAGCCATCCTCCGAAAACCCGGTTGAGCCTGCGAGCCAGATCCTGCTGCGCGCAACGCCGCTGACGGCGCAGAGCTTCGCTGCGTTCGGGGATGTCATCGAAATCGAGGGCCGAGATTTCCGCTGGATCAACGACAATACCTGTAAACGCTATGACGATCTGGCGAATGTCGATGTCTTGGAGGACGGTGGCCGGCCGTTGATCAGCGTGTTCGAGGCCGCCGCGCGGCCGCTGCCCTTGCGGGTTCGAGCGCTCGAGCGCCATCCGCTATCGAGTCAGGCGTTTTTCCCATTGCAGGCGCGGCCATTCCTGATTGTCGTCGCCGCCGACGGACCGGCGCCGATCGCGGGCCGCATCCGCGTATACTTGAGTTCCGGCAACCAGGGCGTCAATTACCGCCGCAATACCTGGCACCATTCCTTGATTGCGCTCGGCCGCCGCTCGAGTTTTCTCGTGATCGATCGCGGCGGTGCGGACGACAATTGCGAGCAGATCGCCGTCGACGCGCCGGTCGTGCTCGTCACTGCGGAATAGAGGCGTCGACGCCCTCCACGAACCAATTGATCGATTCCAGATCGGCGCTCGACACCGCGGAATGCGCATCCACCTTTGGATTGCCGGCGTTGTCCTTGATCGGGCCCGCGAACGGGATCAACGTGCCGTCAACGATCGCCTGTTTTTTGGCCTCGAAAACGCGTGCGACATCGGCCGGCACCGCGGGATTGAGCGGCGTGAGCACGACGACGCCTTCCTTGATACCCCAGTGTGCCTGCCGCGCGCCGGTCCACGATCCGTCGAGGGCTTTTTTGACTTCGTCGATGTAGTAGACGCCCCAGTTTTCGGTGTTCGCGGTCAATTGGGCGTGCGGCCCGAATTTCGACATGTCGGAATCCCATCCGAACGCGTGGATCCCTTTCTCCTCGGCGACCTGGACCACGGCGGGGGAGTCGGTATTTTGACAGAGGATATCGGCGCCTTGTGCCATCAACGCCTCGGCCGCTTGGCGCTCTTTGCCGGGGTCGTACCAGGTATCCGCCCAGACGACCTTGGTATGAATTTTCGGATTGACGCTCCTCGCGCCGAGCGTAAACGCGTCGATGTTGCGGATCACCTCGGCGATCGGGAATGAGGCAACGTAGCCCAAGGTGTTGGTCTTCGTCATGCGTCCGGCCAATACGCCGAGCAGATAGGCGCCTTCATAGAAGCGCGCCTCGTAGGTCACTACGTTGGCGGCGGTCTTGTATCCGGTGCCGTGCTCGAAGTGAACCTTGGGAAACAGCTTCGCGACTTTGAGCGTCGGCTCCATGTAGCCGAACGAGGTCGCGAAGATCAAGCTGTAATCCTTGGCGGCCAATTGCCGGATGACGCGTTCGGCGTCGGCGGTTTCCGGCACGCTTTCCACATAGGTCGTCTCGATCTTCGCGCCGAATTCCCGCTCGATCGCAAGTCGCCCGAGATTGTGCTGGTAGGACCAGCCGCCGTCGGCAACGGGGCCCACATAGACGAACGCGATTTTCAGCGGCGCGGCCGCAGCACTCAGCGCCATCAGGCCGGACAGGCAGGCGCCGGCGAGCGCCGCGCGAATGAGGTGTCGCATACGATTCAATCCTAGTGGGGGCACACTCATGATGAAGCCTCAATCATGATAAGGCGTCAAGCCGCCGAACAGCGCGCTCATTTGAGCCGTTTGACCGAGTCGCGCTCGACGAGGACGACGTCGAACAGCGTGCGCCGATTGACGAATGCGGCGCCGGACATTCTTTCGCGGACCAATTCGACCGCTTTCGCGCCGATTGCGCCGAGCGGCTGTGCAATTGTCGTCAGTCGCGGTGTGACGACTTCGGTCCAGCGGATATTGTCGAAACCGGTCACCGAAACGTCGTCCGGGACTCTTACGCCGTGCTCGGCCAGCCAGCGCATGGCGTTGACCGCGATCAGATCGTTACCGGCGACGACCAAGGTCGCGCTCTTGCGGCGCTTGAGGGCGGCGATCGCAGCGTCGTTGAGCACCCCATCGAAATTGACGTGCACTTCCCACACGACTTTGATTTCGCGCGGGAACGCCTTGACGAACCCGTCCCGCCGTTGCCGGGCACTCTCCAGATTCTTAGGGCCGGAGAGTAGTCCAACCCGCGTATGCCCCATTTTCAACGCGTACTCGGCAAGCAGGCGCCCGCCCATGAGGTAATCGGAATGCACGACGTCGTAGCCCGGTCGCGGTCGATCGATGAGCACCACGGGGCGCGAAAAAAAACGCAAATTGGCGGGCAAGCTCGGGCCGACGGGACACCAGATCACGGCATCGACGGCGTGCTGCATCAGCAGCGCGAAGCCGTCCGATTCACCCTCGGCCGTACCCTGACTGTCGATCAGGCAGACGAGCAGGCCCGCCAGGCGCGCGGTGTTTTCGACGGCTTGAGCCAGCTCGGGAAAGAACGGATTGGTCAGATCCGGCAGAACGAGGCCGATGGCGCGGGTACGGCCCGTGCGCATCGCCTGGGCCGCACGATTTGGTGAGTAACCCAACTCTTTGGCAACCCGCAGCACTTTCTGCCGGATCTGCTCGCCGACATTGGGTCTGCCGTTCAGCACGTTGGAGACGGTCGCGACCGACACGCCGACGGCGGCCGCGATGTCTTTGATCGTCGCCACGAGTCCTCAAATCCCGGCGGCGGCGTGCCAAGCGCGCTCGAAGACCTCGGCTCGGGGGTACGATACTTGCGCACCGCGCTGCGTCGTCGACAGCGCCGAATACAGCAGCGCACGCCGCATGGATTCATCGCGCGATCTGCCGACCGCGAGCGACGCGGCGAGGCAGCCGACGAACGCATCCCCCGCTCCGGTCGTATCGATGGCGTCCACCCGGTGTCCGGGATAGTGCCGTGCGGGCTGATCGTCCGCGACCACTGCGCCTTGCGCGCCCAGCGTAACGATGACGCACTCGATCCCCTCGGACTGCAGCGAGGCCGCACAGTCTTTTGCGTCCTCGACGGTCACGACCGGTCGGCCGACGATCTGCGCCGCTTCCGTCTCGTTCGGAACGAGGTAGCTGACGGCTCCGGCGATGCGTGCCAGATCAAGCCCGCGGTATGGCGCCGGGTTGAGGATCACCAGCCCCCGGGATCGGGCCGCAATCTCGATCGCGTGATAAGTCGTTTCCATCGGGATCTCGCATTGCAGAACGACGACCGCGGCGCTCTGGATCAGCGGCGCCACCGCGTCGAGATCCGACGGTGTGAGGCGCGAGTTCGCGCCCGGTACGACGATGATGCAATTCTTGCTGGAATCCTCGACGCTGATCGTCGCGAGGCCGGTGGCACCATCGGCTACCGATCGGAGTTCGTCGATGTTCACGTGCCTCTCGGTCAGGCCGTCTCGGATCATGCGTCCGAAGGCGTCGGCGCCGACGCGGCCGACGATGCGTGTAGCGGCACCGCAGGCGACTGCCGCGACAGCCTGATTGGCTCCTTTACCGCCGAGCGAAATCAGTGATCCATGGCCGATGACCGTTTCGCCGGGTCGCGGCAGAACCGCCGTGCGCACCGATACGTCGACGTTTGCGCTGCCGACGACGAGGACATACCGCGAGCCCATGTCCGCACTCCCCAAAAAACAACAGCTTCCGGCGGCGGCAAAGCGCCACCATGGGCGCCGCGAAGAGCAGCTTCCGCGTCTCTTTACAGCGCCGGATGACGTGTGTAGTGTAACGTTTCACTAGCGGGTTGCAACGATCCGCCAATAAAGAAGATTGCAAGGCGGGGGAGTGGGCACGCAGGATTTTCTCGCTCAAGCCTTGGGAGGGGACGGTATGAAAACAACAAATTGCAATGCGTGTTCGTCGGCGCAATGGCTGCCGGCTTGGTCACGGATTCTGTTGCGCGGTGTGAGTCTGATCTGTGCCGTGGCCGGCACGAGCATGCTGACGCCCGCTCTCGGATACGCAGCCGACGCCGCCACCGGCGAGGCTGCGGCCCCCGATACGCTCACGGAAATCGTTGTCACCGCGACGCGCCAGGAGGAGAAACTCAAGGATGTGCCGGAGTCGGTGTCGGTGCTGAGCGGCGATCCGCTCTCCGTGCTCGGCGATACGGGAGATGACATCAAGCAGCTCGCGTTCAAGGTGCCGAGCTTGCAGGTTGAATCGTCGAACGGCCGCGCTTTTCCGCGCTTCTACATACGCGGCTACGGCAATACGGACTATCACGATTTCGCATCCCAGCCGGTCGGTCTCGTGTACGACGATATCGTGCAGGAGAACGCGGCGCTCAAGGGCTTCCCGATCTTCGACCAGGCCGACGTCGAAATCCTGCGCGGTCCGCAGGGCACGCTGTTCGGGCGAAACTCGCCTGCCGGCGTCGTCAAGCTCGAGTCCGCCAAGCCGGTACTCGGCGAGATCTCGGGCTTTGTCTCGCTCTCCGACGGAACCTACAACTCCGGCACCTTTCAAGGCATGGTCAATCTCCCGGTCAACGACCAGATGGCGTTCCGCGCCTCGATCCAGGGCCAGCACCGCGACAATTGGGTCGACGATCCGGTCACCGCCGACAAGCTAGGGGGCTTCAACGACTGGGCCGCGCGCCTGCAGCTGCTCTACAAGCCAAGCGACACGTTCACGGCGCTCTTCAACGTTCATGGGCGGGACTTGACGGGCTCATCGACGCTGTTTCGCGCGAACATCATCGAGCCGGGAACCAACGCTCTCGTGCCGGGCTTCGACCCCGCGACGATCTATACGGACGGGCCGAATACCTCGGCGCTGACCACGCTTGGCGCCAACGTGCATATGACCTGGGAGCTACCGAACCTGACGTTGCAGTCGATCACCGGCTACGAGTCGGTGCGCAAATACTTTGCCTTGGGCGACATCGACGGCGGATGCGGATTCGCGTTCGGCGCGAATCCTGCCTGCAATGCGGTATTCCCGAGCGGATCCGGTCCCGGCTTCATCCCGTTCAGCGTTGAGACCTCGGCCCAGCTCAACAATCACTATCAGTGGACCCAGGAATTCCGCGTGATCTCGAAGAACGACGGGCCGCTCAAAGGCCAGGCCGGCGTATTCCTGTTCTACGAGAACGTCACGGCCGCCGACGACGATTATTGCGGACCCGGCGAATGCACCGCTCCTCCGGCGCTGTTCGTATTGCAGGACACGACGACTTCGACCCAGAAGAACGATGCCGAAGCGCTGTTCGGATCGCTCGCGTACACGCCGAGCGATGAGTTCACGGCGCGGGCCGGCGTTCGTTTCACCGAGGATCACAAGAAATTTAACGCCTCTTACGTCGATTTCGTTGCGCCGACGAACAACGCGCCGACGCCGCCGTTCAACGGCAGCCAAAGCGCCAACAACGTGAGCTGGGACTTGAGCGGAACCTATAAACTCGATCCTGACGTCAGCGTGTACGCGCGCGTCGCGACCGGATTTCGCGCGCCGAGCTTCGGCGAAGCGACGCCGGGACTCGGTATCCAGACAGCGCCCTCGGAGACCAATATCTCCTATGAGACGGGCGTCAAGGCCGATATGTTCGACCACCGCGCGCGCGTCGCTCTCGATGCCTTTTACTTCCACGTCCATGACCAGCAGATCACGATCGTCGGCGGCGGCGTCAGTGACATTACGCAGCTCATCACCGCGAAGGACACCGTGGGTTATGGGTCGGAGCTCGATTTCGAGGCGCACCCAACGCCGAACCTCACGTTCTTCGCGAGCGGCAGCCTCAATATCACGAGGATCGAGGATCCGACTCTGACCACCAATGTGGGCGGCAGCGTACCCCCGGGCGACATCCTCAATCCCTACACGACGTCCGCGGGTCCGTTCGGTAATGTCTATACCGCCAACGTCAACGGCAATCCGCTGCCCGAGGCCGCCAAATGGATCGGCGACGTCTCGCTGCGCTACGATATTCCCTTGGGTGTGGGCGGCAAGTTGTACGTCTACACGGACTGGTCCTATCGCAGCGGGTTCAATTACTTTCTCTATGAGGCCAGGGAATTCGATGGCCCGGCCCTCATCCAGGGGGGCCTGCGATTGGGCTACACCTGGGCGGACGGAAAATATGATGCGGCCGTGTTCTGTCGCAACTGCGCCAACCAAGTTCGCGACATTTACGCGATCGACTTCGATAACCTGACCGGCGTCATCAACGACCCACGCATCATCGGCGCACAATTCCGCGCGAAGTTTTAGCCGCTCGCGCGCCGCGCGTTGTGGCTGCCAATCAACGCCTTGCCGGGCGGCAGGGCTGGCTGCAGTGCCGCCGGCCGTGCCTGCGGCGGTCGCCGGGCGCCCCTGGATCTGCCGGTGCGGGCCCGCATTGTGTACGATCAAGCCTTGCTACCTGCCCGGGATGCCCACCGACATGAATGATCACCCGACGGGGCGTCGACGCCCTGGATTGACGCGCACCCTCAGCCGCGGCTTTTTGCACACGATGATGCTGGTGCTGGTGCTCGGCACCGCGCGATTTGGCCACGCATTGGGCGCTGATTCTGCCGCTGCGCCCACGCCGCCGACCGCCGCGACTTCCACTGTCACGGATCCGCCTGCCGGCGGCGGCGCCGATCGCGCGGCGCCGCTTGCCGTCAAAGTCCTGATCATCAACATGTTCCAGCCCGAGGCGGCGCCTTGGCTTGCTGCTCTGAAGCACAGTGAAGAGATCCGCGTGCCGGGCCTTGCCGAGGATTATCCGGCCGTTCGCTGCAATGCCGACGCCGTTTGCCAGATGACGACCGGCATGGGGCATGCAAATGCCGCGGCCTCGACGATGGCGCTGCTCTACAGCGGCCAGTTCGATCTGCGTAAGACCTATTTCCTGATCGCCGGTATCGCGGGCATCGATCCTGAGCGCGGCACGATCGGCTCCGCGGCCTGGGCCCGATACGTCGTGGATAGCGGTATCGCGCATGAAATCGATGCGCGTGAATTGCCGCGCGGCTGGCGCGACGGCTATTTCGGCGTTCTCACCGACTCTCCCGACACCGTGCCGAAGTTCGATTATCGCACCGAGATGTTTCGGCTCGACGAGGATCTTCTGCAGCGCGCGCTTATCCTGTCGCGTTCGGCCGCGCTCGAAGACAGCGACGATGTCGCCGCGTATCGGCGGCATTACGGTGCAGCACCTGCCAATCAGCCGCCCGCGGTGATTCAGTGCGATACGCTCGGGGGCGACACCTGGTGGACGGGCAAGCGCTTGGGCGAGCATGCGCGCCGCTGGACCCGGTTGCTGACCGGCGGCAAGGGCGTCTATTGCACGACACAGCAGGAAGACAACGCGACCATGGTTTCGCTGACGCGCGGCGCTCATTCGGGCCTGCTCGATCTGCGCCGTGTCGCGATTCTCCGTAGCGGCTCGGATTTCGACCGGCCCTATCTGCACCAGGGCGTGCTCGAGGGGCTGCGTGCGCAGCTTGCGTTGCCGGGCGCCGGGCGCATCGCCGCCGACAATCTCGTGCACGCCGGCATGCCGCTCGTCGAAGCAATCGTGCGCCACTGGGATCAATGGCAGAACGGCGTGCCGGCGGCTGCATCGCCATGAAGGCCGTCTCTCGATGACGCCCGCTGACGCGACCGCGCCGCGACCCGCGCCCCGCCTCGCGCTGCGCGGCATCAGCAAACGCTACGGCAGCGTGCTCGCCAACGACGGTATCGATGTCGATGTCGCCGCCGGCGAAATTCATGCGATGCTCGGCGAAAACGGCGCCGGCAAAAGCACGCTCATGAAAATCGTCTACGGCGTGACCAGGCCCGATGCGGGCAGCATCGTGTGGGAAGGCGAGATCGTGGATATCCGTAGTCCGGCGCAGGCGCGGCGGCTCGGCATTGGCATGGTGTTTCAGCACTTCGCATTGTTCGAAACCCTGACCGTGGCCGAGAACATCGCCTTGGCGCTCGACGAGCGCATGCCCGCGCCCAAGCTCGCAGAGCGCATCGAGGAGGTCTCGCGGCGCTACGGCCTGCCGATCGATCCGGCGCAGTTGCTGCACGGCATGTCGGTCGGCGAACGGCAGCGCGTGGAGATCGTGCGCTGCCTGCTGCAGCGGCCGAAATTGTTGATCATGGATGAACCGACGTCCGTTTTGACGCCGCAGGCGGTGCGCGTGCTGTTTCAGACGCTGCGCCAGTTGGCTACAGAGGGCCTCAGCATCCTCTATATCAGCCACAAGCTCGACGAGATTCGCGAACTCTGCGACGTAGCGACGATACTGCGCAACGGCCGAGTCAGCGGTACGGCGATTCCCCGCAATGAATCGAACGCGAGTTTGGCGCGGCTCATGGTCGGCAGCGAACTCAAGGAATGCGTTCTGCTCGCGCGTGAACCCGGGGAAATCCAGCTCGCGCTCACCGATTTGACGCTGCAGAGCGCGGATCCCTTCGGCACGTCCTTGAGCGAAATCAAGCTCGGCGTGCGCGGCGGCGAAATCGTCGGCATTGCCGGTGTATCGGGCAACGGTCAAAAGGAACTCGTAGCGGCAATATCCGGGGAGGCTTTGTCCGCAAGCAGCGCCGCGGTCCGCCTGTGCGGCGTGGATGCCGGCCATGCAAGCCCGGTGCGCCGCCGCCGATTGGGGCTGCGCTTCGTTCCGGAGGAGCGGCTGGGCCGCGGCGCAGTCGAGGAGATGAACCTCGCGGACAACAGTGTGCTGACCGGCGCGGATTGCGGTCTCGTACGGCACGGATTGGTGCAGACCCGCGCGGCACGCGCGTTTGCGCGCGCGACGATCGATCGATTTGCGGTGAAATGCGCCGGGGAGTTGGCGCTGGCCGAAAGCCTCTCGGGCGGCAACCTGCAGAAATTCATTGTTGGCCGTGAGATCGGCTTGCAACCGAAGGTGATACTGGTCGAGCAGCCGACCTGGGGCGTGGATGTCGGCGCTGCGCTGCTCATCCGGCAGGCGCTGATCGATCTGCGCGACGCGGGTGTCGCGGTGTTGGTGATCTCCGAAGAGCTCGAGGAGCTGTTTTCTATTTGCGATCGGATTGCGGTTATCGCCGGTGGACGTCTGTCGGCCGCGATGGCGCGCTCGCAGTGGAGCGTTGAATCGGTCGGCCTGGCGATGACGGGCGTATTCGACGCGGCCGCAGCGCCGGGGGCCATTCGCCATGCCTCCCTCTAGCGGCACGGCTCCGACATCCCGGCATTGGTCATGGCCGCTGCGCTTGGAGAGGCGCGCGGAGCCTTCGCCGGTCATGCGTATCGCGTCCTCGCCGCTCGCGGCCGTGCTGATGCTGTTGACCGGCCTCATTACCTTGAGCGTGCTCGGCAAGGACCCAATAGCCGCTTTCAACGTGTTTTTCGTCGAGCCGTTCAATTCGATCTACGGTATCGGCGAGCTATTGCTCAAGGCGACGCCGCTGATGCTTTGTGCGTTGGGCCTCGCGCTCGGGTATCGCGCCAATGTCTGGAACATCGGCGCGGAGGGCCAACTCACGATCGGCGCGATTGCCGGCAGCGGCGTCGGCTTGTTCTACGGCGGCGCACTCGGGGCTTGGGCGCTGCCGGCGATGCTGCTCGCGGGGATCATCGGCGGCATGGCATGGGCGGCGATTCCAGCCTTGCTGCGTACGCGATTCAATACCAGCGAGATCTTCGTCAGCCTCATGCTCGTCTACATCGCACAGCTGTTCCTCTCGTATCTGGTGCATGGCCCATGGCGCGACCCGGCCGGCCAGAACTTTCCGCAATCGCAAGCGCTCGCCGATAACGCCTTGATGCCGGCGCTATTCGACGGCGCGCGAGTGACCGGCGGTCTGCCGATGGCCTTAGGGTTGGCAGCGTTGTCCTGGTGGTTCGGTTCGGCAACCGCCGCGGGCTTCCGAATGCGGGTCAGCGGCATGGCGCCCGGCGCTGCAACGTACGCGGGTATCAGCGCGCGCGGAAACATCTGGCTCGCGATGATGATCGGCGGCGGGGCGGCGGGGCTCGCCGGGCTGCTCGAAGTGGCCGGCCCGATCGGCATGCTGCAGCCCGTGATCTCGCCGGGCTACGGCTTTACGGCGATCATCGTCGCCTTCGTCGGCAGGCTGCACCCGGTCGGCATCGTGTTGGGATCGCTGCTCATGTCGGCGCTCTACCTGGGCGGCGAGTCGGCCCAAATCGAACTGCAGCTGCCATCGTCGGTGAGCGGTGTGTTTCAAGCCGCACTGCTGTTCTTTCTGCTCGCGGCGGAGCTGTTCATCCATTTTCGGCTGCGCAGGTCGCGGCGTTGAGCGCGGGTACCGGAACCGCGATCGTCGTCAGCGCGGTCGCAGCCGCGACGCCGCTCGTGTACGCGTCGCTCGGCGAACTCGTCGCCGAGCGCGCCGGGGTCCTGAACCTTGGCGTCGAAGGCATGATGCTGGTGGGCGCAATCGGCGGCTTCGCCGTGGGCTTATCGACGGGCAATCTGTGGCTCGCCTACCTCGCAGCGGCGGCTTCCGGCGCCCTCGTTTCTCTGTTGTTTGCGGTGCTGACCTTGAGTTTGCAGACCAATCAGGTTGCGACCGGTCTCGCGCTGACCTTGTTTGGCGTGGGTTTGAGCGCGTTCGTCGGCCGCAGCTTCGTCGGCTTGCCGATTACGCGAGTGCCGCAATTGCAGTTCCCGCTGCTCACGGATTTGCCGCTCATCGGTCCGCTGCTGTTTCATTACGATCTGCCGGAATACCTGTCGATTGCGCTGTGCGCGGCAATCGCGTGGATGCTCGGCCGCACACGCCTGGGACTGCGTATACGCGCGGTCGGCGAGTCGCCGGAGACCGCTCATGAGCTGGGGGAGCCGGTCATGCGCATCCGCTATCTCGCGGTGTTGTTCGGCGGTGCGATGAGCGGCATCGCCGGCGCCTACTTGTCGACGGCATTGACGCCGATGTGGGTCGAGGGAATGAGCGCGGGACGGGGCTGGATCGCACTCGCGCTCGTGGTATTCGGGACCTGGAAACCGTGGCGCGCACTCGGCGGTGCGTACCTGTTCGGCGCGGTGACGGTGCTGCAGCTGTACGCGCAGAGCCTCGGCATACGGGTTCCGAGCGAATTTCTCTCGATGCTGCCCTACGCCGTGACGATCGTGGTCCTGGTCGTCATTTGCCGCGACCCCAAGACGATCCTCATGAATCGACCGGCCGCGCTCGGGCGCAGTTTTCACTCTGCAGCCTGAGCGAGGCGCATCGCGCGGCGAAGCGCCGCCCGTTCAACCGGCGATATATTTCTGCAATTCCTCGATCTGATGCGATTGATCTTCGATGACGGCTTTCACGAGATCGCCGATCGACAATATCCCCAGGACTTGTCGGTCCTTGACCACCGGAAGGTGCCGGATGCGCTTGTTCGTCATCAGCTCCATGCAATGGCGCACGGTATCGTCGGGACTGACCGTGATCGCGGGCGAACTCATGATGTCGGCGACCGGCGTGTCGCGCGATAAGCGGTTCATCAGTACTACCTTACGGGCGTAGTCCCGCTCCGAGATGACGCCAACCAAGTTGCCATTGTCGATGACCACCAGAGCGCCGATTTGATGCGTCGCCATGACTTCGAGCGCACGCAGAACCGATTCGTTCGGCCCGATTTGCAACAATTGAGCGCTCTTGGCTTTGAGTAGTTGCTGCACCGTCTGCATAGGTTCCCCCTTGAATTTTATTGCGTCCTGTGAGGTCCCGCTGTTGGGGATTATACGCCCCGAAAACTTTGCTCGCGCATACCTCGCCCGCGCCGCCTCATAAATATCAAACTAGACCGGGTCGAAGAAATTCTCGCTGACGGGCTTGCTCGCCAAGATCTCCGCCCGCGTCAAGCCCTGAATCTCGTGCGGGAACACCAGCCAGCGGTCCGTTTCATGGATGTAGTAGTCGGGCACGAGGATGCTGCGATTTCGCGAAGGCTTGTAATACACCGTCGCGATCCGGATTCTTTCGGGCAGATTGCGGCGGCAGCGCCGCTGGAGTTCCGCGAGCACGGCATCCAGGCTGCGCCCGGAGTCCCAGACGTCATCGATGAGCAGCAGCTCGTCCTCGAACGACAAGCGCGATACCAGATAATCCAAGGCATGCACCCTCACCGTCTTGTCTTGAGTGTCGATGCCGGTATACGAGGAAGTCCGAATCGCGATGTGGTCGGCGTGAATAGAGTGGTATTCGAGCACTTCCTGTACGGCAATTCCGATCGGGGTGCCGCCGCGCCACATCGCGACCAGGAAAGTGGGTCGGAATCCACTGGCAACGATCTGCCTCGCCAATTCCATCGAGTCCCGCAGCAATGAGTCCGCCGAAATGAAGAGTTTGTCCATGGGCGCATGCTGCGCCAAACAGGGCGCGTCAGACAAGTTGGCGCAGTCCCGCCACGCCTCGGGCGAGGAATCGCCAAGCGTCTTACAACCAGGTACGATTTCGCAAAATATGCCCGCCGCGACGCCATTGAGCCAGATCGACCGACCGCGGAGCGCATCGCCATGGAATGCCCGGTTGGATTTGCGATTCGAATGCCGCGGTGAGCGCAGCATCCTTGCCCACAACCAGCACGTAGGGCCTTTGCAGGTGCAAAAGGCCTTGTATCCTGAGGGCCCGGCGGTGTGTCACGTGGCCATTTTGCATCCCCCGGGCGGCATCGCCGCCGGCGATCGGCTCAGCGTAGAGGCGGCGTTGACTCCCGGTGCGCGGGCGCTGCTGACGACGCCGGGCGCGTCCAAATGGTATCGATCCGCAGGTGCTCTGGCGGAGCAGCAGCTGAAGTTTTGCCTGCACGGCGATACCGTGCTCGAATGGCTGCCGCGTGAAACCATTCTTTTCGACGGTTCGCGGGTTGCAATGAACCTCGACGTGAGCTTGGGTCCGGCGGCGAAGTTCTTCGGGTGGGAAATCCTGTGTTTCGGGCGCGCGGCCTACGGTGAGAAATGGCATAGCGGCAGCGTCGCGTTTCATACGCACATCAGCACCGAGGGAAGTCTCATATGGGCCGAATCCGCGAATTTGAATGCCGACAGCGGCTTCTTGGAATCGGCCGTGGGCCTCGCCGGCTGCACCGTGAGCGGCACTTTTTTGGCGGCGGGATTCAGCACCGAGCCGGGTTTGCTCGCGGCGTGCCGCACGGCCTATGACGGCGACGCCGAGCACGACGCGCAGCGCGGCATCACGGTCGTGCCGCGGGTCTTGGTTGCCCGCTATCTGGGCCGTTCATCGGAGCACGCCTTCCGGTGGTTTCGCTCGTTGTGGAGCGTACTGCGTCCGGCCGTGCTGGGTACGGAGGCGCACGCGCCCCGCCTCTGGGCCACATGACCCGGCAGTATTGAGGATTCGATATGGAATTGACGCCAAGAGAAAAGGACAAGCTGTTGATGTTTACGGCGTGCCTATTGGCCGAGCGACGCCGCGCCCGGGGTTTGAAGCTCAACTACCCGGAGACGGTCGCCTTGATAACGGGCGCCATCCTCGAGGGCGCGCGCGACGGCAAGACGGTCGCGGAACTCATGAGTTATGGAACCAAGGTCATCTCGCGGGCGGAGGTCTTGGAGGGCGTTCCGGAGATGATCCCCGAAATCCAGGTAGAGGCCACATTCGCCGACGGCACCAAGCTCGTGACCGTCCATCATCCGGTCGTTTGACGAGGAGACATCGGTGATACCAGGAGAATTATTCGCGGCGGCCGGCGACATCGAATTGAATGCGGACCGCCGGACCGTCACGGTCAAGGTCGATAATGGCGGCGACCGTCCCATTCAAGTGGGCTCGCATTACCATTTTTTCGAGAGCAATTCGAGTTTGCGCTTCGACCGCAACCTCACCCGAGGATTTCGCCTCGACATACCGGCGGGCACTGCGGTGCGCTTCGAGCCGGGGCAAACGCGCACGGTGCAGTTGGTCGAGTACGGCGGCCTGCGGAGCGTGTTCGGCTTCCAAGGCAAGATCATGGGGAGCCTTTGAAATGGCGGTGAAGATTTCCCGCCAAGCCTACGCGGAGATGTTCGGCCCAACGGTGGGCGATCGGATACGGCTGGCCGACACGGCGCTGATCATCGAAGTCGAGAAGGACTACACGATCTACGGTGAAGAAGTGAAGTTTGGCGGCGGCAAGGTCATCCGCGACGGCATGGGCCAGGGTCAGGGCCTCAGTGAATCCGTCGCCGACACGGTGATCACCAATGCGCTGATCCTCGATCATTGGGGCGTCGTCAAGGCCGATGTCGGACTGAAAGCCGGCCACATCTGGCGCATCGGCAAGGCCGGCAATCCCGACGTGCAGCCCGGCGTGACGATTCCGATCGGCGCCGCGACCGAGATCATTGCCGGCGAGGGCTTGATCTTGACCGCGGGCGGCATCGACACGCACATTCACTTCATCTGTCCTCAGCAAATCGAGGAAGCGCTGGTCTCCGGGATCACGACGATGATCGGCGGCGGCACCGGACCCGCGGCGGGAACCAGCGCCACCACGTGTACACCGGGTCCATGGCACATTCACAGCATGCTGCTCGCCGCGGAAGGCTTCGCGATGAACTTGGGCTTTCTGGGTAAGGGCAACGTGAGCTTGCCCGAGCCCGCGCGCGAGCAAATCCGCGCAGGCGCGATCGGGCTGAAATTGCATGAGGATTGGGGAAGCACGCCCGCCGCCATCGACAATTGCCTGCGCGTCGCGGACGAATTCGACGTGCAGGTCGCCATTCATACCGACACGTTGAACGAATCGGGATTTCTCGAGACAACGATCGCGGCTATCGACGGGCGCACGATCCATACGTTCCATACGGAAGGGGCCGGCGGCGGTCATGCGCCCGACATCATCAAGGCCGCCTCCTACGACAATGTCCTGCCGAGCTCGACCAATCCGACCCGCCCCTACACGATCAACACGATCGACGAGCACTTGGATATGTTGATGGTGTGTCATCACTTGGACTCGGGCGTAGCCGAGGACATCGCCTTCGCGGAATCACGCATCCGGCGCGAGACGATCGCGGCGGAGGACATCCTGCACGACATCGGCGCATTTTCGATGATGTCTTCCGATTCGCAAGCCATGGGCCGCGTCGGCGAAGTGATCATCCGCACCTGGCAAACCGCGCACAAAATGCGCGAGCAGCGCGGCCCGCTGGGCGCGAACTCAAGCGCGCACGATAACGCGCGCGTCAAGCGCTATGTCGCCAAGTACACGATCAATCCCGCGATCACGCACGGAATCTCGCATCTGGTCGGTTCGATCGAGCCCGGCAAGTTGGCGGACCTCGTGTTGTGGAGGCCCGCGTTCTTCGGCGTCAAACCGAGTCTGGTCATCAAGAGCGGCATGATCGCCACGGCGCCGATGGGCGATCCGAACGCCTCGATTCCGACGCCCCAGCCGGTCCACTACCGCCCGATGTTCGGGTGCTTCGGGCGCGCGACCGAGAAGTCGCTGACCTTCGTTTCGCAAGCCGCGCTCGCGGATCCGGGCTTTCGAGCGCTGGGATTGCGCAAGCGCCTCGAGCCGGTTCGCGGCACGCGCCGGGTGCGCAAGAGCCAAATGATTCACAACGACGCCTTGCCGCATATCGAAGTCGATTCGGAAACCTATGAGGTGCGCGCGAACGGCGAGTTGCTCGTCTGCGAACCGGCCGCGACGCTGCCGATGACGCAAAGGTATTTTCTGTTTTGAACGCCGACATTGTTCCCGAGAGGATCCGTCTGGACTTCGACGCGCGCTGCAAGAGTCGATTGCTGGTGCGCCTCGAGGGCGGCGGCCAGGCCGCCTTGATCGTCGAGCGCGGCCGCGTGCTGCGCGGCGGCGATCGGCTGCGTCTCGAGGACGGACGGGAAATCGAAATCGTCGCCGCCGACGAATCGCTGCTCGAAGCGCGCAGCGACGATGCCTTGCTGATCGCCAAGGCGGCTTACCATCTCGGCAATCGGCACGTCGCGGTTCAGGTGCTGGACGGCCGCTTGCGTTTCCTGGCGGATCACGTACTCGGCAAGATGGTCGAGGGCTTAGGGC
>Ga0209415_10001520_pt1 | contig 44391 bp, 37 predicted proteins | sample PeaSoiSIISIP2007_FD_187696 | JGI IMG/M metagenome (GOLD analysis project Ga0209415, IMG submission 187696) | Peat soil microbial communities from Weissenstadt, Germany - SII-SIP-2007 (SPAdes) (version 2) | ecosystem: Environmental > Terrestrial > Soil > Wetlands > Peat | place: Germany...
TCGTCCCACTGAGAAGCGGGCCATCGCCGCCAACCTCGAGTGCAGGCGTCGTTCATCCCGCCCACCGCCGACAACAGTGCCAGCATCCGGTCAGGTGGCAGACGACTATCAGGCACCAACCATCGCCCGAGGTGTGTACCAGCACCTGCTCAACTGGGCCGGCAGCGGGGTCGGGTCGCCAAGTCAGGTGATCATCGTTGACAACGACCCACCGGACTTCGCTGACGCGTTCGTGGTCGCCCGCTTCAGCGGGGACGCTGATGTACCTCCCTACGGCCTCATCGATGACGCCACCGAGTAGCCGCTCCGCCCGGCAGGAGCCGTGGCAACGTAAGCCATTTCAAGTTGAGTCAGCTACAAGCGGATGGAGCTACCGTTCTCCCAGGATGGGGTATCCGGCGCCGCCAGCTGACACACGTTGACCGCCCGTCATGCGACTGAACTGCCCCGGGTTTCATAGAGGCTCTGCGCCGACGTCCGCGCGCGAACCGTGCGAGAAGGGGTGGACGACCGGGGGAGAATCCCGGTCATCACCGGTAACTCACGGTCCAGTGGATATGCTGCCTGAGCTGCGACATTACTGCCTGACCTGCGCCGCGATGATGGCAGTCCGGGCGATTCCCAAGCTGAGAACGCGGGTTCGATTCCCGTCGCCCGCTCCCAGGTCAAATGGCATTTCCGCTCCCTGACGCTCCTCTGCAGTCGCATCCTGGTCGCATCCGCGCGGCGTAATGCCGCGGTGTTCCAGGCGTCTCGTACGCTCCGATCGTGAGCGCGAACGGACCCCGACCACCGGCGGGCGCGACGAAGCCCGACCAGGTGGAAGAGCGAGAGCCAACCGCAACAGGCAAGCGATGACCGACCCGGATGGCCTGCCGTGGCTGTTCCTCGATGTGGACGGGCCGCTGAACGCCTTCGACATGGACGAGCCCGAAGCGGGCTTCGGCGACTTTCGCATCGTGCAAGCGATGGGCTTCAGTCTGCAGCTGTCGCGAACTATGGGTAGGCGACTTGCCGCGCTCCCCGTCGAGATCGCCTGGGCGACGACGTGGAGCCCGTGGGTCGACGACGCCGTTGCATCCGTGATCGGGCTGCCGGTGGGTCTGCGTGTCGCCGCGTCGCCTCCTGCCGGCGACGACCGCCTCTCGGAAACGAACTGGAAGCTCGTGCAGATCCGTGAGTTCCTCGGCGGGGACCCGCGTCCCTTCGTCTGGGTCGACGACGACGCGCTCGACCAGCCCGACCCGGCGGGGACCACGCCACGTCGCTGGGCCGCCGAGCTGAACCTGAAGAGCCTCCTTGTCGCGCCCTCCCCGAGGACCGGGCTGACGCCGGCCGAGATCGACGCGATCGAGGCGTGGCTCGGGGAACTGCGATGATCCGCGGCCGTCAAGAGGCTGCTGACCGGGCGCGCTCGCGTCATGATGCCTCAGGCGACCGTGCCATGACCTGGGAACGGGGCAGGGAGGTCGTCGAGCGACTCCTCGACGAGGGCGAGGTCGACCTCGTCGTTCCGTCGGTCGAGCTCGCGGAGCGGCTACTGGACGACGCCGCGAGGCATCTCGCGTCGGCCCGCTCGATAGCGGCCTCCGACCCCGACGGCGCCTACCAGCTTGCGTACGACGCACCGAGGAAGGCTTGCCCCGCCCTCCTTGCGCCGCGGGGGCCGCGGGCGACGACGAAAAGTGGCCACGTCGCCGTCCTCGCTAGCGGGAAGCCGATCGCCGGACACTGAGGGCAACGCACTCTCGCGATCCGGGACAAGCCGATGCTCGCCGGTGGTCCAGTGCCAGCCGCACGAGGGCCGTCTCGAGATCCCGCTCGTCACATCCGCTCCGCTGGGCGATCCGCGCGATGCGGGCGAGCTCGTCGCGCTCGCGTCCGGTGAGCAGTCCGAGGTGGCGCGCCGCCGCGGCGGCTCGCGGATCGAGCGGCAGCCGGGCGCCCGGCCACACGCCGCGCAGCTCCCGCAGGTACAGCCCGACGGTGACGGGTCCCCAGCCGGGCAGGTCGTCAAGGGCGGCAACGAGGGTGGCGGGGTTCGTGAAGCGGCGGCCGATCTCCCCGACGCTCCCCCCGTAGCGATCGGCCACATGTTGGGCAAGCGTCTGCAGGCGCGTCGCCGTCCGGAAATCGTAGCGTGCGTACCCGCCGGCATCGAGCAGCGCGACGAGCGCGTCCCAGTCGCGCGAACCGGCATCGACGATGCGGTTGATGCCGGCGCCGGCCAACTGGCCGAACGTCCGTTCGGCGACCCGTGCCGAGATGCGCGTCCCGAACAGCGTGGATGCCACGAACCACCGCTCCACCTCGGCGTCACCGGCGTCCACGTCGATGCCAAGCTCGCTCGAGTACCGGCCCCCGAACCGGCGAACGATCGCGTCCGCGAGGTCTGGCTTGGCACCAGGTCGGCTCACCGGAGCGAACCTCGGCAGGCCGAGCAGTTCGAGACCCTGTCTGGCCAACGTGCTCCTGGCGCCCACCGAACTCGTCGTCGACAGCAGCGAGCCGGGATGCGCAGCCGCTGGTTGGTCGACATGATCGGGACGTTGGTCACTTCCGCGACCTGCCCTGCTCGGCGGAAACTGATCCTACGATCTCACAACGCGCCCTCTCAGATCTAAGCGATCCCCCTGCAAGGGACGAGGTCGTCGAGGTGCCCCTCGGGCGACTCCACCTTGCTGGTCATTTGGTCGTGCCCAAGGATGCGTTCGCCGTGGTGGTTTTCGCACACGGCAGCGGCAGCAGCCGCCATAGCCCCCGTAATCGCCACGTGGCTTCGTTGCTCGGCCGCGCAGGGCTCGGCACCCTGCTCTTCGACTTGTTGAGCCCCGACGAGGAGCTCGACCGGGCCAACGTGTTCGACATCGAGCTGTTGGGCGGTCGCCTCACCGGCGTCACTGCTTGGTTGCGCTCCCCGGCGGGGACGACTGATCTGCCCGTCGGCTACTTCGGTGCCAGCACCGGATCGGCGGCGGCCCTGTGGGCGGCGGCCGAGCCCGACGCCGATGTCGCCGCCATCGTCTCGCGTGGTGGTCGTCCCGACCTGGCGGAGCCCCGGCTCGCCGCGGTCAGGGCACCCACCCTCCTGATCGTGGGTGGCCGTGACGCTGTGGTGCTGGACCTCAACCACCAGGCGCAGGCGCGCTTGACCTGTGAGAACCGCCTGGTCGTGGTCCCTGGGGCCTCCCATCTCTTCGAGGAGCCGGGCACCCTCGACGCCGCGGCCGAACTGGCACGTGACTGGTTCATCGACCACCTCGCTCCCGCAGCGAAGTCCGCGCCCTCGCCGTGAACCCGCCGTGGACGGCGGCGCGATGAGGCGCTCCTTCCGCAGGATCCGCGCGACCCTCGGCGGCGGCGTCACGGCAGGGATCCGCCGGTCGTCATCGATGAGGACGACGAGACGAGCCGGGCTTGAGCGCATCCTTCGCGATCGCTAGCTCTGCGACCGCAAAAGCGTCGACGTCGCGCATCCGTCCCTGCAGGGCGCATCGCGTCTGAGTCGCTCGAACGAACTTTCTCGTTCGTGACCTTCGCCTCTGCCCGAGCACGCTCGGGTAGCCGGACACTCGTGGGGTGACACAAGAGACCGCTCGGCGTTGACTACGCCGTGGACGAGCTCATCTGCGTCGAACACCTGAGAAAGACGTACGGCGCGACCACCGCCGTCGACGACGTGAGCTTTCGAGTCGCAGAGGGCGAGGTCGTCGGACTTCTCGGTCGGAACGGAGCTGGCAAGACGACCACGATCGAGATCCTCGAGGGCTTTCGTGCGCCGAGCGCCGGCACGGTACGCGTCCTCGGTCGTGACCCCGCGCGAGGCGGTAGGCGCCTCAAGAATCGCGTCGGCATCGTCTTGCAGTCGGCAGGCATCGACGCCGCGCTGACCGTGAAGGAGGTCGTCGGCCTCTACGCCAGCTTCTACCGGCCGCGCCGCCCGGTCGATGACGTGCTCACCGAGGTGGACCTCGAGGCCAGCGCGCACGTCAGGGTTGCCCAGCTCTCTGGTGGGCAACGGCGGCGGCTCGACCTCGCGCTCGCGCTCTCCGGCAGCCCCACGGTGCTCTTCCTGGACGAGCCGACGACCGGCCTGGACCCGGCCGCCCGGCATCGGACCTGGGACGTGATCAGTCGGCTGCGTGAGCGAGGCGTCGCGATCTTGATGACCTCGCACTATCTCGACGAGGTGCAGCACCTCGCGGACCGTGTCGTAGTTCTCCACCTCGGACGCGTCGTCGCAGACGGACCCCCTGAGCACCTTCGGAGCGAGGTGCGTCCGATGACGGTCATCTCGTTCCGCCTACCCGTTCGTCTCGAGCTGCCGGACGGACCGTGGGAGAGCGGGGCGAGCGGTCTCCCGGCAACGACGCTCATGACCGAGCGGCCGACCGAGGCGATCCGGATCCTCGCCTCCTGGGCAAGTGGTCAGGGGCTCGAGCTCGAGGACCTGGAGATGCATCCTCCCTCCCTCGAAGACGTCTACCTCGAGCTCACCACCGACTGATGATGCACGCGCCACCGGCGGTCGCTCGACAGCGCGCGACGTCCCCTGAGGCTCGACCGAGGCTCGGCTGCCTGCTCGTCGCCGGGCAGGTCCGCTACCAGCTCCTGCTGCTCAGTCGCAGCCCCGTCGCGTCGTTCGTCACGCTCGTCGTCCCCCTCATGCTCCTCGTCGCGCTCGACCTCGTCACCCCCGAGATGACGCTGCAGTCGCTCAGGGGCATCCGCGTTGCGCAGTTCCTCACGCCCGCAATGGCGTCGTTCGCCGTGCTGAACGCGGGGTTCGTCAACACCGTCATCGGGACGACGCTCGCCAGGGAACAGGGGATACTGAAGCGCCTCCGCGGCACGCCGATGCCCGCCTGGACGTACTTCGCGGGCCGCCTCGGCGCAGCGATCGTCCTCACCGCGTGCTCGGTGACGGCCGTGCTCGGAGCGGGGGTCGTCCTCTTCCATGCGCATCTCGCGCTCAGCGCGCTCTCGCCCCTCGTCGGATCGATCGCTGCCGGGCTCGCCGTGTCGTTCGCGCTGGGCGTCGCCACCGCGGGGCTCGTCCAGTCAGCAGAGGCGGCGCTGCCGATCGCCTACGGCCTGCTCCTACCGGTGACGTTCATCTCCGGTGTCTTCTTCCCCGCGCCAAACGAAGCCCACTGGCTCCACGCGTTCGCCGCAGCGCTGCCGGTCCAACCGTTCGCCAGCGCGATGGAGGGGGCGTTCTCGGCGTCGCCGACTGCCGCGACGATCCATCAGCTCGCCGTGCTCGCCCTCTGGACGGTCGGCGCGATCACATTCAGCGTGATCAGCTTCTCCTGGCAACCACGAGAACCCCGCCTTGTGGAGCGTGCTCGCAGCCGCTTCCACCGTCGCGAGCCGAGAGCGGGGGCGCCAGGTGCCGACACCGGCGGAAGGAAGTGACAGGGGGTGAGCGCGCGGGGATCTGAGCGTCGCTCCTGTCCGCTGGCGTGACACACGGGCTGGACACCGACGGGATCGGACACGGCGGACGCGTGGCGATCACGCTGCCGGCGGGCGAGGAATGCTCCTTCGTGTCCGTGACCGGAGCGCGACGCGATAGGCCGGAAGCCCCTACCGGCAATCCAGGTGCCGCACCATGATGATTGTGGGCGTTACACAGACAGTCGTGATGCGGGGTCTAAGTGGTGGTCGGTTGGGAGCGGATGTGCTGAGCAAGGCGTCGATCCAGGAGCTCGCTTCGCACCGCGGCGACGGGTTGGTGACGAGCTTCTATCTTGACGTCGACGGCCGACGGTTCCCGCGGCCGTCAGACCTCGAGCCCAAGATCGAGCACCTATTTCGGACCGCACGGCACGAGGCAGCGAAGCGCGGGCCCGACGTTACGCGTGCGGTCGACGGAGATCTCGGTCGCATCCGGGAGTGGCTCTCTAAGGGGGTGGACCGGGAACGGGTGCGAGGGCTCGCCGCCTTCTGTTGCGATGCACAAGGGTTCTTCTTGACGATCGCCCTTCCACAACCGCTCGACGACGATGTCAGTCTGGACGAGCACGCGCACGTCGCACAGCTCGTCCAGGCGCTCAGCGCGATGAAGCCATGCCTTGTCGTGCTGGCTGATCGCGGGCGGGCGCGGCTGCTTCGCCTCGACGACGGGGTGGTCGACGAGTCGGCGGGACCGACCGACGAGATCCCCCGCCAAGTCGACACGGACGTCGAGCTGGGGAGCTTTGCACGCCGCCACGCAGAGGAAGCACGTCGACATCTCCGCCGCGTCGCCGATGCGGTGACGAACGAGCTGCGAAAGTCGCCTGTCGAGTACGTCATCCTTGGCGGCCCAGCTGCCGCCGAGTTGGAGCATCACCTCCACGACGACGCTGCGCGGCGATACGTGGGTGCTGTCCCCTTGGCGATGACTGCGCAGAAGGACGAGGTGGGGGCCACGGCGCGAGCTCTCATCGCAGATGTGGAACGTCGGCGCCAATCCGATCTCGTCGACAAATTGATCGGGCGAAGCGGCGCCGGCGCGACAGTCGGTCTCTCAGCCACGCTCGACGCACTCGCCGCCCGCAGCGTCGGGACGCTCATCGTTGACCGGAGCCTCGAAGCCACCGGAGTCCGCTGCCCGGCCTGCGGCTGCCTCGCGGTCGAAGGCGAGCACTGTCCGCAGTGCGGCGAGCTCACCGAGGAGGTCGCCGATCTCGTGGAGGCGACGCTTGTCGACGCGCTCGCGGCGGGTGCGAGCGTCGAGTTCGTCGACTCGCCCGAGCTCGTGGCGCGAGAGGGTATCGGGTCGATAGAGCGGTACTGACATGGTGCCGGGACGCCTTTGGAAGACTGGCCGAGGCAGGTGGTTGCGATGCCCGACGGGGTGATCCAGTGGTTCGACGCAGAGACGGGCGAAGGTGTCGTCGTGCGAAGTGGCCGGAGGTTCCGCGCGTTCGCGGCTGATGTCGAGCCCGTCGCCCGCCAGCCCGGCGCCCGAGTGCACTTTGACGTCAGGAGGGAGAAGGGCGTCGAGCGTGCCGTCGAGGTGCGCCTCCGTTCAGGGACGAGAGTCAGCAGCCATCAGCATCGCTTTGGCACCCTCAAGGGCGCCAGGCGCCCAGACGCCAAGGGAGCGTCTCCGTTCGCCCGGGTCCACGCTGACCTCGATCGCGTGCTCGCCGTCCATCCACTGGAGATCGCGCGTGCTTGGTCGGATGCTGTCGGGCGCGGCGACCTCGACGTGGCGCTGTCGTTCTGCTCACCAGCCGTCGTCGTCCACCTCCCCGGCGCGGACCTCACGGGGAGAGGACACGTAGGGAGCTGGCTGGTGGAGAGCTCACCGTTCGGGAGCGGTCAGCGTGCCGAAGTCCGGGGGCGGGAAGGCGAGATCGAGGTGTCGTGGGCCGCGCCTGCCATCGCGGGTGAGTCGCCGGTGTGCGTTCGGTGTCGGGTCGAGCACGGGTGGATCGTGGAGCAGCGGCTCGTCGAATCGCCACAGCAACCCGTGATGTCCGCTGTCGAGTCCGGCACGGGAGCGCTCCAAATCGAACACCACGTCTCCGGTGACGTCGATTCCGATGCCGTCACGTACGCGTACGAACGGCTCGCCGAGGTCGCTGAGCTGGTCGACGAGCCGATCCTCCACGCACGAGTCAGCCTCACCCAGTCGACCGATCCGGCGCGATCGAGACCTGCGCTCGCGCGGGCCACGCTGGACGTGAACGGCGATCCGGTCCGCGCGAACGTCGCGGCGGGTTCGATGCTGGAGGCGATCGACCTGCTCCAGCGCCGCCTGCGGGATCGCATCGAGCACCGAGCGCAGCACCGCGACGCGCGTCGCACCTTCACGGGCAACGCCGAGCCAGGCGAGTGGCGCCACGGCGATCTCCCCACTGAGCGCCCTGAGTACTTCGACCGACCGGCCGAAGAGCGCCAGCTCGTCCGCCTGAAGACGTACCCGGACGAGGAGCTCACCGTCGACGAGGCCGTCTTCGACATGGAACAGCGCGGCTACGACTTCTATCTGTTCAGCGACCTTGCGAGCGGTAGCGACAGCGTCGTCGAGCGGGTCGATGGTTCCTACCTCCTCACGTGTCTCGACCCGGACGCGATAGAGCTAGGTCCGACGACGTGCCCGGTGTTTCCGTCGCACCGAGCGACGCCGGACCTCAGCGTCGACGATGCGATCGAGCAGCTCAACGTGGCCGGCGACCCCTTCGTCTTTTTCCGCAACGTCGCGACCGGGCGCGGCAATGTCTGCTATCGACGCTACGACGGCCACTACGGGCTCATCGAGCCCGGCTGAACGCCAGACGCGGTCGGGCGCGAACCGGCGATCTCCCGCCAGTGTTCCGGCGTCCCTCCCGTTGGTCGGTGACGTGTTTGGCCGTCTGGCAGCGAGTGCTCGAGGCGAGCCGGTGACACGTACCGTCGACGACTGGCTCGCGAGGTAGATCGAAGGCGATCGCGAAGTCCTCGCGCGCCAAGGAGGCTCGATCACATGCAGCCGGCGGTTGACCGCGTCCTCGTCGGCGGCGCAGAGGCAAATTGCCGGCTATGCCTACGCGGACCCGACGTTGGAGGAGTCGCGCGCCCAACCGAGCCGTTCGTGCGCCGCTGACGCTCACGGTCCTTGCCATCCGCCCGCTGGCCGTCAGAGGAGCAGGCGAACCCCGAAGTACCCGACGTCCCCGTGCTCGCGCTCCCACCCGCCGACGATGAGCGCCGCGCAGCTCGCCTCGCCAGCGCGCTCGATGGCGTTGACGATCGCGTCGCGGTAGTGGCCCGCGTCGACCCTCGACAGGTGGCCGACGATCCTTCCGGCGATGGTCACGACGATCGCCCCCGGATCAACCGCGTTGTCTGGCTCGGGGGCAAGGCGAGCCACCGTCTCCATCCGGACACCGCCGTAGTGGCGACGGCCTCCGCTGAGCTCGAGCAGCGCGTCCTGGTAGCCGGACTCGCCCGCCACGTCGACGTAGGTCCTCCCCGGCAGGGTGATCCGTTCGATGGCCGGTAACCCACTGTCCGACATCGCCGGTACGCCGGTGCCGAAGGTCGCCCGCCGGGGCGCTTCGCCCCGGGTGCCGATGAGCCGGCGCAACCGGCCGGTCCCACCGCCGCGACCACATCCGAAGCAGTAGAAGCGACACCCCTCCGCGTCGACGTGGAGCGAGGGATGGTGGTCGGCGTGGAACGGGCACAGGTAGTTACGGTCCCCGGGCCACAGCTCGACGCCGACTCCGGCCCACAGCTCCGCGAACTCACGGCGCTCGCCCTCCGTCCGCGGCGAGATCTCGGACGCGCTCCTACGGGCGTGATTCGCGGACCCGGCGGGGTCGAGCACCATGGCGAGAAGCCACGAGGGCAGATCGGCGAGCGCGGCGTCGTCCGGCGCGCACCCGGCTTCCCACGCGTATCGGCGTCCCGTGACGTGGACGCTCGGCGGAGAGACGATGAGCCCGCCGTCTCCTTTGACGTCGAGCCCCGGAGCCACCGGCCGACTGGGGACGAACACGCCCGGATGACGGAAGTAGAGGTGCTGACCGCCCCCGCCGGTGAGGGCCTCCACCGTGTGAGGCAGCGCACCATGGACCCCCTCGAGCTCGGCGAACGTCTCGCCACCGCCGTGACGTGGGTCGACGTCCAGGACCACGAGGTCAGACACTGTCCCGGTGACGACACCCACGTTCGCCTGTGGCCAGCGCCGCCACCAGCGCGCGACCTCATCCCTTGCAGCAGCCTCGTGCATCAGCCGGTCCCACGCGATACGGGGATGTTTTCCGGGCGCCGGGCACGAGGGATCGCCACAGGAGCAGTGGCCGGCGAGCGCCGTGTGCACCGGGACCACCGACCAGCCCCAGCCACATGCTGCGAGTGCGGCCCCCTCCGGGGCGCGTTGCGTCCGGCACGCCGAACCGTCTCGACCCTCGCGGCAAATGTCGTCGACCACCGAGCGCAAAGCGTCGTAATGCGACCCCTTCCAGTAGATGCGGTGGCAGTCGCGACAGTGCTGGAACTCCTCGTAGTCACGCCGGGTCCTCGGGGGCAGACGATCCTCCACCTCCACCTTGGCCACCGGGTCGAGAGGTCCGTTGCACTCGAGGCACCTCCGGAACGGTTCGATGGCGTCGAAGAGGTCGAACCAGCGCAGCACTTCCAGAATTTGACGCCGCCGAACGGTCTCCCGCACGAAGTAGCCCTGCGCCACCGATCGACGCTTCAGGAGCTCGCGGTCCCTCGTGAGCAGGATCCGCTCCTCGCGCGTCGCGATCGCAACGAGCTCCTCGTCAGTCGCGTCCTTCTTCCATGATGCGTCAAACCCCAGGAGCCGCAGGTACCGGGCCAGCCGGCCGAGATGGACGTCGAGCACGAACCGGGACAGCGCCTTCGGGACCTCGACGCCGTGCATCGTCGTCGTCATTACGAACCTGTGATGCAGATCGCCGGATAACCGTTCACCGGCAGAGACACCACGCCAGCTGCGCCACCCCGCTCGAGCACCACCGCCGAACCGGCCTCGCGATCTTGGCGTTCCAACTCTGACTTGCGGTCACGCGCCAGGCACTGCCGGATAGTGCTCCACCGAGACATCAGGTCCTGGGAAGAACAGTCCCTCATGCCCATCCCACTCCCAGCGGACCAGGTACGGCGGTTCGCCATTCTCACCCTCGACGGCGAGAACGAGAGCCTGCTGCGCAGGCTCTCCGACGTGTCGGCCCGCCACAACGAGCTTGTCACCAATCACGGCTCTCATGGTCGCTCCCTTCCTCGAATTCAGCGTGGGCGCGAGGAGGAAACGACAGTAGGGTCCGAGGTCACCTTCGCCGGCTCGCGCAGCGCCGGACCAGCTCTCGCGCACCGGGGAGACCCGGCAACCGCCTGGCGGGCCGGCCCCTCTACCCGTCGGCCCTCCGACCGGACCACCTCGGACACCGGAGCTTTGTGCGGAGTCAATCGAGCGCCGCGGGGCTTAGGCCGTTCGCCCCTTCCGTCTGGGTTCGTCACGGAACACCATGGGTCTTGTCACATGGGAGGAGGCTGTGGTGGAGGGATCAATGCAGTGATGGCGAGACGGTCGCACTTGTGATCGTGTGCCGTGGAGAGGACGGTCGTTAAGGCCAGGCAACACTTGGTGCGTTCGAGAACGATTTGTGCCGGCAACCTGATGGGGGGTCGGCCGATCCGTCATGCGCCCCCGAGTGCGACGGGTTCGTGACGGCCCCCGATCGTCCGGTCAACCACCTGGAGGTCAGTTATGGGAAACAGGAGCAGGTTCGTCGCCGCGGCCGCCGGTTCCGCCAGTGCGGTCGCCTTCAGGGCATTCGCGAGAGCTCGTCGTCGCGCCCGGCTCGCGAGTGCGACGAAGGGCTTCGCCGAAGCGATCGGGCCCTCGGTGACCAGCGAGACTCCGTCAGCGGCACCAACCCCGACCGCCGACAACGCCCATGCTCCAGGTCATCAGCATCTGCCCTGGACCACGGCGATCAGCGACCAGCCGGAACCGTCACCAGTTCGTGAACGCCCATTCGCGAAGCACAGACGAGGTCTGCGACACCCCGGGCGGGGATGAGGTGACGTCGGGAAGATCGACCCGGACATGCGGCGAGGAGGCAATCCAGCCAAGTGGTGCATGACGATGACCACATCGACGGTTGGTGGTGCTCCTAGCTGACGGTATTCGATTCTGCCCTCGAGCCTGCTTTTCGCGTCGATGGCGCGGCGTTGGTCGGATGCCAGTCCCACCTGCTCGTAGAAACCGCACTTCCTGCGGGCAGGTGGGGAACAGCATGTCCTGCCGAGGACGCTTCACCATGTGGATAGTCCGGTTAGGCGCTAGATCTTTCAGGCTCCGCGCACTTGGCGCCGGGGGAGGTCATCAGGGCGTCAGACTCGACGCGGCAGCTGTCGACGGACACGCTGCCAGACGGCACGGTCTGCCGTGTCGACGTCATGAGTGCCACGGGATCGGACGTCGATCGTGCTGAACCCGTCCTTCCGCACGAGGAAGTCTGCGGCGGAGGCGGATGCGGAGCAGGCGGAGCGCCGCCGTTCACCCGTGGGCATGGGTGCTGCCCCGACCCCTTCGCCTAGCCCTCGCCCGTTAGCGTGTGCCGGATCGAGCCGGCGAGGCCGAGGTCGTTCGGTCGGAGGGCACGGGTGGCATTGCGAACCGCTCCGGAGCGAGCGCCTGCGCGCCGGAGCCGTCACAGACGCAGCTTCTGGCGGCGCCGTGCCGCAGTCGTCGTCGTCCTGCTGCTAGCCGTCGTCGGCTCGCTGGTGCTGACGAGGAGTTCTGGCCCGCACCTGTCGCCGAGGCGGGAACGCATCGTCGAGCTCGCCGAGAGCCAGCTGGGCGTGCGGACCGACCCGCGCACTAGCTACTGCAACTCTTACAGCGCGTTCTGGAAGTCCGGGTCCGAGGCCTGCCCGAACGGGCTCCGGTCTGAGGAGTGGTGCGCGGACTTCGCGGCATGGGTGTGGCACGAGGCTGGCGTGCACTTCGTCTACGGGCTCGCCGAAGGGGATCTGAACGGGACGTCGGCGAGCTTTTACGAATGGGGAGTCGCGCACCACGAGTGGCACCCGGTCGGATCCCGTTACGTCCCCGAGGGAGGAGATGTCGCGGTCTACGGTCTCGACGAGGGGGCGCTCAGCGCGCAGCACGTCGCCGTCGTCACGAGCTTCGTCGCGGGCAGCCGGGGCCCGAACGTCGTGAACGGGGACGGCTCGAGGACGGCATTCAGCGTCGTCGAGGCCGGGACAGATCAGTGGAAGGCGGATATCCACGACGACGGCGGCAAGCTCTCGGGCTACGTTTCCCCTCCTGCCGGGCACACGTAGCCGGCGCGGTGGTTGGCAAAGCTGGATCCGGGGTGCCACCGTGCGCGTCATGGTCCGACGGCGTACCAAGCGACCCGACCGTCCTCTCGAAGGTCGACGATCCCGAAGCCTCGAGCGCCGGAGCGCATTCGCCCGTGACCCCCGCGACGTCGTCCTCGAAAGAGGCGCCTCACTCGAGGTTCTCGTACACCTCGAGCCCTTCACCGTCCGATAGTGGATGAGCTGATCGAGGATCACCCGACGAGGCTGGCCACGACGTGGACCGCAGCGCGTCAGCGCCCAGAGTGCTCGACGGCTCGGGTGGACGCAGTCGTATGTCATATGCCATTACGTGCACGACGCCCCGGGGAAGACGGCCGCGCGCCGCGTGGCCGATGGCGCTACTGCACCTCGTCGGCGAGCCACCCCAGCACGGGTCCGAGCACGTCGTCCCGCCGATCGCCGACGAGTGTGAAGGGGCTCGCGGCATGCATCCCGAGGCCCGACAGGCGAACGAGCCACACCCGGCCACCCGCTCGCCGCAGCGCCGCGGCCACCGCGTCGTCCTCGGGCGTCGGTGCTCGCGCGTCGCCGCCGAGGCAGGCGATCGGGATGCCGGCGAGTCGCTCCGTCGGATCTCCGGGCGCGAAGCCGAGCACCTTGAACGACGCTTCCTCTCCCGCGCCGTCGCCGTGCGCGACCGCTGCGAGCGTGCCGGGCGGCTCGACGTCGATCCTGAGCTCAGGCGCGGGGGCGAGCGGCGGGAACGCCTCGACCGGAGGGCCGCCGGGTGCGATCGCGACGACGGCCCTCACCAGCTCTGGCCGCTCGCACGCGGCGAGCCATGCCAGCTCGGCGCCGGACCCGTGGGTGACGAGCACTGCGGGGCCGATCCGGTCCAAGAGCTGGGCGCCCCTGGTCCGATCGAGCTCACGCCGGCTGGAGGGGTCGGCGATCGAGGGGCCGAGCTGCGCCAGGAGCTGGTCGACGGCGTCGCGCGCCACCCCGGCGATGCCACCGGCGGTGGCGGGGGGATGCATCCGCCCGATCTGCTCGAGCGAGGGCGGGGGGTCCATCGTGCCGAGGACCGCGGGGTCGAACGGGGGGCGCCCCTGCCCCGGCCGGTCGACCACGTACGTCGCGTAGCCGGCCGCGAGGAAACGGTGGACCCAGCCCGGCTCCCCCCCGCCCGGTCCGAAGTACGCCAGGCCCTGCATCCCGTCTCCGTGGACGAGCACCACCGGGTACGGCCGGGTGACTGCCGCTGGGATGAGATAGCGGACGAACATCTGGCCCCGCGCGACCGTGCCGGGCTCGATGGCGAGGGGCTCCACGCCGACCCAGAAGTGCCCGCCGTCTCCGAGGGCCGGCGCGGTGACGCCGGCCCGGTACTTGCGCTCCGTCTCTGGGATCCCGAGTTTCTCGTAGGTGCTCCTCAACGCAGCGGGAAGCTGCTCCGCACCATCGCCGCGGTCCTCCGGCTCCGGGGGGGTGCCGCTCGTGACGGAGCGCCGGTCCAGCCAGTCGAGGATCGGCTCGAGGGCACGCTCGGCGAGATTGCCGAGCATCACGAAGTGGCGGCTGCCCTCGATCCCGTGGTCCCGCAGGCAGAGCTCGGTGGCATCGCAGCCGGCCTGGGCGAGGAACTCTACCGTTGCAGGGTCACGGTCGGCGAAGAACGGCTCGTCGGTCGACACCACGAGGATCGGGATGCCGGCGAGGTTGACGAGGCGCCGTGGCGGCTCCGCCTGGAGGAGGTACGGTGCCCCACCCGAGACCACCTCCATCCTCGCGAGCTCGGACGGATCGGCTGCCGGGGGGTCGTAGGCGACGGGGCTCGCGGTGAGCCCCCACGTCAGGTCGGCACCGGGGCCGAAGCTCGTGAACGCGGGCCCGACCGGCTCGACCGCGACGACCGCCCGCACCAGCGCTGGCCGTGCGTCGGCCACGAGCCAGCCGAAGGACCCTCCCATCGAGTGCGTGAAGAGCACCGCTGGGCCGATCCGGTCAAGCAGCTCGGCGCCTCGCGCCCGCCAGAGCTCGTGCGATCGTCCGAGGTCCGCCATCGACGGGCCCGAGGACGCCATCGTCGCGTCGATCGAGCGGTCGACCCCGTCGGCCGGCGCGTCGGCGGCGCGCGCGAACATCGACGCGACCATCTCGTAGGTGGGCGTCGGCGTCATCGGCCCGAGGGTGGGGGGGTGGAACGGCGAGCGGCCGAGCCCCGGGCGGTCGACGACGTAGACGGCGAAGCCGGCGGCGGTGAGCAGCTCGGCCCATCCGGGCCCGCCGTCCAGCCGGCCGAGGTAGTCGAGACCCTGACCGCCTCCGCCGTGGACCAGGACGACCGGAAGCTCGTGGCGCAGCCCGGCGGGGATCCTGAACTCGACGTACATCTGCCCACCGCTCGCGACGGTGCCCTGCTCCCCGGCGATCCGCTCCACGCCGACCCAGAAATGCCCCTGCTCGGCCAGCGCGACCGGCGGGCGCCTCACCCTGCTGCCACCGACGTCCACCGGCTCCGCTCCTCTCCCACGCCGCCGTCACCGGGCGGGCGGCGGCACGCCGTTCCGGGGGGACCGCCTCGCCCTGGGCTGCGCCCCGTGCGACCCGCCGGTGCGCCACCCGGGCGCCGTCCGCACGATACCGAGCGCCGGGGCCGCCCCGTCGCCTCGACGCCGCTCACGCCCCGGGCTCCCAGCCCCGTGGCGCGAGCTCGAAGCCGGTGAACTCGAAGGCCGGCGAGACCGTGCACCCGGCGAGCGTCCAGTCGCCGAGCGGCCGGGCGGCCTGCCAGGCGCCGCGCGCGACGACGACCTGAGGCCGCTCGCCTGCGGCGAGGTCGGGCCCGAGCAGGTGCCGCTCCACCCCCACCCCGTCGGACGAGGTGAGGAGCTCGAGGGAGCCCCCGTCGTAGTAGTGCCACACCTCGGTGGCGTCGACGCGGTGCCAGTGCGAGCGCTCGCCCTCGCGTAGCAGGTAGTAGATGGCCGTCCCGGCGCCCCGGCCGCCGGAAGGAGGCACGTCCCTCCAGACCTCGTGGTACCAGCCGCCTTCGGGGTGCGCGGCGAGCCCGAGCAGCTCGACGATCTCGTCGGCGCGGACGGCGGCCACCCGTCGCCCGTGAGGACGGCGCTCGTACCCGTTTGCCGGCCGGCTCGTTGCGCCCCCGTCCTCCATGGCTCACTGTCCCTTCTCGCGACGGATCACGGCGCTGCCCGATGTTCCCTCAGCGCTCGCCTCGCTGTCCTGTTCGCCTCTGCCGAGGCCACGGCGCCGCGCGCAATCCGTCGGGGCCCTCTACGCCGTATCGTCACAGCGTGACGTCCACCCCGCTCCCGGTCCCGGACCCTGTCCGACGGGTCGCCGTCGGGCGTCGGGTCTTCCTCGGGATGGCCGCCCTCGGCGCGCTCGGCGTCGCGTTCGGCGCCGGCGTCCAGCGGGTCGTCGGAGACGCCCTCGGATCGGGCCTCGGCGGGCTCCTGCCGGGAGGCGACCGGTTCCGGATCTACACGATCACCGGGTCGTACCCGGTGGTCACGGAGACCGCCTACCGCCTTCGGGTGACCGGCCTCGTCGAGCGACCGATCGCCCTCACCCTGGCGGACCTCAAGGCGATGCCGAGCACCAAGCTCGTGAAGGACTTCCAGTGCGTCACGGGGTGGCGCGTGCCCGACGTCCACTGGGAGGGCGTCCGGCTCGCCGACGTCCTCGACGCGGTCGGCGTGAAGCCTGGCGCCGTCGCGCTCGCCTTCGACTCCTACGACGGCGCCGACTCGGAGAGCCTCACCCTCAACCAGGCCAGGCTCCCGGACGTCATCGTCGCCTACCGGATGCTCGGCGCCCCGATCACGACGGCGCACGGCGGCCCCGTCCGGCTCTACGTCGCGCCGATGTACGGCTACAAGTCGCTGAAGTGGCTGTCGGGGATCCGGGTCGTCGACCGGGTCGAGCCGGGCTTCTGGGAGCAGAACGGGTACGCCGTCGACGGCTGGGTGGGCGCCTCCAACGGCCGCCATGACGCGCCCGTCAGCTGACCGGGGGCGCCGCTGCGGCGGCGCCGCGGTTTCGACCCGGCGCCGCATCCTGCGATTCGACCGGGTGGAGCGGGCCGCCCACTGGGCGAACGCGCTGCTCTTCACCATCCTCATGGCGACGGCGCTCCCCCTCTACTTCTCGGGGGTGGAAGCCGTCGTCGGCCGCCGAGCGCTCGTCGCGGAGATCCACACGTGGGCCGGGATCGCCCTACCCGTGCCACTGATCGTGGCGCTGTCGGGCAGCTGGGGGGCCAGGTTCCGGCGCGACGTCCGGCGCTTCAACCTGTGGACCCACGAGGAGATCCGCTGGCTCGTCTCGCTCGGGCGCCGGGCGAGTCCCCGCTTCGACAAGTTCAACCCCGGCCAGAAGCTGAACGCGATCTTCACCGGTGGCGCGATCGTGGTCATGCTGGCGACCGGGCTGGTGCTGAAGTGGGTGCGGATCTTCCCGCTCCAGTGGCGGACCGGGGCGACCTTCGTCCACGACCTCCTGGCGGCCGCCATCTTCGCCGTCGTCATCGGCCACGTGGCCTTCGCCCTCACCCACCGCGACGCCCTCCGCTCGATCTTCAAAGGATGGGTCAGCGAAGCCTGGGCGGCACGTCATGCTCCGGCATGGCTCGAGGAGGAGCGGGCGGCGACGTGGCGCGCCTCGTCCGACGCCAGCGCGGCGAACGGCCCGGTAGCGCCCCTGGCGCCGGACGCGACGAGCGGAAGCACCCGGCGGGGTCCGGCGGTGCCCGGCGACTAGACGGCGGCGCGTCGCATCGCCCGACGCTCACGCTCCGAGGTGCCGCCCCACACGCCGCGGACGTCGGGCTCGCGCAGCGCCTCGGCGAGGCACTCGAGGCGGACCGGGCAGCGCCAGCAGATGGCCTTGGCCGAAGCCACGCCCTCGGAGTCACGCCGGAAGAAGCGCTCGACGTCCATCCCCCGGCAGCGAGCGCACTCGGACCAGTCGAGCGACGCCGCCTCGGCGACCTGGCGCACCTGAACGGTTGCTTGCATCTCCGCCACCCCGATCCACCTGCACGCTCGCCGTGCTGGGCGCTCGTCCCCTCCGGGCTGAACCGCTGCCCGGCTGGGTTCCTTCGCTCGAGAGCACCGTAGGATCCGAGGCTGGGAAGCGGTTGTGCGTACCATGAGACGTTCTTGATAGTCGGGACGTGCTGCGCCGCGGCGCGACGTCAGCGGGTCGGCGACGCAGGCGTGCTCAGGCGCCCTCGACTCGCAGGTACGCGTGGAGCTCCCTGCGCACCTGCATCAGGAGCACGCCGAGCTGGTTCTCGCCCCGGTCCTTGTAGACGCCCCAGAAGGTGTCGGTCGCGTCCCAGAGGTTGCGGTTGACGAGCTGGGCGTCGCCGGTCGCGAGCAGCCGCTCCGCGAGCTCGGTGCCGGGAGCGAACTTCTGACGGAGGAGCTCGACCATCGTGTCCTCGCTGACGTGCCACCAGTGCTTCGGCACCGCCCGGCCGATCCTGCGGGCGACCGACGGGGTGCGCGCCTCCCGTATCGCCTTGCGCACGCTCTCGTCCTCGGTGCGCGCCGCTGAGTAGGCGGCCTCGACGTTGGCGTACATCTCTCCGTCGAGCTTGACGGGCGCCGGATAGGAGTTGAGCAGGAAGGAGTACGGACCGACGAAGGGGCCGATCGTCGCTTGCTTGCTCGTAGCTGCATTAACTGGTTCTTCGGTGGCCACGAATTGGCTAACGGCCGGATATGGCGCACCGTTGATCGCCCCAGGACCATTGCTCGACGATTCCTCGGCGAAGTGCCCGGCGATGCTCGCCCGGAGCGCACGATACGCCTCGCAGTACTATGAAACGGTGCCAGACGCGGTGCCCTCGTACCTCCTCGGCTCGGTGGACAACTGCCTCCGCCTCCTCGTCCTCGTCGTCGAGCGTGGGCGGGTCCGCGTCGCCGAGGCCGCGGAGGATCTCGGGGTCGTGCCGTCGACGGCCCACCGCCTCCTCGCCACGCTCCGGCACAACGGCTTCGTTGTCCAGGACCATCGCGGCGGCGCCTACTCGCCGGGACCGAAGCTGACCGAGCTCGGCCTCGCCGCGCTCGGCGGCATGAGCATCACCGCCGCGGCCCGACCGGTGCTGGAGCGTCTGCGCGAACAGCTCGAGGAGACGGTCAGCCTCGTCGTGCTCAACGGGGCGCGCGCCTGCTTCCTCGACTCCGTCGAGGGGACACGCTCCGTCCGGGTCAGCTCCCGGACCGGGCTCGTCCTCCCCGCCCACTGCGCGTCGGCGGGCAAGGCGCTGCTGGCGGCGCTCTCGTCCGAGGATCTCGCCCGCCGCTACCCGGACCGGCAGCTCGACAACCGTACCGACCGGTCGATCAGCAGCTGGGAGCAGCTGGAGCAGGAGCTGGAGGAGGTTCGGCGCAGCGGCTGGGCCACGAACTTCGAGGAGGGCGACACCGGCATCAGCGCCATCGGCGCCTGCATCCACGACACCGGGGGGATCGCCATCGCCGCGCTCGCCATCGCGGCACCGTCCTTCCGGATCTCGGGGCGCGCCGAGGCCGAGCGCTTGGTGCCCGTCCTGATGGGCGCCGTCGCCGAGGTCGAGCAGTACCTGCACAAGACCTCCGGTCCCGGCGCCTGCAAGCTCGTCTACGACGAGCCCGGCTTCGTCCCGACGCAACTCGTCTACGGCGACACCGGATCCTGACGCCGCCGGTCCCTCGCCGCCCCCGGACGGCGCGGCGGCGGCTCGCGTCGGCGAACGAGCAGCTCAGGTAGATGATCTGGGTACTGGCTGAGCCCGCGTCCTGCACCTGAGGCGATCCTGCGCGAGCGCGCGATATTGCGCTATGAGGAATGTCCGGAGGCTCTCTTGCATGTCCCGGGACGCGCCCCTACATTCACGAACACGGCGCCGTGCGACGCCGGACCGGACGGCCAGCCGAGCGGGGGGCCCGGTGTCAAGACGGCAACACGACGACCGGAGCGCGGGGGCGACGCGTTGGACGCCGCGCCTGCGCGCCTCCGGGGCGCGAGCTGGCCGGCTGGCACCGCCACAGCCTCCCGATCCCCGGCTGGCGTCGCGGCTCGCCTCGACCAGGGGGATCAGGCATGGGACGCTCTTCGGACGCTGACAACGGCCAGGCGAGTTGGCCGGACACCGGCCGGCGTGGTCGCCGGCCGCGCAGGCGCTCGTCGCCGCTGATCGCCGCCGGGGTCGGCGTGCTCGCCCTCGTCGGCTGGGGAACGGCCGGTGCGAGCACGCAGGCCGGCCATGCGCGGTCGCACTCCGGTGCGAGCACGCTCGACATCCTGCAGATCACCGCCCTCACAGGCAGTGAGTCGTTCGAGGCCAACTACGCCGCCTCGGGTTACTACCCGTCGCTGTACGCGCTGAACAGCGCCGGCGGCATCCTCGGCCACCAGGTGAAGATCACCATCGTCGACACGCGGAGCGACCCGGCGGACGCCCTCACCTCGGCCCAGCAGGCGCTCGCGACGAGCTCCAACGTCATCGGGGTCCAGGGCCCCGACACGACCTCGGCGCCGACACTCGTGCCGCTCTTCGCCTCCCAGAAGCTCCCGATGTTCGCCACGGCGGGCCAGTCGCAGTACGACCGGAACACCTCGCCGTACTTCTGGCGGCTCCTCCCGCCCGACCCCGCGAACGGCGAGGCGATGGCGATCTGGGCCAAGAAACAGGGCTACACGCGGATCGCGGCGGTCTTCGGGACGGACCCGGGCTCCCAGGGCGACCTGCCGGGCGTACTCGACGGCGTGCGGCGGATCCACGCCAAGCTCGTCGCCAACATCGGCCTGACCCCCGACCAGTCGAGCTACCGCTCCGACGCGGCGCAACTGCTCGCGGCGAAGCCGCAGGTGATCATGACGGAGACGGACGGACCGACGGCGGCGACCTTCTTCAGCGAGGTCCAGCAGCTCGGCACGCTGCCCCAGGTCATGCCGGACGGCTCGACGGCGAACTCGACCTACATCAACCCCGTGCTCCAGGCCGTCAGCGCCTCGACCTTCAACAAGCTGTTCACCTTCGTCTCCGAGGGCTCGCCGCCGAACAACCCCGCCACGGCTGCCCTCAACTCGGCGCTGCGCCACGTCTCGTCGCACCTGCAGAAGCCGCTCAGCCAGTGGGAGAACAACCCCTTCACCGACGCCTTCTTCGACTCGTTCGTGATCGAGGGCCTGGCGGCGACGGCGGCGAAGAGCACCAATCCGGCGACGATCAACGCCTGGATCACCAAGGTGACGGCTCCGGGGGCCGGCAAGCAGGTCGTCTACACGTACCCGGCGGGGGTGGCGGCGCTGAAGGCAGGAAAGCAGATCCAGTACGTCGGGGCCAGCGGCCCGATCGACTTCAACAAGTACCACAACTTCTACGGCGACCAGGCGGTCCAGAAGTACAGCCAGTCCAAGGGCCTGGTGACGATCGCCAACATCAAGGCGTCGCAGATCGAGAAGCTCGGGTGACAGTCGCGTCGCGCGCGGCGGCCACGGCTCCAGCCGTGGCCGCCGCGCCGCGTCCGCCCGAGACCCTGCCGTGAACGAAGGGGTGACGGGAACCGGCGCAGGCAGCGAGACCGGTAGGACCACCGACACCGACGCGTGACGAGATGAACACCTTCTTCGAGTCCGTCGGCTTCGGCGTGGTGACGGCGTCGATCATCGCCATCGCCGCCATGGGCTTCAGCCTCCAGTTCGCGCTCACCAACGTCTTCAACATCGCCTACGGCGCCGTGCTCACCGTCGGCGCGTTCACCGCCTTGCTGACCGAGCGCGTCGGCGCGAACCCCTGGGTCGGGTTCGCGACCGGCGCGGCGCTCGGCATCGTCGCCACCGTGCTGATCGGTAAGGGGGTCTTCGTCTTCTTCGCGCGGCGCGGCAACGGCATCTTCGAGCTCGTCATGGTCTCGCTCGCCCTCGAGCTGATCATCCAGTACGGCATCCAGGCCTTCGACCACGAGCAGGTCTACAACTTCGCCTTCCACCAGGGCTCGACGGTCAAGTTCGGCCCCTTCGTGGTCACCGCCACCCAGTTCGTCATCATCGGCATCGCCGTCGCCGCGTTCTGCCTGCTCGAAGGGATGCTGCGGTTCACCAAGCTCGGCAAGGCCCTCCGGGCCGTGGCCGAGGAGCCGCGGCTCGCTCGCGCATGCGGCATCTCGACCGGTCGGGTGGTCAACGTGGCGTGGATCGCGAGCGGCGCGCTGGCGGGCCTGGCCGGCGTGGCCTACGTCGTGAACAGCCTGACCGTGACCGCCTTCAGCGGGACGGACTTCCTCCCCCTGGTGCTCGCCGCGGCGATCCTCGGGCGTGCCGGGTCGGTCGCCGGCGCCGTGCTCGCGTCGCTGGCGATCGGCATCGTCATCGAGGTCGTCTCGGCGTTCGGGGGCTCCGCGTACTCGACCGTCGCCGGCTTTGGGATCCTGGTGGTCGTCCTGCTCGTCAAGCCCGGCGGCGTCATCAGCCAGGTCGCCGCGAAGACGGAGGTGACGCTGTGAACTGGGGGGCGATCGAGTTCTACGTCGCCACCGTGCTCGTCATCTTCGGCGTCGACGTGCTCGCGGCGTGGGCGCTGAACCTCCAGTTCGGCTTCGCCGGCGTGCCCAACTTCGGCTTCATCGTGTTCCAGGCCGCCGGCGCCTACGTGGCCAGCGTCGTCACCCTCGGACCGTCGACGCCGACGGGCTACCAGCGTTACGTCTTCGGGGCCAACCTGCCCTTCCCGGTCCCGCTCGTCCTCGCTGCGGCGGCGGGGGCCGCGCTCGCCGCGGTGATCGGCCTGTTCGCCGTGCGGCGAATGCGCGTCGACTACCAGGCGGCCATCCTGCTCATCGTCTCGCTGATCATCGCCCAGGTCGTCACCGCCGACGTCCCCCTGTTCAACGGCTCCCTCGGTGTCACCGGGATCCAAAAGCCGCTCTCGGGGCTGCTCGACGTCTCCCTCAAGGCCTACGAGTGGATCTTCGCGGGCTTCGTCTGGGCCCTCGCGCTCGTCGTCTTCTCGCTCGTGCGGCGCCTCTCCCGCTCGGGATGGGGGCGGGCGCTGCGGGCGCAGCGTGACCACGAGAACGCGGCCGCGACGATCGGCCTGAACGGGACGACGCTGCGCATGCAGGTCTTCGTCCTCGGCGGCGCCATCGCCGGGCTCTCCGGCGGCCTCCTCGTCGAGTACCTGGGCGCGTGGTCGCCGGCCTCGTGGGGCTATGCGGAGACCTTCGCCATCTTCGTCTCCGTGATCGTCGGCGGCGTCGGCAACAACTGGGGCGTCATCATCGGGACGTTCCTCGTCCAGATCGTCTTCCAGGAGGTGCCGCAGCTGCTGCCCCAGATCGGCTACATCGGCCTGGTCGACTCCCTCGAGTGGGTCATCGTCGGCGTCCTGTGGCTCCTCTGCCTCGCCTACCGCCCAAAGGGCCTCATCCCCGAGCGTCGCCTCCGGGCGCCGCGCCCGTTCGACCGACCGGTACGGACGGGCCGGCCCCTGGCGAACGGCCTCTCCCCGGGGCCTGCGCTCGAGCAGTCGCGGGCGGCGGGAACGGCCGAGGCGACCGTCGGAGGCGAGCGGTGAGCGTCGACGGCACGGCCACGACCGACGGTGCCGCTCCGGTGCTCGAGGTACGGGACCTCGTCGTCAACTACGGCGGGGCGAAGGCGGTGGACGGTGTCAGCTTCCGGGCGGCACGGGGAGAGGTCGTCGGGATCGTCGGGCCGAACGGCGCCGGCAAGTCGTCGCTGCTCGCCGCCATCGGCGGCCAGATGCAGCCGAGCACCGGGACGATCCTGCTCGACGGGCGGGACGTCACCCACGACGCGGCCTACCGCCGGGCGCGCAAGGGGATCTCGCGCACCTTCCAGGACACGAGCGAGTTCGCCAGGATGACGGTGTTCGAGAACCTGCTCGTCGCCGGGCTCGGTCACCTCGGCGGCTCGCTCTGGCACTGCACCTTCCATCCGGCGCGCCAGGCGCGCCGCTCCGAGCAGACGGGCGAGCGCGCCTGGCAGCTGCTGGAGCGCTTCGAGCTGGCCGAGCTGAGCGACGCGTACGGTGCCGAGCTGAGCGGCGGGCAGCGGCGGCTCGTGGAGGTGATGCGCTGCTTGATGCGCGACCCGAGCGTGCTGCTACTCGACGAGCCGACGGTCGGCGTCGCCCAGCACCTCTCGAAGCAGCTGATGGGCGAGTACCGCAAGATCCGCGACGACGGCGTGTGCGTCGTCATCATCGAGCACGTGCTGGAGGTCGTCGAGCAGGTCTGCGACCGGGTCATCGTCATGGACCGCGGCACGGTGATCGCCGAGGGCACCTTCGCCGAGGTGATGCGGGCGAACGCCGTGCAGACGGCCTACTTCGGCTGACGCGGCCACGGCGAGACGGATCGAGGACAGGCCACGATGCACCGTCCCACCGGAGCGGGGACAGTCGAGGAGGAGCGAGTGCTGAGGGAGCCAGCGGACGGCGGTCAGGAGTCTCCGCTGCTCCGCGCCGTCGACATCGCCGCCGGCTATGGGCGCGAGCCGATCGTGAAGGGGATCGGCCTGGACGTGCACCGCGGCCAGGCGGCCCTCGTCATGGGACCCAACGGCGCAGGCAAGAGCACCTTCGTCAAGGCCGTCACCGGTGAGCTCCCGCTGCTCTCCGGCGCCGTCTTCCTCCGGGGCGTCGACGTCTCGCGCTGGGGCGAGGAGCGCCGGGCCGCGGCGGGCGTCGGCTACGTGCCGCAGGTCCGCGACGTCTTCCCCGGCCTGACCGTCCAGGAGAACCTCGAGATGGGGGGCTACCGCCTCGACCGGGTGCGCGTGCGGGAGCAGATCGCCAAGGTCCTCGACACCTTCCCTCAGCTGAAGTCGTTCCTCCGCCGCCAGGCGCGCCAGCTGAGCGGCGGCGAGCGCAAGCTCGTCGGCGTCGCCCGGGCGCTCGTCCCCGACCCGGAGCTCATCATCCTCGACGAGCCCACCGCCAACCTCTCGCCCCGGGTGGCCGAGAGCGTGCTCGAGCAGGTGGTGACGGGGCTGAGCCGCCTGAACCGTGGTGTGCTGCTCATCGAGCAGCGAGTCGCCGTCGCCCTGGAGCGCGCCGACACGGTCCTCGTGCTCGTCGACGGGCGCCACCGCCACTCGGGGCCGGCCGCGGAGCTCCGCGGCATGACCGACCTGAGCGACCTCTTCTTCGGCCGCTCGCTGACCGACGGCGCCGGCGCCGCGCCTGTCGACACCGGCCGGGGCACGAGCTGAGCTGATCCGGACGTACGCCCGGGCGCGTGCGGCGACCGGCCCGCCTGCGCCCTCGCCGCCGGCCGGGTCCGGCGCCCGGTCCCTCAGGCCTGCGGGTGCTCGGCCAGGAAGCGACGGATGATGGCGGGCGCGTCGACCGACTCGCCGAGCACCAGATGGCCGGCCCCAGGGACGACCTCGAGCCTGGCGTCGGGCAGCAGCTCCAGCCACCTCGGCGCCTGGGCGGCGGGGACGAGGCGGTCCTTCTCGCCCCAGAGCAGCAACGTCGGCACCTTCACCCGGTGGAGCCAGCGCGCCAGCTTCAGGTCGAAGTTGCGCTCCCAGAAGAGCTGGGCGACCGTCGTGCTCTCGCGGTAGCGCTCGACCAGCTGGTCGACGTCGGGTGGCGCGTCGGGATCGCCGTACCGCTCCGGCCGGTCGGTGAGATAGCCGAGCACGTCCTGCGGTGGGATCCGGAACATGTCGACCGTCGGAGCCTCGGGGACGAGCAGGCCCGCCGGACTGACGAGCACCAGGCTGGCGAGGCGCGCCGCGTGCTCCACCGCGAAGCTCGCCGCCAGGTACCCCCCGAGCGAGTGGCCGATCAGGTGGAAGCGCTCCAGGCCGAGCTCGTCGAACAGGTCGAGATAGTGCAGCACGTAGTCGTGGATCGAGTCGATCGTCGGGTCGTCGCCGGAATCGCCGAAACCGGGATGGACGGGAAGGACGACCCGGTACTCGTCGGCGAGCGTCTCGGCCCAGGCGGTCCCGCCGAGCCGGCCGGCCCCGTGCAGGAAGACGACGGGAGCGCCCTCGCCGACCTCGCCCACCGCGCTCGGGATGCCGCTGATCTCGAGGACGCGGCAGCTGTGCCTCGGCAGGTGGGTCTCGGTCGCCTCAACGCCCGGCATGCATGCCTCCGACCGCAGCGGCGTCCTCGCCGGCGGCGCGCGCTCCGATGGCCCGGGCGGCATCCGAGCCGATCAGGCGGCGGACGCGCGGGAGGACCTCCTCGGCGAAGAGCGTCAGGTTCTTCACCGTCTTCCAGTGCGGCATGTCGCCGAGGTGCAGGTGGCAGATCACCCGGCTGGAACCGGCGTCGCGCACCCAGCCGGCGATGGCGTTCGCCACGGTGTCGGGCGATCCGCAGACGACGCGCGACAGCTTGGTCAGGGTCTCCCAGTCCGTGTTGCCGTGCACGCCCTGGGTGAGCATTCGCTCGATGCGGCGGCGGTACTCGCCGAGCTCGACGTAGCCGGGGGGCGCGAGGTAGCGGGGGGTCGTCCGCATCATGTTGTTGAAGTAGAAGAGGATGTGCTGGCGGCCCTCCTCGAGGGCCTCCTCGTCCGTATCGGCGACGTACGCCATCACCCCGAGGATGAGCGAGTCGGCCCGCGGCGTGCCGCCCGCCTCGGTCACCTTGGCCCGGTAGCGGTCGAACGCCGCCAGCTGCTGGGTGATCGGGATGAAGGTGACCGAGTACCCGAAGCCCAGCTCGGCCGCGAGGTCGATCGTGCCCGGGCTGCCGCTCCCCATGATGTAGAGCTTCGGGTGCGGCTGCTGGAACGGCTTCGGCCAGACGTTCAAGTAGCGGTAGTTGTAGTAGCGGCCCGAGTAGGTGGTCGGTCCGTCGGTCGTCCAGGCCTGGCGGATGACGTCGAGCGCTTCGCGGTAGCGGGCCCTCGCCGTCGCCGGGGCGATCTCGTTCGCGTTCGACCAGTACTCCATGCCGGTGCCGAGCGGGAAGGCCAGCTCGGTCCTCCCGCCGGACATCACGTCCAACATGGCGTACTCCTCGGCCAGGCGGTTCGGGTACGTCAGGTTGACGGGCGTGCCGAAGATGCAGATCTTCGCCCGTCCCGTCAGGGCGACGAGCGTCGACGCCATGACCGTGCACGAGGGCATCGTCGAATAGGGCGAGGAGTGGTGCTCGTTGACGACGAGCCCGTCGAAGCCCAGCCGGTCGGCGAGGACCATCTCGTCGACATAGCGCTCGTAGTAGCGCTTGCCGACGCCCGGGTCGTAGTGGCTGTTCGAGTAGTCGACCCAGACCGAGTCGGACTCGTCCGCCGGGCGGTCCGCATACGGCATGAAGTGCATGAAGTAGAACTGAAGCTCGTCAGCCGACAGCACGCACGCTCCTCCTTGTCCGATGCGATCCAGGCGTTCGACGTGACCCGGCGCCGGTGCGCGGCGCACGGTCCGAGTGACGCCATGTGGGGACCCGGCAAGTGGTCGCGTCCTTGCCGTCCCCTCCTCCCGCCCCGTCGCGGGTCCGGCGGCCACACTACTGACGACTTCGCCTAGAGGCAATTAATGAACCCGCTATTCCATCTGCAGGAATCAGCGCAGACGCCCGCGGCGCCGGATGGGGAGGGCGGCGCTCGTCGGGCGGCGATGCGGCGGTACGCGCCCGACCGTCGGCGGGCGCCGCGGGTGGGTCACAGCGCCCTGGTAGAACCTCCGCGTGCTCCCTGGCCGACCCTTCGTCGCGGCACTCGTGCTCGCGGCCTCGCTCGGCGGGCCCGCGGCGGGCTGGCCCCACCCCTCCGGCGGTCCCCCCGCCGATCACCCCGACGCCGGCCAGGCCGTCGCGCCCCCGGCGGTCGCCCGCCGCCCGGACGCACGCCGCGCGACCCGCCACGGCGCGGCCCCGGTGAACGCCGGCACGCTGACGCTCGTCACCGAGCCCGACGACGGCATCGGAGCGATCTACGCCCTGCTCTCGTCACCGCGCCACACCCTCGACCTCGAGCTCTACGAGCTACGCGATCCCCTGGCCGAGCAGCTCCTCGCCGCCGACGCCCGAAGAGGCGTGCGCGTCCGCGTCCTGCTCGACCGGCACTACCGGGAGGCGAGCAACCTCCCCGCCTACCGCTACCTCTCGGCCCACGGGGTGGCGGTCCGCTGGGCGCCGGCCGCGTTCGACCTCACCCATGAGAAGGCCTTCGTCGTCGACGGCCGCGTCGCGACGATCATGACCCTCAACCTGGAGAGCGAGTACTACACCTCGACCCGGGACTTCGCGGTAGTGGTCCGCGACCCCCTCGACGCCGCGGCGGTCGAGACCGTCTTCGACGCCGACTGGGCCGGCGGCGCGGGAGCGGCCCCGACCGGGACCGCGCTCGTCTGGAGCCCGGAGGGCTCGCAGGCCGCGCTGCTCGCCCTGATCGGCGGCGCCCGGCGCTCCCTGCTGGTCGAGAACGAGGAGATGGACGACCCGGACATCGTCGCCGCGCTCGTCGCCGCGGCACGACGCGGGGTCGACGTCGAGGTCTGCATGACCGACGATGCCGAGTGGCACGGGGCCTTCGGTCGGCTGGCGGCGGGTGGTGTCCACGTGCGGACCTACCCGGCGGACGCGCCCCTCTATATCCATGCCAAGGCGCTGGTCGCCGACGGCGGCCTGGGCGACGAGCGCGGTTTCGTCGGATCCGAGAACTTCTCGGTCGCCTCGCTCCGCTACAACCGCGAGCTCGGGATCGAGCTGAGCGCGCCGACGCTGCTCCGTCGCTTGGCGACGACGCTCGCCTCGGACTTCGCCGGCGCGCGACCCTGGGTCTGAGCCGCCGCCCACCGGCGCTCGCGCCCGAGGACCGGGGCTAGCGTGAGCGTCATGGCCACGCTCGCGCTCTCGGACGGCGACCTCGTCGTCCGCCTCTCGCCGCTCGAGAAGCTCGGCGCGTTCCGCTTCGACGAGGTCCGGGCGCCCGTCTCGTCGATCTCCGACGCGCGGCCGGTCGACGACCCGTGGTCGGAGCTGCGGGGGATCCGTTCGCCTGGCACCGGCCTACCCGGCGTCATCGCGCTGGGCACGCGGCGAGGCTCGTTCGGCAAGGACTTCGCCGCCGTCTACGGCAAGCGGCCCGGCGTCGTGATCGAGCTCGACGGAGCCGACTGGGGCCGGATCGTGCTGACGACAGACGACCCCGCCGGCACCCTCCGCTCGATCGGGCGCTGACACACTGAGGGGTGCGGGCGCACACTGAGGGGTGCGGGCGCACGCTGAGGGGTGCGGGCGCCGGGAAGCGCTCGGTGCCCAACCTAGGCTCGCGGGCATGACCTCAGCCCCCGACGCGAGCGCCCCGCGCACCTACCGACAGGTCCGATTCGAGCACCCGCCGGGCTCCACGGAGATCCTCCTGGTCCGTCACGGCGAGTCGGCCGTCGCCGATCCGGGCAACCCGTTCACGCTGCTCGACGGTCGCGGCGACCCCGAGCTCTCGCCCGAAGGACGCGTCCAGGCCGAGCTGCTCGCCGAGCGGCTGACGAAGGTGGAGATCGACGCGATCTACGTCACGCCGCTGCGCCGCACGGCCGAGACCGCCGCACCGCTCGCCGCTCGTGTCGGGGTGGCTCCGGTCGTCGAGCCGGGCCTGGTCGAGGTCAACATGGGCGAGTGGGAGGGCGGCCTGTACCGCCGGATGATCGCGGAGCGCAACCCGCTCGCGATCGAGGTCTTCCGGAAGGAGCGCTGGGACGTCATCCCGGGCGCCGAGTCGAACGGGTCGCTGTTCGCGCGCACCGGGGCCGCCATCGGGCGCATCGCCGAGCGCCATCCCGACGGCCGCGTCGTCGTGGTGGCGCACGCCGTGTCGATCGGCGCGGTCCTCGCCCAGGCCGCGCGTTCCTCACCGTTCGCCTTCGTGGCGGGGGACAACGCGTCCGTCTCGACGCTCGTCGTCGCCGGCGAGCGATGGACCGTGCGCCGCTTCAACGACACCGCGCACCTGGAGTAAGGCGCGGGGTCGGGGTGGGCTCGGCGCCGGCGTCAGAGCTCGGTGTCGGGCGCCGGCGTTCCGACGGGGACCGCCGGCGATGGGGGCGGTGCCTCGGACAGGGCGGGTGCCGGGGACTCGCGATCCGCGGCGGCGAGCTCCAAGGGCTCCCCATCGTCCTCGACGCCGTCCGCCGGAGCGCCATCCCTCGCAGCATGGGCGTCCTCCGCCGCCGGGTGTCCGCTCCCGCCCTCGAGAGGAAGCTCCACGAGGAAGGTGCTACCGGCGCCGGGGGCCGTCTCGAGACGCGCCAGGCCTCCGTGGGCCTCGGCGATCGACGCGACGATCGCGAGGCCGAGGCCCGACCCGCCGCTCCCGCGGGTGCGGGAGGCGTCGGCGCGGTAGAAGCGCTCGAAGATGTGGGGCGCGTGCTCCGGCGCGACGCCCGGCCCGTCGTCGTGGACGGCCAGCACCGCGCGCGTTCCGTCGCTGCGGACCGAGACCTCGACGGCGGTTCCGGGCGGCGTGTGGCGGACCGCGTTCTGCACCAGGTTCCCGACGATCTGATGGAGGCGCTGCTCGTCGCCGGTCAGGACGACCGGTGACGGGGCGTCGACCGTGATCGTGCGGTCAGGCGACACCACCTGAGCGTCCGCTGCCGCGTCGATGGCGATCGCGGCGAGGTCGACCGGCGCCCGCTCGAGCGGGCGGCCCTGGTCGAGGCGGGCCAGCAGGAGGAGGTCGTCGACGAGGACGCCCATGCGCGCCGCTTCGTCCTCGATCCTGCGCATCGCGAGGGCCAGGTCCTCGGGCCGACTGGCGGCCCCCCGTCGGAACAGTTCCGAGTAGCCGCGGATCGAGGTCACCGGCGTCCGGAGCTCGTGCGAAGCGTCGGCCAGGAACTGGCGGAGGCGGTTCTCGGACGCGAGCTGCTCGGTGAAGGCGTGCTCGATCTGGGAGAGCATCACGTTGAGGGCGGCCCCGAGCCGGCCGACCTCGGTGGCCGGGTCGTCGTCCTCCACCCGCAGCGACAGGTCGCCGGCGGCGATCTGGCCGGCGGTGTCCTCGATGCGCTCGAGCGGGCGGAGCCCGACGCGGACGACCGCGTAGCCGAGGGCGACGAGCACGGCGAGCACCGCGGCCGAAACCGCCCCCTCGACCAGCACGAGCTGGCCGAGCGTCCCCTCGAGCCCGCTCAACGGGACGGCGAGAAGGGCGATCCCAGGTGACAAGGGCGACCCGAAGGTGAAGACGCTCACGTTCTCGGCGAGGACGCGGTAGGAGCCCGTCTTGCCGCTCAGACTTCCGCTGGCGGTGAACTCCATGGAGCTGCCGATGGGCGCGGTCAGCAGGGGGGCCAGCAAGCTCTGCGAGGTTGTGATGCGAAACCCGCTGGGCACGGAGCACAGCGGTGTCCCGCTCGTCGAGACGACCTCGGCGGCCGTGTTGAGCGGAAGCCGCTCACTGCAACCGTGTCCGAGCTGGGCGAGGGTTATCTGCGCGCTGGTCTGCAGCTGGATGTCCACCTGGTTGTTCAGGTAGGCCCCGATCTCGTCGTAGACGACGATGTCGGCGACGACCAGGCCGACGGCAGCGACGAGCACCAGGCCGAGGAGCAGGCGCGTCCGGAGCGACAGCCGCCGGGCGTGGCGCGCGAGCACCGGGCCGAGCGCCCGGAAGCGTCTGAACGCCGGCATCCGCCGCGCCTACGTCGTCGCCGGGACCCGCAGGCTGTAACCCGCGCCCCGCAGCGTGTGGATCAGCGGCGGTCCAAGGGTGTCGATCTTCTTGCGCAGGTAGCTGATGTAGGTCTCGACGACGTTGGCGTCGCCGCCGAAGTCGTACTCCCAGACGTGGTCAAGGATCTGCGCCTTCGACAGGACGCGGCGCGGGTTCAGCATGAGGTAGCGCAGGAGCTTGAACTCGGTCGGCGTGAGCTCGATCGACGTCGTGCCCCGGAAGACCTCGCGCGTGTCCTCGTCGAGCTCCAGGTCGGCGAAGACCAGCCTCGACGACGCAACCTCGGAGTCGAGGACCCGGCGCAGCACCGCTCGGACGCGCGCGAGCAGCTCCTCCAGGCTGAACGGCTTCGTCACGTAGTCGTCGCCGCCGAGGGTGAGGCCGCGCACCTTGTCCTCGGTCGCGTCCTTCGCCGTCAGGAACAGGATCGGGACGCGTCGGCCCTCCTGGCGGATGCGGCGCGCGACCTCGAAGCCGTCGAGGTCGGGCAGCATCACGTCGAGGACCAGCAGGTGGGGACGGTAGGAGGCGAGGTGCTCGATCGCGCCGCGGCCCGTGGCCGCCGTCTCGACCTCGAACCCCTCGTACCTGAGCGCTGTTGCGACGAGATCGGTGATGTTCGGCTCGTCGTCGACGACCAGCACCCGTCCCGCAGTCGACTCCACGCCGACATTCTGTCGCTGATCTCTGTGGACTCGCTGTGCATCTCCTGTCAGCACGCGGAGGCCCATGTGTGCGTTCGGGGGCTCGGGGGCGCGTGCCGTGAGGGGTCCGCAGAGCGACGAACGGGGGGGAAATGGAACAGGCGTCGGCGTGGTGAACGGGTTGAGCGGCCGCTGAGCAGGCTCGGCTAGGCGCCGAGCTCGGCGGCGAGGGCCGCCTTGTCGTGTGCCTCGACGGCGATGACCTGGGCATCGCTGGCCCGGCGCGGCAGCGCCAGGGCGATCAGCGCGGCGAGGACGGCGATGCCCGCGGCCACGGCGAAGGCGAGCCCGAAGCCGGCGCTCAGCGCCGCGCCCACCGGGTGCGGTCCGGCGCCGGCGAGCAGGTTGTCCGACCTCGAGGTCGCGACCGTGGCGAGCGCCGCCAGGCCGAGCGAGGCCCCCACCTGACGGGACGTGTTGACCAGCCCCGAGGCGAGGCCGGCTTCGCTGCCGCGGATTCCGCTCGTCGCCGCCAGGGTGATCGGCGTCAGCGCGACCCCGATGCCGAACGCCGCGACGACCCCGGCGAGGATCACGACCGACAACGGCTCGCGGGTGGCGCCGATGCGCGACAGCACGAAGAGCCCGGCCGCCATGAGCAGGGGACCGGCGATCACGAGCCGCCGGGTCCCGAGCCGTCCGACCAGCCGGACCGTCACCTGGGACCCCGCGACGACGCTCAGCGAGAGCGGCGCGAACAGCAGGCCGGTGACGATCGGCGACAGGTCGCGGACCTCCTGGCAGTAGAGGGAGAGGAAGTACCACATCGGGAACAGCGCGGCCGCCACCGCGAGCATCGCCAGGTTGGCGCTGCTCACCGAGCGCGAACGAAAGAGCCGAAGCGGCATGATCGGCGCCGCGGCGATGCAGGCCTCGTGCACGACGAACGCGACGAGCAGCAGCACCGCCAGCCCGAAGGCGAGCGCCGTGTCCCTCGACGCCCAGCCGACGGCATCGGTGCGGACCACCCCGTAGACCAGCGCGCAGAGCCCGCCGGTGACGAGGAAGGCGCCCGGCAGGTCGAGCCCCCGGCGCTCGCGGCCGCGGCTCTCGGGCAGGGCCACGAAGCCGGCGACCAGCACGACGAGCCCGATCGGGACGTTGATGAACAGCACCCAGCGCCAGGTCAGCTCCTGGGTGATGATCCCGCTCAAGAGGTTGCCCACGGCGCCGCCGGCGCCCGCGACCCCGGCCCAGATCCCCATGGCCCTCGCCCGCTCACGGGGCTCGGTGAAGGCAGTCGTGAGGATCGCCAGGGTGGAAGGCGCCAGGATCGCGCCTCCGAGCCCCTGCGCGGCGCGCGCGGCGACGAGCATCGTCTGGCTGGTGGCGAAGCCGCCGACCAGGCTGGCCAGGCTGAACGCACCGAGACCGAGGAGGAAGATCCGCCGCCGGCCGAACAGGTCTCCGGCGCGGCCTCCGAGCAGGAGGAAGCCGGCGAAGGTGAGCGTGTACGCGTTGACGACCCACTGGAGCCCGGTCGTCGAGAAGCCGAGGTCACGGTGGATGGAGGGGAGTGCCACGTTCACCACGGAGATGTCGAGCACCACCATGAACTGCCCGGTGCACGCGAGCGCGAGGACCATCCACGAGGGCGCGCGACCGGAGCCGCCCCGCACGCGCTGCGCCGTCTCCGGAATGCTCGCCACCATTCTCCTCCGTGCGCGCCAAAGCAGGCGCGTTGCCGGGCTCGGAAGGGTTAACCACTCCCGGCTGCGACCTATTCCCACCGCTAACCTCGCTCGCCATGGACGTGCCGGTCCCCGTGGGGCACGCCGAGGTCGGTGGCCCGTGACGCTGAACCAGCCCGGCGGGCCGGGCGGCTCCGGCCACCCCGAGGACCCGGCCACCGCGCTCGCCGACGCCATCGCCGCCTCCCTGCCGGGCTGGGTCGAACGGTGCGTGGAGCGTCGCCTCACCGGCGGGCCCGGCCAGCCGGGCGAGGCAGGCAGAGCGATGGAGCGGGCGCGCGAGGCCGGCCGGCTGGCCGGGGCGGAGATCGTTCCGAGGCTCCGAGCGCTGCTCGCGAGCGACGTCGACGAGCAGTGGACGACGCCGCTGACGCTCGTGCGCGAGGCGGTGCCGTACGCCACCGCCGTGCTGCGCGACGAGGGTGTGCCGATCCCGGCGCGTGACGCGTTCGCCGCGAGCCGCTTCCCGGACGACCTCTACGATCTGACGCCCGCCAATCTCCAGGCGCTCGGCGACGAGGTCGGCGAGCTCGCCATCAGGTGGGGCGCGGCGAAGGCGTGGGAGCACAAGCGCCGCCACGGCACGTCCTGAGGGTCACCACGCAGCATGGCCGTCTGCCCACGCTGAGCGCGCCCCCGGGCGCGGGGCGCCGGAGCTGCGTAGGCTGCGCGGCCGAAACGTGACGCCGTGTCGCTGCGAGGGCGGTCGCGGCGGACCCGCGTCGAGCGCCGGCCCGGTGCGTGTCGTGCAGAGGGGGTGTGGATCACGAGCGAACCATGGCGTCGTCTCGTCGCCCCCCGGGTGCACCGAACCCTGGCCCGCCTCGTCGGCGCGCTGGCTCGCCGGTACCGCAGCGCCGGCTGCGTCGTCTTCCTGCTCGCGGTGGCGCTCGCGTGGTGCGCGCCGGCGATCGCCCACGGCACGCTCTTCGGCAGCTACGACACCGCGCTGCACACCGGTCTCGGCGCGTCGCTCGTCGCGAGCGTCCACAACCCCCTGAGCGGGGACACGGCGAAGCAGGACGCCGTGTGGACGCAGCTCAACTGGCTGGCGGTGCACCACGGCACGCTGCCGCTCTGGAACCCCTACAACGAGCTCGGCATCCCTGAGCTCGCCAACTTCCAGTCCGCCCCGGCCGCCCTGCCCTCGCTCGTCGCCTACCTCGTGCCGCTCTCGTCCGCGTACACCGTGGCCGTGCTGGTGAAGCTGCTCGTCGCGGGGACCGGCTGCTTCTTCGCAGCCCGCGTGCTCGGCACGTCCCGCGTCGCCGCCCTCCTCGCCGGCGTCGTCGGCGAGCTGGCCGGACCGAGCGCCGCGTGGGCCGGCTGGCCCCAGGCCGGCGTGGCCGCATGGACCGGATGGGCGCTCGGCTTCGTCCTGCTGATCTGCCGCAGGCCGCGGTGGCGCTACGTGGTGGGACTCGCGGTCGTGGTCGCGTTCGCCATCGCCGGCGGCTTCCCCGAGGTGCTGGCGATCCTGGCGATCGCCGCCGGCGTGGTCCTCGTCGCGCGCCTCGCCGCCGGGCGGATCCTCCGCGGGGAACGGAGGACCGGCGTGTCGGGCCCGTCCCTGCTGCGCCGGCTCGGCGCCGTCTCCGTCGGCGTCGGTCTCGGCGTGCTCCTCGCCGCACCCGTCTGGCTGCCGGGGCTCGCGGTCCTGCGCGCGAGCGTCACCCTCAGCAGGGCCTCGCCTTTCTTCCTTCCCTCGGGCGAACTGGCGCTCTTCTGGAATCCGACCTACTGGGGTCTCCCGACCGCCTCGAGCACGTGGTTCGGGCCGATCAACTACAACGAGACGGCTGCCTTCGTCGGCCCCGTGGTGTGCTGCTGCGCGGCCGTCGCCCTGCTGCGCCGGTGGCGGCGACCCGAGGTCCTGGCCCTCGGACTGGCAGGGGCGCTCGTGCTGCTCCTCGCCTTCGGCGTGCCCCCATTTCGGGAGCTCGCGACCTCGATCCCGCTGCTCAAGTCGATCGCCTTCGGTCGGGGCCTCCTCGTCGTCTGCGCACTCCTCGGCATCCTGGCCGCGGTCGGCTTCGACGAGCTGCGCGGCAGCAGGCCGGGATGGATCGGATGGGGGACCTTCGCCCTCGCCGCGGCGCTGACCATCGACATGCTGTCGACGACGGCCGCGGGACACGCGTTGAGCGACGCCGAGCGCCACCTGCGCCTCGAGGGCCTCTGGCTGGACTGCGGCGAGCTCGGGGTGTTCGGCGCCTTCCTCTCCTGGTCCGAGCTGCGCGAGCGCGTTCGGGCCAACTCGGTGCTGCGGAGGGCACGCGGACGTCGTGCCGCGACGTTGCTGGCCCTGCGCGGCTCGGTCGTCGTCGCCGCCGTCGCCGTCTCGCTCGTCGTCGCCAGCGCCTCGGTCAACACCTGGTCGAGCCGGTACCTCCCGCGCAACGCGGCCGTGAGCGCCTACGCGGCGCGCGTCGGCGGCGCACTCGTCGCGCTCGGTGGGGGCCATGGGCCGTCGCAACCGCCGCAGCTCGGTCTCGTCCCGGAGCTGAACGCGGCGTACGGGGTCCGCGAGCTCGCCGGCTACGACGCGATGACGTCGCGTGCGCTCCTCGACACCTGGGCGGACCTCGCCCCGGCGCCGGACCTTGCCAGATGGGAGCTCGCCGGGTCCGTGACCGACTTCGCCCCCGACGTCACGACCGTTGCGCAAGCCCGTGCCCTCGGCGTCTCCTACGTGCTCGAGCCGGCCCACCCGGCACTGCGCCTGGTCGGCGATGCCCGGTCCCTGCTGGCCACCGCGCTCGCCCGCGCCGGCAACCGGTCCGCCGACGTCGCGACCGGCACGCTCGACGAGCTCGAGTGGTACGTCGAGCAGGGGTCGCTGATCCGCGCCTTCCCCGCGCGCCTCCCCGGCTTCATCGGCAAGTACCTGGCCGCCGAGGCCTCGCTGTCGCCGGGAGCGGCCCAGGCGCCGAGCCCGCTCGCAACGCCGGCCGCACAGACGGTGAGCGCGCTCCTGCAGCGCGACCCGGCGCTCGAGCCGGCGATGGAGGCGCTCGTGACGAATGCTCCCATCCCCGGCCTCGTGCTCGTCGCGTCCCTCGGGAGCGAGCAGCTCTACCGGGTTCCGGGGACGGCAGGAGCGACCTTCGCCGCACCGGCGGACGGCGCGCTCGACGCCTCGCTGCGCTACACGGGCGACGCCACCGCGACGCTCACCCTGAGCGCGACGCGCCCCACCTGGGTGACGGTCGCCGTCGACGACGAGCCGGGATGGTCGGCCACGGTCGGCGGGCACGCCGTGCCGACCCGGGGCAGGAGCGAGGGTGAGCTCCAGGTACGCGTGCCCGCCGGGAAGCACCGCGTCACGCTCGCCTACTGGCCCGAGCACCTCAGCCTGTCGCTCGGGCTCGCCCTCGGAGCGCTCCTGCTCCTCGCCGCCGGCTCGGCGCTCGCATCGCTCCGCCGCCGTCGGCCTGCGGAACCGGCCCGACCGACGACCTCCGTGACGAGCGCCACGCCGCCCGCGCCGAACCCGCCGCTCGACGCCGTCGCGCGGATCTCCTGAGGACCGCTACGCCGAGATCGAGTCCAGGGAAGGGGCGAGGTCCGCATCCGTCGTGAGCCCACCGGGCCTGCCGAGCAGGTAGCCCTGGCCGAGCCGGACACCGGCGTCGAGCAGCGCGGCGAGCTCGCCGTCGCTCTCGATCCCCTCCGCGATCACCGTCCCGCCGTACTCGCGCACGATGGCGACCATGGCGCCGACGAGCGCCCGGCGCGCCGGATCCCCGTCGACGCCCGCGACCCAGGCCCGCTGGAGCTTGACGAAGCGCGGCCGCAGCTCCTGAACGTGGCGGAGGCTGTCGTAGCTCGGCCTCGCGCAACCGATCGCCGTCCCGACCTCCCCGGGGAGCTCGGCGAGCGCGCGCCGGAGCGGGGAGTCCTCGTCGTCGAGGTCGTCGCTCTCCCCGAGCTCGACGACGATCGGGTTCGGCGACGCCTCCACGACCTTTCGCAGCGCGACGCCCGAACGGGCGAACTCGACCGAGGCGTTCAGCGAGAGCCAGACGCCGGCCGGCAGCGCCCGGGCCGTGACAACGGCCGCCAATGCCAGCGTCGCCTCAAGCTCGATCCCGACGCCGCGCTCCGCGGCGTCCGCGATCCGCCAGGCGGGCGCGACCCCGTCCTCGAACCTCGTCAAGGCCTCGCAGCCGACGGTCTCGCGCGTCGCGAGGTCGACCACCGGCTGGAACACGGTGCGGAACGCCAGCCGCGGGTACTGATCGGGCGCAGGTGTGGGCGAGGCGCCGTCCACCGCGGCGCCCACCGGCGGCGGGGCGGGCTCGGCCGGCGCCGTCACCTCCGCCGGCACCTCGTCCGGCAACGCCTCCACGTCGAGGGTGAGGCGCTGGGGCATCGCCGTCGCCGGCCCGAGGCTGGCGACAGGCGTCACGGGCATCGACGGGGTGCGGTAGGAGTGGTCGAGGCGACCGAAGTGCAGGGCCGCCGCCCAGTCGACGACGGCCGGGTTCGCCACCACGCTGGCGGGGTCCACGTGCGCCTGCGCACGCGGACGCTCCGGCTTGTACAGGCGTGCCTTCACCTGCACGCACATGTCGACGATCGAGTGGCGAACGCCGATGAAGGCCATGATCGCGTAGCTCGCCAGGACGGCGTTGAGCCCGGCGTAGACCGCGTTGTCCCAGCGCGATCCCTCGTAGTCGCGTAGCACCGTGAACACGGCCAGACCCACGAGCACGTACGGCGCCACGACGAACAGCAGGCCAGGGACCGTCCGGTCGCGCACCTTTGGGGTCCGCCCGAACACGCTCTTGTCGCCGGTGAGCGCCTGCACGATCGAGTTGCCGACGCCCGCGAGATTGACCGGGAGCAGCATGAGGTTGAAGCCGTAGACCCGGAGCACGTCGAGGCGCTTGTACCCGCAGTACTTCAGGTCGCTCGCCATCGCGATGAAGTACGGCAGCGCGACGAGGCCGAGCAGCGGGCTGACGAGCTGGTTGCGGAACGGGTACGCGAGGAGGAGCAGGAGGCTGATCGTGCTCCAGCAGATCGAGGCCATGTAGTTCGTCCGCAGGAACAGCTCGCCGAAGCGGGTCCGCTCCCCCCTCGCCCGCCGCGCCTTCGACTGGCGCCGCAGCTTCGGCAGGATCAGCAGGCCGCCGTTGGCCCAGCGTCGCCGCTGGATGCAGAGCGAGCCGAAGTCCGGCGGCGTGGAGCTGTAGCTCAGCCGCTCGGGATAGTTGAGGAGCTGCCACCCGCGCGTGCCGAGGTCGATCGTCGACTCGGTGTCCTCGATGACGGTGCGGTCCTGGATGTAGCGGCGGATCTCCCAGTTGCCCGCGTACCCGGTCTCCATCACCTCGTCGAGCGCACGCTTGCGCAGGACCGCGTTGGCGCCCACCCAGAACGTGGCGTCGTAGTGCGTGAGGCCCTGGTGGACGATGTGCTGGAGGTCCGTGGTGGCGCCGGCGATGCGCTCCAGGCGCGTCGCCGAGCCCGGGTACGCGCTGTAGGGGGTCTGCGCGACGCCCACCCGGGCGTGCTCGCTCTGCTCCATGAGGTAGACGAGGCGGAGGCAGTACTCGGGGAGCAGCACGCTGTCGGCGTCGAGGGTGAGGACATAGTCGGGATCGGGGACCTGCAGGTCGGCGACGTCGGGGTCGGCCGGTATCAGCACCCGGCCGGCGACCGTGACGGCGTCGCGGTAGCTGTTGCCCATGAGGCCGATGAAGCTGTTGAGGTTCATCGCCTTGTTGGCGTCGTGGGAGAGCGACCCGTACAGCTTGCGCTCGAAGCTCGACAGCTTCGCCTGGAAGGTCCACACGAGGCGGCGGTAGAGCTGGACGATGCGCTCGCGCGGGAGCACCGAGCCTTCGCGCGCCGCGGCGCGGATTGCCGCGGCGCCGACCGCCAGGTCGGCGGCGAGGCCCCGGACGACCTGGTCGGCGAAGAAGGTGTCCGCGTGGTCCACGATCTCCTGTCCGTTGGCCAGCTCGTTCAGCCAGTGGACCGCCTGCTCGAAGTGCGACGACAGCACCGCCATGTCGGCGACGGTGGCCTCGCTCCCCTCGGGCATGGAGGACTCGAAACGCTCGAGCGCGGCGGCGAAGTGACCGGCGGGCTCGGCGAGCATCGCCTCGATCTGCCCGGGAAGCGCTCGGGCCTCCCGCAGCAGCTTGCGATGCCGCTTGCTCTTCGGCTGGGGCGGGTCGTCGATCAACAGCACGACCTCGAGGCCCGGGTACTCCTGGAGGGCGGCGGAGAGCAGCGTGTTGCGGACGACGCGCGCGTCCTCCTGGTAGGAGGGGACGATCACCGTGAGCGAAGGCGTGGTGCTGTCGAAGAACTCGTCGAGGCCGGCCCGGGGCACGCGCCGGTGGGCCCGGCTGCGGTAGAAGAAGCCGAGGCGGCTCACCAGGTAGGCGATGGCGGAGCAGGTCAGCGCCGTCACGACGAGGAGGTAGAAGACCGCCTCGACCTTGTAGCGGGAGTTCCAGGCCTGACCCTGGATGAACTCCCCCGAGAGCCAGGTCCAGAAGTAGAGCGCCCAGCCCACGACCGTCGTCACGACGGCCACGCGGCCCATCGCGATCCTCCGGTCGCTGATCGGGATGGCGACAGGAGGCAGCGGCTGCTCCCTCCTGTCCCCGCCCCACTGGCGCCGGACGCTGGGAGCGCCGCTCCGCTGTTTCTTCACGATTCCTCCGCGAAGGCGTTCATCCGCCATTTAGCTAATTGCTGCACGGTGATATCCAATAGATGCTCTCGTTGTGATTGTGCAGGACTTTAGCAATGCCTTATATTCATTGAAAAGTTCGGCCTCGTCGCTACTGTATCTGCAGTAGATGGATACGCCGATTGGATGAGTAATCGCGGTTCTCGAGGAGACGGATGGCGACCGAAGACGCAGACTCGCGGCAGCTCCCCCGTCGGGGGGACGGCGCGGTCGAGCCGGGCGCATGCCCGGTGCCCCCTCGCGCGGTCGTGAGCGCGCCAAGTGATCCGGCCGAGGACGACGGCGACGAGGACGAGGACGAGGAGCAGCCTCGCCAGCAGCTCTCGTTGCTGAGAGTGCTGCTCGCCCTCGCGCTGGTCGCCGGCATCGCCATCGGGAGCGCCGCGTGGATCCGCGGTGCCGTGGCGACGGCGGGCGGGAAGGTCTCCCCCTCGTGGTTCGCGCCCTACGTCGACGCGACGCTGACGCCGACGTACCAGTTCCAGGACCCGGCCTACGAGCCCGCCCGGCAGGTCGTGCTCGGCTTCATCGTCTCCCAGCCCGGCTCGGCCTGCACGCCGTCCTGGGGCGGCGCCTACTCGCTCGACCAGGCCGCGCAGGCGTTGAACCTCGACCGGCGCATCGCGGAGCTGCGCGCCGAGGGCGGGGGGGTGATCGTCTCGTTCGGGGGCCAGGCCAACACCGAGCTGGCCGTCGACTGCACGGACACGAAGAAGCTCACCGCGGCCTACGCCTCGGTCATCGAGCGGTACCACCTCACGACCATCGACCTCGACATCGAGGGCGCCGCCTCCTCCAACTGGGGATCGATCGAGCGCCGGGCGGTCGCCATCAAGGCGCTCCAGAGCCAGGTCCATGCCGAGCACGGCCACCTGGCGGTCTGGCTGACGCTCCCGGTCGCGCCGAACGGCATGCAAGCCGACGCCATCTCGGTCATCGACGCCATGCTGCACGAAGGCGTCGACGTCGCCGGGGTCAACGCGATGACCATGGACTTCGGGGTCAGCGAGGCGGACATGATCGGGCCCGTCGAGCAGGCGCTCACCGACACGCACCGCCAGCTGTCGGCGATCTTCCCCCGCTACGGGATCCAGCTGAGCTCGAAGGACGTGTGGAACAAGATCGGCGCCACGGTGATGATCGGCCAGAACGACAGCGCCGGTGAGCAGTTCACGGTGGCCGACGCCTCACAACTGGAGAGCTTCGCCGCGTCGAACTCCATGGCGCGCCTGTCGATGTGGTCGCTCAACCGGGACGCCCGGTGCGGCACCTCCTACGCGGAGATCGGCGTGCACGCCAACACGTGCAGCGGCGTCGCCGAGGACAGCCTGCAGTTCGCGCACATCTTCGGAAAGCTCCAGGGGACGGCCGCCGCCGCCGCCGGCACGGTGACGCCCCAAGCCGTGAAGACCGTCACCGCCGACAACCCGGCGACGAGTCCCTACCCCATCTGGCAGCCGGCAGACCCCTACGAGACCGGCTACAAGGTGGTGCGCTTCGGCAGCGTCTACCAGGCGAAATGGTACAACGAGGGGCAGGACCCCGCCATCCAGACGCAGTACCCCTGGCAGACGCCTTGGCTTCTGATCGGTCCGGTGCTACCGGGCGACCACGCGCCGACGACGACCACGCTCGCGCCCGGGATGTACCCCGCCTGGTCACCGAAGAGCGCCTACACCCCGGGGACGAAGGTGCTGTTCGACGGCGAGCCCTACCAGGCCAAGTGGTACAACCAGGCCACGTCTCCCGCCGCCGAGCCGACCGATCCGTCAGGCTCGCCCTGGAAGCCGCTGTTCTCGATCCCCGGCGAGCCCTCGAACCCGTAGGCCTTCGGAGCCTGCGTAGGGAGATCCCGAGAGGTCAGACCCGGGTGAGTCGATCGCTGTCGGCGACGGCGAGACGCACCTCGCCCATCGTCCGGGCGAGCTCTGACGGGGTCGTCAGCCTGCGGCCGCTCAGGACGGTGAGCAGTTGCTCCACCGGCACGGCCACGGCCGGGTCGATGTCGTGCGCATGTCCCCAGATGGCGAGCAGCGGGTTGATCACGCGACTTGCCGAGATCACACGGCTGTCCTGGGAGTTGATGTCGTCGAGGAAGCTCTCGATCGCCTGCTCAAGCACCTGGACATCCTCCGTCATTGCCTTTCGATCCTCTCTCGTGACCGCTGCATCAGTGGTCGCATCCATAATCAACGTCTCCGTCGCCTCTGCTGTTCCACCGATCTCGGTCGGCCTCGAAGTACTTACGGACGCGCTTCCCGATCTCTAGAGTCCCGAACCTCTACAAGGATACGACGCGGTCACACGGTCAGATCTCGACAACGGTGTCGTTCGGCCACAGCGACCACCATCCACTGGTGAAACGGACGTGGGGGGACACTGCTCGACCACCACCCCGGCGTCCGGCAGCGGTGCGGTCCTGCTGTTACGCCGCCGCCGACGTCCGGACGAGGCTCCGGTCCCTTAACCACCAGGTGATTCCGTCCGTTAGGAAGCCCAGAGCACGGAGCATGCAATGACCCGCAACCCCTAGCGGGCATCGGGCCCTAACAAAGGACGGAACTCGGTGAGCGATCGAGTCGATTGGGCGGGTGGCGCAGCCTCGGGCGCGCGACACGCAGAAGCACGCTGACCGATGGATCGCCGCGACCTCGACCGGGTCCTCGCCACGCTGGCCGAGATGCAAGGCTCCGACCTGCACGTGAAGGTCGGCTCGCCACCGCGCGTGCGGGTCAACGGCCGTCTCGTCCGGCTCGACGGCGAGCCCGTCGTCGAGGCTGCCGACGTGGCGGCGATCGCCGAAGAGATCATGCAACCCCGTACCTGGGAAGCCTTCGAGCGCGACTTCGAGGCCGACTTCGCCTACTCCGTCGGGGGACTCGGGCGCTTTCGCGTCAACGCCTTCCGCCAGCGCGGATCGATCGGCTTGGTGCTGCGTCACGTCCACATCACCGCCTGGTCGCTCGAGGATCTCGGCCTGCCCGACGCCGTCCAGCGGCTCGCCGACGAGCAGCGCGGCATCGTTCTCGTCACCGGCCCCACCGGCTGCGGTAAGACGACCACGCTCGCCGCGATGATCGACCACATCAACAGCACACGCGAATGCCACATCGTCACGATCGAAGACCCCATCGAAGTACTGCACCGCGACAAGCTGGCCTCGATCAACCAACGCGAAGTGGGGTTCGACACAGTGAGCTTCTCGGCTGCCCTACGGGGGGCGCTGCGCGAGGATCCCGACGTCATCCTCGTTGGCGAGATGCGCGACCAGGAGACGGTCTCCACGGCACTGATCGCCGCGGAGACCGGGCATCTCGTCCTCTCCACTCTGCACACCGGTGATTCGGTCGAGACGATCAACCGCATCATCGGGCTCTACCCGCCCGAACAGCAGCAGCAGGCCCGCGTCTCCCTCGCGGGCGTCCTGCGCGGCACGATCTGCCAGCGCTTGGTGCCAGAGGCGTCCGGCAAAGGCCGGACCCCTGCCCTCGAGATCATGATCGTGAACGGCCGGATCGCCCAGTGCATCGCCAATCGCGATCAGACCGCCGACATCGCCGACATCGTGAGCGACGGGGAGTTCTACGGTATGCAGACGTTCGCCCAGTCCCTGGCGAACCTGGTCCGCGAAGGTCGGATCACCATGGAGGCCGCGATGGCCGCCACGGCAACCCCGCAGGATCTGCGCATCATGCTCCAGCGCGAAGGAATGACGCACTCGGTCCTGCACTAGTGCATCCTCGCGTTAATGACAGTGATGTGCTTTGCTGGAGCCATGAGACTCGAGCCCTTGAAGCTCCGGC
>Ga0209415_10001522_pt1 | contig 44318 bp, 41 predicted proteins | sample PeaSoiSIISIP2007_FD_187696 | JGI IMG/M metagenome (GOLD analysis project Ga0209415, IMG submission 187696) | Peat soil microbial communities from Weissenstadt, Germany - SII-SIP-2007 (SPAdes) (version 2) | ecosystem: Environmental > Terrestrial > Soil > Wetlands > Peat | place: Germany...
ACGCTCTGGTTCAACACCGGCACGCTCTGCAACATCACCTGCGCCCACTGCTACATCGAATCGAGCCCGCGGAACGATCGGCTCGCCTATCTGACGCGTGCGGAGATGCGCGGCTATCTCGACGAGGTCGCGCGCGATCACCTCGCGACCGAGGAGATCGGATTCACTGGCGGCGAGCCCTTCATGAATCCCGATCTCCTGGCGATGCTGGAGGACTGCCTCGCGCGCGGCTTCAAGACGCTGGTGCTGACCAACGCCATGCGGCCGATGCACCGCCTCCAGGAACCGCTCCTCGACCTCCAGCGGCGCCTCGGCCGCAAACTCACCATCCGCGTCTCCCTCGACCACTATACGCGCGAGCTCCACGAGGAGGAGCGCGGGTCCGACACCTGGCAGCCGACCGTCGACGGCCTGGTCTGGCTGGCAGCCAACGCATTCAACCTCGCCGTCGCCGGCCGCATGATGTGGGGCGAGAGCGAGACCTCCACCCGCCAAGGTTTTTCAGAATTCTTCGCCGAGCACGAGATACCCATCGACGCCGAAGACCCCGCGCGCCTCGTGCTGTTTCCAGAGATGGATGCGCAGGCCGACGTGCCGGAGATCACCGAGGCGTGCTGGGGCATCCTCGGCGTCGCGCCCGCGAGCCTGATGTGCGCGACCTCCCGTATGGTGGTGAAGCGCAAAGGCGCCGACCGCCCCGCCGTGGTTGCCTGCACCCTTCTCCCCTACGACCCCCAATTCGAGCTCGGCGCCACGTTGGCGGAGGCCGCCGGTGCAGTCGCGCTCAACCACCCGCACTGCGCCAAGTTCTGCGTGCTCGGCGGAGGGTCGTGCAGTCGGAGTTAGCTAGAGTGGACACGCAAATCGCGCGTCACGATCTGCGCCGGCGCTCCGGCGCAATGCCCTCTCGGTGCTTCAGGCGCCGCATGATGTGGAAGTGCAGCGCGGCGGCGACACTGTCGAGAACTTCGAAACTGGGGCGGTACCGGACATTCGACGAGCCCTCTTCCATGTACCGGAGCTGCCAGGGCGTCACGCTCGCGAGGTAAGCGACGTCGTCGATCGAGAGCCCCAGACTCAACCTAATTCGAGCAAGGTCTCCGCCGGAAAACTCCGGCGCCGCCATTCGACCGACATGAGTGCGGACAGGGGCGGTGTTTTCGACCAACCGCAGCAGATGGGCGCCGATGGAACCTCTTTCCAGGGACGCCGCCTTCCGCGCCAGTGCCCGGTTGTCCGGGGCACGGACTGTTACCGACCTACCCACCACGTTTCGAACTTAATTGCCCCCCACCCGGATCATCGCCAGACCGCCGCGTTCAAAGCCTCGCGGTTAGCGCAATCGATACGCACCCCGCGGCAGTGTCGAGAAACGTGCGGGCGAGGAGAAGGGGCATTTCTTAGTCATTGACGACAGGCCCGTCATATTTCCGCTCGCCAGCGTGGATCGTCGCCGGGAGCGCGTTCTCCGACGGCGCCAGTGGGCAGGCCCAGCGTGGGGAGTAGGCGCAGGAGGGGTTGTAGGCAAAATTGAAGTCGAGGATGGCGTGGCCTTGGGCGTCGCTGCCGAGGTCGGCTCCTTTGAGCGTGTCGAGGAGGTAGCGGCCGGCGCCGTAACTGGTTCGGCCCGTGCTGCCGTCGGTGAACGGCAGGAACACGCTGCCCGCGTAGCCCTCGATCCAGAACAGCGTCAGCTCGCGGCCGAGCGGCCGGGCCAGACCTTCGGTGCGCGCAAAGCCCGCCAGCGTGAGCGAGCCGTCGGCGCCAGCATCGAAGCGGGCGACGATCCCGTCGGCGACCGGATGCAAAACCGCCGCGAAGCGCAGGCTCGGATCGTAATCGCCGTAAGCGAGCCCGCGGAAACGCGCGCGCTGCGCCGGCTCCAGCGGAGATTGCGGGTGGTCGCGGAAGAGCCGGTCACGAGCCTCGCGCCAGCGCCACCAGGCCGCCACGGGATCACTCTCGCCTCGGATCTCCGCATAGAGCGCGGAGACGCGCCGGCGCCAGTCCCAGAGCGCCAGCCGGCCGCCGTCGGCCTCAGCGCTCATCCGTGCGCTCGGGTACGCCCGCAGCTTTGAGCGCGTTCTTCTGCCTCCGCGCCAGGGCATCGGCGTCGAAGTCGTCGATCAAGCCATGGAACATCCGGTGCCAGTTGACCTCGGCCTTCAAGTGCATGAACACCGAGCCTAGCCCGATCGCGGCGCGATCCATGAACACGAACTCGCGAGGCGGACGCACGCCGCCGAGGCGCCGGATCTCGCGGTGTACGTCCTCGGCGACCTCATGGCCGTAGGGGCCCGCGCCCTTCTCCTGGATGCGCCGCTTGCGGTCGTCCATCAACGGCGCATAGAGAAAGCGCGCCCAGCGATTGAGCACGTCGATCATCTCGCGGTTCAGGTTCTTGAAGCCCCAGCTCTCGTAGGCCGCGACCGCCAGCGCCTCGTCCTCGCGGTCGAGCGCGTGATAGAGATCGATCACGCCCTTGACGAAAGAGGCGCGGAAGACGCGCACGCAACCGAAATCGAGCAGGTTCACGCCGCGGTCGGGCCGCACCGTGTAGTTGCCGAGATGCGGATCGCCGTGGATGACGCCGTAGCTGTAGAACGGCACGTACCACGCGTGGAACAGATTGCGCGCGATCTCGTTGCGCTCCGCGAGCGGCACCTTCGCGGCTTCCAGCAGCGGCGTGCCCTCGAGCCAGGTCATGGTGAGGAGCCGCCGCGTCGTGAGCTCCGGCAGCACCTCGGGCACGTGGACATGGCGCTCGCCTGAAAGCGCAAGGCGATAAAACCGGAGATGCGCGGCCTCGCGAAGATAGTCGAGCTCCTCGCGCAGCCGCGCCGAGATCTCCTGGTGGATCTCCGAGGTCGTGACCGCGCGGTCGTAGCGCTCGTAGATCCCGAGCGCGAAGCGGAGCTGGGTCAGGTCCGCCTCCACCGCCGAGGCCATGTCGGGATATTGCAGCTTGCAGGCGAGCTCCCTCCCATCGAGCGCCTCGGCGCGATGCACTTGGCCCAGCGAGGCCGCGCGCGCGGCCTCATGCTCGAAGCGGCGGAATCTCTTCTCCCAGTTCGGCCCGAGCTCGCTCGCCATGCGCCGCTTCACGAACACCCAGCCCATGGGCGGCGCGTTCGCCTGCAGCTGCGCGAGCTCGCCCGCGTATTCCCGCGGCAGCGCGTCGGGGATGGTGGCCAGGAGCTGCGCCACCTTCATGAGCGGCCCCTTGATGCCGCCGAGCGCCGTCTTGAGATCGGCCGCGTGGCGTGCGCGGTCGACGGAGAGGCCCAGATACCGCGCCCCCGCGAGCCGCGCCGCCAGCCCGCCCACGGTGGTGGAGACCCGGGCATAGCGCCGCACGCGGCCGGTGAAGGAGTTGCCCTCGTTCACGCGGGCACCGGAAGAAAAGATTCACCACAGAGACACAGAGAGCCCGGAGAATGGAGAAGCCGCAGTCTTTCCCTCTTGGCGACTGGGCGTCTTGGCGGTTCAAGGTTCGCCGCCAAGGCACCAGGGGCGCCAAGAAAGGATTCTCGCGGCTTCGCCGTAAAAGAACCTCCGTGCTCTCTGTGTCTCTGTGGTGAAACTTCCTCTTGCATGCGCCGGGCTCAGCTCATCTTCTCGAGCTCGTCGATGAAGCCGGCGATCACCGAGAGGCCCTTGTCCCAGAATTTGGGGTCGCCGGCGTCGAGGCCGAAGGGGGCCAACAGCTCCTTGTGACGGCGCGTGCCGCCGGCGCGCAGCATGTCTAGGTACTTCTCCGCGAATCCTTTGTCGGCGTTCTGATAGACCGCGTAGAGCGAGTTCACGAGGCAATCGCCGAACGCATAGGCGTAGACGTAGAACGGCGTATGGATGAAATGCGGGATATAGGTCCAGTAGTATTTGTACTCGTCCTCGAAGGAGATCGCGGGTCCAAGGCTCTCGCCCTGGATATCCATCCAGACCTGGCCGATGCGGTCGGGCGTGAGCTCGCCCTGCCGGCGCTCGTCGTGGACGCGCCGCTCGAACTCGACGAAGGCGATCTGGCGCACCACCGTGTTCAGCATGTCCTCGACCTTGCCGGCGAGCATGACCTTGCGGCTCTTGGGATCGGTCTCGGATGCCAGCAGCGCGCGGAAGGTCAGCATCTCCCCGAAGACCGAGGCGGTCTCCGCGAGCGTCAGCGGCGTATCCGCCATCAGCGCTCCCTGCGCGCCCGCCAGCACCTGGTGCACGCCGTGGCCGAGCTCGTGGGCGAGCGTCATCACGTCGCGCGTCTTGCCCTGATAGTTCAGCAGCAGATAGGGATGCGCGCTCGGCACCGTCGGATGCGCGAAGGCGCCCGGCGACTTGCCGGGCCGCACCGGTGCGTCGATCCAGCGTCCGTCGAAGAAGCGTTTGCCGATATTGGCGAGCTCCGGCGAGAAACGGCCATAGGCCGCCAGCACGGTGTCGCGCGCCTCGGGCCAGGGAATGACCCGGTGCGGCTCCTCCGGCAGCGGCGCGTTGCGATCCCAGTAGGCGAGCCGCTCGACCCCGAACCACTTCGCTTTGAGCCGATAATACCGGTGCGAGAGCCGCGGAAAGGCCGCGCGCACGGCAGAGATCAGGGCATCCACCACCTCGTCCTCGACATAGTTGCCGAGGTTGCGCGAGGAGATCGGCCGCTCGTAATGGCGCCAGCGATCCTCGATTTCCTTGTCTTTCGCGAGCGTATTGGTGACGAGGGAGAAGAGCCGCGCGTTCTTGCCGAGCACCTCGCCCAGCGATTTTGCCGCCGCCTTGCGGAGCTTCGGATCGGGCTCCGACAGCAGATGCAGCGCCTCGGCGCTGGTGAGATCCTTGCCGTCGACCGGGAAGCGCAACGCAGCCATGGTCTCCTCGAAGAGTCGGACCCAGGCCGCGCGGCCCGCCACGTATTTCTCGTGGAGCATCTTCTCGAGCTCGTCGCTGAGCTGATGCGGCCGGAACACCCGGACGTCCCGGAGCCATGGCTCGTAATGCGCGAGCGCCGGTGCCTTCAGCTTCTGCGCGAGGTCGGCATCCTCGAGCTTGTTGAGCTCCAAGGTGAAGAACAGCAGCGTCGAGCCGATGTCGGTGACCCGCTCTTGCATCATCTGATAGAAGCGGCCGATCTCGGCATCCGACATGTCGCCGGCATAGATCAGCGAGGCGTAGCTCATGACGCGCTCCAGCGTCTCGCGGAGCCGCTCGTATTGCTTGATCGCGCCGCCGAGCGCGTCGCCCGAGAGGCTCGCGAGCTTGCCGCGATAGCGCTCGGCGAAGCGCGTCGCCTCGGCGGCGGCACCGTCGAGATCGTTCTTCAGCTGCGGGCTCTCGCGGCCGGGATAGAGATCGGCGAGATCCCATTCCGGTAGCGGGCCCAGCTCACTCTGCTTTTCCGACGTGCCCGCGGTGCTTCGAATTGCCATGATGACCCTTCCTGTCGACGGACAGCCTCCTGGATATAGGCTCTCCAAGCAAGACCGCAACGCACATCGCCGCTATTCCGCGGGTGCCGGAATCCCCGTACAAACGTGCCTGCAACTCTCCCCGAGAGGGGGCAGGGAGGGACCTCTGAGGACTATGGACTATCAGAGCTGCCGGAACCTCGTCGCGATGTTCTTCGACGAGGCCGCACGGAAGGGCGATCGGCCCTTCCTCTGGGCAAAGCGCGACGGGACCTACCGCGCGACTTCTTGGCGCGAGACTGCGGACGCCATCAGCGCGCTCGCGCGCGGCCTGCGCCTGCTCGGGCTCAAGCCAGGCGAGCGCGTGGCGCTGATCTCGGAGAACCGGCCGGAGTGGATGATCGCCGACCTCGGCATCATGGCGGCGGGCGGCATCACCGTGCCCGCCTACACCACCAACACGGTCGACGACCACCGCCACATCCTCGCCAACAGCGGCGCGCGGATCGTGATCGTCTCCACCAACGCCCTGGCCGCGCGCGTATTGCCCGCCGCGGATCAAGTCACCTCCATCGAGCACATCGTCACCGTCGATCCCCTTACCGCCGGCCAAGTCTCGCATCCCGAGATCCACGCGTGGGACGACGTGATCGCGGTCGGCAAGTCCGTGCCCGACGACGTCGCGGAAGCGGTGGAGCGAATCGGCCGCGACGACGTCGGCTGCCTCATCTACACCTCCGGCACCGGCGGCGTACCCAAGGGCGTCATGCTGAGCCACGCGAACATCCTCGCGAACTGCCGCGGCGCCTATCTTCTGCTGGAGGCGATCGGCTACGGCGACGAGGTGTTCCTGTGCTTCCTGCCGCTGTCGCACTCCTACGAGCACACGGCGGGCATGATGTTTCCGATCTCGCTGGGCGCCGAGATCTATTTCGCGGAAGGCGCGGAGACCCTCGCCGCCAATCTGCTGGAGGCCCGGCCTACCATCATGACGGCGGTGCCGCGGCTCTACGAGACCATGCACCAGCGGCTCCAGCGCGCGATGGAGCGCGAGGGCGGGCTCAAGGCCAAGCTCTTCAAGCGCGCCCTCGAGCTCGGCCGCAAGCACTACGACGATCCGAAGAGCCTCGGGCTCGGCGAGCGGATCCAATACTGGGCCCTCGGGCTTCTCGTCCGCAGAAAGATCCGCAAGCGCTTCGGCGGGCGGCTCAAGGCGATGGTCTCCGGCGGCGCGCCGCTCAATCCCGAGATCGGGAAATTCTTTCTCGCGCTGGGCGTGCCGCTGCTCCAGGGCTACGGCCAGACCGAGGCCTCGCCGGTGGTGAGCGCCAATCCGCCCAACCGCATCAAGATCGACACGGTGGGCCCGCCGCTCGACGGCGTCGAGATCAAGATCGCGGACGACGGCGAGATCCTGGTGCGCGGCGAGCTCATCATGAAGGGCTACTGGAACGATCCGGAATCGACGGCGCGGGCGCTGCAGGACGGCTGGCTGCATACGGGCGACGTCGGCATGCTCGACCCCGACGGCTACATCAAGATCACCGACCGCAAGCGCGACTTCATCAAGAACTCCGGCGGCGACATGGTGTCGCCTGCGCGCATCGAGGGCCATCTCACCATCGAGCCCGAGATCGGCCAGGCCATGGTCTACGGCGACCGCCGGCCTTATCTCGTGGCCGTGATCGTGCCGCATGCCGAGCTGATCCAGAGCGTCGCGCACGCCCAAGGCGTGAAGCCGGAGCTCTCCGAGCTGCAGGAGCATCCCGAGCTTGTCAAGGCGGTGGGCGTCGCCGTGGCGCGGGTCAACGCCGAGCTCTCGCCCGTCGAGCGCGTGCGCCGCTTCATCCTCGCCCGCGAGCCCTTCACCACCGCCAACGGCCAGATGACCCCCACCCTCAAGATCAAACGCCACGCCATCCGCCAAGCCTACGGCGAGGCGCTGGTCCGGCTCTACGAGACGAAGGCGGCGTAACTGGTCGAAACGCGCCGTCTCAGCTCGCGGCGGGGCCTGGCGGGATGGGGCCGGTGGGCGGGAGCGAGCCGTCGGCGTCGTGCTGCTCGTCGCCTTTGAGGGGCGGCGAGAAGACGCTGAGTAGATGGACGTCGGTGATCGCGCGCAGCTTGTGCCGATCCGTGGGCCCGACGTAGTACGCCATGCTTGGTGCCAGCTGCCACGACTGCTTGGTCGCGAGGTCCGTCACCTCGCAGGTGCCGGCGAGGATGTGGTTCGCTTCCCAATGGTGCTTGTACCAGAGCACCGCCTCGGCGCCGGCGTCGAAATGCACGTCCGAGAGGCCGAACCCGACGTTGTCTGCCTGGGTCAGCATCCGGATGGTACGCGCCTTGCCGCCGGCGACCACCAGCTCCTTCCCGGCGGCGCGCATCTCGTCCGCGCGCTTCACGAACATGCGCTGGCTGGTCTTGGGGATCGGGCCGCTCGCGGCATAGGCGCCGTCCGCATCGTGGCGCTCGTCGCCCTTGAGCGGCGGGCAGAAGACGCTGATGTGATGCTCGGCGCCGGTGATGTGGAACCGATGCCGGTCGTTCGGTCCGACCACGTAGAGGACGCCGGGCCCGAGCGCCCACTTCTGGCCGCTCGTGAGATCGGTCACCTCGCCCTTGCCCGAGATAATGTAGTTCGCCTCCCAATGGTGCTTGTACCAAAGGTTGACGTCGGAGCCGTTGCCGATCCGGTTCTCGTTGTAGGAAAAGCCCAAGCCGTCCGCGGCTGTGAGAAAGCGGGCCGATTGCGTGGTGTTGTTGACCAGCGACTTGACCATGCCGGCCGCTTGCCGGTCGTCGAAGCTGCGGATGAACATGGTGTGGCCCTCCCAAGGCAGATGGCTGGATTTTGACGCTACTGCATCCTCGATCGTCTCACAGCCCGTGATATCCACGATACCACTGGACGAATTTCGGCAGGCCCTCGTCGATGCTAGTCCGCGGCAGGAAGCCGAAATCGCGGCTGGCCGCCTCGATATCGGCGTAGGTGGCGGGCACGTCGCCGGGCTGCATCGCCACCAAGTCGCGCCGCGCGGCCTTGCCGAGCGCGCGCTCGAGCACGTCGACAAAGCGCTCGAGCTCCTCGCTCCGATGGTTGCCGAGGTTGTAGAGGCGGTGCGGCGGCGCGGAGCCGGTGTCCGCGGGCGGCTTCGCGAGGCACGCGAGCACGCCCGCCACCGCGTCGTCGACATAGGTGAAATCGCGCCGCATCTTGCCGTGATTGAAGAGCTTGATCGGCTCGCCCGCGAGGATCGCCTTGGTGAAGAGCCAAGCCGCCATGTCCGGCCGGCCCCAAGGCCCATAGACCGTGAAGAAGCGCAGCCCCGTCATGGGCAAGCGATAGAGATGCGCATAGCAATGCGACATCAGCTCGTCCGCCTTCTTGGTCGCGGCATAAAGCGACTGCGGCGTATCGACAGAATCGGCCTCGGAGAACGGCAGCTTGGTATTGCCGCCATAGACCGACGACGAGCTCGCATAGACCAGGTGCTTGAGGCCGCCAATCGCGCGGCACGCTTCAAGCACCTCGAGGTGTCCCGCGAGATTGGCGCTGACGTAGGCGCGCGGTTCGATCAGCGAGTACCGCACGCCCGCCTGTGCCGCCAGATGCACGACGCGGTCGATATCGCGATGCTCTGCCGCCAACTTCGCGATCGCACCCGGCTCGGCGATATCGAGACGCACGAACGCGAAGCCCGGGAGGTTCCGCAGCTCCGCGAGCCGCGCCTCCTTGAGCCGCACGTCGTAATAGCTGCTGAGATTGTCGACGCCGAGCACGCGCTCGCCGGCGCGTGCGAGCGCCGCCGCCACGTGAAATCCGATGAACCCGGCGGCGCCGGTGACGAGGACGGCCATGATCCCGCGGCTGATGATTGGGCCGGCCGGGCTTATAGCGCGGAGCCCGACCGCTGTCACCCCGCGGGCGTTGGCAAGCGCCAAGCGCTCCCCTAAGCTTCGTGGTCCAGCGCGCTCAGGAAAGGCATGGGCCCCATGAAGAGCTACGACGTCGTCGAATTTCGCGCTCCCTTGCAGCTGATCGAGCGGCCGACGCCCAAGCCCGAGGGCACTGAGGTCTTGGTGCGCACCCTCGCGGCCGGCGTCTGCCACAGCGACCTCCACATCTGGGAAGGCGAGTACGACCTCGGCGGCGGCAAGAAGCTCAACGTCAGGGAGCGCGGCATGACGCCGCCCTTCACCATGGGCCACGAGATCGTGGGCGAGGTGGTGGCGCTCGGACCCGAAGCCGAGGGCGTCCGAATCGGCGACCGACGCGTCGTGCATCCCTGGATCGGTTGCGGCACCTGCGTCGTCTGCCGCAAGGGCGAGGAGCAGCTCTGCCTCAAGCCGCGCTTCCTCGGCGTGCATAAGCCCGGCGGCTACAGCGATCACGTGCTGGTGCCGCATCCGCGCTACCTCGTCGACTTCGGGGGCCTGACGCCCGAGCAGGCGGCGCCTTATGCGTGCTCGGGCGTGACCACCTATGGCGCGCTCAAGAAGATCGATCCGGCGGTTCGCGCGAGCGAGCCCGTGATTCTGATAGGCGCCGGCGGCCTCGGCCTGATGGCGATCACCATCCTGAAGGCAATGGGCGGCCACGGCGCGATCTCCGTCGACATCGAGGGCCGGAAGCGCGAGGCCGCGCTCAGGACGGGCGCGCTCGCCGCCATCGACGGCGCGGCTCCCGATGCGGCGAAACAGATTCAGGCGGCGACCAAGGGCGGCGCCTACGGCGTGATCGACTTCGTGGGCTCCGGGGCCACCGCGCGGCTCGGCATCGACTGCCTCGCGAAGGGTGGCCGCTACATCATCGTGGGCCTGTTCGGCGGCGACATAACGCTCTCGACGCTGTTCCTGCCGTGGCGCGCGATCGCGATCCAAGGCTCCTATGTCGGCAGCCTCGGCGAGCTCAAGGAACTCATGACGCTGGTGAAGGCCGGCAAAGTGCCGCCGGTCCCGGTGACGCGTCATCCGCTCCACGAGGCCAGCGCCACGCTCGAGAAGCTGCGCAGGGGCGAGGTGATCGGCCGCGCGGTACTGACGCCGTAAGCCCCGGCCTTCAGCCCGCCGCGGGCCGGAACCGCACCGGCAACGACTTGACGCCGCGGAGCACGAAGCTGTCGCTCCATTCCGGCGTCTCGGTCGCGAGCGCGAGCTGCGGGAGCCGCTCAACCAGGGCCTTGACCGCGATCTGACCCTCGAGCCGCGCAAGGGGCGCACCCAGGCAAAAATGGGCGCCGAACCCGAAGGAGATGTGCCGGGTGTCGCCGCGCGTCAAGTCGAAGCGATTGGGCTCGGCGAACACCTGGGGATCCCGGTTCGCGGCATTCAGCAGCGCGAAGACCCGGTCGCCCGTCCCGACGATCGGGCTCGCCTCGTCGAGGCGCACGTCCTCGAGCGCGATCCGGGTCATCGCCTGGGTGGGACCGTCGTAGCGCAGCATCTCCTCGACCGCGCTGGCGGCCAGACCGCGGTGGTGGCGGAGCGCGGCCAAGGCCTCGGGGTGCCTCAGCAGCGCCAGCATGCCGTTCCCCACCAGGTTCGTGGTGGTCTCGTGGCCCGCGAAGAGCAGCAGGATGCAGCTCGCGACCAGCTCGTCCTCGCTGAAGCCGGAGCCCGACTCCTCAGCGGCGAGCAGCGCGCTCAGGATGTCGTCCCTCGGATGCCTGCGGTGATCGGCGATGATCTCGCGGAAATAGGCGGACATTTCGCGCACGCCCCGCTCGCCGCGCTCGCGCTTGTCGGGCGTCGCGAGCGCGCTGCCGACGAAGGCTGCGATCTCGTCCGACCAGGTCTTGAAGCGGTCGAGATCCTCGATCGGCACGCCGATCATGCCGGCAATCACGCTCGCGGGCAGCGGATAGGCGAAACCGGCGATCAGGTCCACCTCGCCGCGCGCGGCCACGCGCGTGATGAGATGCGTCACGATGCGCTCGATCATCGGGCGCAGCGCCATCACCGCCCGCGGCGTGAACGCCTTGTTGAGGAGCCCGCGCCTGCGGGTGTGCGCGGGCGGGTCGTTGAACACCGCCCATTGGCCGAGCGTCTTCAGGAGCTCGGCGACTTGCGTCCGCGCATCGGGCTGCAGATGATCGCGGAACGGCGTGATCCGGTCGGCGCTGAAGCGAGGGTCGTTCAGCACCTGGCGCACGTCGCGATAGCGCGTCAGCACCCAGCCGCCGAGCACGTCGCTCCAATGCACGGGGTCGCGCTCGCGCAGCTCGGCGAAGATCGGGAACGGATTTGCGATGATCTCGGGGCGGCGCGGATCGTAGTCGACGCTCACGCTCGCGCGCCCGTCAGCGAGCCGCCGTCGCGATGCCGTCGGCCAGCAGCCGCGCGAGACAGCCGTAGCTGCGGTCGTTCATGTGCAGGCGGTCGTCCGCGAGCGCCGCGCGCACGGGCATCACGCCGGTCTCGTCCCAAGACTGCATGACCTGGAACCGGCGGAACACCGGCACGCCCTCGGCGATGCCGACCGCCGCGATCGCGTGGAGCATGTCATGGTAGCTCTCGTGCGCCAGAACCTCGGGCGCGTACTGGACATCCATCAGGATGACGTCGATGCCGGCCGCCTTGAGCCGCTGGACGCCCTCGCGCAGGATCGCCGCGTCGGCGGCGGCGTCATCGTCGTGCAGGACGTCGTTGGTGCCGACTTGCCAAACCACGAGATCGGGGTGCACCTCGATGGCGTCGCGCTCGATCCGGCTCAGCATGGCACCCATGGCGTCTCCGCCGACGCCGCGATTGAGCACGCGCACCTCGGCACCAAGACGCTGCCGGAGCTCGACGGCGAGCCGGCTCGGATAGTTGTTCTCGGGCCGCGTGGCGCCCACGCCCTCGGTCGAGGACGAGCCGAAAGCCACGATCGTGACGGGCTCACCGGCCTCGAGGCTCGCGTCCACATGCGGCAGAGAGGCCGTGAAGCTCGCCACCCCGCCCGAGGCGTGGCAGCGATCCGTTGCAGCGGCGCCGCGCTCGGCCCAGGGCGCGGCGGCGGCGGCCAGCACGAGCGCCATCGCCCAGAGCAGCACATGTCGTCGGCGGAGAAACAGCCGTGGCAGAGGAAAGCTCATCGGGCGGCGTAGGCGATCGCATCGGCGAGGCGCTCGCCGAGACAAGTGTAGACCCTGGCTGCGAGCTGCCGCCGATCGCTCTTCGGCACGTCGGTGAAATTGAACACGCCAGCGTCGCTCCAATACTTCATGATGTCGTAGCGGCGGAAGACGTATGCACCCGTGAGGTCGCCAATCTGATGCAATCCATCGAGATAAGGCTGGAAATTGATGACCGAGGAGGTGTCCGGCGAATACTGCATATCGATCAGCATCACGTCAATGCGACGATCGTGCAGCTGCGTGACGCCCGCCTGGAGGGTCGTGGTGAAATCGTCGCTATTGGTCGCGCGCACGGCGTCGGTGACACCGACCTCCCAAAGCACCAAGGCGGGATTCGCGCCCAGCGCGTCGCGCTCCATGCGGGCGGCCATCTGATCCGCCGTCTCGCCCGCGACGCCCTTGTTGAGCACCGTGACAGTCACGCCGGGATAACGCCGCTGGAGCGCGAGCTCCAGTTGGTGCGGATAGGCCGCATCCCCGCCGCCGGCCGCGCGGCCCGTGGTGGAGGAACCGCCGATCACGACGACCACGATCGCTTGCTTGGCCTTGAGGCGCTCGGCGACCTGCGGGAATTGCGGGTCGTCTTGCACCAGCTCCGCCGACGCGTCGCATCCGCTCGCAGCCGGCACGCCCTGCGCCGAGGCCGGTGCGGGGAGCAGCGCGGCGAGGACAGCGAGATAGCGAAGATGCTTCAGTCCCATAGCGGTCACTCGGCCGGGCCCGCAGCGGCCGCGGACGGCGGCGGGCGGCTGGCTTTCTTGTACCACGCAATGATGAAGGCCGCGGAAATCATCAGCAATATCCCGGCCGCGTTGACCAGGAGCTGCACCGAAAGCCGGTCGGTGACTTCCGCCAGCACGAAATGCCCGAGCACCGCGAGCAGGATGCCGAGACAGAAGATGTAAAGCGAGTTCTGGCCGCAGAGCACGATGGGCCGCGCCAGCGGGCCCGCCAGGAGCGACGAGTCGCGCGGCAGCACCGATACCACCAACACGGACAGCGCCAGGAAATCGACCAAGCGTACGGGCGACAAATTCGTCTTGTCGATCGCAGACCGCCACAACTCCTGGGCCAAGAGCGGCGGGAACGGATCGTAGAGCCAATGGATGAGCCAGGTAATGCTGACGATTGCGCAGAAGGCGACGATAGCGGCCGCAAGCCACGGCATCCAGCGCCACTCCGGCAGTACGCGCCGGCCAAGCGCCTGGAGGTTTCCGCATACGGCTCCGATCACGAACAGGAACTGCCAAGCCAGCGGATTGAAGAACCACGGATGCTCGTCGGGATAGAGATGCAATGTCCAACCCCAGCGCTGGACCGCAACGTATACCAGCGCCGACGGAACGAGGGCCCAAAGCGGGTGGCGCTGGATCAGCGCCATCGCCAGCGGGAAGCCCGCGAGCATCACGATGTAGAGCGGCAGGATGTCCAGAAAGGTCGGCTGAAAGCGCAGCAGCAACGCCTCGATGATCGCGATGTGCGGCTGGGTCAGGAAATCGCCGACCCCCATCTCCTCCGCGTACATCGGATTGTCCGCGGCGTTGAGCGTGTAGGAGACCTCGGCGGTGAAGATGACGAACAGGAAAACATGCGCAACATAGAGCTGCCAGACGCGCCGATACGTCTGCGCCGCCGAGAGCAGGAACCCGCGCTGACGAAGCACCGCGCCGTAGACGAGCGCCGCCGTGAATCCGGAAATGAAGATGAAGGCCTCGGCCGCGTCCGAGAACGCCACCGAGCGCAACGTGAAATACGAGAGAACGTTGCCGGGTATGTGGTCGACGAAGATCAGAAATAGCGACAATCCTCGAAAGAAATCGAGGCGCAGATCGCGCGGCGGCCGGGCGGCGGGCGCGGCCATGATCGCCGGCCCCGACGCTCAGCTCTGCGGCGCGGCCACGCGCACCAGCTGCTTGCCTCGATTCTGGCCGGCGAGCAGCCCGATGAAGGCGCGCGGCGCCGCGGCGATGCCGTCCGCCACGTCTTCCTTGTACCGGATCTTGCCCTCGCGCAGCCATTGCGAGACGTCTCGGCGGAATTGCCCGGTTTGGTGCCGCCAATCCCAAACCAAAAAACCCTCCATGCGCGCGCGCTTGACCAGGAGCTGGCGGTTCCAGCGGATGCCGGTGTCGGGCGTCTCCAGCCGGTCGTAGAGCGAGATGCCACCGACGATGATGACACGGCCGTGCAGTGCCAGATTCGCAAGCGCGGCGTCGTGCACGACGCCGCCGACATTGTCGAAGAATACGTCGATACCCTTGGGCGCGAGCTCCGCCAGCTCCGCGCCGAGCGCGTCGCGATCCTTGCCCTTGTAGTCGATGGCCGCATCGAAGCCGAGCGTCTCCTTGACGTAGGCGATCTTGTCCGAGGCGCCGGCCGTGCCGATCACGCGGCAGCCTTTCAGCTTCGCGACCTGTCCGGCGACCTGCCCGACCGCGCCCGATGCCGCGGAGATCAGCACGGTGTCGCCGGCCTTCGGCTGCCCGACGCCCAGAAGCGCGCAATAGGCAGTCTGGCCGGGCATGCCGAGCACGCCCAGGAAATAGGAGAGCGGCATGCCCTGGGGATCGATGCGCTCGACTTCGCCGCCCGGCAGGACCGCGTATTGCTGCCATCCCGCGCGCGCCAACACCGTGTCGCCGGGCTTGAGCGATGCCGCGCGGGACGCCACGACCTCCGAGACCGTCTCGCCCGTCATGACCTCGCCGAGCTCGACCGGCTTGGCGTAGGACCGTGCGGCGCTCATGCGCCCGCGCATATAGGGATCGAGCGAGAGCCAGAGGGTGCGGAGGAGCACCTCGCCATCCCCGGGCTCGGGAACTGCGGTGACGTCGATCTTGAAGTCGCTCTCTTGGACGCGCCGATTGACGGGGCGGTCGGCCAGGAGCACGCGGGTGTTGCTGAGAGCGGGCATATCGGCCTCCGGGACTGCGCTCGCGGCGGGGATCATAGCGGCGCCGCCGGTGCGCACGAAAGCCCTGCCCAGCGGTTTCAGATGCGCGTAGGATCGCAGGGATCGGGGTTGTCGGGGGGACGAATGAGGGGAGCGATCGCCGCTCTCGCGCTGTGCGGAGCGCTCTGCGCCGGTGCAACCGCCGGTGCCGACGAGATGTTTCTTCCCGCGATCGTCTACGACGTCGGCGGCAAGGCCGACCGGTCCTTCAACGAGGCCGCCTACCGGGGCGCGCAACGCTTCGCGACCGAGACGGGCATCGCGGTGCGCGAATTCGAGATCACGAACGAGACCCAGCGCGCTCAGGCCTTCGCCAATATGGCGCGGCGAGGCGCCAGCATCGTGGTCGGCGTGGGTTTCACCCAGAGGGCGGCTCTGGAGACGGTGGCGCAGCAATACCCCGGCAAGAAATTCACGCTGATCGACGCCACCAGCGAGCTGCCGAACGTGCAGTCGGTGGTGTTCCGCGAGCAGCAGGGCAGCTTCCTCGTCGGCGTGCTGGCGGCGCTCGCGTCCAAGACCCACAAGCTCGGCTTCGTGGGCGGCATGGACATTCCGCTGATCCGCCGCTTCGCCGCGGGATACACCGCGGGCGCACGCTATGCGGACCCCGCGGTGGAGGTCCTCGTCAACATGACCGGCACCACGCCCGCGGCGTGGCAGGACCCCGCCCGCGGCGGCGAGCTCGCGCGCAGCCAATTCGACCGCGGCGCCGACGTCGTCTACGCCGCGGCGGGCTCGACCGGGCTCGGCGTCCTGCAGGCGGCAGCCGACGCGAAGAAGCTGGCCGTTGGCGTCGACTCCAATCAGGATTACCTGCACCCCGGCACCATGCTGACCTCCATGGTGAAGCGCGTCGATCTCGCGGTCTATCAGGCCTATCGCTCGGCTAAGGACGGCGGCTGGCAGGCGGGCATCCACAGCCTGGGCGTCGCCGAGGACGGCGTCGGCTATACCCTCGACGACTACAATGCGGCGCTGGTGACACCGGCGATGCGCGCCAAGGCGGATGCGGCGCGCGCCGATATCATCGCGGGCAAGATCGCCGTGCCGGACCAGCTCTCGCCGTGAGCGAGGCCGCCGCCGCGGTGGAGCTCCGCGGCATCGACAAACGCTTCGCCGCGGTACAGGCCAACCGCAAGGTTTCGCTGAGCCTGGCTCGTGGCACCATCCACGGCCTCATCGGCGAGAACGGCGCCGGGAAGTCGACGCTCGCCGGTATTCTCTACGGTTACCTCACTCCGGACGCCGGCGAGATCCGGATGGACGGCCGCCCGGTCGCGATCCGAAACCCGCGCGACGCGATGGCGGCCGGCATCGGCATGGTGCACCAGCACTTCATGCTGGTGGACTCCATGACCGTGCTGGAGAACCTGGTGCTCGGGCAGGAGCGCGGCCTCACCCTTGCCCGAGGCGAAGCCGCCGCGCGCGCGACCCTTGCCAGCTTCGCCCGCGGCCACGACGCGCGGCTCGATCCCGATATGCGCGTCGAGGCGTTGCCCGTGGGCCTGAAGCAGCGAGTGGAGATCCTGAAGGCGCTGCATCGCGGCGCCGAGATCCTGATCCTGGACGAGCCCACCGCGGTGCTGACGCCGATCGAGGTGCGCGCGCTGTTCGACGAGCTGCGGGCGCTTGCGCGCGCGGGCAAGACGATCTTGCTGGTGACACACAAGCTCAAGGAGGTGATGGCGATCACCGACGTTGTCACGGTCATGCGCCAGGGCGCCGTCGTCGGCCAATACGTGACCAAAAATACCAATCCCGCGGAGCTGGCGGCGCTGATGATCGGGCGAGCTCCGCACCCCCCGGCGAAGTCGCCCGCCGCCCCCGGTGCGCCGGTGCTGGCGGTCGAGGCGGTGACGCTCGTGGACCCCGACGGCATAAGACGCCTCGATGGCGTGAGCCTCTCGGTGCGAGCCGGGGAGATCGTGGGCGTCGCGGGCGTCGCCGGCAATGGGCAATCCGAGCTCATCGAGGCGCTGGTGGGCCTGCGGCCGGTGCGCGCCGGCACGATCCGGCTCGCGGGCATCGACGCGACCTCGCTCTCCGTCGCCGCGCGCCGACGCCTCGGCCTCGGTCATCTCGCGGAAGACCGGCTGCGCCTCGGAGCCATCGCGGCGTTCTCTGCGACCGAGAATGCACTGCTGGGGCGCCAGGGCGATGCCGGCTGCGCGCGATGGGGCCTGCTCCGCCGCACCGCCGTCCGCGACACGCTCGATCGTTGGATGCGGGCGTACGACATCCGCCCGCGCGATCCGGAGCAGCGTCTCACGCTGTTCTCCGGCGGCAATCAGCAGAAGCTGGTGGTGGCGCGCGAGCTGGAGCGCGGACCCGCCGTGCTCGTGGTGGGCCAGCCGACCCGCGGCATCGATGTCGGCGCGGCGGAGTCGATCCACGCCCGCTTGCTTGCGCTGAGGGCAGAGGGCGTCGGAATCCTGCTGATCTCGGCCGATCTCGACGAGATCCGACTGCTCTCGGACCGGATCCTGGTGATGTGCGACGGCCGCATCGCGGGCGAAGTGACGACAGAGGCAGCCGACGAGCGCAGGCTCAGCCTGCTCATGGCGGGCAGCGAGGCCGCATGAAGCCCGCGCTCCTGCTCTTGCGCAAAGCCGAGCCGGCTTTGGTTCCCCTGATCAATCTGATGGCGGCGTTGATGCTCTCGGCGCTCGTCGTGCTCGCGGCCGGCGCCGATCCCCTCGAAGCCATGACCGTGCTGGCGATGGGCGCCGCCGGCGACGGCGCAAGCCTCGGCTACACGCTCTACTACGCCACCAACTTCATCCTGTCCGGTCTTGCCGTGGCTTTGCCCTTCCATGCCGGAATTTTCAACATCGGCGGCGAGGGGCAAGCCTATATCGGGGGTTTGCTGGCCGCCCTGGTATGCCTGTTCGCGGGCCCCGCGCTCGGCTGGGCGGCGATCCCGCTGGCGGTGCTCGCGGCGGCCGCGGGCGGCGCGCTTTGGGCCCTCGTCCCCGCATGGCTGTTCGTGGCGCGCGGGAGCCACGTCGTCATCACCACCATCATGTTCAATTTCATCGCCTCGGCGGTGATGGCGTTCCTGCTCATCAATGTCCTGATCGCGCCCGGCCAAAATGCGCCGGAATCCGTCGCCTTCCCGGCGGCGACCTGGATGCCGAGCCTCGGCCCGCTGCTCGGTCCCTCGCCGCTCAACGTGACGTTCCCGCTGGCGCTGCTTTTGGCGGTCGCCGTCTGGATTTTTCTGCGCTTGAGCCGCGCGGGCTTCGAGGTGCGCGCCGCCGGCGCGAATCCCGAGGCCGCGCGCGCCGCCGGCATCTCGGTGGGTGCCGCCGCGATTCTTGCCCTCACCCTCGGCGGCGCGCTCGCGGGTCTGGTCGCGGTCAACGAGCTCATGGGCGCGCAGCATCGGCTCTTGCTCGATTTTCCCGCGGGCTACGGCTTCATGGGGATCGCGGTCGCGTTGATGGGGCGAAACCACCCGCTCGGCATCTGCCTCGCCGCGCTGTTCTTCGGCGCGCTCTACCAAGGCGGTACCGAGCTCAGCTTCGACATGCCGGCGGTGACGCGAGACATCGTGGTGGTCATCGAAGGCCTCGCGATCCTGTTCTGCGGCGCGCTCGAGAACTTGTTCCGGGCGCGCATCTCGCGCTGGCTCGGGCGCGAGGCCACGGCGTGAGCGACGCAGGAGCCGAGCTGCTCTCGATCCTCGCGGCGACGCTTCGCCTCGCGACGCCCCTGGTATTGGCGGCGCTGGGCGGGCTGTTTTGCGAGCGTTCCGGCATCATCGACATCGGGCTCGAGGGCAAGATGCTGGGCAGCGCCTTCGCCGCCGCCGCGATGGCCGCACTAACCGGCTCGGCCTGGGTCGGGCTCGGCGCCGGCGTCGCCGTCGCGGTGATGCTGGCGCTGGTCCATGCCTTTGCGGCGGTAACCCACCGGGGCGATCAGGTGGTCACCGGCATGGCGCTCAACATATTGGTGGCTGGCCTCGCCCCGGTGCTGGCGACCTCGTGGTTCCACCTCGACGGCACGACGCCGGCGCTGGCGCAGACTGCGCGGTTCGGAGCGCTGCCGCTGCCCTGGGCGTCCGCCATCGTGGAGGCTCCGCTGCTGGGGCCCGTCTACGCGCGGGTCATGAGCGGCCACAATGGTATCGTCTATCTTGCGGCGCTTGCGATCCCCGCGACCGCGTTGGCGCTCCAGCGAACCCGCTTCGGCCTCCGGCTCAGGGCCGTCGGCGAGAGTCCCGACGCCGTCGAGACCGCGGGCATCTCGGTCGCGTGGCTACGCTATCGCGCCCTCGTGATCACGGGCGTGCTATGCGGATTTGCCGGCGCCTATCTCTCGATCGCGGCGGGCGCCGGATTCACCCGCGCCATGACCGCCGGGCGCGGCTATCTCGCGCTCGCGGCGCTCATCTTCGGACGCTGGCGGCCGGTGCCGACCGCGCTCGCCTGCCTGCTGTTTGCCTTTGCCGACGCGGCGCAGACCCGGCTCCAGGGCGCGGCGCTGCCGGTCCTGGGCGTCGTCCCGGTGGAACTCGTGAGCGCGATCCCCTACGCGCTGACCGTGCTGCTGCTCGCAGGTTTCGTCGGCGTTTCGCGCGCACCGCGGGCGCTCGGCATTCCCTATCGAAGCGATCGCTGATGCCGCGCGATCTCGCGAGCCGCTCGGCAGCGATCCTCGAGCGTCGGCTGCAGGGCCTGAAGCCGCGCGTTGCGGTCATCCTGGGCTCGGGTCTGGGTGGAATCGCCGAGGGCATCGACTCGCAGATCGTGGTGCCCTATCGAGCGCTCCCGGGTTTCCCGCCGACCGGTGTCGAGGGCCATCGCGGCAGGCTCGTCGCGGGGACGCTTGGCGGTGTCGACGTGATCGCTCTCTCCGGCCGGGCGCACGCCTACGAGGCCCTCCCGTCGGACGCCTATCGCGTGCCGGTGCGCACGATGCGGCGCCTCGGCGTCGAGATCCTCGTGCTGACGAATGCCGCGGGCTCCCTTCGCCGGGCGGTCGGGCCGGGCCGTATCATGCTCGTCCGTGACCACATCAATTTGCTCGGGATGAACCCGCTCTGGGGCGCCAACGATGCGTCCTACGGTCCACGCTTTCCCGATATGAAGGACGCCTACGATCCGGAATTGCGGCGCCAGCTGCGCCGGGCCGCGCGGCGCGCGCGCATCGCGCTTGCGGACGGCGTCTACCTCGCCTATCCCGGCCCCAGCTTCGAGACCGCGGCGGAAATCCGGGCGTTCAAGCGGCTGGGCGCCGGTGCCGTGGGCATGTCCACGGTGCCCGAGGCCATCGTCGCGCGGCATTGCGGGCTGCGCGTCGCAGGGCTCTCCGTGATCACCAACCTGGCCGAGGGCACGGGCGCGACGGCGCCCTCCCACGAGGAGACCCTCGCGGTGGCCGGCCGAGCCAGCCGCCAGATGGCTCGGCTCCTGACGGAGTTCCTGAGGACGCTGCCTGCGCCCAGATGAGCCTTCTCAACCCAGCCCCAGTCGCGAGTGGGTCGCGACCTCCATCGACCCGTCGTAGATCATGCGCAGCGCCACGAAGGTGACCATGACGAGCCCAACCCAGGATATCCAGGGGTGGCGGGCGAGCAGGCGCGCGAGGTAGTTGGAGGCCACGCCCATGAGGGCCACCGACACCAGCAAACCCGCCGCCAGCACCGGAAAGCTGCCGCGGGCCGCACCAGCCACGGCTAGCACGTTATCGAGCGACATGGAAACGTCCGCGAGGGCGATCTGCAAGCAGGCCTGAAGCAGGGTCTTGTGCACGGCACCGCCCGAGGCGCCAGCCGCACCATGGGATCGCCGCACGGCGTAGATTTCGCGAAACAGCTTCCAGGCCACCCAAAGCAGCAGGATGCCACCGGCGAGCGTGAGACCGATGATCTCCAGGAGGTGCAGCGCCGCGCCGGCAAAGCCGATGCGAAGCGCGGTCGCGATGCCGATGCCCCAGATGATCGCCCGGCGCCGCTGCCGCGCCTCGAGACCCGACGCGGCCATCCCCACCACGAGCGCGTTGTCTCCCGCGAGCACCAAGTCGATCATCATGACCGACGCCAACGCCCAAAGATCGTCCAGACCGAACCCGATCGACATGCGTCGCGTCCCTTTGCGGGCCGAAGCGGCACGCGCCGCTGCACCCTGAATCGCGCACGCGGCGGATGCAAGCGATGCCTCGCGCGGCTCGCGAGACGATTGCGCGCCTTCGCCCAAGACCGCACACTGCCACGCGCCTCTGCTCTGACTCGGTCATGCTCGCCTCCTCGACGACTCGTTTCGCCTTGTTCACCTCGGCGAGCGCCGCCACCATCAGCGTGCTGATGGCGTTCTGGCCCCTTTGGCTGACCTCGCGCGGGCTCGACGCGACCGAGATCGGCGTTCTCGGCGCGGTCGGCCTCTGGGTCCGAGTCGGGGCGACGCCGCTGCTGGGGATGCTGGCCGATCGAAGCGGCAAGCCCCGGCTCGTGATGCTCTTGCTCGCGGGCGTAAGCCTAGCGGTCTCCGGCCTCTTTATTCCGGCCTACGGTTTCTTGCCGATCTTGGCGATCTCCACCGCCTTCGGCACCTTCTTCTGGACGCTCGGTCCGCTCGCCGAAAGCGCGGTCTTGCAAGCCGCGGTCGACTACGGCCGGGTCAAGCTCTGGGGCTCCCTGACATTCCTGGTGATGACGGTGGTCATCGGGCGCGTGCTGGTGGCCGCACCGCGCGACACGCTGCTGGCCCTTCTGCTCGTGGGCGGCGGGCTCGTCCTGGCCACCATCTGGCTGCTCCCGACGCCCACCGGCACGGCGCCGCGGCCGGATCCCGGCGGCTGGCGCCTGCTGATCCATCCCCGGCAAATGCTGTTCTTCGCCGCCGCCGCTCTCATTCAGGCGAGCCACGTCGTCTATTACAGCTTCAGCGCGCTCTATTGGCGCGGACTGGGCTACGACACCGACACGATCGGCTGGCTCTGGGCCGAGGGCGTCGTCGCGGAGATGATCCTGTTCTACTGGAGCGGCCGCCTGCTGCGCCGGGTCCGTCCGACGCACTTGATGGTTTTGGGCGGCATCGCCGGGGTGATCCGCTGGACCACGCTCGCGACGGCGACGTCGCTGCCGGCGCTGGCGGCGGTCAACTTCTTGCACTGCTTCACCTTCGCCTCCGCCCATGTGGGCGCGATGTTCTACCTGTTGCGCAATACGGCGAGCTCGCATGTGGCCACGGCGCAATCGCTCTACACCACGGCACAGTGCGTCGGCTTCGGCCTGGTCTGGCTGTTTTCGGGCGCGCTCTACGAGGCGGTGGGCGCCAGCGCCTTCTTGGTGATGGCAGGGATGGCGGCGGCGGGAGCCATCGCGGCGCTCTCGCTCTCTCGGTTAGCGACGAATTCTTAAGCCTTTATCGCGAGACTTTGGCTCAAATTTCAGGGGGCCCAGCCCATGGCTGTCACAAAAGCTCGCAAGACGCGTCCGTCGCCGAATGCGCCCATCATCCTCCGCCGCGCCCGCGGCCGGCTGCGCGTGCGCCGGCCGCAGCGAGAGACCACCTTCGATCTCCTGAGCACCGTGGCGCGCGATGGGGTCGATCCCGGTATGCCCGAGCCCAGCTGGCCTAGCGGCGACGCGGCGTTCCTCACCGCGGTGCTGCGCGCCCAACGCGTCCCCGAGCCGCTAGTTCAGCGGATCTCGGCGGCGATCCCGCTTTCCGCACCCAGCAACAGCACGCTTGCGGACCGGCTCTCGGAGGCTTTGGCGATCGGCCTCGATTTCGGACCGCTAGAGGATGTGCTGAATGCACCGCGCGTGCTGGTCGCGGGACCCGCGGGTGCGGGCAAGACCACCCTTGCGGCCAAGCTCGCGGCGCGGGCCGACCGCGCGGGCGTGCGCTTCGTCAATGCGCTGGCCGGCCGTGTGGGAGATTCAAGTCAGCTCGCCGAATATGCCGCGACTCTGGGCATGCCGGTGATGGAAGCCGCCGCTCCCGAAATGCTCGCTGCCGCCGTCCACGGGAACGAGGGGACGGTGGTGGTGGATACCGGCGGCGTCGACGCGTCGGATGGGCAAGCCTGGGAGTCGCTGCGGCCTTGGATCGCCGCGGCCGACGCGGTGCCGCTTCTCGTGCTGCCGGCGAATGCGTCGGTCGAGGATGCCCTTACCGCCGCTCGAGCCTTTCGCGCACTCGGCGGCCGGCACTTGGCCGTCACTCGCTTCGACATGGTGCGCCGCGTCGGCGGCGTGCTCGGCGCGGCCATGGAGGGTGTGACGCTCGTCGCGGTCAGCGTGACGCCGCACTTCGCTTACGGGCTGCGTCCGCTCACGGCCGACGTGCTGGCTCGCCGCTTGCTATCGGGCGCGCTCGACGAAACCCGCTGGCAGGCGCCGGCGGCCTAGCCGCGCCCCCCGGCGGGGGGATTCATTACTTGCAGGCGAGATAGGTGGCGCGGTTCGCCGCGGCTTGGGAGGCCGCATAGGCGCGGAACTCCTTCGAGGTGCCGATGCTGTTCGCCGTGACGATGAGGGTGTTATTCGGCTGGCATATCTCGGCCGAGGTCCGCTGGCCCGAGGCGATCGACTCCTGGTTGGCGAGCCGGGTCATGTAATTCTCGAACGTGATATCCGCGCGGCGCTCGCCCGCACGCTTGAAATGATCGATCATCTGGCGCTGATAGGCCATGATCGCATCGCGGTTTCGCTGGGTGAAAAGGCCGTAGGTGGTGTCCCGGCAGATGTCGCTCAGCACCATCAGCTGGGCTTGAAAGCGGACCGCCTGCTCCGCCTCGAGATCGGCGTTGGAAAAACAATCCCCCTTCGCTGCGGCATTGGCAGCCATGGCCGCCAGGCTCAGAGCCGCCCCCAGCAACGCTACGCGCCGCATGCGCCCCACTCCCTCGCTTTCAAAGCCCCGTCCCAACGGGTCAACATGTTCCCTAATGGAAGATGCGGCCGCGAACAACCCAAAACTTCATGACATTTTTGCCCGCCCCACGGTTGAGCCCGCCTCGAACCAGGAGCCGTGCCGGGCGCGCTCCGCTTTACGGTTCGGAAAGGATCGTCACCCACCATGGGCAAGCGGGCGGCGGCGGGCGGCCCGCGACCTTCGACTGCCGGGAAGGACGGCCTGCGATGCTGGCTTGGACGCTGCGCACGGTGGCGGTGGTCCTGATCTTGAGCGCCGGCTTGGCGTTCGTGGTCGCGCCCGGCGGAATCTTCGATCGCTACCTGCAGCGAGAGCGCTCGGGGGCCGCAAGCGCGGCCCAGCCAGCCGCGCACCAGCCCGCGCCCATCCCCAACGAGACCGTCTATCGCCGCGCTCGCGACGGTCACTTCTACGTCGATGCGGACGTGAATGGCACGCGCATCCGCTTCCTGGTCGACACCGGCGCCACCTACGTCTCGCTGTCGCCGGAGGACGCCCGCTCGGCCGGTGTCCGGGTCTTCGAGTCGGACTACACGGCCCGGACCATCACCGCCAACGGCGTCACCCGCGTCGCACCCGTGACGCTGCGCCAAGTCGAAGTCGACCAGCTGCGGCTATTCGACGTACGCGCGGTCGTCTTGGAGAAACCCATGCCGGTCTCGCTTCTGGGCATGAGCTTCCTCTCCCGTCTGCAAGGCTACGAGACGCGCAACGACGAGCTCGTGCTGCGCTGGTAGCCGAATCGCCTCAGAAATCGACCCTGCGGCCCTGGGGCGGCGCGGACCGGCGACGCCGGCGATGCCAGAGAAACACGAGTGAAGCCGATGCCACCACCAGCACGAAGACGCTGAGCGCGATCAGGCGGAATTCCGCCGCCAAGTCCCCGAGCATCGCCTCGGAGGCCTGCCCGAAGAGATAGCCGGCGCCGACAAAGACGACCGCCCACAGCCCGGCCGCGATGAAGTTCAGGGACAGGAACCGCCGCCAATCGATGCCGCTGATCCCCAGCGCGAAGGACGATACGTTGCGGATGCCGTAGATGAAGCGGAACGACAGGATAAAGCCGATGTCGAACCGGCGCAGCCAGACGAGGGCCTTGTCGACGCGCGCCCGCCAGACGGGTCGGCGCTCGAGCAGCATGAGGCCAAAATGCCGGCCGACCCAGAAGTAGAACTGATCTCCTGCAAAGCTACCAAGCCAGGCGGATACCAGCAGGAGCGGCGTGTTCAGGAGTCCCTGCGCGGCGGCGAAGCCGCAGAACAGCACGAAGGTCTCGCCTTCAAAAAACGTCCAAACGAACGTGAAAACGTAGACCCAAAGACCGTGCTGCCGGATCAGCTCCTGGACATCCATTAACCGCGCTTCCCGTCCCCGCCCGCCGAGCCCTCGTCCGCGCGGGGTCGCCGATCCTATGCTTTGGGCCTAGGCGCGGTCGAGGGGAGAGTTGCGCAAGCGCGTCCCCTGACCAAGAATGGGCGCGCGTCGGCGAGGCCGATGGCGCGCGCCCAGGTCACGAGCGGGAGATTTTCAGTGGAAGCAGATGAGGCGCACGAGATCGGCGACACCATCGCCGAAGGGGGCCACGATGCTCCTGCCGATGCGTCCTTCCGACGCACCGCGGCGGTGATCCTGGGCGTCATGGCGATGTTGCTCGCGATCGCGTCTTTGCTCGGCGAAGCCGCCATGAAGGAGACCATCAACTTCAACATCAAGGCGTCCGACACCTACGCCTTCTATCAGGCCAAGAACGAGCGCCAGACGGCCACGGCGCTCGCGGCAGATCAGCTCGAGGCGCTATCGGCCAGCCATTCGGAGTGGTCGGGAGCGGCGCGGGCAAGCGCGGACAAGCTGATCTCGGACTACCGAGCAACCGTGGCGCGCTACGAGAGCGATCCCAAGACGGGCGACGGCAAGAAAGAGCTGCTTGCGAAGGCGCGGGGCTACGAGGAGAAGCGCGACCACGCCCAGCGCCAGGACAGCAACTACGATTACGCCCGGGCGCTCTTCCAGATCGCGATCGTGCTGGGGTCGGTCAGCATCGTCGCGCTGTCGCGGCCGCTGCTCTGGCTCGGTTGCACGCTTGCGGGCCTTGCGTTGATCTTGGCCCTCAACGGCTATTTGCTGTTCATCCCTCTGCCCCTGGAGTAAGTGCGCATGGAGATCCGTCGCGCCGCCGGGATCGGCGGTCCGCCGCGAGAACGCCAAGAAACTGCCGCGCTTCCGGGAGATCGCCGATCAATGACGCTCGTCACGCTCTAGCGAAAGGATTTCACGATGGCCACACCCGCTCCGCTCCTGCTCACAGGCGCCGCCGGCGCCCTCGGTCAATACCTGCGCCCGCATCTCGCCAAGCGCGCGGGCGGCTTGCGCAGCTCCGACATCCGCGACCCCGGCAAGCCCGTGCCCAACGAGGAGATCATGGTGGGCGATCTCGGCGACGCCCGCTTCGTCGATCGCATGGTGGCCGGCACCTCCGCGGTCGTGCACTTGGGCGCGGTCTCGACGGAGGACGCGGTCGACAAGATCTTCCACGCGAACTTCCACGGCACCTACCACGTGTTCGAGTCCATGCTGCGTCACGGCGTGAAGCGCGTCGTGTTCGCGAGTTCGAACCATGCCATCGGTTATCACCCCGTGACCGAGCGGCTCGACGCCACGGCCGTGCAAAAGCCCGACACCATGTACGGCGTCAGCAAGGCCTTCGGCGAGGACCTCGGCAGCTTCTTCTCGAACAAGTTCGGGTTCGAGGTGGCCTGCCTGCGCATCGGCTCGGCCTTCCCGGAGCCGACGAACCCGCGGATGCTGTCGACCTGGCTCAGCTATGCCGATCTGCTGCGGCTCATCGAGGCATGCCTCGACGCACCCAAGCTCAAGTTCGCGATCGTCTATGGCGCCTCCAACAACAAGCGCACCTATTGGGACAACTCGAAGTCCGGCATCGACTATCGCCCGCAGGACAGCGCCGATGGCTACGCGGCGAAGCTGATGCCCGGCGGCGTCGACCCCCGCGACCCCAAGGATCCCGCGACGCACTTCCAGGGCGGCTTCTACGCCAACCTCAAGCTCGGCGAGAAGCCGAAGATGTGAGCCCGGCGAAGCGCGATCAAGGCCGCGCAATCGCAGTCGCCGAGGCATGCGCGACTAGATAATCGTAGGGCGCCGCACTAAGGTGTTGTGTGGCTCGCGCCGGTGCTTTCGGTTCGAGCGCGTAGGGCGGCGCTGTCGGGGGGCATCCGTGACCTGCTTGAAATGGAGTCGCCGAGACGGGCTCGCGCTGGCCGCGCTTTCGTGCGCATGCGCAGCCCTTGTGTCGCCGAGCACCACGCTCGCCGACGAGCAACAGGAGTTCCGCTGCCCGAAGCCGGGCACCATCATCGAATATACCGAGACCGGTGGCACGATCGTGTTCGGAGGCACAGACGGGATGTGGTGTACCGGAACCCTCGAGAAGGGCCAGTCGTTTCGGCGCTACGCGTTGCTGGCGGGGGCCGACTTATCCTGGTCGGGTTTCATCGAAAATCACATCGAGCGGATCTGGCCGCTTCAGATCGGGAAGCAAATCGATTTCACCTTCCAGGGGCGCTCCAGCAGAGCGAGCGGCGGCGTCGATGCCGACACGCCCTTCTGGTACGTGGAGAAGGTCATCGTCGCTCGCAAAGAACGGCTGACGGTACCGGCGGGAACCTTCGATACCTGGGTAATCGAAGATCATCAGGACGTCTCCCGCGGGCGTGTCATCGCGATACGCACCTATTGGTACGCGCCGGAGGTCGGCTTCGCGATCAAGTACAGCTGTCACATAGCGCAGGGAGTCGGGAAAGACATCGCCTTCGAGGCGAAGGCCATTTCGCCTGCGAGTCCTTGAGCGGGGTCGCAAATGCGATCGACGCGCCCGGTAAGCCGCGTCAGTCCGGCTCGCGGATCGATTCCACGCGATACCCGAGCGAGGTGAGCGCGCTCCTCAGATAGTCTGCGAGGCCGGGCAGACGCGCTACGTACTCCGCGGGGTGCGTGCTGATGATCTTGGTCGCCTGCTGCAACGCGGCGGGGAACGCCTCCGGCTCGAAATCACCGCGCCCCATCCAGGCGAGAGCCACGAGCTCGTTGAGCTCAGTGCTCGTGAGGTCCGCGACCAAATCGAGGAGGCGATCGGCCTCGGGCGTGGCGTCGCTCTCCCTGTCTCTCCGCTCCGCACCGGATTTGCGGTCGGCGCGGGCGAGCGCCTTCTCCTCGACCTCGCAGTCGCGCGCGGCGGCGATGATGGCGGCGATTTGCTGTAGCGGGATCGTAAGCATACGGCGGGGTGCCTCTCGGGCGTATGTGTCCCCTCTTGCCACGAGGATACGAAAACTGCGGGCCCGACACGCATGATCCAGATCAACGCGCGCACACGATGACGCATAGGTATTTCTGCGTATGGCATATCCGTCGATCTTGCGAGCGGCTCGGCGCGAGGGAGCGGCGCCTCGGTCAGGCGCCCCTAAATCTTGGCTTGCGCTTCTCCTTGTAGGCGGCGACGCCCTCCGCGAAGTCCGCGCTGCCACGCACGCGAGCCAGCGCCTGGCTGGTCTCCACCATGTGCTCCACCGGCCCTGGCGGCAGAATGACGTCGTTGACGAATCCCTTGAGGGCGGCGATCACCAGCGGTGCCATGTCCGCGAGCTCTCGACCCATGGCAAGGGCCTCTTGCTCGTGCCGGCCGTTGGCGACGACCCGGTTGACGAACCCCACCTCGTAGGCCCGGCGCGCCGGGATTTTGCTGCCCAGCAGCATCACCTCCATGGCGAGCTTGTGCGGCATGCGCCGGACCAGCGAGCTGATCATGCCGCCGGTCAGGCCGAGATTCGCCTCGGGATAATAGAACTGGGTGTCCTCGGTGGAGACCATCAGGTCGCACATCATCACCATGACGAGCCCGCCGCCGACGCACCAGCCGCTGGTCGCGGCGATGATGGGCTTCTTCGTCTTGAATCCCACGTTGGGGATGCAGCGCCACAGCTCCGGCAGGTCGTTCACGTCGGCGCCCGCGGTGAAGGCTCGCGTGCCCGCCGCCGACAGCACGGCGACCCGCTGGTCAGATCGATCGAAGGCCTGGAAAGCGGCCTGCAGATCCACCGCGACCGCGGCGCTGATCGCGTTCAGCCGATCCGGTCGATTGATGCGAATGACCGAGACCGGTCCCTGCTCCTCCACGGTAACGACGGGTGCGACGACAGGCATATGTCCTCCCTTGTTCAGCCGAGCAGCGCCCGGGCATCGACGATCACGCAGCCCTCGCCGCGGCGCTTCACGATCAGCGGGTTGACATCGAGCTCCCGCAGCCGGTCGCGCAGGTCGTGCGCCAACCAGCCGAGGCGCACGACGGCGTCAACGACGGCATCGATGTCCAGCGGCGGCCGACCGCGAAAGCCCTGGAGCAAGGCGTGCATCTTCAGCCGGCCGAGCATGCCGCGCGCGTTCTCGGCCGCCACCGGCACCGGGGCAACGACGACGTCCTTGAGCAGCTCGGCGAGAATACCGCCGGCGCCGATCACGATCTGCGGGCCGAACTGGCTGTCGGCGGTGACGCCTAGGATCAATTCGGCGTCTCCCCGAACCATCCGCTGGACCAGGAAGCCGTCCAATCCGGAGAGACGGCGCCGCATATCCTCCAGCGCCGCCGTCAGCACGGCTTCCGATGCGAGATCCACCGCCACCCCTCCGGCGTCGCTCTTGTGCACCAAGGCAGGCCCGAGCGCCTTGAGGACCACGGGGTACCCGAGCCGCGCCGCCGCCGCGCAGACGCTCTCCCGATCTGCGCATACGGCCTGCTGCGCGATGGGCAGGCCATAGGCCGCCAGCAAGCGGTGCAAGCTCGCGGGATCGAGCGCGCCGGCCAGCAGGTCGTCTGGCGGCGCCGCCGGCAGGCCGCGAGGACGTTGCGGCGCCGTGCCCACGCGCTCGGCGGACCCGTCGAGCCAGCCCCGGACGGCGCGGATCGCGTCGTCGAGGCTGTCGGTGAACGGCATGCGCCGCGTCACCAGCTCGGCGCGCGCGGCATCCGCGGCCTGGCCCGGCGCCATCACGAAAACGCAGGGCTTGCCCGCGGCGATCGCGGCATCGGCGATCTTACCGGTGGTGCGCGCCAGCAGCGGCGCGGTCGTGATCAGCGCGAGCGTCATATCCTCCGCAGGATCGGCGCCGACCAGAGCCATCGTCTCGTCGGCGATCTCCACCGCCTCGCCGCCCGCGAGCCTGCCGCCGAGGTCGATCGGGTTGCGCGCCTGTCCCGGCGAGAAGAGCCGGCCGAGGCTCTGCTCCGTCTTTGGCGCGAACCGGGTGAGCCCGATGCCGGTCTCGGCCAAGCGGTCCGCGGCGATGGCTCCGCCGCCGCCGGAGGTGGTGAGGATGGTGGCCGATCGCACCTTGCGGCCGGGGAAACGGACGAGGCTCGCGGCCAGCAGCACCATGGAGTCGAGATCGTCCAGCATGACGACGCCGAGGTCGCGGCACACCGCCGCCAGCGCCTGGTAGCTGCCGGCGAGGCTTGCCGTGTGGGAGTATGCGGCTCGCGCGCCCGACTCGGTGCGGCCCGCCTTGACGAGCAGCCAGGGTTTTCCGGCCGCGCGGGCGCGGCGGGCGAGCTCGACGAAACGCGCGGGGTCCTTGAAGCCTTCGACGTAAGTGCAGATCACCTGCGTCCGCGCGTCCTCGAGGAAATACTCGGCGAAGTCGCAGACCTCGAGGTCGGCCTGGTTGCCGACCGATACGCAATGGGAAAAGCCGATGCCGCGCGACCCTGCGCGGTCGAAGACCGTCGCCATGAGAGCGCCGCTCTGGCTCGCGAAGCCGATGGGATCGACGCGGAGCGTGTCGACCTCGAGTGCCGGCGAGGAACACAGCACCACGCGGTTCGCCGGGCTGATCAGGCCGAGGCAATTCGGCCCTATCAGGCGCATGCCGCCGACCCGTGCCGTGCGCACGATCTCGGCTTCGAGGGCCGCTCCCTCCGGGCCCTCATCGGAGAACTTGCTGGTGATGATGATGCCGCAGCGCACGCCGATCTCAGCGCAATGCGCGACCATCTCGGCGACGCGCGGGCGCGGCACGGCCATCACGACCATGTCGGCGGGCTCGGGGGTCGCGCGGATGTCGGGATACGTCTTCAGCCCGAACAGCTCGGGCCTGTTGGGGTTGATCGGATAGACGGTGCCGGCGTAGCCGTGCTTCAGGAGCATGCGATAGAGCCGACCGCCGAACTTGGTCTGGTCCTCGGACGCGCCGATCACCGCGACGGAGCGCGGCGCCATCAGCTCAGCGATCGGCGCCGGCGGTCGGCCGAATTGAGGCAAATCGCGTCGGCTCATCGTCCAGTCCTCCAGCGCATCAGTTTCGCCGGATCGGCCGACCATCGCAAACCCGCCAGCGCTTCAGCGCTTCATCGCTTCCCGCGCTATGAGTTTGCGACGGAGGGGCCGTAGCGGACAGCCTTCACCTCCTCGATGATCGCGAGGCCGCTGCCGATCATGCCGGCGAGTACCGGTAGAAAGGACTCGATTTTCGCTTCGGTGTCGACGATCTCGATCACCACCGGACGATCCTCGGATCGCCTCAAGAGGAATTTCTCGCGCCGGCTCGAGGGGCCGAACCCGACGATCCCGCGCGATACGGTGAGACCGTTCATCATGCGTTCGCGCGCCTTGACGGCGATCGCCTCGTAGAGCGGCTGCTCCCCATGGGCATCGTCGGCGTACGTGTCGTCATCGCCGACGAAGATGCGCAGGAGCGTCGCCTGTGCCGGAACCGCCATGGTCGTTCTCCTTATCGATCGACACCGCGGTGCAATATCGGCCCCGCAGAGATATTTCGGTCAGCCGCGGCCTATATTGATTCAAGTCAACGCGCTTTTGCGGCCTAGCGCTCAGACTTTATCAAATTTGGAGCCCGAGAGATCATGATCAGAACCATCCTCGTGCCCGTAACGGGTACCGACGCCGATCCCGCTGCTTTCACGGCCGCGCTGACGGCTGCGCGCCTGCTCGGCGCCCACCTCGATTTTCTCCACGTTCATATGGATCCGAGCGAGATCGCGGCAGCGTTTGCCACGGACGTCGGGGGCGGCATGGTCTCCGCCGGGCTGATCGAGAGTCTGGAGGCGGAGGCCGATCAGCGCGAGAAGAAGGCGCAGACATCATTCCAGGCCTTTTGCGAGCGTGAGCGGTTGGCCGAGCGTCCCACTCCTTCGGAGCCCGTGTCCGCGCAGTGGCATCGCGAAATCGGCAACGAGTCCGCCTGGATCGGAGAGTATGGCCGCACGTCCGACTTGGTGGTGGTCGGTCGGCCCGAGCAGGGCGCAGCCCGCGAGATGCTCGAGGCAGCCTTGCTCGATACGGGCCGCCCCCTCCTCATCCCAGGTACCGCACCCCTGCTGCCCGAGACCGTGGCGATTGCCTGGAAATCGACGCGCGAGGCGGCCCGGGCGGTGACCGCGGCAGCGCCCTTCCTCGCGAAGGCGAAGCGGATCGTGATTCTCACGGTAGCCGAGAACGACCGAATGGATCGCGAGAGCGGCGCGCGGCTGTTCGCCACGTTGCAGCGCCACAACGCGTCGACCGAGGCGCGCCACGTGCAGCCGGGCTCGCACGGCGCGGCAGCGACCCTGCTGTCGGCCGCGGCCGATGTCGGCGCGGGTCTTCTGGTGATGGGCGGCTACAGCCATAGCCGCGTGCGCGAGCTTATCTTCGGCGGCGTCACGGCGCATATACTTCGCGACGCGGTCCTTCCCGTGCTCATGGTCCATTGAGGCAGCCGGAATCATTGGGTCCTCATCGCCGACCGAAAGGGCGAGGCATGAAGGCGAAACTGATCGGAGCGATCCTGGGCATTCTCGCCCTTGCCGCCGTTGCGCCGACCGCACTCGATGCGCAGACATCGGCGCCGCCGGCTCAGACCGCACCGCTCTATCAAGCGGCCCAGCTCGACCAGCTGCTGGCGCCGGTGGCGCTTTATCCGGACGAGCTTCTGGGCCAGATCCTGATGGCCTCGACTTATCCCCTCGAGGTCGTCGAGGCGGCGCGATGGGTGCAAGATCCCAACAATGCCCGCCTCAAGGGCGATCAGCTGACGGCGGCGCTCCAGGACAAGGATTGGGATCCCAGCGTGAAGTCGCTGGTGCCGTTTCCGCAGATCCTGGGCATGATGAACGACCGGCTCGACTGGATGCAGAAGCTCGGCGACGCATTCCTCGCCCAGCAAAGCGACGTCATGGATTCGGTGCAACGCCTGCGCCAGCAAGCCCAGGCCGCCGGAACCCTCAAGTCTTCGCCTCAACAGACCGTCACCACTCAAGACCAGACGATCACGGTCGAGCCCGCCAATCCCGACACGGTCTATGTTCCCGTCTACGATCCGACGGTCGTCTACGGCACATGGCCTTATCCCGACTATCCCCCCTACTACTTCCCGCCACCGCCCGGCTTTGTCTTCGGGTCGCCATTCTGGCCGGGCTTCTGGTGGGGTCCCGTGATCGAGATCGGCTTCTATCGCCCGTTCTGGGGCTGGGACCACTGGGATTGGCGCCATCATCGGATCGACATCGATCGCGACCGGTTCGATCGCATCGAAGGGCAACACCGGTTCTCCGCGGGCGACACCTGGCAGCATGATCCCTACCACCGGCGCGGCGTCGCTTACCGCGACCCCGGCACGAGCACGAAGTTCGGGCGGCCGGTGACAGGCTCGCCCGATGCGCGGCGGGTCTACCGCGGCTATGGGAGCGGCACCGGAGTGACGACACAGGGGATTGCGCCCCGTGCCCTGGTCAGGCCGGGCACAACCGGCCCGACCAGCACACAACCCACACTCCCCAATCGACCTCAGACGATCGAGCGGCCGCAGGGGACGGTGTTTGGAGGATATGGGCGCGGTGCCGATGTGCGCGCGCAATCGGAGCGCGGCCATGCGAGTCAGCAGACGATAGCGCCGAGGAGCTTTTCCCCATCCTTCAACGCTCCGCGTCCTTCCGGTGGCGGAAGATCTTCCGGCGGGTTCCAGCGGCGATGACGACAAAGGCGAGCGATTCGGTGCCGACGGTGCGAGGATACCCATGATGGGCATGAGCTGGAGCGATCTCGGATCCTTGATGCGGCGCCGTGGCGCGGTCTTGTGCGTCGCTGCAGGTCTAATGGGACTGGCTCCGCAGCCCGCTTGGGCCGCGGGCGTCCAGCAGCGGAGCTTCGCGTCTCCGGAGGCCGCGGTCGATGCCCTGGTCGCCGCGGCGCGCACCGATCGCACCGCCGAGCTCGCGCGGCTGCTCGGACCCGAGGGCAAGAAGCTCGTGGCGTCCGGCGATCCCGTCGCGGACAAGGAGGGCCGGGCCAAGTTCGTTGCCGCGTATATGAAACAGCACGAGATCAGCCGGACCGGCGACGCGACGGCGACCGTCATCGTCGGCGACGAGCAGTGGCCACTGCCGATACCGATCGTCCGCCAGGGCGGCGCCTGGCGCTTCGATACCAAGGCCGGTGAGCAAGAGATCCTGGCCCGCCGCATCGGCCGAAACGAGCTCAATGCGATCGAGGTGTGCCGTGCCTATGTCGATGCGCAGCGGGAGTACGCCTCCAAGGATCGCAACAACGACGGGCTACTCGAGTACGCTCAGAAGTTCACCAGCGCGAAGGGCAAGCAGGACGGTCTCTATTGGCCCGTGAAGCCGGGCGAGCCCGAAAGCCCCATCGGGGCGCTCGTCGCCAGCGCGCACGCCGAGGGATACAAGCGCGAGCCCTATCACGGCTACTACTATAAAATCCTGAAAGGCCAGGGAAAGGGCGCGCCGGGCGGCGCTTACAGCTACATGGCCAAGAACCGCATGATCGGCGGGTTCGCCCTGGTCGCCTTCCCCGCGCAATACGGCAACTCCGGGATCATGACCTTCATCGTCAATCAGGACGGCGTGGTCTACGAGAAGAACCTCGGGCCCAAGACGTCCTCGATCGCGCGCGCCATCACGGCGTTCGATCCCGACTCGACTTGGAAGACGCCGTAACGGACTTACGGCCGTAGAGGCGGCGCGCCGCGTCCGCACTCACCTTCCCATTCCGCACGTCCTCGTCGACCCGGACGCTCGCGCGCTCGCGAGGCTCGCCAAAGCCGCCTCCGCCCGCGGTCTCCACCACCACGCGGTCGCCGGGGTGCAGGGTGGTCACGATCTTGGAGGGGATCTCTTCGACGCGCCCATCGGCGCGGCGGATCTCGGAATGGGCTCTGGCGCCCTCGCCGCCTCCCGCGAGCCCGCCAGCCGCGCTGAAGTGCCGCTCGCCCCGGTGCGAGAACGAGACCTCGCCGTCCAACACCTCGTACTCGCGCACGACGCCGAGGCCGCCGCGAAAGGCCCCGGCACCGCCGGAATCCGTGCGCAATGCCAGCCGGCGGACCCGGATCGGCGCCTCCATCTCCATAGCCTCCGCCGGCAGGTTCATGCAGTTGGTGGCGTCGGTCTCGATCACGTCGACGCCGTCCTGGCCCGGGCCGGCGCCGCTGCCGCCCGCGATCAGCTCACCCACCACATAGCGCGAGCCGTCCGGGCGCCGGCCGCCGAAGGCCATGACCAGAAGCTCGCCCGCCGAGGCGGCCGGCACCTTCGTCGGCAGTACCGGCGCCAGAGCGCCGATCATGCACGTGGTGATCCGCTTGATGGTCGACGTCCGCGCATTTACCGGCGCCGGGTCCTCCGGGTTGACGATCGATCCCTTAGGCAGCCGCAGCGCCAGCGGCCGGAAGCACCCGCCGTTGGTGGGAATGCGCGGATCGGTCAACGCGCGCACGGCGAAGCAAGCGGCGGCCAGCGAGCCCGAGGGCACGCAGTTGAGAGGGCCGCGCACCTGCGCGCTGGTGCCCTCGAAATCGAAGATGATGGTGCCGTCCTTCACGATGGCGGCGACCTCGATGCGGATCTGCGTATCGAGGTCGATGCCGTCGTTGTCGAGATAGTCGACGCTGCGGTAGACGCCTTCGGGTATGGCGCGGAGCGCCTTGCGGGTCATCGTCTCCGAGCGCAGCAGGAGCTCGTCGAAGATCGCGGCGAGCTGATTGTGGCCATAACGCTCAGCCACCTCACTAAGGCGGCGCGCGGCGACGGTACAGGCGGCGACCTGCGCGTTGAGATCGCCCATGACCGTATCGGGAATGCGCACATTCTGACGCAGCAATCGCACCAGCGTATCATTGTAGACGCCAGCCTCGCGGAGCTTGAGCGGCGGGATGCGGAGGCCCTCCTGATAGATCTCGGTGGCGTTGGTGGGCACCGACCCCGCGGACATGCCGCCGATGTCCTGGTGGTGCGTCATCGCGCCGCTGAGCGCGATCGCCTTGCCGCGGTGGAACACCGGCATGATCACCGCGATGTCCGGCAGGTGAGTGCCGCCGAGGTAGGGGTCGTTGAGGATGTAGGCGTCGCCCTCGGCCATGGACTCGAGGGGATAGGATTTCAGCACCTCAGCGACGGCCGGGATCAGCGTGGCAAGATGGATCGGGATCGAGCAGGACTGGGCGAGCGTGGTGCCGTCGGGCGTGAAGAGGCTGGCGGACGCGTCGAGCCCCTCCTTCACGATCGGCGAGAACGAGCTGCGCAAGAGCGTCGATTGCATCTCGTTGGCAATGCCCTCGAGCTTGTGGCGCACCACCTCGACAGTGATGGGATCGAGCACGGGTTCGAGGCTGCGCACGGTCATGGATGGGCTCCCTCAGGTCGAGCTCAAAATAAGCGTGCCGTTCGGCGCCACCTCGGCGCGCCAGCCCGGCTCGATCAAGGTCGTGGTATCGCCCTGCTCGACGATCGCCGGCCCCGCTAAGCGGGCGCCGGGTGCGAGCGCGCCGCGCTCATGGATCGCGGCATCGACGAAGCCCGCGCTCTCCGCGGTGAGGATCCGGCGCCGCGGCTTCTCGACCGACGCGCCTGCTGCCGCGTAGCTCGCGGACCGCGACGCCGACACGACGCAGCGGTGGATCGTGCGAAGATTAACGACGCGCGCCCGCGCGTCGGTGCTGTGGCCATAGACGCGATCGTGCGCCGCTTGGAAATCCTGGTAGAGGGCGGCGAGCGGGTCGGGAGCCGCCGGCGAGAGCGGCACATCCAGGTGATAGGATTGGCCGACGTAGCAGACATCCGCGGAATAGACGATCTGGCAGCGCTCGGGCGCGACGCCCTCGCTCCGCATCAGCTCGGCACAGGTGCGGTCGAGCTCGTCGAGCGCGCGGCGGACCTCCGGCCACGCGAGGCCATCGAGCGCGCGTGGAAACGCCGCGGAGACCTCGTGCTCGATGGGCGCGTACAAAAGGCCTGCCGCGGAGAGCACGCCCGGGTGGCGCGGCACGACGATGCGGGCGATGCCGAGCTCGCGGGCCAACGCCGTCGCGTGCAAGGGTCCGGCACCGCCCAGGGGCACCAGCGTATATCCGCGGGGATCGATGCCGCGCCCGATCGAGACCAAGCGGATGGCCTCCGCCATCTGCGCATTGACGACCCGATGAATGCCGAGCGCCGCCGTCTCGATTGGCATATTCAGCGGATCCGCGATCTTGCGCCGGATCGCCTCGCGCGCGCGCTCGGGCACGAGGGTCAAGGATCCGCCGGCGAAGTAGCCGGGATCGATGTAGCCCAACAGCACCGAAGCGTCGGTCACCGTCGGGTCTTCGCCGCCGCGGTCATAGCAGGCAGGTCCGGGCTCGGAGCCGGCGGATTCCGGCCCCACCCGCAGCGATCCGGCATCGTCGAGCCATGCGATGCTGCCGCCGCCGGCACCGATCGCGTTCACGTCCACCATGGGCACGCGCACGGCATAGCCGCCGATCGTACCCTCCGATCGGACCAGCGGCTGCCCGCCGCTCACCAGCGCGATGTCGCAGCTGGTGCCGCCGACGTCGATCGTGATGAGATCGTCGATGCCGAGCGCCCGGCCGACCTCGAGGCCGCCGATCACTCCCGCCGCCGGCCCGGACAGAAACAGACGAACCGGCCGGCGCCGCGCGATGCGAGACGAGGCGATGCCGCCCCGCGATTGCATGATCTGCAACGGCGCTTGCACGCCGGCTGCCGCGAGGTCGCGCTCCATGCTCTCGAGATACCGATCCACCACCGGCTTGAGGTAGGCGTCGAAGGCGGTGACGCAGGTGCGCTCGTATTCTCGGAACGCGGGATCCACCTCCGAGGACAGCGACACCATCACGTCGGGCGCGAGGCGTCCGATGATCTCGCGAATGCGGAGCTCGTGCGCGGGATTGAGGAAGGAGAACAGCAGGCTGACCGCGATCGCGCTGACGCCTTCGTCCCTGAGCTCCATCACCGCGCGCTCGACCGACGCCTCATCCAACGGCACCAGGACCGCTCCGGTCGCCGTCACGCGCTCGCGCACCTCCTTACGCAGGCGGCCGGGTGCCAGGAAGCCTGCGGCTTCGGGCTTGAGCATCAGATCGTACATGGCGCGGCGCATCTGCCGGCCGATCTCCAGCACGTCCCGGAAACCCTCGGTGGTCAGCAGCCCGATCTTGGCGCCCTTGGCCTCCAGCACCGCATTGGTCGCCACCGTGGTGCCGTGCACGAACCGGGCAATGGCATGCGCGGGGATCGACCAGTCGCGGCGCATGAGGTCCAGCGCGGCGCGCACGCCAGCGCTCGGATTCTCGCGCGTGGTCGGGATCTTGACGAGACGCATGGCGCCGTCGCCGGCGCGACAGACGACGTCCGTAAAGGTGCCGCCGATGTCGACCCCGATCTCGACTTGATGCTCCGCCTCTGACATCGCCCGGCTCACTCCCCCCTTCGTCGGCCCCGATGTTAGTCCGGGCCGCAGCCGCGGTCATGAGGCGGTGCGCGCTTGCCAGCCCGGCACTTTCCGATGATCATTCCTGTCGGCGGATGGGAAACAGGACAGGCGTCCAGGGGAGAGTCCAAAATGACGCGCGCAATCAAGACCGTCTCGGCAGCCGTGGCGCTCGTGCTTCTAGCGGCGATGGCGCCGGCTTCGCGGGCGGACAACACTCAGGGGATCACGGCCACCACCATCAAGATCGGCAATCTCGGACCCTTCTCCGGGGAGAGCGCGGTGTTTAACCCGCTGAACTATGGGCCGGAAGCCTACCTCCGCTACGTCAACGACCACGGCGGTGTCAACGGGCGCAAGTTCGAGACGGTGTTCGCCGACGACGCCTGCAACGAGGCGAAGGGCATCGCGGCGGCCAAGAAGCTGATCTACGAGGACAAGGTCTTCATGATCATCGGTCACCCCTGCAGCGGCGTGGCGATGGCGATCAAGCCGATGCTCGACAAGGAAGGCGTGCCGTGGGTCGGCCTCTCCGCCAATCCGAAGATCACCAACCCGGTGACGCCGAGCATGTTCCACGTCGGCTATACCGGCATCGCCTCGGGCGAGGCGATGGCGACCTTCGCGATGAGCCAGCCGGGCGTCAAGAAAATCGCTCTCGTGCAGCACAGCAACGACTGGGCGCACGGCTATTGCGAGCCCGCGACCGCTCTCATCAAGAAGAACGGCGGCGAGATCGTCCTCGACGCCGCGCTGGAGCGCGGCTCGACGGACGCGACCGCGCAGGCGCTCCAGGTCAAGGCGTCGGGCGCCCAGGCGGTGATGGGCTGCCTCTACCAGCCCGAGCTCGTGGTCCTGCTGCGCGATCTCAGCAAATTCGGCGTCAAAGTGCCGGTGCTGGGCGCGCTCGGCGCCGATTTCGAGCAGACCGTCGCCCAGGTCGCCGACCCCGATGCGGTGAAGCAGATCTTCTTCCAGCCGTACCAGTTCAAGGCGCCGCTTGGACAAGGTCCGCTCAAGGATTTCCACGACATGTTCCTGAAGTACCTGACCAAGGATGAGTTGCCCAAGTCCGGCGAGCCCACCAACTTCTATTACTTCGGCGTGCCCGCCGCGATCGTCACGGTGGAGGCCATCCGGCGCGCAGGGCCCGACCTCACCCGCGAGAAATGGATCGCGGCGATGGAGTCCTTCAAGGACTGGGATACCGGCGTCTTCGCCGACAAAGAGAACATCAGCCACGACAACCACGACGGCGTCCATCTGATGTATGCGGTCGGTCTCAGCGCGGAAGGCAAGGAGACCGTCTACAAGTCCTGGGGCACCCCGGCGGAGTAAGGCCGATCGCGCCCGCAGGGGCCGAAGGCGCCGGTTTGCGCCCGCGGCGCGCGGTCTCCGCCTAGGAGCCCGGCGCCCCCGTGCTGTCCTTCCTTCCGCAGCTCGTCGTCAGCGGCATCGCCACCGGGATGCTCTACGCGCTGGTGGCGCTGTCGATGACCGTCGGCTACCGCGCCACGACCATTGTCAATTTCGGGCATGGCGACATGGTGATGGTCGGCGCCTATGCGAGCTACGTGCTGGTCGCCGGCATTGGGCTGCCCTTCGGTCCCGCGATCGCCCTGGCGGCGGCGTTGCTCTTCCTTCTCGGCGTGGCGGCGCAGCGCCTGCTCATGCAACCGATCATCGCGGGCCCGCACCTGTCGCTCGCCATGATGGCGCTGGCGATCGGCTATGCGCTCAGAGGGCTGGCGCGGATTGAATGGGGAAACGACGTTCTGAAGCTGCCGCGGCCCTACCCGTCCGGCGCATTCCTCTGGGGCTCGGTGGTCGTCACCATGGACGACCTCGTCATCTCCGGCGTGGTGCTGGTGCTGCTGGCGGTGTTGTTCCTGGTGTTCAACGTGACCTCCGTCGGCAAGGTCATCCAGGCCGTGTTCCAGACCCAGCGCGGCGCGGCGCTGGTGGGCATCAACGTGCGGGCCTTCCACGGCGTCATGTGGGGCGCCGGAGCGGGCCTGGGTGCCGTCGGCGGCGTGCTGATGGCCCTGGTGGTGCCGCTCACGCCGGAGATCGGCGTCGCGACGCTCGTGCGCGGGTTCGCCGCCATGACCCTCGGCGGGTTCGGGTCTCTCCACGGCGCGGTGATCGGCGGATTGCTGCTGGGCGTCATGGAGAAAGTCCTGGGCTTCTATGTCTCGACGGCGTTCATCGACATCACCGCCTATCTTGTCGCGATCCTCGTGCTGCTGATCCGGCCCAAGGGCCTGTTCGGGCAGCACGCGAGCCTCCGGATCTGACGGGCGATCGTGAGCGACGCCGCCGCCAGGACACCTCTCGAGGCCAGACGGGCGCGGGGCGGCGGACGACGGCTCCTCTGGCTGGTCCCGCTGCTGCTGTTGCCGGTACCGCTTTTCCTTGATCAGTACCAGCAATACGTCGCCAATCTGATCCTCGTCTATGTGCCCGTGGGCGTGGGCTTCAACGTGGTGGTCGGCAACCTCGGCCTGCTCGCCTTCTCGAACGTCGCCTTCTTCGGGATCGGAGCCTACACCGCGGGCGTCCTCATGCTGAAGCTCAGCGTGCCCTGGTGGCTCACGATCCTTCCCGCGGGCATCATGGGAGGGATGGCGGGCGCGGCCGCGAGCGTGCCGGCGCTACGGGGCGTCCGGCTCTTCTATCTCGCGATCATGACCCTCGCCTTCGGCGAGCTGATGCGCTGGGTCTACATCCGATGGGAGCCCGTGACCGGCGGCTCCTTCGGCATGGCGGTGCCGGAGGCGAGCGTCTTCGGCTGGGCGCTCGATGCGGAATCGCGCAAGTTCTACGCGTTTCTGGTCCTTGTGATTCTCGTGATCGTGCTGACGGATCGCCTGCTGCGCTCGCGCTTCGGCCGGGCGTTCGTCGCGATCAAGGGCAACGAGGAAGCGGCGGCGGCCATGGGGATTCCGACCGACCGCTACATTTTGCTGGGCTTCGCGTGGGGCGGCTTCGTGGTGGGCATCGCAGGATCGATGTACGCCGCTTTGGTCGGACACCTTTCGCCGGCGTCCTTCGATTTGACCGAGCTGATCCTGCAATTCGCCATCATCATGGTGGGCGGGCTGGGCAGCCTGGTGGGCTCCGTGCTGGGAGCGGCCTTGCTCACCGCTGCCCCGGAATTCTTCCAGGGTTTGCCGGGCTTCGAGGAGCTGCTGTTCGCGGTACTCATCATTGTGGTCATCCTGTTCCTGCCGCGCGGCCTTGCCAGCCTGCTCGCGCGCGCGCACCCGGCCTTCGACGACCGTTATTTCCGGGAGTGACATGCCGCCGCTCCTCGAGCTTTCCGAGGTCACCGTGCGCTTCGGCGGATTGACCGCGGTCGACCGGGTTTCCTTCGAAGTCGCGGCTGGCGAGGTCTGCGCGCTCATCGGCCCGAACGGCGCCGGCAAGAGCACGCTCTTCAACGCGATTGCGGGCAACGCACTCATCGACTCCGGCCGCATCCTGTTCCGCGGCGATGCGATTCACGGCCTGGCGCCCCACGCCATCTCGGCACGAGGGGTTCGGCGCACCTTTCAGAACGGTGGGCTCTTCGCGCACCTGACCGCCCTCGAGAACGTACTGGTGGGGCTTCATACCCAGGTCCGGAGCGGGTTCCTCGGCCTGCTGGTGGGCGCGGGGAAGAGCTATCGCGGGGAGGCCGCCGCCACTCGGCGCGCGCGCGAGCTGCTCGCCCTCATGGAGGTCGAGCCTGTCGCCGATCATCTCGCGGCCGAGCTCTCCGGCGGGCAACAGCGCATGGTCGAGATCGTCCGGGCGCTCGCGACCGATCCGCCGCTGCTCCTGCTCGACGAGCCGGCCGTCGGCCTGGCCCCGCCGATGCGCGAGAAGCTTGGGCGGATCATCCGGCGCCTAGCGGCGGAGCGGGGCATCGGCATCGTGCTGATCGAGCACGCCATCGAGCTGGTGATGAGCATCTCCGACCGCGTGATCGTGCTCAACTATGGCCGCAAAGTCGCCGATGCCTCGCCCGCCGAGGTGCGCGCGGATAAGAAGGTGCTGGAGGCCTATCTGGGCCATGCCTGAGACCTTGCTCGCGGCGACCGGCGTCGAGGCCGGCTATCCCAACAAGCAGATCCTGTTCGGCGTCGACTTCACGATTGCCGACGGCGAGGTCGTGGCCTTGCTGGGCGCCAACGGCAGCGGCAAGTCGACCGCCCTCAATGCCGTCAGCGGTTTCGTGCGGCTCTGGGCGGGCTCGATCCGGTTCGGTGGCACGGAGATCTCCGGCTTGCCGCCTCACGAGATCTTTCGCCGCGGCATCATCCAGGTCTCGCAGGCGCGCGACCTGTTCGCGGACATGTCCGTGGAAGAGAACCTGCGGCTGGGCGCCTGGGTTCGGCGTGGCGACGAGGCGACCCTGCTGGAGGGCGTTTACGGCTCCTTCCCGCGCCTCGCCGAGCGGCGGCGCCAGCCTGTCAGCCTCATGTCCGGCGGCGAGCAGCAGATGGTGGCGCTCGGTCGCGCCCTCATGGGACGACCGAAGCTGCTGCTGCTGGACGAGCCCTCCGGCGGCTTGGCGCCTGCCTTCGTGGAGGAAATCGCGGGCATCATGAGGTCGCTCCGGGAGAGCGGCACCACCATGATGCTGGTCGAGCAGAACATCCGGCTGGCGCTGGCAGTCGCGGACCGGTTCCTGATCCTGAGAGACGGCCGCGTGTCGCAGCACCACGACTTCAGCTCCGGCACCCTCGACGAGGAAGATATCGTCCGCAGCATTTATCTTTAGGGCGCGAACTCGCAAGCGCACCACGCCGCGGGTGCACATCCGAGATGTGCCCAAGACTGGATTTCCGCGCTGCCAGCACACTCACAGGCTGCCTTATTGTCGATCTCAGTCGGAAATCGGGTGGATTCAGTCGAAAAGCATTGAGACGCCTGGCCAGAATGAACGGGGGACTGCCCTTGCATGTGTGAGGAGCCGTGGCCAGGTGCAGGGATACCACGCCGGCGTGCGGCGGCACGGCACAGTGAAGCTCGTGCGGCCGGCCCACCTGGCATGGATCAACAAAGGAGGCGAAAATGGCGCTATTCATGTATCAATTGGCCTACACGCCCGAGTCTTGGGCCGCCCAGCTCAAGAACCCGAAGAGCCGCGTGGAGACCGTGGGCCGCAGCCTATGCGAGGC
>Ga0209415_10001523_pt1 | contig 44307 bp, 42 predicted proteins | sample PeaSoiSIISIP2007_FD_187696 | JGI IMG/M metagenome (GOLD analysis project Ga0209415, IMG submission 187696) | Peat soil microbial communities from Weissenstadt, Germany - SII-SIP-2007 (SPAdes) (version 2) | ecosystem: Environmental > Terrestrial > Soil > Wetlands > Peat | place: Germany...
GCGGCTCGTCGCCCTGGCGGGCCAGGATATAGCCGATGGGGAAGACGGTTTCTCCGCCCGCGACCAGGATCCGCATGGCGTCCTCGGCATCTTCGGGAGCGACCACCGCGACCATGCCGATACCGCAATTGAAGACACGGCTCATTTCGTGGCTGTCGATCTTGGCGTGTTCCTTAAGCCAACCGAAAACCGGCGGTAACGGCCAACTGGTGGCGTCGATTTCGGCCTTGCATCCTTGCGGCAGAACGCGCGGCACATTTTCGACCAGGCCGCCGCCGGTGATGTGGGCCAACGCCTTGATCTTGCCGGCTTTGACGGCGGCGAGGCAGCTTTTCACATAGATGCGGGTGGGGGTCAGCAGAGCTTCCCCCAAGGTGCGCCCGATGGCGAAGGGCGCCGGGTCGGAATAGGCCAGCCCCGACCGCTCGACCACCTTGCGGACCAGCGAATAGCCGTTGGAGTGAATGCCGGTTGAGGCCAAGCCTAAAATGACGTCGCCGGCGACCACCTTCGTTCCGTCGATCAGTTTGCCGCGCTCGGCGGCACCGACGGAAAATCCGGCGAGATCGTAATCGCCTTTGACATACATGCCTGGCATTTCGGCGGTCTCGCCGCCGACCAGCGCACAGCCGGCCTGCCGGCAGCCCTCGGCGATGCCCGTGATAATCTGCGTGGCGGCCGCGACGTCCAATTTCCCGGTGGCGAAATAATCGAGGAAAAGCAGCGGTTCGGCGCCTTGGACAACCAGGTCGTTGACACACATGGCCACCAAGTCGATGCCGACGCCATCATGGCGACCGGCGTCGATGGCGACCTTCAGTTTGGTGCCGACGCCATCGGTGGTGGAGACCAGGATCGGGTCGGTATAACCGGCCTCGCGCAGATCGAACAAGGCGCCAAATCCTCCCAGACCGGCACCGGCGCCGGAACGAGCCGTGGATTTGGCGAGCGGTTTGATGGCTTCGACCAAGGCCTCACCGGCGTCGATATCGACACCGGCGTCCCGGTAGGTCAGAGCATCGTTGTTCTTCGCGTCGCTAATGGCGTCCTCGCAGAATTGGCCGTGTCCCGCTGGAAAACGCGGGCACGGGGATGATGGAGTAGCATTGAAGGAGCCGAAGATATCCGATCCCGGCAGCTTTTCAATGCCCCATCTGGTTCTGTGCTCCCCTCGGCTATGTCTTTCGCGCATCCGTAGGGGGTGGCGATAGTGCGAATGCATCAGCGATTAGGGCTTGTGGATATGCGGAGTCGGATATCGGCTGTGTTAAAATTAAAAGGTGATCTGCGTGATACGTAAAACTACTTATGATTATCCAGGCAAGGAATGGCGACATGGATATGTCTGCGGTCGACCAAGATGATCTTATGCGCTGGGCGGCGCTGATCCAGCAAGACGCGACCTCGCTGGAAAGCGTGTCATTGGACCCCGATGGCATCTTTCAGACGCGCAAAACAACCATGGCGACAGTCCATCAAGACGTGGTCGATGATCTGGCCGCCGGATTTCGATGTCGTGGTCCCGACGATTTTCCACTTCTCATTTGCGGATGGGGAAAGTCTCGGGTCGGTTCGACGGCGTTGAGCAATATTTTTGGCATGGCGGGGTTGCCGTCCTACTACCAACCGCTTAAAGCGATGTTGCGCAATCGATTGAACGACATCCGGAAAGCGTCATGGTGCCCTCCCTCCGCATCCCTGCATTCGCACCTTTTTAGCAAGGAAACCGCCGGCCCCTATCTTCTGGCGGAATGCCTGTTCATTCCTCAGAAGATGCTGATTGAAGCCGGCTATCCGCCCGACAAATTGCATTTGCTGTTGCTCGATCGTCAGCCCGTCGATTGTCTGAATTCCTGGTTCGCCAGATTGTCAGGGCGGATTTCACGGGAACGGCTACTGCGGCACCATGTTCTTGCCGCGTTGAATGTCGTTCGGGTCGAAGGCTACGCGCGGCGCCAAGGCATTCCGGTGACGCACTATGTGCATGAGGCGAGCAAGGATGCCGTGGCGTCGGCGCAGGCGCTCTTCCTCCGGTTGGGGCTTGGTGATCGCTTTGCCGAGCGCGAGGTCACCGACTGGGAAGACGCGGGAGATTTGGATTCCGATCGGGCGAAGGTGATCTATCCCGATGAGCCCTCCGTCTTCGCGGTGCCCGGACTGCATGGCGCGGAAACGGGATACCGGTTCCAAAAGCACGAGGTGAGGCCGTTGGGAGACGATGTGATGGATCTTCTCACTCGCCATGGGCTTTTTGAAAGCTATCAGCGGTCGGTCGCGGCCTGTGTGAGCGACCTCGGGCTCGATCGGAAGACGGCGGAGGATCTCTTTGGAGAAAAGTGAGCGACATGTAATACGTCATAAATCTTTAGTTATAATACAATTCCTATAATTAAATTCATATTTATGAAAATAGACTGTATTGTAATGTACTGGCTGCGCATTTTTAATGCGTAACAGGCATACTGAAAATATACACAATACATGTATGGAAATATTGCGTAATGATTAATCATTACGCCTTTTGTCCTGTGATGAGGTGCCCAATGTTGAAACGAATGGCAATTTCTCATCGGCTGATGCTGTTCATGCCATTGTTGCTGATGGCTCTGGTCGTGACCGTCTGGTTCGGCCTTTCGCAACTGAAAGAGGGCATGCTCAACGATCGCAAGGAAGAGATGAAAAGTCTCGTCCAGGTGGCCAGAGGCGTTGTCGACATGTGGCATGAGAAGGAAGTGTCGGGCCAACTGACCACGGAACAGGCGCAAAAAGGCGCGCGCGACGAATTGTGGCGGCTGCGGTTCGGCGATAACATCTATTTTTTCATTCAATCCTATGACGGCGTCACCCTTCTGCAGCTCAATCGGGAGCTCGAGGGAAAAATGCGGCTCGATGTCACGGATTCCGAAGGCAAGCCAACAGTACAGATGCAGATTGCGGCGGCTCAGCGCGGCGGAGACGTCGTCTATTACCTTCAGACGAGAACCGGTGGTAGCGGAGGGCTGGGGGCGACGCCGAAAATGTCTTATGTCCTGGGTTACGAACCCTGGCGGTGGGCCGTCGGTACCGGCATCTATATCGATGATGTTGACGATTTATATTTCCACATGGCCTTGCTATACGGTGCGCTTTCCGCAGTCGTCTTGGCCGTTGCTTTTGTCGTTGCCTTTTTGATCTCTCGAACCATCAGTTCGCCGCTCGCGACGATCACCGGACAGATGAGCCGGTTGGCGGAGGGCGATCTCTCGATCGACGTGCCTTATCTCGACGATCGCCATGAATTGGGACGACTGGCGCGGGCTCTCGATGTGTTCAAGGTCAATCGGCACAAGGCCGACGAATTGACGGAAAAACAGTTGGCCGAGCAGACGGCGAAAATGCGGCGCCAGGAGATGGTGGAACAATTGATCGCCAATTTCGGCAAACGTTCGGCCCAGGTGATCGAGTCGGTGGTGAGGGCGGCGGGGCAAGTGCAATCCCACGCGGCCAATCTGGCCGAAATGGCCGCCAAGAGCCTGACCCGCGTGGCCGCGGTGAACGATGCGGCCAGCGACACCACCGGCAATGTGCAGACCATCGCCGGTGCTGCCGAGGAAATGTCCGCTGCGGTTCGCGAGGTCAACCATCAAGTGAGTCAATCGACCGATGTCGCCGAGCGGGCGGTGGGTGAAGCCGAACAGACCAGCGTCACCATGGCCGGTCTTACCGATGCCGCGCAAAGGATCGGCACCATCATCACGGTGATTCAGGACATCGCCTCGCAGACCAATCTTCTGGCCTTGAACGCCACCATCGAGGCGGCGCGCGCTGGCGATGCCGGCAAGGGATTCGCCGTCGTGGCGAGCGAAGTCAAGACCTTGGCCAATCAGACGACCAAGGCGACCGAAGAGATCCAGACGCAAGTTGCCGGGATTCAAGCGGAAACCGCCCGGGCTGGGGCGGCCATCGCCAATATCGGTCGTACGGTTGGGGATATGCGCAATATTTCCGCAGGAATCGCCTCGGCGATGGAAGAGCAAGGGGCGACCAGCCAGGAAATCGCGCGCAACATCAATCAAGCCGCCGAGGGGACGCGGACCGTCTCGGGGCATATCGTCGGTGTGGCCGAGGCGGCTGAAACCACCAGTCAGGCGGCCGCGGCATTGAGGCGCGCCTCGGACGATTTGCGGCGTGAGGCGACGGAGCTCAGCAACGAAATGACCGCCTTCTTCGAGAAAATGCGTGTGGCTTGAGATCGAAGCGCTACGGCCATGACCGACGGCCGTCTGCCGAACCCGGAGGGGCCACCGTCAACGCGTCTCTCGGGACAGGAGCGTGCGGAGCCTGGGCCTCACCTTCGTCCGCGCGAGGGGCGGATGACGGCGCATCTGCAGCGTCTGGAAGATGAGAGCATCTTTTTGTTTCGCGAGGTGGCGGCCCAGTTTGCCAAGCCGGTGTTGCTGTATTCGATCGGCAAGGATTCGTCGGTGCTGCTGCATCTGGCGATGAAAGCCTTCCATCCGGGCCGCTTGCCGTTTCCCCTGCTGCATGTCGATACCGGTTGGAAGTTTCGCGAAATGATTGCCTTTCGCGATCGGCGGGCACGGGAACTCGGGGTCGAACTTATTGTCCACCGCAATCAAGAGGGATTGGCCCGTGGCATCGATCCGGCCACCCATGCCGCGTTGCATACCGATGTGATGAAGACCGAGGCCTTGCGCCAAGCGCTCGATGCCCATGGCTTCGATGCAGCGATCGGCGGCGCGCGGCGCGACGAAGAGGTCTCTCGGGCGAAGGAACGCATTTTCTCTCACAGGACCGGGCGGCATCGGTGGGATCCGCGCAACCAGAGACCGGAGTTGTGGAGCTTGTTCAATACGTTGCTCGACCCTGGGGAAAGCATGCGAGTCTTTCCGCTCTCCAATTGGACGGAAACGGATGTCTGGCATTACATCTATGCGGAAGATATTCCTGTCGTTCCCCTCTATTTCGCGGCGGTGCGTCCGGTCGTCGAGCGCGACGGGCGGTTGATCATGGTCGACGACGCGCGGTTGCGCTTGCGTCCCGGAGAGCGGGTCCTCCATCGCTCCATACGGTTTCGGACCTTGGGGTGCTATCCGCTGACCGGCGCGGTCGAATCCGCCGCCGAAAATGTGCCGGATATTATCGTCGAGATGCTGTCGTCGCGCTGTTCGGAGCGTCAGGGTCGCCTGATCGACCACGATAAGCCGGCTTCGATGGAACACAAAAAAGAAGAAGGTTATTTCTGATGCGGGCCGAATCGCATCCCTCACCGCCGGCCGTTGACGCTTTGTTGCGCAAACAAGGCGAACTGCCGGCATTGCGTTTCATAACCTGTGGCAGCGTCGATGACGGGAAAAGCACGCTCATCGGCCGATTGCTCTATGATTCGCAATTGCTGTTCGACGATCAGCTGTCGACGTTGCTCTCGGAGAGCAAGGTCTATGGCACCACCGGGGGGGATTTCGATTTCGCCCTGTTGTTGGATGGCTTGCAGGCCGAGCGTGAACAGGGCATCACCATTGATGTTGCCTACCGCTTTTTCGCTACCAAACGGCGACGGTTTATCGTCGCCGATACGCCGGGTCACGAGCAGTACACGCGAAATATGGCCACCGGCGCCTCCAACGCCGAAGCGGCGGTGGTCCTTGTCGATGCCCGCAAGGGCGTGGTGACTCAAACAAGGCGTCACAGCTACATTCTCGGTTTGCTGGGTGTCCGCCATGTGTTGCTGGCGGTCAACAAAATGGATTTGGTCGATTACGACGCCGATCGGTTCGCGTTGATTGCCGCCGAATATCGGGCCTTGGCCAAACGGTTCGATCTCCGCCATGTCGACTGCGTGCCTGTGGTGGCGCGCGCCGGTGACAACGTCTTCTTCGCCAGTCAACGCATGCCCTGGTACGGCGGATCGACGGTCCTTGACTATCTGGAAACGGTCGAAGTGTTGGCCGATCAAACGGATCGGCCCTTTCGGATGCCGGTGCAATGGGTCAATCGCCCTTATCCGGACTTCCGGGGTTATAGCGGACGGGTGGCCAGCGGTCGTGTCGGGCTCGGCGACGATGTGGTCGCCGAGCCCTCCGGTCGCCACAGCCGGGTGACGCGCATTCTGACAGCGGCGGGCGACGGCGAGCACGCCGGTGCCGGACAATCGGTCACGCTCCTGCTTGCCGACGAGATCGATGTCGGACGTGGCGATGTTCTGACCGCTGGCAAGGCCTCGCTGGTCATTGCCAAGTTGGCGGCCCATCTTCTCTGGCTTGACGATCAGCCGATGGTGCTTGGTGCCTCTTACGTGATGAAGAACGGGACGCGTCAATTGGGGGCAGCGATCACCACCCTCGACCATCGCGTCGATATCGATTCCCTCGAGTGCCAGGCGGCGACCACGCTTGGTTTGAACGAAATCGGCCATGCCCAGTTGACGCTCGATCAGCCGTTGGTTTGCGAGATTTATCGCGATGATCGGGAGATGGGGGGCTTTATTCTGATCGACCGTTTCAGCCATCGCACGGTGGCAGCCGGAATGATCGATTTCGCCTTGCGGCGCGCCCTTGATGTTCCCTGGCAGGATTTTGAAGTCGACAAGGCCCTGCGGGCGCGCCTCAAACATCAGCGTCCCTGTGTGCTGTGGTTCACCGGTTTGAGCGGCGCCGGAAAGTCGACCATCGTCAATTTGTTGGATAAGCGCCTCAACGGAATGGGGCGGCATTGCTACGTGCTGGACGGCGATAATCTGCGCAACGGGCTGAACCGCGATTTGACCTTCGGCGAGGCCGATCGGGTCGAAAACATGCGCCGAGTCGCCGAGGTGGCCGCATTGTTTGTCGATGCCGGGTTGATCGTTCTCGTTTCTCTGATTTCGCCGTTCCGACAAGAACGGGAAGCGATCCGGATGTCCCTGGGGCCTGGTGAATTCATTGAGATTCACGTGGCAACGCCGCTTGCCGAGTGTGAACGTCGCGACCCAAAGGGTCATTATCGCCGCGTCCGGGCCGGCACTCTGAAGAATTTCACGGGCATCGATTCTCCTTACGAACCGCCGGAACATCCGGATCTGTCTTTTGGCACGACCGAGCTTTCCGCCGAGCAAGCCATGGAGCAGGTCGTCGCCTTTCTGCAAGCGGGCCGCTATATCTAGCCCAGAGCCCGCGAGGGGCGATGGCTTTTCCAAAAACGGGGACCGTGGTGCGGCGCATCAGTGGTTCTCATGATGGAAAAATGGAATCTCTCCCCCACGAGGGGTTGCCGCTTGCACAGATCTCTGCTGCGGTGAAAACGATAAGCTCGCGTCGAGGAGAGGGAGAAAAATGTCACAATGAGAACCGGTGGCGGCGCATGGTAATGGCTTTTCGCCAATCGTGATCGTGCTATGGTACGCGGCGTTATGAACCAGCCAATAAGATCCGATCGGGGACACGTCCTCATGCCCCATGCCAGAAAAATTCAGGGAACGAGGATTCTCGCTGCCCTCCTGATCCTGTTTTTAGGGATGTTGTGTCCTGGCCTCGCCTCGGCTCAGGCCGTGGATTCCTTCACGGTGCGCAATGTTTCCGTCGATATTTCGGCCGACAATGTCGGTGTTGCCAGGGATCGCGCCCTGGCCGCCGGGCAACGGCAAGCCTATGACATCTTGCTGCAGCGTCTGACGGCTTCCTCCGAATGGTCGCGGTTGCCGAAGCTTTCGGACAGCGAACTGGAGAACACCGTTCTTGATGTCGGCATCGATCAGGAAAAACGCTCGACGGTGCGCTATCTGGCGACGCTTTCGGTGCGGTTCAAACCGGACGCGATAAGGCGTTTGCTGCGTGGCGCCAACATCGCTTACGCCGAATGGCGTGGCCGGCCGGTGGTCGTGTTGCCGCTTTTCCGCCCCGAGAGTGGCCCGGTGTTGTCCGAATCGCCCAATCCTTGGCGGGATGCCTGGCGCGGCGGCGCGGCTCAGGGCGTGGTGCCGATGAGCGTGCCAAGTCCCGAGCAGACCGAAGGCACGGTGACGACGGCGCAGGCGGCGAGTGGCGGTGGGGAAATATTGGCCGCCGTCGGTCAGCGGTTCAACACCCAGGACGTCTTGCTGGCCTCGGCGACGCCGGTTCGGCTGGATGGTGGGAAAGTGAAGCTCGACGTGGCGTTGTCCGGAATGGGGCCGGTGGCGTCGCCGTTGAACGGATCGCGCAGCTATGATGGCGACGTCGGCGAAACGCTCGATATGGTGATGCGTCGCGCCGTCGAAGACATCGCCAAAAGCGCCAATGACACCTGGAAGAACGGCAACATGTTGCAGTTCGATCGGCAGACGGCCCTTCCCGTCATTGTGCCGTTGCAGGGATTTGATGATTGGCTGGCCGTGCGTGACCGATTGACCCGCTCGACGCCGGTGCGGACTTACGAGGTGGCGGCGATTTCCAAGGCCGAAGCCGCTTTGATCCTGCATTTTGTCGGCGAACAGCAACAGCTGGAATCCGTGTTTCAACAGAATGGTTTGGTGCTGAGTTGGGCGTCCGATCATTGGATATTGCAGTCCGTTGCGACCAGGCCGAATACCGGCTTCCGGTGAACAAGCTCCGGCATTTACCGAACGTCATCACTCTGTTGCGGTTGGCCTCGGCACCGGTGACCATTTGGCTGATCGCGAAGGCGCAGATGACGCCGGCGTTCTGGTTGTTCCTCGGGGCATCGGTGACGGACGCCTTGGACGGCGTCGTGGCGCGCCTGGTCCATGCGCAGTCGGCGTTTGGAAGCTATCTGGACGCTTTGGCCGACAAGGTTCTGCTCGTCGGCGTCTTCGTTTCGCTGGGCCTGTTGGGCCTCTTGAACGGCTGGTTGGTTGGTCTGGTGGTCGGGCGTGATGTTTCGTTGGTTGGATTCGCCTTGGCCTTGCGTTTTGGCGGAGTCCAACGTCAAGTCGTCCCCTTGCTGATCAGCAAGGTGAACACGTTTGCGCAGATTCTTTTGGCGGCCGTGGTGCTCGGTCATCACGGTCTGGGGTGGTTTCCGCTTGCTCTTGTCGCACCGTTGTCCAGCGTTGTCGCGCTGACCACGGTGATGTCGGCGTTTGCCTATCTGGCCGCCTGGTGGCCGCGTCTGCTGTGGTGGAGGGAATAATCGATGCCGATAGCGCAGGTCAACAAACTGCGAGTTTGGCTGATCGGCCTGGTTGTCTTCGGCCTGCTGGTCTATCTGTTGCGCGGTATCCTGCTGCCCTTCGTCGCCGGCATGGCCGTGGCCTATCTGCTGGATCCGCAGGCGCGCCGTCTGGAGCGGTTCGGTCTGTCGCGCACGGCCGCGACGGTCATCATCACGCTGAGCTTTTTCGTGGTTGTCGTCCTTCTGGTGGCGATCCTGGCGCCATTGATCGAAGATCAGGTGGTGGGTTTCGCCCAAAGAGTTCCTGGTTACGTGCATCAATTGATCAATCGTGGCGAGCCTTTGTGGCGCGCCGCGAAAGCGCACCTGTCATCTCATGACATCGAACAGTTGCGATCTGCCGGCGGAGAATACGCAGGTACGATCGCGACCTGGGCGGCGGGCGCGGTTTCCCGATTTTTAAGCGGGTCGCTGGTGGTGGTCAATCTGCTCTCGCTGGTGTTCATTACGCCGGTGGTGACGTTTTATCTGCTGCGCGACTGGAAGGGAGTCACCGAGCGGATCGATCGGTGGCTTCCCCGCGCGCATGCCGAGACGATCCGCCTGCAATTACACGAAATCGACGCCATTCTGGCCGGTTTCGTCCGCGGCCAGGCGTTGGTTTGTCTTAGCCTGGGCGGTTTCTATGCGATCGCTCTGACCTTGGTCGGTCTTGACCTGGGTCTGGTGGTCGGACTCGCTGCCGGCATGGCGTCGTTCATTCCCTATTTGGGCTGTATTTCCGGGTTTCTCGTCGGGACCGGTTTGGCCTTCGCCCAGTCGCAGGACTGGACCCTGGCGGCGATGGTGGCTGGCGTGTTCCTGGCGGGCAATTTGCTGGAAGGCAATGTTCTGGCGCCGAAACTGGTCGGTGAGAAAATTGGGTTGCATCCGGTTTGGGTAATTTTTTCTTTGCTGGCCGGCGGCGCGATGTTTGGTTTTCTGGGGATTTTATTGGCCTTGCCGGTGGCGGCGGTGATCGGCGTGTTGGCGCGATTCGCCATGGACCAATATCTGGGCAGCGCCCTCTACAGCGGTGATTCGGACGAAGGCACCGCTCCATGACGGTCGGATCTGTTCAATTTCCCTTGGATTTCGGTCATCAGCCGGGGTTTTCCGCCGTGGACTTCCTGGTTGCCGGCAATAATGCCGAAGCGCATGGCCAGATTCTCCGCTGGCCGAATTGGCCGGCGTTTGCCCTGGGGTTATGGGGACCTGCGGGCTGTGGCAAGAGCCACTTGGCCCATATCCATTGCGAGCGCAGTGGTGGCGTCATGCTGGCGGCGACGGGGCTCTCTCATGACGATGTGCCGTTGCTCGCTGATTATCCGGCCGTGGTGGTTGAAGACGCCGATCAGGGTGTCGACGAGGCGGCGCTGTTCCACTTGTTCAATCTGTTGCGCGAAACAGGCCGTTTCCTGTTGCTGACGGGGCGGGACGCGCCGTCGCGCTGGGGCGTGGCTTTGCCGGATTTACGCTCGCGCTTGTCGTCGATTCCCGTGATCTCCATCCGTCCGCCCGATGACGGTTTGCTCGAAGCCTTGTTGGTGAAGCTGTTCGCCGATCGCCAGTTGCGGGTTGGGCGGGATGTTCTGGCCTTCATTCTGCCGCGTATGGAACGATCGTTCGCCGCGGCGCGGGCGCTGGTGGCGGCCATCGACGCCGCCGCTCTGGCCCAACGTCGTGAAATCACGGTCGCCTTGGCCAAGGCGGTGATGTTGGCCGCGGACGGGGATCCTGATATGTCTCGCGAGGTTCCATGACCGAATCCGACTCCAAGACGTCCGTGGCCCTGAGTTCCGTCTGGGCCAGCGCCTTTCTGACGGTGGCCAAATTGGCCGTCGGTTTGTTGACCGGGAGCTTGGGCATCCTCTCGGAGGCGGCGCATTCGTTGCTCGACCTGGGCGCGGCCGGATTGACTTATTTCGCCGTTCGCGTCAGCGATCAGCCGGCCGACAGCAAACATCCCTTTGGCCATGGCAAGGTTGAAAGCGTTTCGGCCTTGGCCGAGACGGCATTGCTGTTCGCCACGGCCGTGTGGATCATTCGCGAGGCCGTTTTGCGCTTGATGGCGACGAATGTGGAGGTGGCGGTCACTTGGTATTCGATTGCCGTGGTGGTGATGTCCATGGCCATCGATTTCGGCCGATCCCGGGCCTTGATGAAAGTGGCGAAGGCAACCAGAAGCCAAGCTTTGGAAGCCGATGCCCTGCATTTCAGTTCGGATATCCTGTCGTCGGCGGTCGTGCTGGTCGGTCTCGGTTGCGTGGCGGCCGGATATCCCAAGGGCGACGCCATTGCGGCCATCGGCGTTTCCCTGTTTGTCCTGCATGTCAGCTATCGTCTCGGCAAGCGGACCATCGAGGTGTTGATCGATACGGCTCCGGAGGGCGTCGCCAGCCAGGTCGAGACGATCGCCGCCGCCATCGACGGCGTGGCGCGGGTCGACCGGGTCCGCGCGCGGCCGGCCGGGACGACCACCTTTGTCGAGGTGTTGATCCGGGTCAGCCGCAGTATGCCGCTGGCGCGCGTTCAGGACGTGTGTGACGCCTTGTCATCGACGATAAGTCATCAATTGCCGGGAACCGATGCCTTCGTCAAAGCCGAGCCGCTGACGCTCGACGATGAATCGATCATCGAGACGGTGCATGTCGTTGCGGGCAAACGTCATGTGACCGTTCACGATATCTTCGTCGAGGTCTTGGCCGGATGCAGTCATGTCAGTTTCGATATCGAAGTTGACGAGACGATGAATATCCATGACGCCCATGAGGTGGCCAGCGCCGTCGAACAAGCCGTTCGCGACGAATTGGGCGAGGATGTCCTGGTTGAAACGCACATCGATCCCAAAAGGGTCTCCATATTGACGGGTGTCCCTGTCGATGCCGACGTCTTTCAGCGTCTGGAGAGGGAAGTCCTGGACTGCGCGGGTGCCGTCGACGACGTTCGCGAAGTGCATGGCATCCATATCCGGCATGGCGCCGAGGGGCTTTACATCTCGCTGCATTGCCTGTTTTGCCCTGTCACTTCGGTGCGCACGGCACATCATGCGACGGCGGTCATCGAGCAGCGGATCCGCGAGAGGATTGCCGGTGTCGGACGGGTGGTCGTCCATGCCGAACCGCAAGGCAGTGACGATTAGGCTCCCGGCTCCGCCGGTCATGCCGTATCAAGGAGCTTAAGAGGACCTATTTTAAGCCGACGTGTTCCCAAGTTGGGGCGGGGTGCGAGTGCAAATCATCAAGCGGTTCCAGGCGTTGATTTCAGCAATCGCAAAAGAAAGATCAGCCACTTCCTTTTCCGAGAAATGTCGGCGCATCTCTTCGTACACATCATCGGAAACGTCGCCGCCGGTAAGGCGTGTCAGAGCTTCCGCCCAGGCCAAGGCCGCGCACTCCTTCGGGCTATAAATCGGCGCTTCGCGCCATGCGGCGAGAAGGTGCAATTGGTCCTCACTGACCCCATGCTTACGAGCCAATGGAACGTGCATGGCGATACAGAAGGCGCAGCCGTTGATCTGTGACACACGCATCTTAACGAGTTCAAGTAGCCCGAGTGACAGGCCGCTGTTTTGTACATAGGCGTGCACTCCAAGCATGGCCTTGTAACCGTCGGGAGAAACTTTGGTAAGGTCGAGACGTTGGTCCATTGTTTGATCCTCAAAATGTCGCGTTAGGTGATTCTGTTCGGTGGAGACGTGGCCGCAGCCGAATCGGCTGACGCTGTGTCACGATCGCCGCGACGGCCTAATGTTCGTTCGTCCAGCCAGGTCGCGATTTGGTGGGTGAAGTTGCCTGGCGCCTTGGCGGCAACCTGCATCGCAAGTTCCCCCAAGGAATGATTGGCCAGTTCGTCCCGCATGCGCTTTTCGGCGGTCCGCATGATCAGGTGGATTGAGCAGACTCCCGTGGTGGCCCACGCCGGCGCCTCGGAATTGAAAACGGCGCAACGCTCGCGAATTTCACGGCACTCAAAGAGTTTCTTGTCTCCGTCGATCGCTTCAACGACATCCAGGAAGCTGATTTCATCCGCTGGCCGCGCTAAGGCGAAGCCTCCCCGCGCGCCCTCGGTGGCCATGACCAAGCCGGCCCTGGACAATTTGGTAAATAGCTTGGCCAGATACTCGGCCGGAACCCCTTGAAGGTCGGCAAGGTCGCGAACGCTTGGGGCCGGCGCGTGACTTGCGGGGGCTGTCAAATACAGGAGGCAGTGCAGCCCATACTCAACGCCGGTGCTAATGAATGACATGGAAAACTCCGACTTATTGAGTCGTAGTTTTATAAGCTATGTCGCCCGAGGCGGAGAGGCAAGGAAATTCCGCGGCCTTGTTAGGCCGGAAGCTCTCATTTCGGCTGGCGAGATATTGGTAAAATTAATTTACCATTTGATATTTTATGGTATTAATATAATCCATAAAATTTATCTCGGTTATTGAATTGATCAATCATGTACGTTATGGTAAAAAAATTTTAGAAACCGGAGCGTTCTGACATGATGTCTTGTCCAGCGTTGCTGGACTGCGCCTCCCCAGGCCCACCGATTCCGACATCGAGAACGGCCTCACCCAAACTCTTGGGTGACCACGGGATGGCGCATTCGTGCGTCTCTTGTCTGTGCGTGGTGCATCCGGCCGCTTTACAGCGATCTGTCTGGTCATTCTTACGAGGAGAACATCATGGGGATCGTCGTGCTGGGAATCGGTAACGTCCGAATGTCGGACGAGGGGATCGGCGTGCACGCCGTCAAGGCTCTGCAGGAACGCTATCTGCTGCCTGAACGGGTGAAGGTGATCGATGGCGGGGCTGCCGGAATGGAACTCTTGCCCGAGATCGAAGATGCCTCTCTTCTGATCGTGATCGATGCGGTGCGGGTCGGTATGCCGCCGGGTACCGTCGTCTGCATGGAAGACGATGAGGTCGCGGCCTTCTTCAAGACCAAGCTGACGCCTCAGCAGGTGGGGCTGTCCGATATCCTGGCGACGCTTCATCGGTCTGGTCGCGGCCCACTCGAGGCCACGCTCATCGGGGTGCAACCGGACTGTCTCGACATGACCATGGCGCTTTCGCCCAAGGTGGCCGCCCGCATGAACGAGGTCCTCGGTCTGGTGAAGGATCAGCTGGCTTTTGCCGGTTGTTGCACGTTAGCCAGGGAATATTGCCCCGATTTTGTCCAGAACTATGGCTCTCCACCGTACGATGCGGCGCTGTGCGGTGCGATCGAGGCGGCCTGACGCTTATTCGTCTGTGCCGAGATCGTTGGGCCGGATGAAGCTTTCGAGAGTGCATGCGCCCATCTGAAGCCGGCTCCAATCGTTGATCTCTGCTGACAAAGTGACAAGGCCGCCGGTAGGCAGTTTGTCATTTAGGAGTCGCAAGGCCGGAAGAGCGGGGACGGGTTTGACCAAATACAACGCCAACCGCTGCAGACCTGGGTTGTGGCCGACCAACAACACGGAGCCGCACCGGGCGGGAAGTTCGGCGAGCAGGGCCTGCAAGGTTTGCCTGCTCGCTTCATAAAGACGCCGGTCGAATGTCGCCTCTCGGTCGACCATGACTGGAGAAAGGGATGAAAGCGTCTGTCGCGCTCGTTTCGCCGGCGAACAGAGGATGGTTTCCGGGCGAACGCCCTGGTCCTCGAAATATTTGGCGAGCAGGGCGGACGCCTTTCGTCCGCGCTTGTTGAGCGGTCGATCGAAATCGTCGATACCCGGGTCGTCCCAACTGGATTTGGCGTGGCGGAGCAGGTACATCAGCTTCACGGCGGGTCCCTTTCCGGCTCTCTATGTTGCAGGCGAATGACAGGCGACATCAATTCCGGCCAACCCATGACATCGCTGCAGCAAGCATATATAAAAGGGCGGACCTATACCATCAGCCGGACGGGAGAACCGAGGTGAACGACACTGAATGCGTGGAAACGCCGCAAGATTCTCCCGATGCGGTCTTGCCCCCGCCATCGATCGGCATCCAGGACACCGAACGTTTCATCAATCGCGAACTATCGTGGTTGTCGTTCAACACACGAGTCTTGGATGAAGCCGACAATCCGAACCATCCGCTTTTGGAGCGTTTGCGATTCTTGTCCATTTCGGCGGCAAACCTTGACGAATTTTATATGGTGCGCGTCGCCGGCTTGAAGGGGCAAGTGGCCAATGGCGTCAACCATACCAGTCAGGATGGCCGGACGCCTGCTCAGCAGTTGGCGGAAATCAATCACGAGGCGGCGCTCCTTCTCAACAAGCAACAGAATTGCTGGTTGCGGTTGCGAGAGAAACTGCGGGTGGCCGGGATCGCCGTGATCGACATCTCGGACCTGACGCGGGCCGACCGCAAATGGTTGGACACCCGATTCATGGAGCATGTCTTTCCCGTTCTGACGCCGCTCGCGGTCGATCCGGCTCATCCTTTCCCCTTCATACCCAATCTCGGTTTTGCCATGGTGCTCCATCTGACCCGCCTGGACGATGGCGATGTGATGCGGGCCTTGCTGCCTTTACCGCACCAAATCCAGCGATTCGTCCGCTTGCCGGGCGATGATGTCCGCTTCTTGCCCATTGAAGACATGGTGGGACTGTTCCTGGACCGATTGTTCCCGGGGTTCCGGGTCGACGGATTGGGCGTGTTTCGGGTCATTCGCGATTCTGAAATGGAAATCGACGAAGAAGCCGAGGATCTGGTGCGCGTGTTCGAGTCCGCGCTGAAGCGTCGTCGTCGTGGCCATTGCATTCGCTTGACGGTGAACGCCAGCATGCCCGAGGACCTTTTGGCCTTGATCATGCAGGATATGCAGTTGATCCCATCCGATGTCTTTCGGTTGGATGGCTTGATCGGGACCGTCGAAATCAAGCAGCTGATCGTTGACGAGCGGCCGGATCTTCTGTTTCCGCCCTACAATGCCCGATTCCCGGAGCGTGTTCGCGATTTCGGCGGCGATTGCTTCGCCGCGATCAATAAGAAAGACATTCTGGTCCATCATCCGTTCGAAAGCTTCGACGTGGTGGTGCAGTTTCTGCGTCAGGCGGCCCGCGATCCCAATGTGGTGGCGATCAAGCAGACTCTTTATCGCACCAGCAAGGACAGCCCGATCGTCAAGGCGCTGGTCGAAGCGGCCGAGATGGGCAAGTCGGTGACCGCGATGATCGAGCTGAAGGCGCGTTTCGACGAAGAGGCGAATATCGGCTGGGCGCGGGATTTGGAACGGGCCGGAGCCCAGGTGGTTTACGGTTTCCTCGAATTGAAGACCCATGCCAAGATCTCGCTGGTGGTTCGCCGCGAGGGAAGCGGCTTGCGGTCCTATGTGCATTTCGGTACCGGCAATTACCATCCGATCACCGCAAAAATCTATACGGACCTCAGCTTTTTCACCACCGATCCGGCGCTGTGCCGCGATGCCAATCGCACCTTCAATTTCATGACCGGCTATGCCAAGCCCGATAAGATGGAGAAATTGACGATTGCGCCCCTGATGTTGCGCGATCGCGTGCTGGCCTGCATCGACGCCGAAATCGACAATGTCAAGGCGGGACGTCCGGCGGCGATTTGGTGCAAAATGAATTCCCTGGTCGATCCGAAGCTGATCGACGCGCTTTATCTTGCCTCGCAGGCCGGGGTGCCGATTGAGCTGGTGATCCGGGGCATCTGCTGCCTCCGTCCGGGGGTGCCGGGCCTGTCGGAGAACATCCGGGTCAAAAGCATCGTCGGGCGGTTTCTCGAACATGGCCGCGTCGTTTGTTTCGGCAATGGACACCGCCTGCCGTCCCGCTATGCCAAGATTTTCATCTCATCGGCCGACTGGATGACCCGCAATATGGATTGGCGGGTGGAATCTTTGGTGCCGATCGAAAATCCAACGGTGCAGCGGCAAATTCTCGAACAGATCATGGCGGCCAATCTCAAGGACAATTTGCAAAGCTGGATTTTGGGGCCGGACGGCGTTTATACCCGTGTCGAACCGGGCGTCGATGAAAAGCCGTTCAGCGCGCATACCTATTTCATGACCAATCCCAGTCTTTCTGGCCGCGGGAGCGCGTTGGAACGGGGGCGGCCCCTCCCCAAATTGGTCGTAAAGGTCTTACCGGAGCGATGACCGCTTTGATTTCCCCGACCGGCCTTGCCGCTCATCAGCATGTCGCCATCATCGATATCGGTTCGAACTCCATTCGGCTGGTCGTCTATGATGGACGCACACGAACGCCCGTCGCCCTTTTCAATGAAAAGGCCGTCTGCGCTCTGGGACAGGGGTTGGGGAAAACCGGACGCCTCAATCCCGAAGGAGCCAGAGACGCGATCGACGTGCTTCGGCGATTCGTTCGTCTGGCCCGCGCGATGGCGGTCGACGTTTTGGACATCCTCGCCACGGCGGCGGTGCGCGACGCCGCGGATGGCGCGGCGTTCGTGGCCCTGGTCGAAAGCCGCTGCGATGCTCCGGTGACCGTGCTTACCGGTGAACAGGAGGCGCGACTGGCGGCCATGGGGGTCTTGTGCGGCATTCCGCAGGCGGACGGGACGGTTGCCGATCTGGGCGGCGGTAGCCTGGAATTGGTGGCACTCGATCATGGGCGGTTTGCCGGACCGCACGCCACCATGCCGTTGGGCGTTTTGCGCTTGTCCGAGGCGTCGGGGAATGTTCGGGCCTTGGCGGAGGATTTGATCGAGACGCAATTCCGCTCCATCGATTGGTGGGGGTGGGCCGAGGGCCGGCCTCTTTACGCGGTCGGCGGCGCATGGCGCGCCTTGGCCAGGCTGTGTCTGGCGCAGACGGGCCATCCATTGCATGTTCTCGACAATTTCAGCCTGGATCGGCATGAATCGGTGCGGCTGATCGAATTGATCGCCAACCAGAGCCGCAAGTCATTGGAAAAAATCGTCGGCCTTTCGAAGAAACGGGTTCCTCATCTGCCGGTTGCCGCCCTGTTGCTGGAAAAAGTCATCGAACACGCCCGGCCGTCGCGATTGATCTTTTCCGTCTATGGCATGCGGGAGGGGCAATTCTACAAACGCCTGCCCCCCGACGTGCAATGGCAGGATCCGTTGATCGCGTCCTGCTCCGACATGGCGCAAACGGCCGGACGATTTCCCGAGCATGGCGAAGAAATGTTGGAATGGATGTCGCCCTTGTTTCAGGGCGAGGCCGAACAACAAGGACGCCTGCGCTATGCCGCCTGCCTGTTGGGCGACGTGTTCTGGAACGAGCATCCGGATTATCGGGCCGAACAAGCGTTCCTAAGGGTTTTCCGTTTGCCTTTCATGGGATTGGGTCACCAGGATCGCGCCGCGTTGGCCCTGGCGATCTATGCTCGCTACGAAGGAGAGGGCGATTTGCCGCAAGCGGCCGATGCCCGCAGCTTGCTGTCCGAAGAGGAACAGCGCCGCGCCCGGGTCATCGGTCTGGCCCTGCGCCTCGGCCATTCCATTTCGGGGGGCGTTCCCGGCCTTCTCAGGAAGTCCAAGCTGTTCGGCGACGGCGACGTTCTGGTGTTGGAGGTTCCCGCCGACGACGCGGCTTTCGCTCCGGACCTTTTCGAGCGCCGTTATGATCGTCTGGCCAAGATCTGCGGATTCGATAGCTTCGAGATCAGGAAGGTTTAGCCCGGTATCTAGCCGGCAGCCTCATTCCACGGGAATCAGCCGCAGGCTTTTTCCGTTTTCCGCCAAGGCCAATCCGACTTTTCCATGTTTGAGCCGAAGAGCATCCTCGCCGAAAATGGTGCGGCGCCAGCCATGCAGGGCGCCCACTTGCGCCTGATCGTCCGCGGCGATGGCTTCGAGATCGGCGCTTGACGCCACCAGCTTTTGTGCGACGTCATGGTGGTCGCATTTGAGTTTCAGCAGGACTTTCAGCAGATCGACCACAGGGCCCATGCCGCGTGGCAGGTCATTGCGTTCCGCCGGCTGCGGCCATGCGGATTCGGGCGCGGCCAACGCCAGGCCAACCGCTTCCAGCAGCGCGCCGCCCTGACGACCTTCGGCCAGACCTTTCGACAAACCGCGCGTGCGCGACATTTCCTCGACCGAGGTCGGGGCGTGGGCGGCGATTTCCATCAAGGCTTCGTCGCGGATGACCCGTTGGCGGGGGAGATCGCGTTCCTGCGCTTCGCGTTCCCGCCAGGCCGCCAATTCCTTCAGGACCATGAGAAAGCGTGGACTGGACGAGCGCGGCTTCAAACGGCGCCAGGATTCTTCAGGCGTGACGCTATAGGTCTTCGGATCGGTCAAGACCGCCATTTCCTCGACCAGCCAGTCGGCTCGACCGTCGCGATCCAGACGTTTTTGCAGTTTTTCATAGGCGGGGCGCAGAAAGGTCACGTCCGAGAGCGCGTAATGCAACTGACGATCGGAGAGCGGACGTTGCGCCCAGTCGGTGAAACGCAGCGATTTGTCGATTTTGGCATGGGCCAGTTGCGCGGCCAGCGTCTCATAGGAAACGGCATCGCCAAAACCGCAGACCATGGCGGCGACTTGAGTGTCGAACAAAGGCGTCGGAATGGCGCCGGATTGGTGATGGAAAATCTCGACATCCTGGCGGGCCGCATGGAAGACCTTCAGGATCTTGGTGTCGGCCATCAACTCGTATAAAGGCGTCAGATCCATTCCCGGCGCCAATGGGTCGATCGCCCACGCCTCATCGGGACCGGCCACCTGCACCAGGCACAGCTGCGGCCAATAAGTTTTTTCCCGCACGAACTCGGTGTCGACGGTGATGTAGGGAACGCCTTGCAGGCGATGACAGAAGGCGGCGAGGGCCGCCGTATCGGCGATAAGACTCATGGGACCTTGCTATACAACTTTATTCGGGCACTTTAAATAGCCCTCATGCGCCGGGCGGGGCCATCCGGCCCCTTGGCTCTCCTCGCTTATGCCTCCGCAGGCGCTCCGACAACGCTGCGGCGCGCTCAACGCGCTAGTCACGAGGCGATGCCTCGTTCCGGTCGGGTCATCTTAACGATGTTGGTAATGAGGGACGGAACCGGCGCAGCCGGTGACTAGGCCATTGAGGCCGCCGCAGCGTTGTCGCAGCGAAGCGGAGGCATAAGCGAGGAGAGCCAAGCCGGCGGAGGCCGGCGCCTGGCGATTGAGGGCTTAATATAACAAAGCGGGCTCTGCCCACGCCCGGCGCCTGAGGGCCATTTAAAGTGCCCTTGACAAACCCCACCCTCCGTGGCCCTTTTTCCGCTTTCCGCCCGCTTTTCGGCACTCCAGATTCTCAGGACGACGCAGATGCATTGCTATAGAACGCACAATTGCGGCCAACTTCGCAGCCAAGACGCCGGTTCTTCGGCCAGGCTTTCCGGATGGGTGCATCGCAAGCGCGATCACGGCAATCTTTTGTTCGTCGATTTGCGCGACCATTACGGACTCACCCAGTGCGTCGTCGATGTTTCCAGCCCGGTCTTCAAGATTTTGGAAGAGGCGCGGCCGGAAAGCGTGGTGACGTTGACCGGCAAGGTGGTGACTCGGAGCGCCGATACGATCAATGCCAAGCTGCCGACCGGCGAGATCGAATTGCAGGTCGTCGAGGCCCTGCTGCAGTCCACGGCCGATGTCCTGCCGATGCAGGTGGCCGGCGAGCAGGAATTCCCCGAAGACATGCGTCTGCGCTATCGTTATCTCGATCTGCGCCGGGAAAAAGTGCATGCCAATATGCTGTTGCGCAGTCAGGTGATCGCCTTTTTGCGCCGGCGGATGATCGATCAGGGGTTTGTCGAATATCAGACGCCGATCCTGACCGCGTCCAGCCCGGAAGGCGCCCGCGACTATCTGGTGGTCAGCCGCGTTCATCCCGGAAAGTTCTATGCGCTTCCTCAGGCGCCGCAGCAGTTCAAGCAGCTTTTGATGGTTGCCGGCTTCGACAAATATTTTCAGGTGGCGCCTTGCTTCCGTGACGAGGACGGGCGCGCCGACCGGTCGCCGGGCGAGTTTTATCAGCTTGATTTCGAGATGAGCTTTGTCACGCAGGAAGACGTGTTCGCCGCCATCGAGCCGGTTCTGCAAGGTGTGTTCGAGGAATTTGGCGGTGGCCGCAAGGTGACGCCCGCGCCGTTTCCGCGGATTACCTATGACAACGCGATGCTGCAATATGGTTCGGACAAGCCGGACCTGCGCAACCCCTTGCTGATTTCCGATGTCACCGAGGCCTTCCGTGGCTCCAACTTCGGCATTTTCGCCAAGGCCATCGAGATCAACGGGGCCGTGGTGCGAGCCATTCCGGCGCCGGGCGCCGGCGACAAGCCGCGCAGCTTCTTCGATAAGCTGAACGAATGGGCCCGTGAACAAGGCGCCGGCGGTCTCGGCTATATCGTGTTCCAGGCCGGCGGCACGAAAGGCCCGATCGCCAAGAATCTCGAGGAGAACCGGATCGCTTTGATCCGCGAAGCCACTGGCGCCAAGGACGGCGATGCGGTGTTCTTCTGTTGCGACAAAAAAGGCGTGGCCGAGAAATTTGCCGGTTCCGTCCGCACCCGCGTTTGCAACGAACTCGACCTGTTGGAAAAAGACGTCTTCAAATTCTGTTGGACGATCGACTTTCCGATGTATGAACGCAACGAGGATACCGGCCAGATCGAATTCTCGCACAATCCCTTCTCGATGCCGCAAGGCGGCATGGAGGCGTTGCTGGAAAGAGATCCGCTGGAGATCAAGGCCTTCCAATACGATATCGTTTGCAACGGTGTCGAACTGTCGTCGGGGGCGATTCGCAACCATCGCCCCGATATCATGCTGAAAGCCTTCGAGATCGCCGGTTATCCGGCCTCTGTGGTCGAGGAGCGTTTCGGCGGCATGTTGAACGCCTTCCGTTATGGGGCGCCGCCGCATGGCGGATCGGCTCCGGGCATCGACCGCATCGTCATGCTGCTGGCCGACGAGCCGAATATCCGCGAAGTGATCCTGTTCCCAATGAATCAGCAGGCTCAGGATCTGTTGATGCAGGCGCCGGCCGACATCACGGCCGAGCGACTGAAGGAACTGCACATCAAACTCGACCTGCCCAAGCCGAAAAAACCGGTGTCTGAGTGACCGCGTCCCCTCGCCCGCTTTGCGGGAGAGGGGCGAACGAAGCGAGGGGTGGCGTTAAGAAAGGCGAAGATGCGCAAACTTGACCTGGCACAGGCGTTGGCCGAGGCCTTCGGGCATCTCGAAGCCAACCGCGTGGGCGAGGCCAAGCGGTTGGCGCGCGATCTTGAGCGCGCGCAACCGTCGCTGCCGGGCTTGCGTTATCTGCAAGGTCTGGTGGCCATGGCGGAAGGCGACGGCCGCAAGGCCGCCCAGTCTTTGGCCAAGGCTTTGGCGCAAACGCCCGACGCGGTGCCGCCCTTGTTGGCGATGGCGCGCGCACAGGCTCTCCAGCAACGGCATGGGCCGGCGGAGATGGCCTATTTGCGGCTGATTGCCCTCTCGCCCGCCTTGGCCGAAGCCTATGACGAATTGGGCGCCTTGTATTTGGCCTGCGGCCGAATGGAGGCGGCGGTCGGCAGTCTCGATCGCGCGACGACGGTGCGTCCGAAAGGAGCCGGCGCCTGGTATCGATTGGGTATCGCCCAAAGATCGCTTGGCCATTGGGAGGCCGCCGCTCGGTCTTTCGCGCAGACCATCGCCGTCGATGACAAGCATGCCAAGGCTTATGCCAGTTTGGCCGGCGTGCTGCGTCGGTTGAAGCGGGCGTCGGAAAGCGTTGGCGTGGCACGCCAAGCGGTCCGCTTGGAGCCTGCCGAGGCGAGCCATTGGCTGGAACTCGGGCAGGCCGAGCGAGAGGGAGGCGATCTCGACGCTGCCGTCGCGGCGTTCCGTGAGGTGATGCGCCTCGCGTCCGATGACATCGAGGCGCTCTGGCTCTCGGCGGAATGTCTCAATGCCTTGGGGCGGCAGGACGACGCTGTGGCCGCTTACCGTCGCGTCTTGGCGCAAGATCCGGCGGATCGTTTCGGCGCGGCTTTGGCTTTGGCGCAATGTGGTGCTTTGCCGCCGCCTGGAGAGGCCTCGCCCACCTTCATTCGGACGCTGTTCGATCAATATGCCGACGGTTTTGATCGCGATCTGGTCGAGGGACTGAACTACCGTGGTCCGGCTATTCTGATTGACGCCATCGGTCGGACATTGGGATCTGGACCCTTCGACGCCTTCGACGTCGGATGCGGAACTGGGCTATTGGGCGTCGGCTTGCGTCCGATGACCGGCCGTCTGGATGGCGTCGATCTGAGCCCGCGGATGATCGCCAAAGCTCGGGAACGAAGGCTCTATGACGAACTCGGCGAGGGTGATCTGGTGACGGCGCTCAACCGTCGGCCAGCGGCTTACGATCTGGTCGCGGCGGCCGACGTCTTGATCTATCTGGGAGACTTGCGCGCCGTCTTCGAAGCGGCGGCGGCGGCCTTGCGGGACGGCGGCGGTTTCGCCTTTACCGTCGAAGCCCACAAGGGGGATGGCTATGTCCTGCTGGAATCGCGGCGTTTTGCCCACAGCCTGTCCTATCTGCGTCAACAGGCGGTGGCCGCCGGTTTTGTATCCTTGCTGCAGGAAGAGACGGCGACCCGCGACGATCGTGGTCAGCCGGTGCCGGGATATGTCGTCGTCATGCGGAAAACAACGTCAGCCCCGTCTCGGTCGTGACACGGTTTTCTGGTCCGTCTCCGCGGATCACCGCTCGCTTCGCGGCGCGTCGATCGGCGCGCAATTGGTTCGTCCCTGGATGGCGCAGCTTTGAATCTTGACCATGTCGCTGAGCTTGTGCGCCAGAACGAGGCTGCCGCCGACCAGCAGCGCGGCCACCGCCAAGATGACAAGGAAGGATGACTCGTCGCCGGCCCTCGGCGGTGGCGGCCAAAACGGGTCATCTTTCGGGGCATCGTCGGGACCCCATCGCCAATTGGATCCATCCATGGTTCAGCCCTCCGCAGACGCTATTGTAATCTTCTCCGACGCGCCTGTCGCGCCGGCAATCGGGCGTGCCCGGTTTCCCAGCGGTACTCATTATGAAGAAAGTTGAATCCCCTCGTGGGAGAGGGACAACACCACAATGAGACCCCCCGGCCGGTTCCCGGCTCATCGTGACAAGTTTCTTTGAACGTGATAGGAAAACTACCATGATCAAACGCCATTCAGCAGCGACCAGGATGATTATCACCGTTCACCGAACGGTGGGTTAGCGCGCGTTTGAATGGATCGAGTGCAACCCGCCCATGAGGCGGGATTTTTTTTGCCGGCTTCATGGCGCATCAAAGCCCATGGAAGGCCATCATGAAATCACAGAATTTCCGGGATGCTATGAAGGCGAAGGCACCGACGCTGCATCTGATGTGCGGCATGATCGCCGCCGGGAAATCCACCCTCGCCCGGCGTCTTGCGACCGCGCCGGCCACGCTGCTCCTCAGCGAGGACGATTGGCTTTCTCGCCTTTATAAGGATGAAATCCGCTCGGTCGCCGACTATGTCCGCTGCGCGGCTCGCTTGCGTGACGCGATGGGCGGTCATATCGAGGCTCTTCTCAAGGCGAGGCTCTCCGTCGTGCTCGATTTTCCGGCGAACACGCTCGCCAACAGGCGATGGATGCGGGCCATCTTCGAAAATGCCGGCGCGCCGCATTGCTTGCACGTCCTCGACGTGCCGGACGCGATCTGCAAGGCCCGACTCCGGCTAAGAAATGCGGAGGGGACTCACGACTTCGCGGCCAGTGACGCCGAGTTCGACCTGATCACCAGTCACTTCGTGCCGCCGTCCCCGGAGGAAGGCTTCACGATCCTGGTTCACGCCGAGACATGACGCGGTTGGATCGCCCGCGATGAGGCTGGTGAATGCGTCGGACTCGCCATTTACCTGCCGTTTCGGCTGGCGCATAGTGATGCCATGCCGCAAGCCGCGCCACGCCGTCGGTCTGAGTCTTATCATCGCCAGCTCGATCTCATTGCCGAGATGAGTCTGGAGTTCGCCTCCACGCGCGATTTGCAAGGCACGTTTCAGCGTGGCTTGAAGCGGGTGGCGGCCTTCATCGAAGCGGAAGCGGCCAGTCTGTTTTTGGTTGATGAAGAGACCGGGGACTTGGTGTGTCAGGCCTGTGTCGGTCCGGTCGACATCACCGGCTTGCGTTTGGCGCCCGGGCAAGGCGTGGTGGGACGCGTGGTCGAGCAGAATGTCGCAACCATCGTCAAGGATGCGCGGTCCGATCCTTATTTTGGCGCTCATGTCGATGCCAAGACGGGGTTTTCCACGCGTTCGATCCTCTGCGCGCCGCTTTCGGTGCGCGGTCAACGTCTTGGCGCCATCGAACTGATCAACAAAACCGGCGATGGCCTGTTTCATCCCGGAGACCGGCAGTTGCTGCGCGCTTTGGGAGCGTCGGCGGGTCTGGCCGTGGTCAATGCCCGTCTTTCCAAGGCGATGGTCGAGCAGGAACGCATGGCGCGGGAACTGGAACTGGCTGCCGAAATCCAGCGGGCCATGCTGCCGCCCCTGATGCCCGACGATTTCCCGATCAGCGGAATCAACCATCCGGCCCATGAGGTTTCCGGCGATTTTTTCGATTTTCTGAAATTGCCGGACGGACGAATTGCGTTTGCCATCGGCGATGTCTCCGGCAAGGGCTTCAACGCGTCCGTGCTGATGACGAAGACCAGCAGTCTGTTTCGCTGCCTGGCGAAAAGCGAACGGCGGCCGGGCCGCTTGCTGTCGATGATCAATGCGGAATTGTGCGAAACGGCGGCCAACGGCGGCATGTTCGTGACGATGGCGGCGGGTGTTCTCGATCCGGCGACCGGTTCGGTGTTGCTGGCCAACGCCGGACATGAGCCGCCGCTGTTGCATCGGGACGACAGCTTTACCGCCTTTCCCGCGACGGTTCCGCCGTTGGGGATCAATGTCGATCTGGTGCCGCCCTCGATGCCCGAAACATGGATCGCCCTTGCGGGGGGCTGTCTTTATTTGTTCACCGATGGTCTGACGGAAGCGCGATGTCAGGGCAAGATGCTGGGGGACGAGGGGGTTCGCCGCTTGCTTGCGGAAAACGCCGGCCTGGCAATTCGTGACCGGCTTGCCGCGGTGGTCGACTGGTTGGCGCCTCCCGGAAGTTCGCCGCGGGACGATCTTACCTTGCTGGTGGTCGAGGACCGCCGGGGCAAACCGTTGCTGGCCACCCGATTCGAGGTGACGCCCGACTGCCTCTATGAGTTGCGTCACAAGGTGGGGGCGGTGGTCCGCGCGATCGGTTGTAACAAAGACTTGGTGACCGATGTGGTCTCGGCGGTCGACGAAGCCTGTCAGAACATCATTCGGCATGGTTATCGCGGCACTGGCGAGATTGTCCTGGAAATTCGCCGGAACGGGCCACGGCAGTTGGAAGTTCAATTGATCGATTTCGCGCCGCCCGTCGATCCGGCGAAGATCAAGCCGCGCTGTCTCGACGACGTGCGGCCGGGTGGTCTGGGGACTCATTTCATGCGGACGGTGATGGACGAGGTGGTCTTCATGCCGCCGCCGATGGGGGCCGGCAATTTCTTGAAAATGACCAAGGCAATCCGATGAACGCACGTTTCTCCACCCGGCGCGTCGCCAAGACAGCCGTGGTTGCCCTGCAAGGCGAGATCGATCTGCAGAACAGTCCGGAGCTCAGAAAAGAGCTGCTGGGCTGGTTGGCCGAACGCCAGAATGTCGTGGTCGATCTGTCTGGAGTCGACTATATCGACAGTTCGGGTATCGCCAGTCTGGTCGAGGCCTATCAGACGGCGCGGCATCAAGGCGGCCATTTCAGCTTGGCGGCGGTCAGTCCGGCGGCGCTTCGCGTGTTGAAGCTGGCGCGTCTCGACGAGGTTTTCATCATCCATCAGACGATCGAGCAAGCCCTGAAGGGGACGGGGGACTAAACGCATGCGCGCCAAATTTGTCGATCTGGCGGGCAAAGTGGGGCGGGCGACGGTGCTGGCGCTCGATGAAATGGGATTCGCCGCCCATCTCCTGGGCAAAAGCGTCTATTGGCTTTTTCTCGGTCGACGGCAACGCCAGCCGGTGCGCCTCGACAGCGTCGTGACGCAGGCTTTCGAGATCGGCGTTCAGGCGATCCCCATCCTGTCGGTGTTGACCTTCACCATCGGCGTCATGCTGGCAATTCAAGGGATTTACACACTGAAGACCTTCGGCGCCGAGTCACGGGTCACCACCGGAATCGCGCTGTCCCTGGTGCGCGAATTTTCCTCGTTGATCACCGGTATTCTGGTCGCCGGCCGCTCGGGTTCGGCGCTGGCCGCCCGGTTGGGAACCATGACGATCAATCAGGAGATCGATGCCTTGACGGTGATGGGGATCGATCCCATCCGCTATCTGGTGGTTCCGCCTTTGGTCGCCATGGTGGTGATGGTGCCGGCTTTGACCATGTGGTCGCATCTGGTCTCGTTGTTTGCCGCCGGCCTTTACGTCAGCGCGGCACTTGACATCAGTTTCAGCGCCTATGTGCAGCAGGTGATCGATGCCCTGCGATTGGCGGATTTGGCGCATGGCCTGGCGAAAAGCGTCATTTTCGCCGTGCTGATCACTCTGGTCGGCGTCGTCAATGGGGCGGCCGTCACTGGAGGCGCCGAAGGGGTCGGACGGATGACCACGCGATCCGTCGTTCACGCGCTTTCGGCTATCGTCATTACCGACATGATCTTCGCCTTCATGGTGACCCGATGACGGCTTCCATCAACATCGAAGTCGATGGTCTGGTTGCCTATTACGGCGAACGAAAAGTGCTGAAGGGGATTGATCTGGCTGTCGAGGACGGTGAGATCATGGTGATCATGGGCGGTTCCGGGTCCGGCAAGAGCACGCTGCTGCGGCATCTTTTGGGGCTGATGTTGCCGGCCGAGGGCGTGGTACGGCTGCTCGGGCGTGATCTCGCGCAATTGTCGTCGTTGGAGATGTTGGATTTGCGTCGCCGCATGGGCGTCGCCTTCCAGAGCGGCGCCCTGTTCAGTTCTCTGACGGTCGCCGAAAACATCATGCTGCCGCTTCAGGAACATACCGATCTCGACACCAAAACCATGGAAATCATCGCGCACCTCAAGCTCGAAGTGGTCAGTCTGGCCGGTTTCGGCCATCTGATGCCGGCCGAGTTGTCGGGGGGCATGATCAAGCGCGCCGCTTTGGCCCGCGCCATCGTGACCGATCCCAAACTATTGTTTTGCGATGAACCGTCGGCCGGCCTCGATCCCGTCGTTTCCTCGTCGATCGACGATCTGATCTTGCGTCTTCGGGACGCCATGGGCATGACCACCGTGGTGGTGACACACGATCTGGACAGTGCGTTCAAGATCGCCGACCGTATCTGCGTGCTGGACGACGGCGAGGTCATCGCGCTTGGGAACAAAGACGAAATCCGGGCCAGCCAGAGCGTGCGCGTGCAAAATCTGCTGAATCGCCGTAGCGAGGAGGTTACACTCGACACCGACGCTTATCTGCGCCGGCTGCTCGGTGAAAGTTGAGAAAATGCGAGACAGTCGGATCAATTATGTCCTGGTTGGCAGCTTCGTGCTGGCCATGCTGCTGGCCCTGGTGGTGTCGATCGCCGTGATTTCCGGCCGTACCGGGCGGACCGATTCCTATTACGTCCTTTATGACAATGTGGGCGGTGTCAAATATGGCACCAAGGTCTTGTTCGAGGGCTTTCCCATCGGGCAGGTCGAGGATATTCGACCACAGCGCGACGACGGCAAGGTCCGGTTTAATTTGCGTCTGGCGGTGACCGGCGGTTGGCAGATTCCCGATGACAGCGTGGCGAGAATCGCCGCGTCCGGTTTCTTGGCGGCGGTCGCCATTGACATCAAAGGCGGTTCCAGCGCCGGCTTGCTGGCACCGGGAACGCAAATCAAAAGCCAGTCGGGCGGCAATTTGTTCAACGCCATGGCCGATATCGCTTCGGAGGTGACCAATCTCAGTCAGACCGGGTTGCGTCCCTTGATCGAAACGCTCAATCGCACTGTTGCCGCCTTTGGCCCGGTGCTGGAACAAAGGGCGCCGCAATTATTCGACAATCTGGTTTCTCTTTCGGCGGATTTGGCGGCCAAGACGCCGCGGATCTCGACCAATGTCGAACAGATGACGTCCGGTATGAACCGGCTTTTCAGTCCGGACAACACCCGCAAGCTGGAAGACACCATCGGTAATGTGGATCGGACGGCGAGCAACCTAGCCGAATTGACCGGCTCTCTGCACGCCAGCAAGGCCAAAGTCGACAGTCTGCTGACGACGTTGGACAAGATGACGAGCGACAACAGCGAGTCTGTGGGGCAAGGTCTCAAGGATTTGCGCTATAGCTTGCAAGCGGTGGCGCGCAATATCGACTCGGTGACCTATAATCTTGAGGGAACGGCCCGCAATATGAACGAATTCAGCCGCGAGATTCGCCAGGATCCGGGTCTGCTCCTGGGCGGCAACCGCTCGCGCGACGAAACGGGGCCGAAATGACGATGCCGGCCCGTATTCTTGCTCTCAGTCTTGCTTTGCTGCTGGGGGCTTGCGTCGGCGGTTCGGGGCCTGTCGACACTTATTACCGGCTGGATGTGCCGGCACCGGCCGCCGTGCCGGCGCCCTTGCTGCCTGGTGTTGTCGAGGTCGGGCGTTTCGCCGCCGAAGGGCTGGCCGGCGAGCGCTCCTTGCTCTACAGCTATCGGGACAAACCCGACCAGTTGTTGCGCTATGGCTATCATTTGTGGGTCGAGCCGCCGCCGGTGTTGCTGCAGAATCAACTGGTGCGGCTGTTGCGCGATGTTCATGCTGCGCCGACGGTGGTCACCGCCGATTTGCGGGTGCCGCCCGATTTTCTGATCGAAGGGCGCTTACGCCGGTTCGAACAGATTGCCGGGGCGCCGCTTTCGGTGGTGGTGGACATGGATTTGGGGGTGGTGCGCCTGCATGGCGGCGACCTTGTTCTGCTTGACAATTATCGAACGGAAAAACTGATGACAGGGGATCAACCCGCTGATGCCGTAAGGGCCTATCAGGCCGCGGTCGGGGACATATTCAGCCGGTTTCTGGCCGATTTGGCGCAGAAACAGGGGCTCCGATGAGCCGCAAACCCCGCTTTGTCCGGCCACGCGGTAAGCCGGCGGTCACATTGCCGCGCAATTTGGAGATCGACATCACCGAACTGGGGGGGCGCGGCGACGGAATCGGCTCTCACGACGGGCAGCCGGTTTTCGTTCCCTGTACCGTGCCGGGCGACCGTGTCTTGGCGCGTGTCGATGGCCGCAAAAGCGATGGACTGGCCGCGACATGCCTGCATCTTCTCACAGCCGGTCCCGGCCGGGTGGCCCCGGCCTGCGGTCATTTCGGCGACTGTGGCGGCTGCGCCCTGCAACATCTCGATAGGGAGCGCTATGCCGCCTGGAAACGCGATCAGTTGGTGATCGCTCTGCGCAGAGCCGGTTTTGCCGAGGATCTGGTGGCGCCGATGATCAGCATCGCGCCGGGAACCCGTCGCCGCGCCACCTTCGCCTTCCTGCGCAGGCGGGGCGAGCTGACGCTCGGATTTCATGCCCGCGGCAGCCATCAGCTGGTGGATGTCATTCAGTGCCCGCTGTTGGCTGCGCCGCTACTGGGCCTTCTCCCGCCGTTGCGTGCGCTGTTGCGCGACATTATCGAGGACGGTCGTGAGGGCGATGCCATCGTCACGCTCACGGAAAACGGACTCGACGTTCTGGTCGAAGCCGAGGCGCGACTGGATTTGTTCGACCGCGAACGCCTGGCCGCGTTCGCCGAGCGGCTCGATCTCGCCAGATTGTCCTGGCGCCGGCCGGGACTGGGGCAAATCGAGCCTCTGGCCCATCGGCGGCAAGCCTTGATTCGGTTCGCCGGGATCAGTGTCGACCTGCCACCGGGAACCTTTCTTCAGCCCAGTCCCGAGGGCGAGCAGGCGCTGGCCTCTCTGGTTTTCGACTCCGTCGGCGCCGCCAGCCCGATCGCCGATCTGTTCGCCGGTTGCGGCAGTTTCACCTTTCCGATGGCCCAAAAAGCCTTTGTCCATGCCGTCGAAGGCGAGGCCGCCGCCGCCCGGGCGTTGAAATCGGCGGCGGAACACAATGGCGCGCGGATCAGCGTCGAATGCCGAGATTTGGCCCATCGGCCGCTTCTGGCCGACGAGTTGAAACGCTTTCATGCCGTGGTGTTCGATCCGCCCCGCGTGGGGGCGTCCGCCCAGACCGAACAACTGGCGGTGGCCGGTCCGCCGCTGGTGGTGGCGGTCTCCTGCAATCCGGCGACCTTGGCCCGCGACGCCAGAACTCTGGCCAAAGGCGGCTATCGCCTGATCCGCGCGACGCCGGTCGATCAGTTTCCCTGGTCGGCGCATCTCGAAGCGGTGGCTTTGTTCGAACGATGACCTGCCGGATTTGTCCGATTTTGGAAGGGCATATAGCGAGCTTTCGCGACGCCGTCGACGTTGTTGCGCGGGAACGGAGATATCTCGCCTTTCTGGAGGCCCCGCCGCTTGAGGAGGCGCGACGGTTCGTTCTGCACAATATCGACCATCGCTATCCTCAATTCGTCGTGTTGAGCGGCCAGGAGGTCGTCGGTTGGTGCGATGTGATTCCAAACCGTTTGCGAATCGTTCATGCGCACTGCGGCACGTTGGGTGTCGGCCTTTTGCCGGCGTTTCGAGGCCAGGGCATCGGGCGCAGGCTTATGGAGCGGACGATGGACGCGGCGTTCGACTTTGGCGTGACCCGCATCGAATTGACTGTGCGGGAAACGAATGCCACTGCCATTTCCTTATACGAAAGCCTTGGCTTCAAAAGAGAGGGCTTTCATAGAAATTCCGTTTGCATCGACGGCCTCTATGAAAATTTGTACTCAATGGCGTTCATGAACGCATGCTCTGGGCACAATTCGAAAGCAGATTGAGCCGTACCGCTCGCGGGCGGTACGACTAACCCCTTGGGCGAGACGGGCCTGTCCCCGTCACCGGATCGGCGAGAAATCGGAGGCCAGCAGGATCTTGTTTTCCTGCTTTTCCAACATCGGCAGTGCTTTAGGCATAAATTTGGTTTGCCAATCCTGGTCCTGATAGAGGGCTGCGCGTTTTTTGACGCGGTCGTCCAAGCTTTCGTAGGCCCAGATATGGATGAGCTGATTCAATTCTCCAATATCCGTGTACCAGTAACCGACGAGAGTGGCATATTTGGAGATAATGGGAAGGCCAACCTCTTCGAAATGTTTCAGATATTCTTTCAGTTTTCCCATATGGATAGTGTATGTCCGCATCTCGAAATACATAGTGGTTCGTCCTTATCAGTGGTCTTTATTGAAGCTGATTATCGCTGGGCGACGATCACGGTTTCCGGTTCGTATTCCAGGAAGCAGGTCATGATGCGGTCTGGATCGCTGCGCACGGGAATGAAGCGATTCAGTCCCGTCAGGTCCGGTGTCAGATCGCGAAAACTGAGTTCGGCAAGTGCGATCGACTGGTAGCCGGGGCCACTGCCGAGATCTACGGCCTGACGCGATCCGGATGGCGATATCGCCAGGCTGTTGAGCAACGAACGTTGCGCCGCTACCGCTCCGGCAAAGTCTCCCGACATCCATGTGTAATGTTCCGCTAGTAAAGCGTCGTAATGGTCTGCCACACTCGCAACGCTATCCCTTGTGTCCAGAGTTTCCATCGCCATTTTTGCAGTGCCAAGATTTCATTCCGAGGGAGGGGCATTGTAGCATTCCTTATGCCGAATGCGGTGACTCCATTTGGGAATGGCGGTGATCTGAAATTATCTCGATCAGCATATCCATAACGGCCCGAATGCGCGGCGCGCGGCGCAGATCGTCATGAACGACCATCCAGATGTCTCGGCAAGGCATCGCCCCTGTGTCGGGGAGGCGGGACAGCGCTTTGTCGCCGTCACCGAGAAAGTGCGGGAGGAGGGCGACCCCCATACCGGCGCGCGCCGCTGCGGCAAGGCTGGCGACGTCGTTGGCCCGAAAGATCACGGGACGTCCGCTCATCGCGTCTTCGAGCCAGCGTTGCTGGGGGAGTTCCTGAGGAATGTCATCGTGGGCGATGAATTCCCAGTTGCGCGGGTCCGTTTGCTCGGCGTAGCCAACGGCGGCATAGAGGGCAAAGGGCATCTCCCCGACCTTGCGGGCGATCAGCCCGTCGCCGGTGGGACGCGAGAGGCGAAGGGCGATGTCGGCTTCGTGCCGATCCAGATTGACGATCTGCGGGTCGCCGATCAGGTCGATGGCGATGCCGGGGTGGCGTTTCTTCAGCAGGATCAAGCGCGGCGCCAGGACGACGCTGGCGAAGGTCGGAGGCGCGCTGATGCGGACGGTGCCGTTGATGGCCGGATCGGCGCCTTTGGCGGCGCGGAGAAGGGCGAAGGCGTCGTCTTCCATCCGATGTCCCAATTCGGCGATCCGGCTGCCTTCGGGGGTCAGCGCGACGGCACGGGGGTATCGGTCTATCAAGCGCAAACCCAACGCGGTTTCCAGCAGGGCGACGCGCCGGGCCACGGTCGTGTGATCGACCTTCAGTTGCCGGGCTGCTTCCGAAAAACTGCCGACCTTGGCGAGAGCGAGGAAGTGTCGCAAGTCTTCCCAGTTCATGTGCGTTTTTCCTCATGAATGATGCATATTTGAGGAATAGTCCATAAGGCGCCGGCCCGCTAGGATTCCGTCACTCAAGAGGAGGCGAAGATGGTTGCGGTTGTGCAAATGGAACGGGCTGGTGGTCCGGAGGTGTTGCGGTTGGTCGATGTGGCGATGGCTTCCCCCGGTCCCGGCGAGGCGAGAGTGCGCCAGACCGCCGTCGGAGTGAATTTCGTCGACATCTATTTTCGCAGCGGCCTCTATTCCCCGCCGCATTTTCCGGCCGTCCTCGGCGTCGAGGCGGCGGGTGTGGTCGAGGCGGTGGGGGAGGGGGTGACCGACGTCGGTCCTGGCGACCGCGTGGTTTATGGCGGCCTGCCAATTGGTGGCTATGCCGCTATCCGCACTCTACCCGCGGCTCGTCTTTTGAAGCTGCCCGAGGCGATATCGCCTCGGGCAGCCGCGGCGTCCCTGTTGCGCGGCTTGACGGCGCATATGCTGTTGTATCGCGTGTTTCCGCTTCAGCCGGGACAACATGTGCTGATTCATGCCGCGGCCGGCGGAGTCGGACTGATCCTCACGCAATGGGCCAAGCGGCTGGGGGCGATCACCATCGGGACGGTGGGTTCGGAGGAAAAGGCGGCCCTGGCGCGGGCGCATGGGCTCGATCACGCCATTTGCTATCGGCAGACCGATTTCGTCGCCGCCGTTCGTGATCTCACAGGCGGTCTTGGGGTCGATTTCGCCGTCGACGGCATCGGCGGCGAGACGCTGGCGAAAACCGTCACGGCCTTGCGTCCGTTTGGCATCGTCGCCAGTATTGGCCAGGCCGGTGGGACAATTCCGCCGGTGGACGTTCATTCCCTGAAGTGCGTCTCGCTGGCGCGTCCGAGCGTCCTGGCCTATGTCTCCGATATCAAGATTTATCGAGAGGCGGCGGCGTCGCTTTTCGGCGTTCTGGCCGACGGGTTGCAAGTCGAAATCGGCGCCGAATTTCCGTTGAGCGAGGCGGCAAAGGCCCATATGGCCCTGGAGGCCGGAAAAACCACCGGCTCCGTCCTGCTGATTCCGTAACGGTTTCTTCGAGTTGCTGTCATTGCGAGCGATCAGCGAAGCAATCCAGACTCCGGCCGTGTGGACTGGATTGCTTCGCTGATCGCTCGCAATGACGCCGTGATGCCCCCAGACGGTCAACCCATCAGAGTCGCTGTGCAGACGAACTACACACTCAGTTCGAGGACGGCTTTGATCAGATTGTCGGCGCCGTCGGCGATCTGGCGGATGCTGGCGTCCAGCATGTAACACGGTGTCGAGACCACTTTGTTAGCCCGATCGATCGCGATCTCGCCGTGATCGCGCGCACAAGGCGTGCCGCCCATGGTTATGATCGCGGCGCCGACATCTTCGTCCTTGCCGACGGTGAGTTCGACCTTGCCCAGCACCTTGGCCAGGATGACGGGGGCGATGCACAAGGCGCCGATCGGTTTTTCGGCCTGATGGGTGGCGCGAATGGCGTCGGCCACGGTCGGCTCGACCGAACAGTCCGCCCCGTCGATGGCGAAGCTGCACAGATTTTTGGCGGCGCCGAGGCCGCCGGGGAAGACCAGGGCGTCGAAATTCTTGGGATCGAATGTCGCCAAATCCCGGATATCGCCCCGCGCGATGCGGGCCGCTTCGACCAGCACATTGCGTGTCTCTGCCATCGGCTTTCCGGTGACGTGGTCGATGACGTCCCGTTGCGCGATGTTTGGGGCGAAACACTGATAGACGGCGCCCTGGCGATCGATCGCCAGCAGCGTCATCACGGCTTCGTGAATTTCCGAACCGTCCTTGACGCCGCATCCCGATAAAACCACGGCAATGTTCTTTTTCGCAGTCATGATCTTCCTTTCCTACCGACTCCGTTCCCGTGTGTTCCATCGCTGGCCAAGCACGGAGGGACGTTCCTCTCGGAGCATTGCGGTTGTCCGGACATGACTTAAAGCCCTCTCCGGACGATACCTTAGCCTAAGTTCCCAAGGCCCTCCGGGCAATATGCGTTTGCTCCAGGCTGTTCAGGCCGCCTGCACGCCCTTGATGAACGTGCCGACCACGTTTTTCAGGTCGTTCGCTTCTTGCAGCAGGGACCGTGCGGACCGCAGGACCAGCTCGGCTACGGACCCGGTTTCCGAGGCCGATCGGGTGACGCCGGATATATTGTTCGACACATTTTGAGTTCCGGTCGCAGCCTGTTGGACATTGCGGGCGATTTCGGAGGTGGCCGAAGATTGTTCCTCGACGGCCGAGGCGATGGCGGTGGCGATGCCGTGGATTTCCTGGATGCGCCCGACAATGCCGCCGATGGACGACACCGCTTCCTTGGTCGCCTGTTGGACGGCGGTAATTTGAGCGCCGATTTCCTCGGTTGCTTTGGCGGTCTGGTTGGCCAGATGCTTGACTTCGCCGGCCACCACGGCGAATCCCTTGCCGGCTTCGCCGGCTCTTGCCGCTTCGATGGTGGCATTCAGCGCCAGAAGATTGGTTTGGCTGGCGATATCGTTGATCAGACTGACCACTTCGCCGATGCGACTTGAGGTTTCGGCCAGACTTTTCATTGTTTCGTTGGTGCGGACGGCCTCGTCTGACGCCACCAGCGTGACGTGGCTGGATTGATCCATCTGGCGCGCGATTTCGCGGATCGAAGAGGTCAGTTGTTCGGCGGCCGAGGCTACGGTCTGTATGCTCGACGATACGTCGGCAGAAGCCCGCGCGACCACTTCGGCCTGACGATTGGTCTGTTCCGCCGTGGACGACATGGCGCCGGCTGTTTTGTCCATGCCTTCCGCCGAAGTGCCGACCTGGTCGACCATCCGATACACGTTCTGTTGGAAATCCTCGACCAGTCGGTTCAGCAGATTGCGTTTTGCCGCTTCGGCCGCGACTTGGGCTTGTCCTTGTTCGGCGAACAGGCGCTCCTTTTCCCGAGCGTTGTGACGGAACACTCTGAGCGCGGCCGCCATGGCGCCGATTTCGTCCTGGCGATCCGTCGGCGGGAGTTCGATATCCGCATGTCCCGCAGCCAACTGGTTCATCGCTTCGGTGATCCGCGTGATGGGGCGGGCCACTTTGCCGGTGATCAGCCAGCCCAGAACGATCGTAATGAAGAGCAAAGCCAGCGTGACGCCGATCAGCAACGACTGACGTAAATGGGCCAATGGGGCGAAAACCTTGGCGTGATCCATGGAAATGCCGACATACCATTTGACCGTGGGAAGACCGCTGATGGGGTAGAAGCGAACGATCTGTTCGTCGTCCCGATCGCTCATGGTCGAGTCCTGGGCGATGACGGGCTTGCCGCCCATTGGCTTCATCACCTTGTCCTTGTCGGGATGAACCAGGACGGTGCCATCCTCGTCAACCAGGAAGACGAATCCTTTCCCGCCCAGCTTTACCGATTGCAGGAAGTTGTTCAGGGCGCCCAACTCCAGATCGGCACCGAACACGCCGAAGACGCTGTTTCCATGCAGGATGGGATTGGCCAGCGAGATCACCAGTTTTCCGGTGGAGGCGTCGACGTAGGGTTTGGTCAGGGTCAGCGCTTTGGCCGTCACGGCCGCGCCATACCAGGGGCGCTTGCGCGGGTCGTAGCCGGCGGGCATGACGTTGCCGGGACCATCGATCATGGCGCCGCTCTGTTCGTCGCCAAAATAGACGTCGGCAAAGGTTCCCGCCAAGGTCGGGCGGCGGAACACCTCGAGCATGGCCGCCGGATCGTCGATCTTGGCGATGTCGTCGGTGGTCGAGCGGGCCAAAAGCAGGCGTCCATCGAGCCATTTTTGAATATTGTCAGCTGCAGATTCGCCGATGCTCTGTATTTCCGCGGAAAATTCGTCGGTTAGTGCTTTGCTGCTCTCGGAATAAAGCCAGCCCCCCAGGACACCGAAGGAGATCAAAATAAGAAGCGTCGATGCGGCCAGAATCTTGTGGATGAATTTCTGATTGTAGGATTGACGCTCCGCCATTGTTGCCTCCAGGGCTTTTCCAGTAGGGGTCTGCATGGTTGATGCCTCATCAATAGGCAGGGGGTCGGTGATAGCCAAAAAGTGCTATTATATTCGGCATATAAATCGAGGGAGAGGTGATGAATTTTTGATGATGGGAGCCATCGTCGTCAGGCCCCCTTTTCTTTTGTCTCTATCTCGCTGTTCGTTTGATCGATGTCTTTCGAAATGGGGCCAAACGCGTTGATGAGAGATATGCGCATGCCAATATGAGAATTGTCGGGGAATGCTTGTTCCACCTGTCACGGATCGTTAATGTGTGCCCCTTCCTTGACGTAAAGGTTCTGGTTGCGCAATGAGCTATCACAGCACCCGGGGGCGCTCGCCCGCCCTCGCTTTCGACGATGTCCTTCTGGCCGGACTGGCTCGGGATGGCGGTCTCTATCTGCCCGAACAATGGCCGCATTTCTCCAAAGAGGACTTGGCGTCTTTCGCCGGACTGCCCTATGCCCAGTTGGCGGTGCGGGTGATGCGTCCTTTCCTCGACGGGACCATTGCCGAGGACGATTTCGCCGCCTTGGTGGCGGAGACCTATGCCGGCTTCGATCATGCCGCGGTGGCGCCGCTTCGGCAATTGGGGCGCAATGACTGGCTTCTTGAGCTTTTCCATGGGCCGACGCTCGCCTTCAAGGACTATGCCCTGCAATTGCTGGGGCGCCTGTTCGATCATGTGCTGACCAAAAAGGGGCAAAGGGTCACCATTGTCGGGGCCACGTCGGGGGATACCGGTTCGGCGGCCATCGAGGCTTGCCGGGATCGGGCTTCGGTCGATATCGTCATTTTGCATCCCAAGGGCCGCACCTCCGAGGTTCAGCGCCGTCAGATGACCACGGTCACCTCGACCAATGTGCGCAATATCGCCGTCGAGGGAACCTTTGACGATTGTCAGGACATGGTCAAAGCCATGTTCAACGACCAGCCGTTTCGCGATCAGCTGCATTTGTCGGCGGTGAATTCGATCAATTGGGCGCGCATCATGGCCCAGATCGTCTATTACGTCGCCGCCGGAACGGCGTTGGGCGCGCCGCATCGCGCCATTTCCTTTGCCGTGCCGACCGGGAATTTCGGTAATGTCTATGCCGCTTTCGCCGCCAGGCGCATGGGGTTGCCGATCAGCCAGTTGGTGGTTGGGTCCAATTCGAACGATATTCTCGCCCGGTTTTTCGAAACCGGGACAATGAGCATGGCCGAGGTGGTGCCGACGCTCAGTCCCAGCATGGACATCCAGGTGTCGAGCAATTTCGAACGCTATCTGTTCGATCTGTTCGGCGAGGACGGTACGCGTGTCGCCGATTTCATGGAGCGTTTCCGCCGGGATCGCCAGTTCGAAGTGGGCGAGACCATGTTGGCCGGAATCAATCGCCTGGTTCAAGGCTATCGCCTGAACGATCTGGCGACCACGGAGGCCATTCGTCAGCTTTATCAGGAAACCGGCGAACTGCTCGATCCGCATTCGGCGATCGGCGTGGCGGCTGGTCGCGCCCGCCGTCGTGACGAGACGACGCCGATGGTGGCGCTCGCCACAGCGCATCCCGCCAAATTTCCCGATGCCGTCGAGGCGGCGACAGGGATCCGCCCGGCGTTGCCGCAACGTCTCAGCGATCTGTTTGAGAGGCCCGAACGTTATGATGTCTTGCCCAATGATTTGGAGACCGTGAAAGATTATGTCCGACAAGTGGCGCGGGTGAACGCATGAGCAGTCTCGACAGTATTCGTCTGACCCGTTTGGACAATGGCCTGACCGTGGTGACCGATCGGATGGATACGGTGGAAACCGCCTCCCTCGGTGTTTGGGTCAACGCCGGAACCCGTCATGAAACGCCCGACATCAACGGTGTGTCGCATTTGCTCGAGCATATGGCCTTCAAAGGCACCGAGCGGCGTTCGGCCCGTGCCATCGCCGAGGAAATCGAGGCTGTGGGTGGCCATTTGAATGCCTATACGTCGCGGGAACACACGGCCTATTACGCCAAGATCCTGAAAGAGGATGTGGGGCTGGCCCTGGATATCGTCGCCGATATCTTGCAGCATTCGACGCTCGACGCCGAGGAGCTGGCGCGCGAGCAGGCCGTCGTGGTTCAGGAAATCAGTCAATCCATCGACACGCCCGATGACATCATCTTCGACCATTTCCAGGCCACGGCTTTTCCCGAGCAGGCGGTCGGTCGACCGGTTTTGGGCACCGCGGAATTGGTGCGCGGCATGTCGCGCAAGACCTTGTCCGGTTACATGCAGCACAATTACGGCGCCGAACGAATGATTCTGGCGGCGGCCGGCAATCTCGATCATGACCATGTGGTCGGTCTGGCGGAACGGCATTTCAACGCCTTGCCGCAGAGCCATCCGGCGGTCGAGGACGCGGCCCGTTATCTGGGCGGCGACTACCGCGAATCGCGCGATCTCGAACAGGTCCATCTGGTCTTGGGCTTCGATGGCATTTCCTATGACGATCCGGATTTCTACGCGGCTTCGGTCCTCTCCACTTTGCTAGGCGGGGGCATGTCGTCGCGTTTGTTCCAGGAAGTCCGGGAAAAGCGCGGATTGGTCTATTCGATCTATTCCTTCACGTCGTCTTATACCGACGGAGGGCTGTTTGCCGTCTATGCCGGGACCGGTGAGGATGAAGCGGAGGAAGTCATTCCGGTGGTCTGTGACGAGGTGATGAAGGTCACCCAATCGGTGCAGGCCGACGAGGTGCAACGCGCACGCGCCCAGTTAAAGGCGTCGATCCTGATGTCCATGGAAAGCACCAGTTCGCGTTGCGAGCAATTGGCCCGGCAGCTTCAGGCTTATGGCCGGTTGGTGCCCGTCGAAGAGATGGTCGCCAAAGTCGAGGCGATCGATGCCGCGGCGGTCAGTGCCGTGGCGCGTCGGTTGTTCACCGGTATCCCGACCTTTGCCGCCATCGGTCCGCTCGACAAAGTCGAGAGCTATGACGTGGTGAAAGGCCGTCTCGGCTAGAGCGCGACAGGCGAGCGGCTTGCAATCATACGGGATCACGTTCGTGACCGTCATTGCCGGATCAAGTCCGGCAATGACGGCTTTTGGTTGTGGTCACAACTCAAATAGAGGCGACGGACGAACCGTGCCGGACAGCCGTGGGTCAAGATGCTATGGGGGTGGGCGGCCGCGAAATTGGATAACCTGCTGGTCCGCCAAGACTGTCAGGAGCATCCGATGAGCGAATTTTTCAATCCGCGCCCGTGGGTGACGTTTTTTGACTGACTTTCCTTCAGGTTGATTGGGATGGTGCCTTGATCCTATGCCTGGTGTAGGGATATTCTGTCTTTCAACCGAACCGGGTCGACATTCGTTGCTGTTGGCTGCCAGTGAACGGGCCATGGAGGCGTTTGGGAAAAGAAAGGGGGGAGATATGCTCGAGTGGCGGCAAGATATGATGATCGGAATTCCCGAAATTGATGCGCATCACAGGGAGCTTTTGAACTTATTCAATAAATTTGAGAATACAAAAGATGACGTTGAATTCGCTAAATTATTAAACGAGTATATCGAGTATTCTGCAAAACACTTCCGGGCAGAAGAACGGGTTCTTCGCGAATATGGGGCTGTGAATATTGAAGAGCATAGCGCCATGCACGAGGAAATTACAAAAAATTTAGCAGAAATTTTTGAAAAATTTGTCAGAGAAGGGGCATCCGCGTTGCCGCGTGATAAGATGCTTTCGCTGATTCGCACTTGGTTTCTTGACCATACGCTTCAGGAAGATCTGAAGATGAGAGAGCTTGTCGTCTCTCCAACGGGCTGAACAAAGCGCGGTGCCGCCGTCGATCGCGGGGTGATGCTCTATTTCGTCCGGAATCCCATGGCGACCACGTAGGTTTCCGCCGACTCCGCGCGACTGGCGGGGGGTTTGGCGTGGCGGACCTGTTCGAATCTCCGCTTCAACAGATCGAGCAACGCGCGTTCGGTGCCGCCCTTGAAGACCTTGGCGACGAAGCAGCCGCCCGGTGCCAGTACTTCGAGGGCGAAATCGAAGGCGACCTCGCACATATGGACAATCCGGGCGTGATCGGTGCCCGGATGTCCGGTGGTCGGTGCCGCCATGTCGGAGAGTACGACGTCGGCCGGTCCTCCGAGGGCGTCTTTCAGGATTTGCGGCGCCGCATCGTCCAGGAAGTCGTGGGTGAGCACGATGGCGCCGGCCATCGGGGCCCATTCCAGGATATCGATGCCGACCACTTTGCCGCCCTGCGGATCCAGCGACTTGACCCTGTGGACCGCCACCTGCGTCCAGCCACCGGGGGCGGCGCCCAAATCGACGACGCGCTTGCCGGGGCGAAGGAAATGGAAGCGGTCGTCCAGTTGCATCAGCTTGAAGGCGGCGCGGGAGCGAAACCCTTGGCGCTTGGCTTCAATCACGTAAGGGTCGTTCAATTGCCGTTCGAGCCAGCGGGTGGAGGACACGGTGCGGCTGCGCGCCGTCTTCACCCGTTCGTTGAGCATGCGCCCGCCGGTTTTTCTGGGTCCTCCAGAGGACTTCTTTCCTTCCGTCATAGTCCTGCGGCCAATCGATCGGCTTGCATCATCGACAACAATACACCCTCCCTTACGCCTCGGTCGGCGACGGTCAATCGGCCCGCCGGCCACAAGCGGCAAATTGCCTCCAAAATGGCGCAGCCGGCAACCACCAAATCGGCGCGGGTCTCGCCGATGCAGGGGTGCGCCGCTCGTTCTGCGGCACTGGTCTGGACCAAACGCCGGCTGATCGCCTCGATGGAGGAGAATTCCATGACCAAGCCGTCGACCAGGGCCCGATCATACCGGGGAAGGTCAAGGTGGATGCCAGCGAGCGTGGTGACCGTTCCCGAGGTGCCCAGCATCTGGATTTGTCGCGCGGCGACCAAGGGGCCAAAGCCGCTTTGCCGATCGAAGGGGAGGAGACGCTCCGTCACATGCTCGACGATGTCGCTATAGCCGGCCTTGTCATGCAGGCGAGCGCTTTGCTCTTCGGCGAGCGTGACCACGCCAAGCGGCAATGACGCCAAGGTTTCCACTTTGTCACCGGCCGGCGTCAGACCCAGTTTTACTTTGATCAGTTCGGTGCTGCCGCCTCCGATATCGAACACCAGGGCATAGGGGTGATTGCGATCGAGCAGAGGGGCGCAGCCGGTCAAAGCCAAACGGGCTTCATCATCGGCCGAAATGGTTTCGAGGACCAAACCGGTGTCGTCGTAAACGCGTTGCAGGAAGGCGGTGCCGTTGGTGGCACGGCGGCAGGCTTCCGTGGCGACGGATCGAATCCGGCGAGCGCCTCGCCGTTCCAGACGCTGCGCGCATTGACGTAGCGCGCAAAGGGTCCGTTCGATGGCGTCATCGGACAAAAGTCCGCTGTTGGCCAGTCCTTCGCCCAGGCGGGTGACCCGCGAGAACGCCTCGATCACACGAAAGCCGTCGTCACTCGGTTTGGCCAGCAGCAGGCGGCAATTGTTGGTGCCAAGATCGAGAGCGCCATATAGCGGTTGATCCGCTGACGCGTTATGGCGGCCAGACAAATGGCAGTGCGACCGATCGCCATCGCCGGCCTGTTCCAAATTTCAACTCCTCGGACGCCCCCCGCCATAAGGCAGGGCTGTTTGATTGATGGTAGCGGAGACGACGGCCCTTCGAAAGCCTTTCGTCACGTCCCGTGAGGTACTCATAGGCTTGCGGCGTCTGGGGCGCAAGAGAGTGAACATTCGGAGCCGTGCGCTTGGCACCGGGGCGTCGATGGCAGGAATCGCGTCACGTGCCAAACGCACGCTGGAAATGAGCGCCATGGCATGGTAGAAGTCCCGCCTTCCGTTTCGGCCGAGGTGGAAACGGTCATGTTCGAAACGAGCATGGTTGACAGCTCGGCACAAACAGATTAGACACGCCAACGCTCTCTGATGGGGGATCGTCTAGCGGTAGGACAGCAGACTCTGACTCTGCTTACCGTGGTTCGAATCCACGTCCCCCAGCCAAAATAAGCGCCCGGCTCCCGATCGTGGGGCTGGGCGTTTTACGTTTGTGGCCCGATGGATTTACGAAACAGCCTCCCCAAAATGCGATGCCAGCGGCATGGGTATGAGACACAGGGGTTAAGACGTGCGCCATTTCGGGCGATGTCATGGATTTAAGGAATATTGATGCAAAAGAGTGACTCGAGAGGCAAAGCCAAGGCCGTTGCCGGTTTTGGCGAACGCATGAATACAGCCGTCGCCGCCAAGAAGGCGTTGTTGGAAAAATGGCGCGACAATAAGGTGGACGTCACGGATCCGGCCTTTCTGGAACGGCAAGCCGCTCGTCAGGCCGCAGAAGCGTTGCGCGCCGAACGCGATTCTCAGCGGAAGGCGGAGAAGGATGCGGCCAAGGCGCAGGCTGTCGCAGATCGCCAAGCCGCGCAGATTGCGGCGGACACGCTCGCCGTCGCCGACCAGGCCGCCCGGGAGGCCGCCAAACTCGAAGCCGCCGCGGCTCTGATCGCTCGGGAAGAAGAGCGCAAGGCCGCTCGTGACGCCCGTTATGCGGCCCGCAAGGCGCGCAAGTGACCTATTGATCCATGTCATCTAAAATGACATGGATCAATAGTGTCTAAACGATGCCTTCGCCTCCGGCTGCGGCAGGCG
>Ga0209415_10001524_pt1 | contig 44295 bp, 41 predicted proteins | sample PeaSoiSIISIP2007_FD_187696 | JGI IMG/M metagenome (GOLD analysis project Ga0209415, IMG submission 187696) | Peat soil microbial communities from Weissenstadt, Germany - SII-SIP-2007 (SPAdes) (version 2) | ecosystem: Environmental > Terrestrial > Soil > Wetlands > Peat | place: Germany...
CAGAACAGCCGCAACATCTGGGCCTATCTGCACTTCGCCAACGACGGCTACTGCATCAGCGTGGCGGACGCGACCATCAGCGCGGGCAAGCTGGCCGCCGATCTGGGAAGCCAGTGCCATCTGGCGCTGACCGGCGTGCTGTTCGATTTCGACAAATCGACACTCAAGCCGGAGTCCGACGCGGTGCTGCAGCAGGTGAGCGCCGTGATGGCGAGGGACCCCGTGCTGCGGCTGGAAGTGCAGGGGCACACCGACGCGGTCGGCAGCGACGCGTACAACCAACCGCTGTCCGAGGCACGCGCGCGGTCCGTGGTGATGTGGCTCACGCAGCACGGCGTGGCGGCGGTGCGGCTGTCGGCGCACGGCTACGGCAAGACCAGGCCGATTGCCTCCAACGCGACGGATGAGGGACGCGCCAGGAATCGCCGCGTGGAGATCGCCAACCTGGCGTGCCACGCGAAGGGGTAATGGGGCCGCGGCCCCCTGTCATTGCGAGGAGCGCAGCGACGAAGCAATCTCCCGCGGCGGGGAATTGCTTCGTCGCTTCGCTTCTCGCAATGACAGGGGGTGACAGGGGGTGAGTTGCCGGGGACGCCAAAAAGGCTGACTTTTGGCCCGCGGCTCCGGATTTCCCGGGGAGGTTCGCGCCAATAGGAGCGATGCAATGGCACGCGCACATCTGGACTGGCTCGGAATCCTTGCGGCAACGGCGTTTGCCGCGGCACCCGCCACCGCGGCGCCGTTCCGGTGCCCACATGTCGGCGGCGAGTTCATCTTCGCCCAGAGCGCCAACGTCAACGGCCTCGACCAGGTCGTTTCGAGCGCCGTATCAACGCGCAACGTCGCGATGAACATCTTTGAAACCCTCGTTACCCGCGACGACGCCAATCATCCCAGCCCCGAGCTTGCCGATTCAATCGACGAATCGCCGGACCACCTGACATTCACATTCAAGCTGCGGCAGGGCGTGACGTTCCACAACGGCAAGAAGATGACCTCGGCCGACGTGCTGGCCTCGTACAATCGCTACAAGCGGATTTCCATCCTGCGCAGCACGTTCGACAACATCGATCACTGGGATGCGCCCGATGCGGCGACCTTCGTGATCCACCTCAAGCAGGTCCAGCCGACCTTCCTCGAGCAACTCAGTTCGTTCTCCGTGCCGATCATCATCACGCCCGCCGAGGATGAGAATGATCCGCCACAGCAGCTCAAGATCATCGGCACCGGCCCGTACCAACTGGTCGAGTACGTGCCCGGCGGCTATGTCAGGCTCAAGCGCTTCGACGGCTACGCGGCGAACGGCAACTACCAGGACCGCACCGGCTTCGGCGGCTACAAGCAGGCGTGCTTCGATACCGTGACGTTCCGTATTTCCACCGAACCGGGCGCGCGCGTCGCGGCGCTGCGGACCGGCGAGGTGCAGGGCGCCGAGGACGTGCCCGCCAACTCGCTCGCGGGGCTGCGCGGGGACAAGAACATCACCCTGGTACCGATCGAGAACTGGTCGATCATGGTGGCGCTGCCGAACCTGCGCCAGCCGCCCACGGATAATCTCTATTTCCGCAAGGCGGTGCAGGCCGCGCTCAACATGGACGACATCATGAACGCCGCGACCGACGGCAACTATCGGCTCAATGTCGGCTTCCAGTATCCCACGCAGTCCACCTACAGCGACGCCGGCAAGGAGACCTACGACATTCACGACACCGTGCGCGCCAGGGAGTACCTGCGGCAGGCCGGCTACAAGGGCGAGCCGGTGGTGCTGCTGACCAACAAGGATTACAGCTACATGTACAATGCATCGGTGGTGATGCAGGCGGAGTTGCAGGCGATCGGCATCAATGCGCAGTTGACGGTTCTCGACTGGCCGTCGGCGATCGCGATGCGCCAGAAGCCTGGTTCGGTGTGGAACTACTTCTACACCGGGTGGGGCACCGAGCCGTCGCTCGGCCCGATCCCGACCATGCAGCAACTGATGCCGCCCAACCCCGCCTATTTCCCCAAGCCGGGCGAGGAGGACGCTGAGCTCGCCGCCGACTTCGCCAACATGAATCGGATGCCCACGCCGGCGGATCGACAACAGGCGTTCGCGCGCATGCAGCAGCGCACGCTGGAGCAGGCCTATATCCTGCCGTTCGGATCGATGACGATGGTCGAGGCGGTGCGCGCCAATGTGAAGGGCTTCAAGCCGTACCGCATCCCGCGCGTGGCGAACGTGTGGTTCGAGAACTGACGGATGGGTCTTGTTCCGCGGCATCGGCGCGTGTGGAGGGGTGAGTGACGGATCTCGTTCTGACACCGGGACGGACAACGCTGGCGGACTGGCGCGCCATCTGGCGCGGCGCCACCCCTGCGCTTGATCCCGCCTGCCACGCCGCCGTCGCCGCGGGGGCGGCGGCGGTCACCGCCATCCTGGCGCGCGGCGAACCGGTGTATGGCATCAACACCGGGTTCGGCCGGTTGGCGAGCATTCGGATCGGCGCCGACGAGCTGGGTGTGCTGCAACGGAATATCGTGCTCTCACACGCCGCCGGGGTTGGCCCCGCCATGCCGGCCGCGGTCGCACGGCTGCTGATGGCGCTGAAACTCGCCAGTCTGGGACACGGTGTTTCGGGGGTGCGGCCGCAGACGCTGGAGTTCCTGGAGACGATGCTGCGGCACGACCTGATCCCGGTCATCCCCGTGCAGGGCTCCGTCGGGGCATCGGGCGACCTGGCCCCGCTGGCGCACATGACGGCGGCGATGCTGGGCGTGGGCGAGATCGTCTGCGGCGGCGTCGCGGGTCCGGCGGCAGCGGCGCTCGCCGCGCACGGGCTGGCGCCGGTTTCGCTGGGGCCGAAGGAGGGGCTGGCGTTGTTGAACGGCACACAGTTCTCCACCGCCTATGCGCTCGCCGGGCTGTTCGAGGCCGAAAAATTGCTGCGCGCTGGCCTGGTGACGGGCGCGCTATCGACCGATGGGGCGCGCGGCTCGGACACGCCGTTCGATCCGCGCATCCATGCGGCCCGGGGCCATTCGGGACAGATCGAGGTGGCGGCGACGCTGCGCGCGTTGATGGCGGGCAGCGCCATCCGCGCCTCGCACCTGACGGGGGATGAGCGGGTGCAGGACCCGTATTGTCTGCGCTGCCAGCCGCAGGTGATGGGCGCCGTGCTGGACGTGCTGCGCCAGGCGGCGGCGACGCTGGCGACGGAGGCCGGCGGCGTGACCGACAACCCGCTGATCTTTGTCGGCGCCGATGGCGTGGGCGAGGCGCTCTCGGGCGGCAACTTCCACGCCGAACCGGTGGCGTTGGCGGCCGACATGATCGCGCTAGCGCTGTGCGAGATCGGTTCACTGGCGGAGCGCCGCGTCGCCATGCTGATCGACCCGGCGCTGTCCGGGCTGCCGGCATTCCTGACACCGAAGCCAGGGCTGAACTCGGGTTTTATGATCGCGCAGGTTACCGCGGCCGCGCTGGTGTCGGAGAACAAGCAGCGCGCGACGCCGGCGTGTATCGATTCGATCCCGACCTCGGCGAACCAGGAGGATCACGTTTCGATGGCGGCGCACGGTGCGCGGCGCCTGCTGGAGATGGCGGCGAATATGGCGGGCGTGCTGGGGATTGAGTTGTTGGCGGCCACGCAGGCGTGCGATTTCCACCTGCCGCTGGCCTCATCGGTGGCGCTGGAGGCGGTGCGTGCGGCGCTCCGCGCGCACGTGCCGCGGCTTGACCAAGATCGTTTCTTCGCCCCCGACATTCACGCCGCGACCGAGCTGGTGCAGCGTGGCGCACTGGCGGATGCGGTGGCGCCGCTGAGCCTGCCTCTCGTTGGCTGACCGGAACATAAGGAGCCCTGTCGGTGGCACGGATCGACAACATGCGGGTTATTCATGCCGCGCGCGGTACGGAACTCTCGGCCAAGAGCTGGCTGACCGAGGCGCCGCTGCGGATGCTGATGAACAACCTGGACCCGGAGGTGGCGGAACGCCCGGGCGAGCTGGTGGTGTATGGCGGCATCGGCCGCGCGGCGCGCGACTGGGACAGTTTTGACCGCATCGTGGCCGCGCTGCGCCGGCTGGAGCATGACGAGACGCTGCTGGTGCAGTCCGGCAAGCCGGTCGGCGTGTTCCGCACCCATGACGATGCGCCGCGGGTGTTGATTGCCAATTCGAACCTGGTGCCGCACTGGGCCACCTGGGACCATTTCAATGAGCTCGATCGCAAGGGGCTGATGATGTACGGCCAGATGACGGCCGGCTCGTGGATCTACATCGGCGCGCAGGGCATCGTTCAGGGCACCTACGAAACGTTCGCGGAGGCCGGGCGGCAGCACTACAACGGCGACCTGGCGGGGCGCTGGATCCTGACCGCCGGGCTGGGCGGCATGGGTGGCGCGCAGCCGCTGGCGGCTGTCATGGCGGGGGCGTCGTGCCTGGCGATCGAGTGCCAGCCCAGCCGCATCGAGATGCGCCTGCGCACCGGCTACCTGGACCGCAGCACGACCGATCCGAATGAGGCGCTGGCGATCATCGAGGCGTCGTGCCGGGATCGGCGCCCGGTCTCGGTGGGGCTGCTGGGCAACGCGGCGGAGCTCCTGCCGCAGTTTTTGGCGCGCGGCGTGCGGCCGGACATCCTGACCGACCAGACTTCGGCGCACGACCCGGTGAACGGCTACCTGCCCGCGGGGTGGACCGTTGCGGAATGGGAAACAAAGCGGGAGCGCGACCCCAAGGCGGTGGAGCAGGCGGCCACGCGGTCCATGGCCGTGCATGTGGAGGCGATGCTGCGGTTCCATCGCATGGGCGTGCCGACGGTCGATTACGGCAACAACATCCGTCAGCGCGCGAAGGACGCGGGCGTGGTCGGCGCGTTCGATTTTCCGGGGTTTGTGCCGGCGTATATCCGCCCGCTGTTCTGTCGCGGCGTGGGGCCGTTCCGCTGGGTGGCGCTGTCGGGCGATCCCGAGGACATTTTTCGGACGGACCAGCGAGTGAAGGAGCTGCTGCCGGACGACCGGCATCTGCACAACTGGCTGGATATGGCCCGGCAGCGTATCCACTTCCAGGGCCTGCCGGCGCGCATCTGCTGGGTGGGGTTGGGCGATCGGCATCGGCTGGGCCTGGCGTTCAACGAGATGGTGGCACGCGGGGAGCTGAAGGCGCCGATCGTCATCGGGCGCGATCATCTTGATTCCGGGTCCGTTGCGTCGCCGAACCGGGAGACCGAGGCGATGCTGGATGGGTCGGACGCGGTTTCCGACTGGCCGCTGCTGAATGCGCTGCTGAACTGTGCGTCAGGCGCGACCTGGGTGTCGGTGCACCATGGCGGCGGGGTGGGGATGGGGTTTTCGCAGCACGCCGGCATGGTGATTGTTTGTGATGGGACCGAGGCGGCGGCGAAGCGCATCGCGCGGGTGTTGTGGAACGATCCGGCGACGGGGGTGATGCGCCACGCCGATGCGGGGTATGCGGCGGCGATCGAGTGCGCTCGGGGGCATGGGTTGGATTTGCCGGGGTTGCGGTAGGGCGGGTTGAGCGTGGGTGGAATTGTTGCGCCCCCTGTCATTGCGAGGAGCGCAGCGGTCCCCGGGCTTGACCCGGGACCGCTGCGCTCCTCGCAATGACAGGTGGTGGCTCCCGGCAGCGTGCTACGCTACCCGAGCGCCGCGCGCGGCTCGCCGGCCACGTCCTCGGCGCTGATCGGTCCCGTCGGCAGGAACCAGTAGACCGCCGCCGCCAGCAGCGCGATCGCCGCCCCCAATACCAGCGGCATGACGAAGGAACCCGTCAGCTCCACGGCAATTCCGGTGACGGCCGGCGCGATAGCGCCGCCGACATAGTTGAAGCAGTTCTGGATTCCGCCGAACGAGCCGAGGCAGTTCTCCGGCACCGCCGCGCTCGCCGCGACCCAGGAGCACGATCCGGAAAGCTGGCTGAAGAACATCGCGGTGCTGAGCCATACCACGGCCATGACCACGCCCGCGGCCTGCGCCGTCAGCAGCGTGAAGACGGCGAGGCCCACCAGCCCGGTGACGAACACGATGCGGCCGCTGTTCAATGGGGAGACGCCGCGCCGGCCGAGCACGTCGGCCGCCCAGCCGGCGAACAGGCTGCCCACCACCGCCAAGGTGAACGGAATGGCCGCCATCATCCCCGCCTGCCGGACGGAGAGATGGCGTTCGATCTCCAGGTAGGCCGGCAGCCACGTGGCGTAGATGCCGCTCATGTAGCCCGAGCCGAATACGCCGAGGAACAGCCCCCAACTGGTGCGAAAGGCGAACAGATGCCGCCACTGCGCGACATTCATCGGCGGCGCGTCGTGCATGGTGTCGCCCTCGACGAGATGGGCGCGATCGGATTCGGACAGGGCGGCGTCGTCCGGGTCGCGATAGATGGCGAACCAGAGCACGACGCAGATCAGTCCCAGGATGCCCATGATGGCGAACATCCAGCGCCAGCCAAGCGCCGCCATGATCAGCGTCAGCACCGGGGCGGCGATGGCCTGGCCCAGATGGTTCGCGCCGGTGAAGACCCCGACTGGTTTGCCGCGCTCGCGGACGTTGAACCAGCGGCGCACCACTTTGGTGCAGGACGGGATGGTCGGCGCCTCGCCGACGCCCAGCATGATGCGGCACGCCCAGAGCTGCGCGGCGCCGCCGGCGATCCCCGCCAGGCCTTGCGCCAGCGACCATACGGCGAGGCCGGTGCCGAGCAGGAGCCGGGAGCCCAACCGGTCGATGACGGGGCCAAGCGGCAACTGCGCCAGCGCGTAGGTGAGCGGAAAGGCCGAGAGCAGCAGGCCCATCTGTGAGAGGGAAAGGCCCATGTCGTGGCGGATCGCGGGATTGGCGATCGCCAGCGTCGTGCGGTCCATGTAGTTGATCAGGCAGATCATCGAGATCTGCGCCACGACGCCGTACTGGATCGCGCGCAGGCGGGCGGATGGGCGGGTTGCGCTCATTGGCGTTGCCTCGAATGACGTTTTTATTTCGATCCGAATATTAGTTGCCGTGTCGTGACGGTCCGCCCCCGCATCATCGCCCGGTGAATGACGGTTTCCGCTTCTCCAGGAAAGCCGAGATGCCCTCCTGTTTGTCCGCCGTGCCGTAGATCGTGGTGACGAGGAAGGTTTCGAATTCCAGCCCGGACTCCAGATCCATCTGCAGACCCCGGTAGACCGCGCGCTTCGCGAACGCGAGTCCGAGCGGCGCCCGTTCGGCGTAGACGCCCACCAGCGCCTTGGCCGCGGCCAGCGCTTCGCCGGCGGGCACCATCCGGTTGACCAGGCCGATTCGATACGCCTCCGCGGCGTCGATCGGGTCCGCGGAAAACAGCAGCGCCAGCGCGTTCGCCGGCCCGACCAGGCGCGGCAGGCGCTGCGTGCCGCCGGCGCCGGCGACGGTGCCGATGCGCGAACTGGTGATGGCGAAACTGGCGCCCGCGCCGGCGATGCGCAGGTCGCAGGCCAGCGCGAGCTCGCAGCCGCCGGTGATGCAGAATCCCTCGATCGCCGCGAGCACCGGCTTGCCCAGCGCCTCCAGCGCGCAGGTCAGGCGATGCCACGCCTTGAAATAGCGCGTGCCGTCGGTTGCCGAGCGCACCTGCAACGCCTCGTTCAGGTCGGCGCCGGCCGAGAAGAAGGCCGGCCCGCCGGTGATGATCACCGCGCGGATCGACGCATCGGCTTCCGCCGCCTGCGCCGCCGCAACGATCTCATCCATCATGCGCAGGCTGACGGCATTGCGCCGCTCCGGCCGGTTCATCGTGATGACGCAGCTTGGGCCGTCCTGCGCGACGGCGATCGTGGTGTGGGTCATGCTCTTTCCTGCGGTTTGCCGAGATAGGCCTGGATCACCTCGGGGTGGGCGACGACCTCGGCCGGCGTGCCCTGGAACAATGCGCGGCCAAAATCCAGTACCAGGACATGGTCGCACAGCCGGGTGATGACATGGACGTTGTGCTCGATCATCACGATCGTCGTGGCGGTCGCCTTGATGCGTTCGAGCGTGGCGATGCCGTCCTCGATCTCGCCGCGCGTCAAACCGCCCATCACTTCGTCGAGCAGCATCAATGTCGGCTCGGTGGCGAGCACGCGCGCCAGCTCCAGCTTCTTCTTGGCGCCGATGGTCAGCGTGCCGGCGAGCTGGTTGGCGTGTGGCGTCAGGCCGACCAGGTCCAGCATCCGCTCGCACGCCACGCGCGCCGCGGCCAGCGAACGGCCGCGTCCGTTGCGGGAAAACAGTGCGCCAGTCATGATATTATCGAGCACTGTCATCTCGACGAAGGGCTGCACGATCTGGAAGCTGCGCCCCATGCCGAGCCGGCAAAGCTGATACGGCGTCATGCCGGTGACATTGCGGCCGGCGAACCGGATCGTTCCTGAACCGGGCCGGTCGTAGCCGGTGATGAGGTTGAGCAGCGTGGTCTTGCCCGCGCCGTTGGCCCCGATGATGCCGAAGCACTGGCCTTGTCGGACCTCCAGCGACAGGTCGCTGATCGCGCGCAGGCCGCCGAAGGTTTTGCTGACATCCCGCACCTCGAGAATGTTCATTTCGCCACCGCGTGCGGGACCGACGGCGGCGTGCCGAGAAACGCCTGCTGCACCAGGGCGGAATCGCGCAGCACCGCGGCCGAGCCCGACGCAACGATGCTGCCGTTTGCCAGCACATAGCCGCGATCGGCGGCGGACAGGGCGGCTTCGGCGTTCTGTTCCACCAGCAGGATGCTGATGCCGGAGCGCGCGGTCTCGGCCACCGCGGCATAGACGTCCATCACAATGCGCGGGCCGAGGCCGAGCGAGGGCTCGTCCAGCATGAGCAGCCGCGGCCGGCTCATCAGCGCGCGGGCGATGGCGAGCATCTGCTGTTCGCCGCCCGACATGAGGCCGGCCTTCTGGCGCAGCCGCTCGTGCAGCCGCGGGAACAGCGCGAGCGCCTGCTCCATCGCCCGCGGACGCTCACGCCGCGCGCGCGGTGTATAGGAGCCGAGCAGGAGATTCTCGTGCACCGTCATGTCCGGAAAGATCTGCCGCCCTTCCGGCGACAGGCCGATGCCGAGTGCCACACGCAGATGCCCCGGCACGTCGGCGACGTTGCGCCCGGCGAAGCGGATCTCGCCGTTCCAGGGCCGCATCAGTCCGGCGATGACACGCGTGGTGGTTGTCTTGCCGGCGCCGTTCGCGCCGAGCAGGCAGACGACCTCACCCTCGGCCACCTCGAGCGACAGGTCCTGCAGGACGAGCGATTCGCCGTAGCCCGCGCGGATGTTCGACAGCGCCAGCAGCGCGGTCATCGCGCGGCCCGTGGCGTTGCGGGGCGCCAGGGGAGGCGAAGTCCGCGCAGCAGGCCGAAGATGCCCTGCGGCATGCACAGCACGACCACCACCAGGACGATGCCGAACACCAACAGACTGATGCCGACCATGCCGCCGAACAGGGCGCGGGTCAGTTCCTCGAACCCGATGGTGGCGATGGCGCCGATGATCGGGCCGGGCAAGGTGTAGACGCCGCCCAGGATCGGGGCGATCTGCGCATCGATGGTGGTCTTCAGGTCGAACCCCACGCCCGGATCGAGATAGCCGCCGTGCCAGGCATTGATCGCGCCGGCCAGCGTGGCGATCGCGCCGGCGATCATCATGATGCCGACACGGAACCGGATTGGCGCGACGCCCAGCATCTGCGAGGCCAGCTCGTTGTTGCGCATGGCGCGCAGGGCGAAGGCGTAGCGCGAGCGGCTGATCGCCCAGGCGATCAGCGCGGCGAGGATGGCGCCGCACGGCGCGGCGAGGCCGATCGCCGTCTTGCCGGGAAACAATTTGCTGTCGAGATAGAGGCCGTTGCCGCCGCCGGTTATGTCGGGCAGCATCGTCGCCAGCACGCGCAGCCCTTCCGAGGCCGCCAGTGTGGAAATGGCGAAATAGATGCCGCGCATCCGCCCGGTGATCAGCGCCAGGGCGGCGCCGAGCAGCGCGCCGGCCAGCATCGCCGGCAGCAGCGAGGCCGCAAAGGGCACGGCAAAATCGTTCGCTGCGAGGATCGCGACATAGGCGCCAAGGCCCCAGAAGGCGGAATGCCCGAGCGAGACCAACCCGGCGCCCGCCATCAGGTTCCAGCTTACCGCCACCATCAGCAGGGCGCAGATGCGGAAGTCGATGTCCGCCAGCAACGGCATGCCGAGCAGCGGAATTGCCAGCGCAACGATGCCGGCGGCGATGCCGGCGCACGTTGCGGCGACGGAACCACGGGTCATGTGGCGAGCGACTGCCCGGCGATGCCGCGCGGCCGGATCAGCAGGATGGCAACGATCAATGCGAAGGCGACGCCCTCGGTCCAGCCGGCGCCATCGGGCACATAGTAGGCGACCATCGTTTCGGCGATCGCCAGGACGAAGGCGCCGATCACCGTGCCGGCGACGCTGCCGAGGCCGCCCAGGATGACGATGGCGACCGCCTTGAGCAGGATGGGAAACCCCATGAACGGGGTGATGTTGATCAGGAAGCTGACGATCGCGCCGCTGGCCACGCCGAGCGCCGTGCTGGTTGCGAAGGACAAAGCGTAGATCCGGCCTGGATCGATGCCCATCAGGATGGCCGCGTCGCGGTTCTGCGCCACCGCGCGCAGCGCCCGCCCGGTCTCGCTGTAACGCAGCCAGGTCATCAGCGCGGCGATCAGCACGCCGGCGACCAGGAAGCCGATCAGCCTGCCATGCACGATGAACAGGTCGCCGATGATGGTGGTGCTGACCGCATAGCCGGGGCTGGCGGAGCGGACGTCGCCGGTCCACAGCACCACGGCGATATGTTGCAACACCAGTGCGATGCCGAAGGTGAGCAGGATCTGGTTCAGTTGCGGTGCCTTCAGCGCCCACTCGATCACGCCGCGGAACAGCAGCCAGCCCGCCAGGAAGCCCAGCACGATCAGCAGCGGCATGGCGATCAGCGGATCGATGTGCCACAGCGTCAGCCCCCAGAAGGCGCCGTAGGCACCGAGCATGACGAACTCGCCATGGGCGAAGTTGATGATGCGCATCACGCCGAAGCCGAGCGACAGGCCAACCGACATGAGGGCGTAGAGCCCGCCCATCAGCAAGGCATCGATCAGGAGCTGGGCGAAGTTGATCACGCTCGGCCGGTCCTGTCCGCTACTGGGCCGGGCACGCCTGCAGCTTTCCGTTGGCCCGCGCCGGCGGATAGAAGATGACGCTGGCGTAGGTGTCACCCTGCTTCTGAAGCTGGAAGTCGACCACCGTGCCGAACGCCTGGTGCAGTGCGATTGCACTGGGCTGGAACTGGCTGTTGCCCATGACCGTGTCATGCACCCCGGCCGCCAGCGCGGTGCTCAGGTGGTCGCGATCGGTGGCGTTCGCCTGCTCCACCGCCAGCAGCGCGAGCATGGCGGAGATGTAGGAGCCGGCTTCCATGTATTCCGGCTCCTTGTTGTATTTCGCCCGCCAGGCGGCTTCCCATTCGTCGCTGGCGGGGAACAGTTTCGCCTCCGTCGCATCCGCCTTGCTGTGCAGGCCGACGACGTAGGTGTTCACCCCGGTCCAGCAGTTCTGCACCTCGCCGAGCGCGTTCTTGAATTCCGGCAGCGTCGCCTGGAAGGTGCCGATCAGATAGGGAATGTTCAGCTTGGCGGAGTAGATCTCCTTGGCCAGCAACACCGCGTCACTGGTCTGCACCAGCGTGTAGAGGATGTCGGGATGCGACGACCGGACTTTTAGCAGACTGGGCAGGAAGTCGGGCGCGTTTTCGCGGATCAGCTCCTCATCGACGATGTTGTAGCCGCCATCCTTCAGGTATTGGCGGGCGTAATCGATATGCGCGCGGCCATAGGCGCCATCCGAATAGACGATGGCCACCTTCTTGCCGGTGCCCAGTGCCTGCTTCAGGCCGGCCACGATCGTTTCGTGATAGTGATAGGTCCACGGGAAGGTGTGGAAGAAATAGGGATCCTTGCCGACCTGCTTTTCCACCACCGTGGCGGACACGCCGGGCACGATCCAGACCGGGTGGTCCTCCGCCTGCTTCCAGGGCGGCACCGCGGCGGCGCCGCTGTCCGAGCCGCCGGGGCCGATCAGGATGTCGGCCTTGTCGGAGTTGATGAGCTGGCTCATCACCGAGACCGTGGTGGTGTTGTTCGATTGCGTGTCGCGCTCGATCAGCACGATGTCGCGCCCGGCCACCTTGTCGCCGCGCACCTTCTTCCAGGTTTCCACGGCGGTTTCGACCCCGCGCTTGATCTGCGCGCCGAAAGCGACGAAGCGGCCGGAGAGTTCCATCGGCAGGCCGATGCGAAATTCCCCGTCGGCCCGCGCGGTGGGGCTGATGGCGAGCCACACGGCGAGGCAGATCGTTGCGCGGCCGAGAATGGTGGTCAGGCGGCGGCGGGATATGAGCGTGTCGCGTGGGAGGTTGCTTCGCATGGCGGTTTCCCTTGCTTTGTTGTTGCGGGCCCGGACGGCCCAGGTCATCTCGGCGTCGTGCCGCGGAACCGCGGCTGGCGTTTCTCCCGGAACGAAGCTGCGGCTTCCTTGGCCTCGTCGGTGGCGTAGTACAGCGCGACCGCCTGGAACCCGAGGTGCGACAGGCCGCGGATCGATTCGGTGTCGGCGTTGAACGATGCCTTGGCGATGGCGATCGCGGTCGGGCTGCGCTCGAGGATCTCGGCGCACCAGCGGCCCACCTCGGCGTCCAGCTCGGCGTCGGGCACGACCTTGTTGACCAGGCCCATCGCCAGCGCTTCCTGCGCGGTGTAGCGGCGGCACAGGTACCAGATCTCGCGCGCCTTCTTCTCGCCGACGATGCGCGCGAGATAGGCGGTGCCAAAACCCGGATCGACCGAGCCGACCTTCGGGCCCACCTGGCCGAATACCGCGCTTTCGGCGGCGATCGTCAGGTCGCACAGCGTGGCGATCACGTTGCCGCCGCCGATCGCGAAGCCGCGCACCTTGGCGATCACCGGCTTCGGTGCCTCGCGGATGGCGGCGTGAATGTGTTCGACCGGCACGCCGATGATGCCCCTGCCGCGCCGTTCGGACTTTGCGTCGTCCGTATCGCCACCGACACAGAAGGCGCGCGTGCCGGCCCCGGTCAGCACGATCGCGCCGATGTCGCGATCCCACGCGGCTTCGTGTAGCGCTTCGATCAGCTCGTCATAGGTGCCGATGCGCAGCGCGTTCATCCGGTCCGGCCGGTTGATCGTGATGGTGGCAACGCCGTCGCGTGCTGCGTAGAGAATGTCCTGGTAGGTCATTCCGGCCTCATCCGATCATGCTGTAGCCGCCGTTGACGCTGAGCACCTGGCCGGTGATGTGGCGCGCGGCGTCCGAGGCGAGGAACAGCACGGCGTTGCTGACGTCCTCCGCCGCGCCGATGCGTTTCAGCGGGTAGGCGCGGCGGATCTTTTCCTCGCGCTCCTGCACCGCGGGATCGCCGATCCGCTCGGCCAGCTTGCGCAGCAGACCCTGGCGCAGCGGCGTGTCGGTGGCTGCCGGCGACACGGCGTTGACGTTGATGTTGTGCCGGCCGACCTCGCGCGCGATCGACTTGGTGAAGGCGAGCACGCCGCCCTTGGCGGCGGAATAGTTCACCTCACGCTCCTGCCCGGCGCGCGCGGCGTCGCTGACGATGTTGACCAGCTTGCCGTAGCGCCGCTCGACCATGCCGGGCAGCACGGCGCGCGCGCAGTTCAGCGTGCCGTGCAGGATGACCGCGATCTCGCGCGCGCAATCGTCCGGCCGGGTTTCCAGGAACGGCGCGCTGGCGAGCAGCACCGCGGCGTTGTTCACCAGGATGTCGGGCCGCAGCCCCTGTTCGGCGAGCGCGGCGACCATGGCGGTGACGGCTGCAAGGTTGCCGATGTCGCACAGGGCAGGCAGCGCGCGTCCGCCGGCTTGTTCGATCAGCGCAATCGTTTCGCCGACGCGGTCCTCGGCGATGTCGTTGACCGCGACGACGGCGCCTTCCTGCGCGAAGGCGCGGGCGATGGTCTGGCCGATGCCGCTGCCGGCACCGGTGACCAGCACGGATTTTCCGGCCAGGTTCAGGTTCATGCGCGCAATCCTTTAAGCAGGTTGCGGATCGCCGGCAGTGCGGTGCCGTTGCCGAAGCCGCGCAGCAGGGCGAACAGGTCCGCGCTACGATCGCCGAGGCTCGGCGCGACCAGGCCATCGAACTTGCGCCGCATGTCGTCCCACGACATCGGGTTGCCGGGATGACCTTTCGCGACAGGAACGTGCGCCGTGAGCGTGCGGCGCCGGTCCGTCTCGATTGCCCCCGGCTCGATCGCCCCCGGCTCGATCGCCCCCGTCTCGATCGACAGCGTCGCGGAGGAAAAACCCATGTCGGGATGGGGGTGCACCGTGACCTTCTCGGCAAGTTCCGCGATCGCCCGTTCCAGCGTCCAGGCCGCGCGGAAGTCGGCGGCGGAGAGGTCGCGGTCGTGCAGCGCCAGCGCGACGCAGTAGCGCAGGTCGAATTTTCCGGCGAGCGGCGTCTGCGGCCGGCCGTCGGTCTGGCCGGTGACCTGTGACGCCAGCGCACCGACCTCGGCGCGCACCGCGCGCACCGCGGCAAGGTCCAGGTCGCGCGATCGCAGCTCGCGCGCGGCATCGATCGAGGGATGGATCAAGTGGCACGCGGCATAGGGCTTGAAGCTGTTGCGCAAGATGCGCCAGTCGGCGAAGTCCACCGGCGTGATCTGAAGGGTTCGGTCCTGGATCACGGCATTGTCGAGCCCACCGCCGGGTTCCAGCAGCGTGGTGGCGCCGATCATTCCACCGGCGGCGAGCTGCGCCGACAGCACGCCATCCATGCCGGCCTTGCCGGCGTGGAACGGTTTCGCCATCGTGCCGAAAGACGCGGTCAGGCCGCTAGTCTGCGTTGCCGCCAGCCCCAGGGCGTGCAATGCGCGCTCGGCGGGTAGTTGCAACAGCGCGGCGCCGGCGGCCGCGGCGCCGAGCCGGCCGAACACGCCGGTGCCGTGCCAGCCGCGCGCGGTGACGCCCTGGCCCAGGCCGTGGCCGATCCGCGCGGCCACCTCGAAGCCGGTGACGAAGGCGGCGAGCATGGCGGCCTCGTCGGCCTCGATCTCCTCGCCGAGCGCCAATGTCGCCGCCCAGACCGGCGCGCTGGTGTGCGTCACCGCTTCGACATAGGTGTCGTCGAAGTCCAGGCAGTGGGCCAGCGTGCCGTTGGCCAGCGCGGCCATCGGCGCGGCGGTGGGGGCGCCGAACAGCACGCTCGCGCGGCCGGTGCTGCGCCAGCCGGAGATCGTGTCGCGGACGATACGGCCGGCCGGTTCGTCGCCGGCGCCGAGTGCCACGCTCATCCAGTCGGCCAGACAGAGGCGCGCGGCGTCCAGTACCTCGGGCGGCAGGCTGCGCGTGCCGACCGCGGCGATGTAGTCGCTGATGATCCGACCGTTGGCAGGTTGCATCATGCCGCCTTTCGCATCAGACGATGCCGTCGCGGTGCAGGTCCGCGATCTGCGCCGGGGTGTAGTCGAGCTCGCGCAGGATGGCGTCGGTGTGCTCGCCGAGATCGGGCGCCGGGCCGTGTTCCACCTGCGCCAGGCCGGCACGCGCCAGCGGATTGACCAGATGCGGAACGTCGCCCTCGATGGGATGGGCGATCACGTTGATCAGGCCGCGCGCGGCGACGTGCGGAAGCTGCACCGCCTCGTCCGGCGTGCAGATCGGGCTGATGGTGATGCCGGTCGCTGCCAGGTGTTGGGCGATCTCGGACCAGGTGTGCGCCGCGCAGAACTCGGTCAGCACCTGGCGGTATTTTGCCTCGTGCGGGCCGTGCGCGCTCAATCGGTCGGCGAGCGTTTCGTTTTCCGGGATGAGATCCTCGCGCCCGATGCTGGCGCAGAAGGCGGTCCACGAGCGCGTCTCCAGCAACGATACCGCCACCGGCTTGCCGTCACTGCTGAGGTAGGTGTCGTAGCGCGGGTTGGCGCCAAACGATTCGATCCTCGGCAGGCCGCTGTGCCCGGCCATGCGCGCCATTGGCGAGCTGAGCGGGATAACGCACATGTTGAACAGCGCCTCGAACATGCCGAGGTCGATCTCGCAGCCTTCGCCGCTCTGCGCGCGCTGCGCCAGCGCCGCCTGGATGCCGATGATCGCATAGAGGGCGCCGGCGAAATCGGCGGCGTGGAAGCCGGGCGGGGCCGGCGGGTTCCAGCGTTCCAGCGCGGTGCCCATCAGGCCGGTCAGCCCCTGCATCACCAGGTCATGGCCGGCGATGTGCGACAGCGGCCCGGTCTGGCCGAAGCCGGTGATGGAACAATAGATCAACCGCGGATTGATTGCGCGCAGCGTCTGGTAGTCGAGGCCGAGTTTGGCGGTGCCGCCGGGACGGAACGATTCGACCGCGACATCCGCGTTCCGCACCAGGCGATGCGCGATCGCACGCCCCGCCGGCCGCGCCAGGTCGAGCGTGATGCTGCGCTTGAACGCATTCATCGCGTTGAAGTAGTAGCTGTGCTTGGTCAGTTGCGGGCGGTTGTGCCGGCTCGGGTCGCCGGTGCCCGGCTGCTCGATCTTGATCACCTCGGCGCCGAGCTCGCCGAGCATCTGCGTGGCCCAGGGGCCCGGCAGCAGACGGCTGAAATCCAGCACGCGCACGCCACGCAATGGCAACGGTTTCGCGGCGGTGGGGGTGAGGGTCATGCGGTGGCGCGCGTCGGTTCGGCGGGCAGCAGTGCGGCGTTGTCCTCGCCCAGCGCGTGCATGCGCCGGGGGCGCCGGGCGGGCGGGGCGGTCAGGCCGAACGGCATCGCCAGTATGCGCGCGGTGTCGTCGCCGGAGACGACGTCGTGGATCGAGCGGCGATCGCGGATCACCGGTTGGGCGAAGACCTCGGCGGGTTCCAGCACGGGCGCTGCCTGGATGGCGTGGCGCGCCAGGTATTCCACCAGTTCGTTGCGGGTGCGGGTAGCGGCCTCGTCGGGGCTGATGACGGCGCGCACCGTTTGTTCCGTTGCCGCGATCGCGACCCAGCCGTCTTGCGCAGGCCAGCGGACGCAGGGGCCGATCGCGCTGTGTCCGTCCGGCCAGGCGAGCTGGGTCAGCCAGGCGATCGCGTCGCACATCGCGATATCGACGATCCGCCCGCGGCCGGATCGTTCGCGTTCCGTCAGCGCCGCCAGGATGGCGAGCGCGACGAACTGGCCGGAGGATTGGTCGGCGATCGACATGCCCATGCGGCATGGGGATTCCCCCGTGCCGATCAGCGAGGTCAGCCCGCCGAGTCCCTGGATGACCGTGTCCAGCGCTGGCAGTTCGGGGCCGCCCAGGCCGAAGCCCGAGATCGTCGCGTGGACCAGGCGCGGGTAGCGCTGGGTCGCTACGGCGGCACCAAGGCCGATCTGCTCCATGACGCCGGGGCGCAGGTTCTGCAGCAGCACGTCGCTGGCGGCCACCAGGGCGGCGAGGCGGTGCTGGTCGTTGGGCAGGCGGAGATCGAGCACCACCGAGCGTTTGCCGGCGTTGTGGTTGATGAAGTAGCCGCTGGCACCGCCGTGCTGCGGTTTCCAGCGGCGGGTTTCCTCGCCGCCGGGGGATTCGATTTTGATCACTTCCGCACCGAGGCTGGCAAGCAGCATGCCGGCGAGGGGACCGGCGGTGTATCGGGTGATCTCGATGACGCGGATGCCGGATAGAGGGGCGGTGGGGGGGCGGTGGAGGGTCGGAACGTTCTCCCCCTCCCCTTGAGGGCTTGGGCCGCGAAGCGGACCAAGGCTGGGGGGAGGGGTTGAGGCGAGACCTGTGCGGTTCGACCCCTCCCCCCGCCCTTGGTCCGCTTCGCGGCCCAAGCCCTCAAGGGGAGGGGGAGAAGTTGGACCCTTCCTCGACCCTAGCACACCACCGAAAACGGGCTGGCCGGTCGCGTCGTCGTGCACCGTGCCGCGCTGGCGCAAGACCTCCTCGCGCAGCACCTGCGGGATGCTGCGGGCTTCGCCGGAGGGAACACCGGTGGCGCCGACCGAGGCAACCACGTCGTGCATGCTGCGCGTGCCGACCCATTCCTGTAGCAGAACGTCGACCTCGTTGGCCAGCGCCCGGCGTTGGAAGTTACGGGCGTAACGTTGCTGCTGCTTCAGCTCGGGGTGGCCGATCAGGTCCAGCAGCGCGTGCCACTGCGCGTCGCTGGTGGAACAGATCAGCACCCAGCCGTCGGTCGCGCGATAGACGTTCCACGGCGTGCAGATCGGATGCCGGCAGCCCTGGCGGAAGTCGTGCGGGCCGTCCAGTTCCAGCAGCGGCAGGTGGATGCGAAGCTGGTCGGCCGCGACCTCGATCAGGCTCAGGTCGATCAACTGGCCGATGCCGTCGCGCCGGCGCACGCGCAGCGCGGCGAGAACCGCCGAGGCGGCCACCACCGCGGCACTTAGTTCCACCACCGGAATGCGCACGAACTCGGGTGGCCCACCCTCGTGGCCGGTCACCGACATGCAGCCGCCCACCGCCTGGAGCAGCGGTTCGGGCACGTCGCGCCACGCATCGCCGCCAGCCAGACCGGAGGGCGAGATGACGCACACGATCTTCTCGCCCGCGGCGTCCGCCAGCAGCGCGCGCACGATCGCGGCATCCGGCGCATCCGTGAGCGGCGCGTCGGGGGCCGGTGGATCGAGCAGCAGCACGTCGGCCATGGCGTGGCAGCGCTGCCAGGTTTCGGCCGGATCGTCGGTCAGCACGATGCGCTGCTTGCCGGCGCCGCGCAGCATTCGTTCCGCCAGCGGCGCGGCGTCGAAGTGCCGCGCCTGGTCCGGCGTTTCCAGCCGCAGCACGCGCGCGCCAAGGCTGGCCAGCAGGTTGCCGGCCGCCGCCGTCGCCAGGCGCCTGCCGCGTTCGACGACGACCAGGCCGGACAGCGGGGCGTCCGTGTCAGCCACGCGGCGCGGTCCCACGGAACGCTTCCAGGCCGGTCAGTTCGCGGCCGTGGATCAGCGCGAGGATTTCGTTGGTGCCGTCCGGCACCGGAATCATTCTGATGTCGCGATAGAGCTGCTCGATGCGCGCTTCCTCCGACAGCCCCATCGCGCCGAGCAGGCCCATCGCCTGGAACACCGCGTTCTGGCATTCGGTCTGGGCGAAGCGCTTGGCCATCGCCGCGGCGCCCGCCGCGTCCTGGCCCTGATCGACCAGCGCCAGCGCATGGTAGCACAGCAGCCGGCTCGCGGTGATGGCGGTGACGATGTCCGACAGGTTCTTCTGCACGAGCTGATGCGCCGCGATCGGCTTGCCGAACTGCCGGCGCTGCAACGTGTAGGGCAGCGCGATGTCATAGGCACGCTGCGCCAGGCCCACCGCGATCAGGCCGAACAACGGGCGGTTGACGCCCCAGCTTGCCTTGAGCACCTCGGTGCCGCCCCGCGTTGCCTCGATCACGTTGTCCGGCGGGATGACGCAGTCCTCGAACACGCATTCGCCGAGCATGCCCTGGCGCAGGCCGATCGTTGCGATCTCGCGCGCCTCGAACGGCGAGCGGTCGGGCTCGACCACGACCTTCACCACCTTGCCGCCGCCGCCGTCGCGCTGGTCGAGGCAGGTGACCATGATCACATCGCAGGCCGAAACGTTGGTGATCCACATCTTGCGCCCGGTCAGCAGCAGCTTGCCGCCGCGCTGGGTCAGCCGCGTGCGCACGCCGCGCGGATCGGAGCCGGTGTCGGGCTCGGTCGAGCCGGTGCAGGCGATTTTTCGGCCGGCGATCAGCCCGGGCAGCAGGCGGTCGCGCTGTTCGTCGGTGCATTCGGCGTAGAGCCGGGCGATGGTCGCCTCCTGCGCGACCAGCGAGACCGCGATGGGCGCCGGGATCGGTTCGAAGGCGATGCCGTAGTCCAGCATCGTGATGCCCGGCCCGCCGGCGGATTCCGGCAGCCGGGCGGCGGGCAGTCCCAGCTCCGCCAGCTTGCCCAGGAGCGTCAGGAACACCGGTTTTGGCAGCGGGGCGTTGCGGTCGTGCCGGTCCAGCTCCGGCTGGATGGTGCGGTCCACCAGGCGCTGCACCGCATCACGCATGGTTTGCTGCTCGGCCGTGAGGACGAACCTCATGGGCGGCGTGTCTCCTTGTGCTTTCCTGGCGGCATCCACCCGGCGCATGGGAGTGTACGACGATCCGGACCAAGGTCAATCTGATGGGACGGTTGAGGATTGCCCTGCCGACAGTCATTCCGGGTGTGGCGCGGAAACGCCGCGCACAGGAGGGAAGTCGTCAGCGTGGCAGTGGCATGCGGTGCTGGCATGGTCAGAACGCTCTTGGAATGGGATCGGGTTGGGTGGCCATGCGCCTATCACCTTCGGCACTTTACCGTCATGACCGGGACGAGGCCCGGCTATGACGATAGGGCAACGTCCTCGTGCAGAATACGAATTGCTGTATCCCCTCGGGCGTCCTCGACTCCGTGCGTGGTCGGCGCTAGGCAGGACGCCGGGATTTTTCCACCCCAATGGTGAACCAATGATGAAAAATCTTCGGCCCCGGTGCACCAAACCAGGCTGACGCGTTGCCGGGCAGCAGAAAGGCAGTGAGGCGTGGGGTTCACCGAGACTCAAATCGCGATCCGCGACATGACGCGCGAATTCGTGCGTCAGGAGATCACGCCCTACGTCGCCGCGTGGGATCGCGCCGCGCTGGTGCCGCCGGACCTGGTGGGCAAGCTCGGCGCGCTTGGCCTGTTCGGCGTGACCGTGTCCGCCGACCACGGTGGCGCCGGGGCCGACTTCATCGCCTACGTGCTGATGACCGAGGAGCTGGCCTACGGCGATGCCGGCATCTGCAACATGGTCAACGCCACCAACTCGTTTGCGATGAAGGTCGGGGATTTCGGCACACCGGATCAACAACAACGCTTCCTCGTCCCGGTGGCGCGCGGCGACAGTCTCGGCTGCATGCTGCTGACCGAGCCGCAGTCCGGCTCCGACGCCGCCAACCTGCGCACCCGGGCGGTGCGCCGCGACGACCGTTATATCATCAACGGCACCAAGTGCTTCATCACCTCCGGCCGTTCGGCCGGGGCGGCGGTGCTGATCGCGGTCACCGATCCGGCGGCGGGCAAGCGCGGGGTGTCGGCCTTCCTGATCCGTCCCGGCCAGCCGGGCTATCACGTGCTGCGCGAGGAGCACAAGCTGGGCCATCGTACCAATGAGACCTGCCAGATATTGCTGGAGGACATGGAGGTTCCGGCGGCGGACATGCTCGGTGCGCCGGGGGATGGTCTGAAAGTCGCGTTCTCCAGCCTGGAGAGTTCGCGGATCGGCGTGGCCGCGCAGGCGGTGGGCGTGGCGCGTGCCGCGCTCGACGCGGCACTGGCCTACGCGCGCGAACGCGAGACGTTCGGCAAGCGGCTGATCGAGCATCAGGCGATCGCGTTTCAGCTCGCCGACATGGCCACCGAGATCGAGGTGGCGCGGCAGATGTGCCTGCACGCCGCGGCGCTGAAGCAGGCGCGGGCACGCTGCGTCAAGCAGGCATCGATGGCCAAGCTGTTCGCCGCGCAGATGTGCGAGCGGGTCTGCTCCGCGGCGATCCAGATCCATGGCGGCTACGGCTTCGTCAACGACTACCGGGTGGAGAAGCTGTACCGCGACGCACGGGTGTTCCAGATCTATGACGGAACGAACGAGGTGCAGAAGATGCTGATCGCGCGCGAACTGGCAGGCGGGTACTAACCAGCATTTCTCACACTGACGCGGTCGGCGGATCGGCGCCGCCTTGTCAGGCCACCCTGACCGGCGCTAAGTTGTGCGCTGTCCATCGTGAGCAAAACACGAACAACCCCCGGGAGAGACCAGATGCCTATCACCCGTCGTCGCGTACTGGTGGCGTCCGCCGCCGGCGCCGCCACGCTTGCCACCGGCCTTGCGCGGCCGGCAATCGCCGACTCCGAGCCGATCAGGATCGGTTTTCTGCCGGCACTCACCGGTCCCAGCTCGTCCACCGGCGTTGCGATCAATCGCGGCACCATCCTGGCCGTCGACGAGATCAATGCCGCCGGCGGCGTCAACGGGCGGCGTATCGAGTTGATCGTCCGCGACACGCAGAGCGATCCCACCAAGGCGGTCAACGCGGCGACCGAACTTATGCGCCGGGACCACGTCCATGCCATATGGGGCCCGCTCAATTCCGGCGAGTCGCTGGCCGCCACGCCGCTGATCGCCCGCGCCGGGGTGCCGCAGCTCGATCCGTGCTGGGTCGATGAGCTGATCGACGTGAAGAAATACCCGCTCGCCTTCCGCAATATCTGCAACAACCAGCAGGTCGGCGGTGCCGCGAACCACTACGTGGTGGACGTGCTGAAGCTCAAGCAGGTGGCGGTGATCAGCGACACCACGGGCTACGGCACGGCGTCGGTCAACGCCTACGTGCCGATGCTCAAGGCGAAGGGCGCGGACGTGGTCTATCAGGGCAACACCGACGCGGCCAACCCGGACCTGAAGCCGGAGCTGCTGCGGATGCAGAGCGCGGGGGCGCAGGCCATCATGCCGTGGAGCGTGAACGCCGGCTTCCTGTCGCGCATCATCAACACACGCGGGCAGATGGGCTGGGACGTGCCGATCGTCGGGCAGACGACGCTCGGCTCCGGGCAGACCAAGGCGCTGCTGGAGAAGCCGGAATACTGGGCCAAGGTCTATTCGAACAATTTCCTTCCCTGCTCCTATAATGCGTCCGGCAAGCTGCCGCCGCGCACGGCGGCGTTCATGGACCGCCTGCGCAGCGCGAAGATCGAGATGGGCGACACCCTGCTGTGGTGGATCGCGATCGGCTATGACGGGCCCCGGATGGTCGCCGACGCGGTGAAGCACGCCGGCAGCGAGCCGAAAGAGATCGCCGGGTACTGGAACACCGTGAAGGCATGGCCGGGCATGAATGGCGACATCACGTTCACGCCGGAGCAGCACAACGGCTACCCGGACGACGAGGTGGTGATGATCCAGGCCAACTCGTTCCGCGACGGCGCGTTCAGTCTGGCGCCCGGCTACGGCGCCTGAGTTGGTGATCGAGCTCGGCCGCGAGCGCGCGGCCGAGCTCGACAAGGCGCTGGCGGATCAGGGGGCGGGCGGATCAGGAGGACGGGGGGCGGGTTCAGAATTCGCTGAACTCGTTCATGGTGTCCGAATTGAGCGCCACTTTTCGCTGTGTCAGGTTGACATTCCAGGAGGCAAAATCCGGCAGCGAGCGCGGAATCCGCAGCCGCTGCGTGATCGAGCGCAGCGAATAGAAGTCGCGTTGCAGCTTCTGGACATGCGCGACCAGTTCTGCCCCTGACATCTGCAAGGGATGGAAGTGGCAGGAAACGCCGGGCCAGCGTTCCATGTTGGGCTCATCGATGATGCGGTCGTCGGCCTTCATGCGGTCGTAGAGGGGCGTGCCGCGCAGCGGCACCATGACATTGAAATAGGCCGCCGGGACCTTGTGCTCCTGCAGGAACCTTAGGGTCGCGGGGAAAACGTCATGATCGTCGGTGTCCGCGCCGAACACGAAATTGAAGGAAAAGCTGATGTTCCTTTGGTTCAGATTGTCGATCATCTCCTTGTAGCTCTGCGAACGATTGAACTCCTTGTGCATCGATTTCAAGGTGTTCTGGGAGATGCTCTCGATCCCCATGTTGACGTGCAACAGGCCGGATCGCTTGGCCAGGTCGAGGAATTTCGCATCGAGGCTGAAGCGCGGCGAAAACAGGGCGGACCAGTGGATCTTCAGCGGAATCAGGGCTTCCAACAGCTCCATCGTGCGCGCCTTGCGCCCCACGAACTGGCTGGCGGCGAAGAAGATGTGGCGGCTGCCGCACTTTTTGATTTCCTCGACGATCTCTTCGACCGGGCGGTCGCGGTAGCCGTGATCGCCGTTCAGGCGGCGCTCGGCGCAGAAATCGCAGGTGTAGGGGCAGCCGCGGGATTGCTGGATGACGAATGGCCGGTAGAACACGTAATGCCTGGGATTGAGCAGATCCCAGCGCGGGGTCGGCATGCCCGCGAGGCTGGCGGCATCGTCGCGCTGATAGAATTTCTGCAGCCGCCCGGCCGCGGCGTCTTCCAGCATTCTGGGGAAGATGTCTTCCGCTTCGCCGATGCACGTGGCGTCGGCATGTTCGGCCATTTCGTCGCCGTAGAAGGTCGCATGCGGCCCGCCCATCAGAACGGGGATCTTCCTGTCCCTGAACCGATCCGCGATCTCGTAGGCCCGCAGCGAGGTCACCGCGCGGACCGTGATGGCGACAACGTCGACGCGCGCGTTGTAGTCCGCCTCCTCGATCGCGTCGTCGACGAGCGTCACGTCCCAGCCTGGCGGCGCAAGAGCCGCCAGATAGGGCATCACCGCGCCCACCAGCTTGCGTTTGCGGATTCTGACCGGGCGCCGCTCATCGCGGGAGCGATAGGTGGCCGCCTGGACGATCATCAGTCTGGGCATGGGAGACCTGGGTATGGGAGATAACGCGACAAACGGCACGCCGCGGCCGTGACGATCGGCGGGGCGCGCCGGGTCCCCTTGATTGCCGTGCCGTCGAGGAACCGGGCCGTCGTGCAGACCGGCGCTACCGTGGTGAACTCGTTGCCGGCGGCGTGCGCCGGGGAATTGCCGCCGAGGACCGTCAGCAGGGCGAGGACCGGGCTGTCGCCGTCTTTGACCACTTCCGCCCTCAGCCTCCACGCGTTGTCGATCGACCAACCTGCATTCAGCAACCCTTCGTCCAGCACAACCACGGAGGTGCGGATCACGGCCCGTGCCGACCGAGCAGAGTGTTGATCGATCGTATCAACGGTCATGGTGACGGCATTGATCTAGGTCAAACCAACGCACGACGCCTCTGGACAGAGAGTCGGTGTTGGTGGATTGGTTCGGCGATGATGTGGTCAAAGTCGGGATGCTGCGCGGCGCGATGGTCGCCCGACCCGGCGCTGTTCGGCCACCGATCGCGGACGAAACGGAACACCGATGCGGCCCTTCCTCACCTTGCACCACCCCGCCGCCGCCCGACGCTACTACGCGCAGGGCTGTTGGCGCGAGCAGACGCTGTACCACCTGCTCGCCGCGCATGCAGCCGCCCGGCCGGACGAAGCCGCCGCGCGCGACGCCACGCGCACCCTGACCTGGCGGGAGCTGCTGGCCTGGGTGGACGGCACCGCGGCGCATCTGCGCGGCCTCGGCCTGGTCGGCGGCGATCGCGTCTCGATCTGGATGCACAGCCGGCTGGAGGTGCTGGTCACCTTCCTGGCCTGCGCGCGCGAGCGCATCGCGTGCAATCCGTCGCTGCACCGGAGCCACCGCGCCCCCGACGTGGCCGCACTGGTCGCGGCGCTGGGCAGCAAGGTGCTGCTCACCGAGGCCGGCTGGGGCGCGGACCGGCTGGTTGATCCGGTGGCGCATTTTTCCCCCGTGGGCGGGCTGACCTCGGTGCTGACACCGGAACGGTTTCCGCGGCCGGGACCGGCGACCGGGGCGCCGGGGAGCGATCCGGACAGCGTGGTGTATCTGGCGTTCACCTCGGGCACCACCGGGATGCCGAAATGCGTCATGCATTCGGACAACACGCTGCTGGCCAACGCGCGCGACCTGGCGCGCGACTGGGGGCAGGATGCGGCCACGCGCGTGCTCAGCCTGTCGCCGCTGTCGCACCACATCGCGTGGGTTGCGGTGGCGCAATGGTTGGTGTGCGGCGGGATGTTCATCGTCGGCGAGCCACCGGCGGGAAGCTCGCGGCTGGACTGGCTGATCGAGACGCGGGCCACCTACGTGATGGGCGTGCCGACCCACGCCATGGACGTGCTGGCCGAGCAGCGCGCGCGCGGCATCGCCACGCTGGGCGAGGTGCGCATCTTCTACATGGCGGGATCGCCGATTCCGCCGGTGGTGGCGGAGGGTTTCGCGAAGCAGGGTATCGCACCGCAGAACATCTACGGCATGACCGAGAACTCGTCGCATCAGTACACCCATCCGGGCGATCCGCCTGACATCGCGGTTGGCACCTGCGGGCGCGGCGGTCCGGGCTATGAGGTGGCGATCTTCGACCCGGGCGAGCGCGACCGGCGGCTGGGGCCGGGCGAGGTGGGGGAGATCGGCGGGCGCGGCGCGGCGTTGATGCTTGGGTATTACGACAACCAGCGGGCGACCGAGGCGAGCTTCAATCGCGACGGGTGGTTTTTGTCGGGCGATCTCGGGCGGCTGGATGCGGCTGGGAATCTGACGATTCTTGGGCGATCGAAGGATCTGGTGATCCGCGGCGGGCATAACATCCATCCGGCGGACATCGAGGCGCGCGCGGTGCGCAGCCCGGCGATCCGCGCCGCCGCCGCGTTCGGCGTGCCGGACGAGCGGCTGGGCGAGCGCGTGTGTCTGGCGGTGATCAGCGAGGCCGATCCGGCGGCGATCCTGGCGCACCTCGCGGCGGAGGGCCTGTCGCGCTACGACATGCCGGAATTCATTCTGCCGATGGAGGCGTTTCCGCTGACCGCGAGCGGCAAGATCCTCAAGCGTGACATTCAGGCGCAGGTGGCGCGCGGCGAGCTGGTGCCGGTTGCGGTGCGCCGACCGGCCGGCGGCGAGGGGGCGGTGTGATGGCGTTGCACGGCGCGGCCGTAAGGGCGTGCCATGTTTCGGTCCGCGCGCCGTACGGCAATGTCCGGTCGGGCATGACGAGGCGCGACTTGGACGGCGTCTGACGCGCGCGTTGTTCCGGCGGATAGTGGCACACAAGTTTGCGGCTCTCGGCGTGGTGCGCGGTGATGCGGTCGTCCATGCCGGCCGCTCGCCCGCCCCCGCCATCTGCCGTCGCTCGGCCCAGCCCGCGGCTGGCTTCCCTGCCCGCCGCTATTCGGCAACGAACTGCATGAATTCGATGACGATGCCGTCAGGATCCTCGCAGCAGAAGACCCATTGCCTTGTGCCGCCCAGATCGAGCAGGACGGGCGGGCTGTAGATCGTCCGCCCAGCCTGCACCAGGCGGGCGTGCAACGCGTGGCAGTCCTTCACCTTGAGGCAAAGCCGGCCGAAGCCGATCTGCGCCAGGTTCCCGCGCACGGGACGCTCGCTGCGCGGCGTGATCCACTCGATCAGGTCCAGACGCGTCGTGCGTGGCTGGTCGGTGAGGGCAAGCAGCAGCGCGCGCCCGTCGCAATCCGTCGGGAGGTTCAGTATCGGTGCAAGACCGAGTTCGGCGAACGATTGCTGTTTGCTGTCCGGTCCGGTTGCACTGAAATCGTTGACGACCTTGAATCCGATCGACTCATAGAACGCACGGGATCGGTCGAGATCGGAACAATTGAAATTCACATGGAAGATCTGGAGTGCATTGCCTTGATCCACCTTGCCGGCGCCGGAATCGATCATGGGCCATGCCTTCGATCAATGGGACAAACCACTTGTGCTGTCGAACATCGTCGCGGCCGCACTCGGGGTATGGGCGGTTCACGCGCGGTAGCTTGGGCGGGTCCGGAAACGGACGTCAAGCTGCCGGGCGCCGCATGGGCGCGCCGGCAGCGACGTCGATCCCGCTGCGACATCAGTTACCGCTGAAACTTGCCGCCCGACCGTTTGACCATGCCGCCATGAAGAGCGCACAGTGGCCGGCGTTGCCGCACGAGGTGGCCCGGCAGCTCAAGCGGCAAGAGGTGTTCCGAGGTGACCGACGCGAGCAAGGGGCAAGGAGCGAGCCAGCATGGCGCCGCCGCGAGTTGCTTTCAGGCTTCAGGGCAAGGTTGCCCTGGTGACCGGTGGCAGCAGCGGAACCGGCCGGGCGGCGGCCAGCATTCCGGCGGCGCGGGGCGGCTTGGCAGAGGTCAACCATCGAACTGGCCGCGACCGGGCGGCGGCGGTGGCCGCCAGGATCGCCCGGCATCGCGGACCGGTGATCACCGTGCCCGCGGATGTAACCGATTCCGCTGCGGTGGAACGGATGTTCCCCGAGGCGACCGAGCAATCCGGCCGGTGGAGGTTCTTGCCAACAATGCGGCTTGCCAACAACGCGGCTTGCCAACAACGCCGGCTTGCCAACAACGCCGGCGCCGGCGTCCAGCCATGTCACTGGTCGGATCAGGCAGGTGAATGACGGCCGGCGGTAACCTTTTGCGGCATCCAAAGAATATGGGAGGTCTTGTCGTGTCGAAGTCGAGTCGAGTCCGTACAATACTGTGCCTCAGCCTTGGCCTCATATTCGGTGTCTGTTCCGCGAGCCGGGCAGCCGACACCTTCAAGTTCGGCGTGGTCACCCCGCTCTCCGGCGGCGCCGCCGACTACGGCATTGCCTTCCAGAACGGCATCAAGCTGGCCGTGGAAGAGATCAACAAGGCCGGTGGCGCCAACGTCGGCGGCAAGAATTATACGATAGAACCGGTGTTCTGCGATGACGAGTTCAAACCCGACAAAGCGGTGAACTGCGGCAAGGAACTGTCGGCCCAGTACAAGGTGCGGGCGGTCATGACCCCATCGAGCCTGGCGGCTTTCCCGATCATGGGATTCAACCAGCAGGAGGGTTTCGTCCTGATGGCCACCTCGCAGACCCCGAAGTTCACGCAGATGGGCAATAGCCTCGTGGTCCGCTTTGTCAACAACACCGACCGGACCATGGGCCCCTGGGTCGAGCTCGTGGAGCAATACCTGCAAAAGACCAACAAGCAGGCCAAGAAGGCCGCGATCATGGAGGTGAACACCGAGCTCGGCAAAAGCTGGGCGGACAACTTCACCAAGGCGTGGCTGAAGGCCCAGGGCAACAGCATGATCGGCAAGGCCAGCTACGACGCCAACGCCACCGACTTCTACCCGCAGTTGTCCACGCTGCTGCCCGGCCAGCCCGATGTGATCGTTCTCACGACCGTCTGCCAGCCTTCCGCCATTGTCATCAAGCAGGCGCGGGAGCTTGGGTTCAAGGGGGTGTTCATCAACTCCGGCGCATGTTCCGGCGAGGAGCTGATCAAGCTGCTGCCGGCCGAACAGGTCGAGGGGACCCTCTTCGAGGTTGGCGCATGGGGGCTGCCCGAAAAGACGATCGACGATTTCAAGAAGACCTATGCGGAGAAGTTCAAGGTCGGACCGCAGTTCGTTTCCGGTCTCGGTTATGAGGGCGCGCGCTGGCTCGTCAAGGCGACCGAGGTCGCCGGCGCCGTCGACGATGGCGCCAAGATCCGGGCGGCCATGCCCGCGGCGCTGGCAGGGCTGAAGAACATGTTCAACATGAGCAACCTTGATGCGAAGGGTGACGTCGACTTTCCGATGTATGTCGGCGTCATCTCCGGCGGCAAGCTGTCGGTGTACTCGGGTGCTGGACATTAGGGCCTGAGACGCGGGAAGCGAACCGCGCGGCGGCCGGCGTGCGGCTGGATCCGCCGGTCGAGCCAACGCCGGGGCACCTCCACATCGGTGGACGGTGCTCCGGCGGGCGGCCGGCCGACGGTGCCGGCAGGCGGCCGGTGTCCAATTGCTGTCAACGAGGAAGCAGCCCATCTCCACGATCCTGATCCAGCAGATTGCCAACGGAGTCATGGTGGGCAGCATCTATGCCCTGATCGCAATGGGCGTTGCCATGATCTATGGCGTGATGAACGTGCCGGACTTCGCCTTGGGCGCGAAGGCGATGCTCGGCGGCTATGTCGCGTTCTTCTTCACCGCCATCCTGCACCAGGCCTACGGGGTGGCCCTGGCGGGCAGCATCGTGGTGCTGGCCGTTCTCGGTTTGGGCGTGGAACGGTGGATCTTCCGGCCGTTGACCAAGGCCCCCGCGATCAACGGCTTCATCTCGGCCTTCGGCCTGCTGCTGGTGTTCGAGAACTTTGCGCTGATCGCCTTCGGCTCGACGTATCGCCGGATCCTGTCACCGTACGACCGGCAGATGATCGAGATCTTCGGTGCCAATCTGACCATGCAACGGCTGCTCGTGGTGGTCATCGCCATCGTCCTGATGGTCTCGTTGCATATATTTATCAAATACACGACGATCGGCACGGCGATCCGCGCCGTGGCGCAGAACCGCCGGGGCGCGCTGCTCTGCGGCATCCACAACGAGCGGATCGCCGGCGTGACCATGGCGATCGGCAGCGGCCTGGCCGGCATCGCCGGCGCGCTGATCGGTCCCATTGCGATGGTCTATCCGACCATGGGCGACGGGTTGATCGTGAAGGCGTTCGTGATCACGATCCTCGGCGGGATGGGCAGCATTTTCGGGGCGATCGTCGGGGGCTACATCCTCAGCCTGATCGAGGCTCTGGGGGCGATGTACATCTCGGTCGACTACAAGGACGCCTTTGCGTTTGCCGTGCTGGTGCTGGTCCTGGCAGTTCGTCCGCAGGGCCTGTTCGGAAGGTCGCAGCGATAATGTGGCGGACTCCGAGGTCCACGCTGCTGGTCATCGGCGGCTTGGCGCTGGCCGCAGCGGCGCCGTTCATCGTTACCAACGGCTATCTGTTTCATCTCCTGGTCATGTCGGCCATCTGGGGCATTCTGGCGACGAGCCTCAATCTGGTGCTCGGCTATACCGGGCTGCTCTCCCTGGCGCACGGCGCCTTCTTCGGCATGGGTGCGTACACCTCGGCCCTGCTGGTGGAGAAATGGGACTGGAATTTCTGGGCGACCGTTCCGCCGGCCATGGCGATCGCTGGCTTGGCCGGCGCCGTCCTCGGCGTGTTGACGCTGCGGCTGGAAGGTCACTATTTCGCCATCAGCACGCTGTCGTTCGGCATCGTCGTCAGTCTGGTCCTGGAGAAGTGGGACGACCTGACGGAGGGGGCGCGCGGCATCACCAGCATTCCGGCGCCCGACGCGATCCCGCTGTTCGGACTTGGCCAGATTCGGTTCGATAGCGACATTGCCAAGTACTACCTTGCCGTCGCGGTACTGGCGATCTGCCTGCTGTTTGTCTGGCGCCTCGTGCACTCGCCAATGGGCCGCGCGCTGGAGGCGATCCGCCGGAATGAGCTGCTGGCCGCCTGCCTGGGGATCGACCTGGTGTTCTACAAGCTGATGGCCTTCTCGATCAGCGCTGCCATGGCCGGGCTGGCCGGGGTTCTCTACAGCGTCTACATCACGTACTTGAATCCGGCGGACGCCGGGTTCTGGAATGGCTTCTACGCCGTGATGTACATCGTCATCGGCGGCATGGGCACCTTCTGGGGTCCGCTGATCGGCACCCTCTTCCTGGTGACGCTGCCGGAATTCCTGCGCATGTTCCAGGAGTTCCGCCTGCTGATCCTTGGCGTTCTGCTCATCATCACCATAACGTTCCTGCCGGACGGCATCGTCGGTGGCGCGAAGCTGCTGTGGCGGCGTGGCACGCAGTTCTGGGCAACACAGAAGTGAGCTTTGCCGGCCCCCTGGTCGAGTTGCAGGCGGTCACCAAGGTATTCGGCGGTCTCACGGCTGTGCGCGACGTCACCTTGAGCGTGCACCGGGGCGAGATCGTCAGCGTCATCGGCCCGAACGGCTCCGGCAAGAGCACGCTGTTCAACTTGATCAACGGCATCCTGGCGTCGACCTCCGGCGAGATTCGGGTTTTCGGGCGGACTACCAGGGGATTGGGCGCCCACCAGGTGGCCAGGCTCGGGGTCGGCCGGACCTTCCAGACCACCCAGGTGTTTGCCGACAAGACGGTCGTCGACAACGCCATGGTGGGACGCCACCTTCGGGTCAAGACCGGGCTGTGGGCGGCGCAGGTCCGCGGCAACCGATTCCGCAATGAAGAGGAACAGCACCGCGCGCGGTGTTTGCAGACCCTCGAGGTGGTTGGCCTGCGCGAGCATGCCGGCCGGCTCGCCGGGCAACTGCCGACCGCCCTGCAGCAACGTGTCGCCATCGCCATGGCCCTCGCGGGCGAGCCCGAACTGCTGCTGCTCGATGAACCAACGGGCGGCCTGATGGAACAGGAGGTGATGGAGCTGATGGGATTGCTGCGGCGGATTCGCGCGCTGGGGATCACGATCATGCTGATCGAACACAAGATGCGGCTGGTGCGCCAGGTGTCCGACCGTATCGCCGTGCTCAACAATGGGACGATGATCTGCGAGGGCGTGCCGGACAAGGTCCTGAACGACCAACTTGTGGTGGAGGCCTATCTTGGAACAGCCGGCGCTGCTGCGGCTTACGGGGATTGAGACCGGTTATGGCGCGGTTTCCGTGCTCAAGGGCATCGACCTGGAGGTGCGCTCGGGCGAGATCGTCGCCTTGCTGGGCGCCAACGGTTCCGGTAAGTCAACGACCATCAATGTCATCTCGGGCGTGATCCCGCTGTGGGCGGGGCGGGTGGAGTACGACGGGCGCCGGGTGGATGGGCTGCACCCATCGGCCATCGTGAAGCTCCGGCTGGTGCAATGCCCGGAGGGACGGCAACTTTTTCCCGGCTTGACGGTGCTGGAGAACCTCCGGCTGGGGAGTTATTCGCGCAGCCTTTCCGCCGCCCAGATGCAGACGGAGATCGAGCATGTCTACCAGCTCTTTCCCGTGCTGCTGGAGCGTTGGCGGCAGTTGGCGGGGACCTTGAGCGGCGGGCAGCAGCAGATGTTGGCGATCGGCCGCGCCCTGATGGCCCAGCCGACGCTGCTGATCATGGACGAGCCTTCGCTGGGCCTTGCCCCGCTGCTGGTCGGCCAGCTATTCGACCTGATCGAGCAGATCAACCGGACGGGGACGACGATTCTCCTGGTCGAGCAGAACGCCGCGGCCAGCTTGAAGATCGCCCACCGGGCCTACGTGCTGGAATCGGGCAGGATCGCCCTTTCCGGCGCGGCGAGCGACCTGCTGAACGATGCGCGCGTGCGCGAGGTCTATCTGGGGGTGTGATACCAACCGGCGGAAAGACTGAGGTGCGGCGGCGCGGCGGGGAACCGGGAGAGCAAGTGCGATGGCAGGGAGCGAGACCGGCAATGATACCCGCGCGATGCGGGCGGGCAGTGTCATCGTCACCGGCGCCAGCCGCGGCATCGGTGCGGCGATCGCGCAAGAGCTCGACCGGCGCGGTTTTGGGGTCGCCGGCCTGTCGCGCGGCGGGACCAGCGCCGCCGGGACCGGTCATGCCTGTGACGTAACGGACGAGGCGGCGCTGTGCGACACCATCGCGCGGATCGCCGCCGGCGGCCCGATCATCGGGCTGGTCAACAATGCCGGCGTGCTAAGCGAAGAGCGCAGCGCCACGCTGAGCACCGCCTCGTTCGAGCAGACGATGCGGGTGAACGCCACTGCGGTGCTGATCGCCTGCCGCGAGGTGCATCCGCACCTGGCGGGCGCCGGCGGCGGGCTGATCGTCAACATCGGCTCGTTCTACGACCGCCTGGGGGTGTCGCGCAGCCTGGCCTATTGCGCGGCGAAGGCGGCGGTGGGCGCGATGACGCGGTGCCTGGCGGTGGAGTGGGCGCGCGACAACATCCGCGTGCTGGACGTGGCACCCGGCTATATCGAGACCGACATGAACCGCGCGGCGCTCGCCGAGGAGCGGCTGCAGGCCTACATCAAGCGCCGCGTGCCGCTGCGCCGCCCGGGGCGCGCCGATGAGGTCGCGCGCCTGGTCGGCCTGCTGTTCGAGGCGGATATCGCGTATCTGACAGGCGAGACCATCTATCTAGATGGGGCGCTCGGGATCAATCAGCAATGAATGTGTTCGAACGACTGGAGCGTCGGCGGACCTGGAGCGAGGACGAGCGCATCGTGCTCGACCAGGTGCGCCGGCTGTGCAACGAGACGATCGCGCCGAACGCCGCGGGCTGCGACCGGTCCGGCGAATTCCCGTGGGAGAATATCAGGGCGATCAACGCGCTCGGGCTGAACGGGCTGTTCGTGCCGGAGGCGTATGGCGGGACGCCGATGCGCTACCGGCTGTATCTGGAATGCGTCAGCGCGATCTCGGCGGCGTGCGCATCGACCGGGCTGATCTACTCGACCACGTTCCACGGCATGGGGCCGCTGGTCGCGTTCGGCAGCGCGGAACAGAAGGCGCGGCTGCTGCCGCGCATCGCCGCGGGCGGGATCGGGGCGCTGGCGATCACCGAGCCGAGTGCTGGCTCCGACGCGACGGGCATGCGCACGCGGTTTCGCCCCGACGGCGACTGCATCGTGGTCGACGGGGGAAAGGTCTTCATCAGCAACGGCGATGTGGCCGAGCTGCTGCTGGTGTTCGGCAAGTGGGACGGCATCGACGATGCGAAGGCGGCGATCTCGGTGCTGGTGGTGGAGCGCGATACGCCAGGGTTTTCCGTGCTGCGGCTGGAGGAGAAGATGGGGCACCGCGCTTCCTCCACCGCGGCGCTGGCGTTCGAGGGGATGCGAGTCAAGCGGGCGAATTTGCTGGGGCAGCCGGGCGAGGGACTGGCGATCCTGTTCGCCTCGCTCAATCGTTCGCGGCCGTCGATCGCGGCGCATGCGCTGGGGATCGCGCGCGCGGCGTTCAGCGACATGGTGGCCTACATGAACGAGCGGCGGCAGTCGGGGCGGCGGGTGATCGATTTCCAGGGCAACCAGTTCATGCTGGCCGACCTGGCGACCGAGCTGGCGATGGCGGAGGCGTGGCTGGATCATGTCGCCGCCATGGTCGATGACGGGGAGAGCGATTTCGGCGTCGAGGCGTCGATGGCGAAGCTGCGCGCCTCGGATCTTGCCAGCCGCATGGCGGATGCCTGCGTGCAGATGCATGGCGGCTATGGTTACATCTGCGACTACCGGGCGGAGCGGCTGATGCGCGACGCCAAGGTGACGCAGATCTGGGAGGGGACCAACCAGGTGCACCGCCAGTTGATCGGGCGCAGTTTTGCGGAGCGCGGACCGCGCGCAGCCGCGCCTACCGAGCCGCGCGCGTCCGCGCGACCGGAGCCAAGCGCATGAGCCGGCCGGTCCTGCGCAGCGCGAGCGTCGGCGCCACGTCGGATGGCGGGAAGCTGTTCGACGCGCTGGTGGTGCACGCGCATGGCGGGCCCGAGGTGTTGGTGGCGGAGCGCGTCGCCGTGCCGCCGCCCGGGCCGGGCGAGGTGGCGATCGACGTCGCCGCGGCCGGGTTGAACTACCCGGACCTGCTGGTCATTTCGGGGCAGTACCAGAACCTGCCGCCCTGCCCGTTCATTCCGGGCAAGGAGGTGGCGGGGCGCGTCGCGGCGCTCGGTGAGGGGGTGGGGGAGCTGGCGGTGGGGCAGCGGGTGATGGCGCAGCTCGAGCATGGCGGCTACGCGGCGCGCGTGCTGGCGCCGGCCGCCGCCACCTGGGGCGTGCCGGACGGCGTGACGTTCGAGACGGCGGCGGCGATGGGGCTGGTCTACCAGACCGCGCATTTCGCGCTGGTGGCGCGCGGGCAGGTGCAGCCGGGCGAGCGCGTGCTGGTGACGGCCGCCGGCGGCGGGGTCGGGCTGGCCGCGGTTCAGCTTGCCAAGGCGCTGGGGGCGACGGTCCTGGCGGGGATCCGCAAGCCGGCGCTGGCGCCGCTGCTGCGCGCCAACGGCGCCGACGCCATCATCGACCTGGCCGCGCCCGAGCTGCGCGACAGCCTGCGGGCGCAGGTGCACGCGGCGACCGGCGGGAAGGGCGTCGACCTGGTGATCGACCAGGTCGGCGGCGACGTGTTCGACGCGGCGCTGCGCGCGCTGGCGTGGTGCGGGCGGCTGGTGGTGGTCGGCTTCGTCGGCGGCCGCATCCCGGTGGCGCGGGCCAACTACCTGCTGCTGAAGAACATCGGCGTGATGGGGCTGCAATGGTCGGACTATCGCGATCGCACGCCGGCCTGGGTCGCGCGCGTGCAGCAGGAGCTGTTCGCGTTGCTGGCAGAGGGACGGATCGCGCCGGTGATCGATACGGTCTATCCGATGGGCGAGGCGGCGGTCGGGCTGCGGCGGCTGGAGGCGGGGTTGGCCTGTGGGAGGCTGGTGCTGGGGATCGGCGCGTTGGGGCGGTAAGGCGCGCGGCGGCTGTCATTGCGAGGAGCGCAGCGACGAAGAGCAATCCCATGCGAGGTGCGCACCTGGATGGGGATTGCTTCCCCGGGTCAAGCCCGGGGACCGCTGTGCTCCTCGCAATGACAGGGGAGCCTGGCGACTCCGGTCTGGGTGAGCGCACTCTGGATGTCTGCGCTTACGACGAGCGCCAACATGACGCCAACATCCCTGCCCACTCGTGGTACTGTGCAGCGACTGCGTTATGCCACCAGCAGTTCGTTCACCCCCAGCGCCAGCACACTCCGCAAATCCCCCAGCGCCAGCGCCACACACCCCTCGGTCGGGGCATAGTCCGGGCGCGCCACGTGCAGAAAAATCGCCGAGCCGCGGTCCCGCACCACCGGCGCGTCGTTCCAGCCCAGCACGCCGATCAGGTCGTAGACGCCATCGGTGCGCCACAGTTCCTCGTACCGCGCGTCGTGCGGGAGGCGCACCATCCGGTTGTAGTCGGCATGCGTCGGGTCGTCGCACCAGCCGTCGTCCGGCGCCAGCGGCTCGATCGGCACCGTGCAGTCGGGTGGCGGCAGGCGATCGGCACGGTAGAGCACGCGGCGCAACGGCAATACGCCGGCGGGGGTCGCGCCGTCGCCCTCCTGCTTGTGCGCGCGCACGCCGGCACGCCCCAGCGCGGCGCGGAACGTCTCCCCGCCCAGCAGCAGGCGGCCATCGTGATGGAGGATCGCCTGCATGGGCGCTTGCATGGGTGCCGGCATGGTGCCTGGAGGACTACTCGCCCAGCAGGTGGCCGAAGCGCTCGGCCTTGGTCGCCAGGTACTGGTCGTTCACCCCGTTCGGCGCGAAGGCGTGTGCCTCCCGCCCGACGATCTCGACGCCGCACGCCGCGAGCGAGGCGAGCTTGTTCGGGTTGTTGGTCAGCAGGCGCACGCGCTTGATGCCCAACGCCTCCAGCATGCGCGCGGCGGTGAGGAAGCTGCGCTCGTCGGCGCCCCAACCCAGCGCGCGGTTGGCGTCCAGCGTGTCCAGCCCGCGGTCCTGCAGCGCGTAGGCGCGCAGCTTGTTGACCAGGCCGATCCCCCTGCCCTCCTGCGCCAGGTACAGCAGCACGCCGGCGCCCTCCGCGGCCATGCGCCCGATCGCGCCGCGCAACTGGCTGCCGCAGTCGCAGCGCAGGCTGCCGAGCAGGTCGCCGGTGAAGCATTCCGAGTGCAGGCGGACCAGCGGGGCCGGCGTGAGTTCCGGTTTGCCGACGACGATCGCCAGGTGTTCGATCGCGCCGTCCTCGGTGCGGAAGGCGATGACGCGGGCGTCCGGCGCCTGGTCCATCGGCACCTGCGCCTCGGCGACGCGGCGCAGGCTGGCGGCGGCGCCGCTGGGGTAGGCCAGCACGTCGGCGGCACTGACGCTCAGCAGCCCCAGGCGCGCCGCCTCGGCCGCCGCCTCCGGCCGCGCCCGGGCGGCCAGGATCGCCGGCAGCAGCCGCGACAGTTTCGCGAGTGCCAGCGCCGGACGGGCCAGGGCGGGCAGCTTCGCCTCGAGCGGCAGTTTGCGCAGCGGCTGGTCCATGGTGGGGTCGGCCAGTGCCCGCAGCTTTTCCGGGTCGGAAAGGCAGTCGGCGACCTGGATCGCCACCGCCTGGACGCGGTGGGAGGCGCGGCGGCGCAGCACCGCGGCGGCGCGCGCCGGGGCGAGCAGCATCACCGGCGGCTCGGTGGCGAGGGAGGCGACCTCGAAAACGCCGCGCGGGCCGACGGTTTCCACCGCCAGCAGGGCGAGCGGCTCGGCACCGGTCAGCAGCACGGGCGTGCCGCGGCGCAGCTCCGAGACCGCGCGATGCACGGCACGCAGGCGCGCGGCATCGACCGGGGCGTCGGGCGGCGGGCGGAGCCGGCCCACGGGGGAAGAACTTGTCATCTTGGCATCACGCATAGCACCAGATTGGCGGGCAGTGTGGCATGTCCGGCTATTTTGTCACGGCGGGGTGGGGTTACCAGCCGGGGCGCAGCGATTGGGGATGCTGGGGTTTGGTGCGTTCTCTCTATGTTCGGGAACGGCCGGCGGTGATGTCTGGTGCCAACCGGCGCAAGCGTTGATCCGTTGCAACGTAAGCCACCACCGCCGATGTCGGCGGCGGTGGTGCCATGACGGCGCCGCGGGGCCGCCAAGGCGGTGCCTTCTCGATCGTGTCGTGAGTACTTTCCGAGGGCTGACGATCGGCGCTCGCAGGACTAGCGTTTGGTGCGACCGAACGCCATCGAGCCATCCGCCGTTGGCGAGTCGAAACCCGACCACACGTCGCCGAACTCCAGATAAGGACAGCACCATGTCAGCTTTCTCCCACCCGATCGCCGTGTCCGCACCGTTCATGCGGTCGGTTGCGGTCGCAGCGCTGCTGGGCGCCACGATGCTCGCCGGTCCGCTGACCGCAGCCCGCGCGGATAGCGCCACGCCTGCGCCGATCCAACTGGCGCAAGCGGCTGTCCCGCAGAACAAGGCCGCCGCGGCGGCCACCGAGACCAAGGGGGAGACCATCGAGCAGCGGATCACCAGCCTTCACACGGCGCTGAAAATCACGCCCGACGAGGAATCGAAGTGGACCAGCGTTGCGCAGGCGATGCGTGACAATGCCGCCGCCATGCAAAAGCTGGTCGCGGAACGGACCGCCCAGGCCCCGCAAGGCATGACCGCGCTGGACGATTTGAAATCCTACCAGAGTTTCGCCCAGGCGCATGTCGACGGGCTGAAGAACCTGACCGCGGCGTTCGAAGTGCTCTACAATGCAATGCCTGACCCGCAGAAGAAGGTCGCCGACCAGGTGTTTCAGAGCTCTCGCCGCGCGGGCGCTGCGTCGCACAGCTAGCCGGGCCAACGATCGCGTTCCGCGACGTGACGTCTTGCTGATCAGAGGAGCCCGCCATGAGCTACATCGTAGACGCGAAATCGAAACGCCGCCTGTCGGCGAAGCTTGCAGCGGGGCTCGCACTCGCCGCCGTTCTCGTGCTCGGGACGTTTGTCGCATCGGCTAGCGCTCAACCGCGCCGCGACGAGCACCGCGGTGGGGAGCGCCGCGGTGGGGAGTACCACGGTGGTGGTAGACCTGGCTGGGGCGGTGGTTACTATCCAGCACCCCCAGTGATCTACGGCGCGCCGTATTATCCCGCGCCGTATTATCCGCCGCCGGTGGTTTACGGCCCTGCCATCGGCATATACATGCCGGGCGTCGCCATCGGTATTCAGCAGTAAGCGCCAGCCTGATCGGAATGCAACCGCCGGCAGCAATGCCGGTGGGTTTGCATCGCCTTTGTCAAAGCGGTTGTCCGGAATGGGTCGAATCCGGCGGTTCGGGCGGCACGCCCCGGCTTCCGCTACTTTGGGTCGAAAGCCGGCAAAGCGCGACGAATTTCCGATGAGAATCCGATGAACCGCTGATTTGCTTGATTGATTCGTCCAAGAATTACGTAGACAGAACAATGCCGCGACGATGATCCGGCGCCGCACGGGAGCCTTCCCGACCAGGTGACGCGTGCTGTCACAGCAATCCGGCGTACCCCCACAGCCGCTTGGCGGCACTGCATGTCGCGTCGGCATCACGCAAGGACCGCGCGAACGTGCAAGTCGGCAAGCAAGCAAGAAAGCAGGTTTTTACGCAGATTTCAGCCGATGCACGGATCGTGCAACCACAGACCAGAGGCCTATCAGGATTGCACCTGTGATCCCTCCGATCGAAAAGATGAGGCAGAAGCCTGCGCCTTTCCAATGTTAGCAAATCCATGTTCCGCCCCCGACATTACTTGTGCGCATACCCTAGGGCCTTCGCCGGGGCAGGCCCCATGCGACGGCCGGCCACACGGGCGTCTGCCACCGTCCCCGGGTTGCCGGTTACGGGTGCGCGACCGGCGGTCGGGGGCAAAACGCATATTTCGCGCAACGACCCCATGCAGCGACCGGGCGGGGACTGGTTGGCGGTTGGGCGAAGTCCAGTCGTGGATGGCCGGCCCCTCGGCCTTCACCAAGGGCAGGCTCCGCCTGTCCTCGGTCCGGCCGGAGCCTGCCCGTGCGAAGGCGGGGGGCCGGACCCGGGGGCCGGCCATGACGGAGAAGCGCGGGCCATGACGGAGAGGTGCACGTCATGACGGGGGGAGCCCGGCGGCCACCGCCGGCGCGCGGACCGGCCTCTGTCACCGTTTGCAACGCGCGCGCAGCACGCCGGACACAGTCTCGCCGCAGGGTCGCCGCATTGACGGCATCAGGTCATGGCTCATGGCGAGACCGGCGCATTGCCCTGGCGATCCGCGCGCCTATGTAGACGATTGCCACCGGGCGAGACAGGATGGCAGAATGTTCGCGACGCACAACGTCGAGCTGCTGGAGTGCCGTGGGCTGGCCGGAACGGGAGAGTAGGCAATGGCGAGCGAACGACCGGTTCTGATCGTGGACGACGACCCCGCGCTGCGCGCGACGCTGGCAGAGCAGCTCATGGTCGACAGCGAGTTCACCGCGGCCGAGGCGGCGTGTATCGCCGAGGCCGATACGCTGCTGGCGGCGCCCAAGGCGCGGTTCGACGCGATGATCCTGGATGTCGGGCTGCCCGACGGCGACGGGCGTGACTACTGCGTGCGGTTGCGCGAGGAGGGTCACCGCATGCCGATCATCATGTTGACCGGGTCCAGCGCCGAGAATGAAGTGGTGCGTGGCCTGAAGTCCGGCGCGAACGACTACATCTCGAAGCCGTTCCGCCTGGCCGAGCTGCTGGCCCGGCTGCGCGCCCAGTTGCGCAGCTTCGAGAGCAGCGAGGACGCGGTGTTCGCGATCGGGCCCTACATGTTCCGCCCGTCGGCCAAGCTGCTGCAGGATCAGGTGCGCGGCCGGCGTATCCGGCTGACCGAGAAGGAGGCCGCGATCCTGAAATTCCTGTATCGCTCGGGCACCCGCGCGATCGCCCGGCAGGTGCTGCTGAACGAGGTGTGGGGCTACAACGCGTCGGTCACCACGCACACGCTGGAGACACACATCTACCGCCTGCGCCAGAAGATCGAGCCGGATCCGGCCAATGCGCGCCTGCTGATCACCGAAGGCGGCGGCTATCGACTCGACCCGGAGGGTGTGCCGGCGATCGTCGCCTGATGCGGTGGGATGTCGGGGCGTAGCGGCGCGGGCGACGCCCCGGTTGGGGAGGCGCCAACCTGGGACACCTGGGCCTGGTCGGAGCGGCAGGCGCGGCTGCTGCGGCTTGCGGCGGCCGGGGCAACGATGCCGGAGGTGGATTGGGCCGGGGTGATCGCGCAGATCGAAGCCGTCGGCGTGGCCGAGCTGAACGCGACCCGCAGCCTGCTGCGCCGGGCGATGGCGCTGCTGCTGCAAATCCGCGGCTGGCCGGAGCACACGGAGCGCTCGGCCTGGCTGATCGCGGTGGGTGGCGTGCTGGCGGACCTGACGATCCATCTGGCGCCCGGGATGCGGGGGCACCTCGACTTGGAGGCGCTGTATCAGCTTGCCCGCGCGCAGGTCGCCGGCGTGGCGCTGGACGGCCAGCTTCCCCGCGCGTTCCCTTCCGGCTGCCCGTTCTCGCTGGACGACCTGCTGCGCGGCGACCGGGCGCAGCTCGACACGCTGCTGGTGCCGAACGAGGAGCTATAGCGCCAGCTCGACGCAGACCGGCACGTGGTCCGACGCACGGTCCCAGTCGCGGGCGTCCTTCAGCACGGTGTGGCGGCGCAGCTTGCCTTGCAGGTCGGGGGTGACCCAGACGTGGTCGAGCCGCCGGCCGCGGTCGGAGGTCCGCCAGTCGCGGTTGCGGTACGACCACCAGGTGAACAGTTTTTCCTCCGCCGGCACAAAATGGCGGACGGCGTCGACGAAGCCGGCGTTCTGCCAGGCGAGCAGCCCCGCGGTCTCCGGCGGCGTGTGGCTGACCACGTCGAGCAACTGCTTGTGGCTCCAGACGTCGTGCTCCAGCGGGGCGATGTTCAGGTCGCCGACCAGGACGGTGCGGGCGAGGCGGGTGCGGGCGGCGAACCAGGCGCGGGTCTCGGCGATGAAATCCAGCTTGTGGCCGAATTTCGGGTTTTGGGCGCGGTCCGGAATGTCGCCGCCGGCGGGGACGTAGAAGTCGTGCAGCTCGACCGGGCCGCCCTTGGCGTCGACCGCGACCGCCAGATGCCGGCAGTCGCCCTTGGCGCACCAGTCCGGGGCAAGGTCCAGCACCTCGATCGGCCGGCGCGAGAAGATCGCCACGCCGTTGTAGCCCTTCATCCCGCGCCAGGCGGCGTGCGGGTAGCCGAGCTCGGCGGGCGCGTCGCGCGGAAAAAACTCGTCGGGCACCTTGGTTTCCTGCAGGCAGATCACGTCCGGGTCGAGGGCGGCGATCAGCTCATGCAGCAAGGGAAGACGAAGCCGCAGCGAATTGATATTCCAGGTTGCGACGCGCAGCGCCGAGCGGCGTGCGGCCATCAGGCGATGCGCGTCCGCACCGTGCCGACGCCCTCCACGACGCCTTCCAGCAGGTCGCCGCGCTCCACCGCCGCGACGCCTTCGGGGGTGCCGGTGAAGATCAGGTCGCCGGGGGCGAGGCGTACCAGGCTGGACAGGTAGGCGATCGTTTCCGGCACGCTCCAGATCATCTTCGACAGGTCCGAGGTCTGCCGCACCTTGCCGTTCACCTTCAGCTCGATCAGGCCCGTGGCGGGGTGGCCGACCTTCGCGGCGGGGACCATCAGGCCGATCGGCGCGGAATGGTCAAAACCCTTGCCCATGTCCCAGGGCTTGCCCTCTTTCTTCGCCGCGTTCTGCAGGTCGCGGCGGGTCATGTCGAGGCCGGCCGCATAGCCCCAGACGTAGCGCAGCGCGTCGGCTAGCGCGATGTCGGCCCCGCCCTCGCCGAGGGCGACGACCAGCTCCATCTCGTGGTGGAGCTGCTTGCTCTGCGGCGGATAGGGCATGTCGGCGCCGTTCAGCAGCAGGGCATCGGCCGGCTTCATGAAGAAGAACGGCGGCTCGCGGTCGGGGTCGCTGCCCATCTCGCGGGCGTGCTCGGCGTAGTTGCGCCCGACGCAGAAGACGCGGCGCACCGGGAAGGCGCCGCCGCCGGCGACCGGGACGGCGATGACGGCGGGCGGGGGAATGACGAAGTCGGCCATGGGGGCTCCTGCGGCGGGCGGATGACCGACAATAGCGGCCGGTCGGACCGGGGTGAATATGCTGCGAACGGGCCGCCCTGGCTTGTCATCCGGCAGCGGCGGCCGATCTCGGCGGTCGCCGTACCGCATCCGTGCGCGCGGCGGAAGGCGTCATGGCGGCGGGCGCGGGGTTCTGTGCTTCGCCAGCCAGCCCATCGTTGCCTCGGGCTCGGCATCGGTCGATGGCAGATACGGCTTGATGTCCAGCAGCGGCGTGCCGTCCAGGCAGTCGAGGTAGCGCAGCTTGAGGCGGTCCGCCGCCGCAAAACCGTCGAACGCCACGACCGACAGCCCGATCGGGTTCGGCCGGCGCGGCGAGCGCGTGGTGAACAGCCCGTGCGGCTGGCCGTCGAACGGCGGCGTCACCAGCAGCTCCGGGGGGCGCGCCTGCTGGTGCAGCCAATACAGCAGGATCAGGTGCGAGAACCCCTCCAGGTCGCGCAATCCGGCAACGAATTCGGGAAACACGCGCGCCTCGCACGCCGGCGGGGGATCGGGCTGCCGGCCGTTGCGCGGGCAGGCGTCCAGCGTCTGCCATGGCGTCGACAGCACGCCGATCGGACGGAGGGTAAAAGTCTCGCCCGGCAGGGTGATCGGCTCGGTCATGCGTGCGGTTGCAGCACCTGGCGCAGCACCGCGCCGTCGGCCAGCTTGTCGAATCCCTCGTTGATCTGATCGAATCCGATGAAGCCGCTGCGCAGCTTCTGCACCGGCAGCTTGCCGCGCTTGTAGAGATTGATGAAGCGCGGAATGTCGCGCCGCGGCACGCAGCTTCCCATGTAGCTGCCGCGGATCGATTTTTCCTCCGTCACCAGCGCGCCGTGCAGGTAGGCGAACTGGGCGGTGCTGGCCGGCAGCCCGGCACTGACCACCATGCCGCCGCGCGCGGTGATGCCATAGGCGAGCGTCATCGCCGGAATCGAGCCGGCCGTCTCGATCACGTAATCGAGCCCGCCGCCGGTCGCCTGCCTGACCTCGGCGACCACGTCCGCGTTGCCGGCGAGGAACGTGTCCGTCGCGCCCAGCTCGCGCGCCAGGCGCAGCTTGTCCGGGTTGAGATCGATCGCGACGATGCGTTCCGCGCCGGCGATCACGCCGCCCATCAGCGCGTTCATGCCGACGCCGCCGAGGCCGACCACCGCCATCTGCCCGCCGGGCGGCACCTGCGCGGTGTTCAGCACCGCGCCGACGCCGGTGACCACGGCGCAGCCGAAGATCGCCGCGTCCTCCAGCGGCACGTCGTCGTCGATCTTGATCAGCGCGTTCTCCATCACCACGGC
>Ga0209415_10001525_pt1 | contig 44269 bp, 41 predicted proteins | sample PeaSoiSIISIP2007_FD_187696 | JGI IMG/M metagenome (GOLD analysis project Ga0209415, IMG submission 187696) | Peat soil microbial communities from Weissenstadt, Germany - SII-SIP-2007 (SPAdes) (version 2) | ecosystem: Environmental > Terrestrial > Soil > Wetlands > Peat | place: Germany...
TCGTGCAGGTCCTTGGGCGCAAGGTCGGTCGGCGAGTTCGAGCGGCAGTAGTTGTCGAACTTCCAGCTGTAGGTGCCATCCTCGTTCTGCGCCGCACCGTGCACGGTGAGGTACCGGGCCTGCTCCGGCGTAAGGTGCCGGTTCTCTTCCTGCATGCGGTGAAACGCGTCCTCGATGGTCGCGTAGCGGCGGGGCGTGCGGCCGGCGAAGCCGCGCTTCTGCTCGATCCAGCCGCGCAGGCGCTTGGGTGCGCTCGTCTCCTCTCGGCGCCGCATCATGGCGGGCGAGGGGCCTAGGCCCTCGATCGACACCAGCTTGGTGACGGTCTCCGGATAGACGCCGGCGTAGCGCAGCGCGACGTTGCCGCCCATCGAATGGGCGATGATCCTGACCGGGGCCAGGTTCTGCTGATGGATCAGCTGGGCGATATCGTAGACGTAGGCGCTCATGCCGTACTCGCCCGACGGCGACCAGGCGCTGTCGCCGTGGCCGCGCAGATCCGGCGCGATGATGTGGTAGTCGCGTCGCATCTCCTGCGCCACCCAATCCCAGTTTCGGCAGTGGTCCTGCCCGCCGTGGATGAGCAGCAGCGGGGGAGCGTTGGGGTTGCCCCAATCGACGTAGTGCAGCCGAAGCCGCTGGGAGATGTAGCTCTGGGAGGTCGGTCCTGAGGGCTGTTCGCTCATGCGCGGGTTCTAGCCGATGCAGGGGCGGGCGAGCCAGCCGCCGCTAGAGCAGCGCCTGCAGGCGGTCGGCGGGGCGGCAGAGCGCGGTTCCCTTTGGCGTGACGACGATCGGGCGCTCGACCAGGATGGGTTCGGCGACCATGGCGTCGAGGATGGCCTCGTCGCTGGCGCTTGGTCCCACCTTGGCGAGCGCAGCTTCGCTGGCGCCGCGGGTGCGCAGGATGTCGCGGGGCTTGGCCTTCATCGCCGCGAGCAAGCCCTTGAGCTGCGGCTTGGTCCAGCCTGCCTTCAGGTACTCGACGACGGTGGGCTTGATGCCAGCGTCCTTGAGCGCCGCCAGCACGTTCCGCGAGGTTCCGCAGTTCGGATTGTGGAAGATGGTGACGCTGTCGTTGGCCATGACGGCTCCGCTCGCTTGTCCACCCAGGATGCTTCGGATACCTCGCCCGGCGGCGGCCCGGAAGGCCGGGCGACGCGAAAGGCGCGATGGAGCCGGTTCTTCTCTCGACGCTGGTCGTCGCCCTGGCCGAGATCGGCGACCGCACCCAGCTGCTGGCGATCGTGCTCACGGCGCGCTTCGGCAAACCGTGGCCGGTGTTGGCGGGCATCCTGGTCGCGACGGCGGCGAACCACACGCTGACGGCGGCGGCGGGCTATCTGCTCGCCGGCCTGCTCCGCGGCCCATGGCTCGACTGGGTGCTGGCGATCTCGTTCTTCGTGACGGCCGCCTGGATGCTGATCCCGGACAAGGCGGACGCGCAGGAGCATCACGCGAGCCGTTTCGACGTCTTCCTGACGACCGCGATCGCCTTCTTCATCGTCGAGATCGGCGACAAGACCCAGATCGCGACGCTGTCGCTCGCCGCGCGCTTCCACGACATCTTCCGCGTCTCGGCCGGAACGACGCTGGGGATGATGATCGCCAACGTCCCGGCCGTTCTGGTGGGCGAAGCGGCCGTCAAGGTCGCGCCCCTCCGCCTGATCCGGCTGGTCTCCGCCGGTGTGTTCGCCGCGCTTGGCGTGTGGACTCTGCTCGCCGCGGTTAGGGGCGGCGGCTAGGCCGGCGAGGCCCCGCGCCGGCTTGACGCGAGCGCGCCGGCTTCCGGTGACGCGACGCGCCCGGCCTTCCGCTCCCAGATGTGCTCGAGCCAGGCCCGGTAGATGCCGACCGCCCAGGGCCGCCAGGTCGCGCCCGCCGATGCGCCGTCGGTCGCGCGGACGTAGTCGGTGATGCGTCGCGGATCGCGGCGCGCCTCGCGCGCCGACGCGAGCTCGCCCAACACATCCAGCGTCCTTGCTCCGAAATAGCCCGCGGGCGGCGCCGGATGCACCGCGCGCTCGCCGCGCAGATAGCGCCCGACGTCGCGCAGATATTCGCGCAGCAGGGTCTCGGCGGCGTACTCGGGATGTCCCTGGAAGAAGAGGGCCAGCGCTGGCCCGGGCTTGATGAAGAGGTCGACGCCGATCTCCGGCGAGCGGGTCAGCACCTGATAGCCGGCCGGCAGCAGATCGGCCTCGGCGACCTCGTTCAGCCGCGAGTGGGGCGCGATCGGCCTCGGGGTCTCGACGAGAAGCGCGTGGCGCCGCGCCGGCGTGCTGGCGAAGACGCCGGTGCGCTTGGTGGGCAGCGGGCGGCGCTCGACACCGTCCAGGTGCAGCACGGCGGCGTGAGCGGCGAGGCAGGACCAGACCGTCGGGATCTCAGCGGCCCGTGACCAGTCGACGACGCGGGCGAGGCTGGGCCAATAGGGCTCGTCGTCCAGCCGGGCGGCTTGCGGCTCTGCGCCGGTGACGATGAGGCCGTCGAGACCGGCGGCCGGCAGGCGATCGATGTGGGCGTAGCGGCCGCGCATGTGCGCCCGCGCATGCTCGCCGCGCTCGATCTCGGGCAGGGAGAGATAGCGCAGGCTGACGTCGGCGCCGCGCGCCGCCTCGGCGAGCAGCCCCTCGAATTGCCGCTCTGTCGCCTGCAGGGCGCCGTCCGGCATGTTGTTGGCCAGGCCGATGACCAGCGGGGCGCGAGGGGTCATTCGGCCGCCGCCGGGTAGGGCAGGGCGACGCGGGCGCTCAGCGCCTGGTCGAGGTCGGCGATGATGTCGTCGGCGTGCTCGATGCCGACGCAGAGGCGGATCATCTCGGGCGTCACGCCAGCCTTCGCGCGCGCCTCGTCGCTCATCTGGCGGTGGGTGGTGGAAGCCGGATGGCAGGCCAGCGACTTCACGTCGCCGATGTTCACCAGCCGCTTGATCAGCTGCAGCCGGTCGTAGAAGGCCTTGCTCGCCTCGTAACCGCCCTTCACCCCGAAGGTCATCAGCGAGGGCGGGTTGCCGCCCAGGTACTTCTGCGCCAGCGCGTGGTGCGGATTGTCGGGAAAGCCGGTGTAGGTGACCCAGTCGACGCGGGGATCGGCGCGGAGGAATTCGGCCACGCGGCGGGCGTTCTCCACGTGGCGCTCGACGCGGAGCGCCACCGTCTCGATGCCTTGCAGCAGGAGGAAGGCGTTCAGCGGCGCCAGGACGGCGCCGGTCGTGCGCTGGTAGACGCTGCGGATGCGGGCGACGTAGGCGCTCGGCCCGAAATTATCGACGTAGACCAGGCCGTGGTAGGACTCGTCCGGCTCGCTGAACATCGGGAAGCGGTCGGCGTGCGCGCGCCAGTCGAAGCGGCCGGCATCGACCACCGCCCCGCCCATTGTCGTGCCATGGCCGCCCATGAACTTGGTCAGCGAGTGGACCACGATGTCCGCGCCGTATTCGATCGGGCGAAGCAGGACGGGCGTGGGCACCGTGTTGTCGACGATCAGCGGCACCCCATGGCGGTGCGCGGCCTTGGCGATCGCCTCGATATCGCAGATGTTGCCGGCCGGATTGCCGACGCTCTCGCAGAAGACGGCGCGGGTGTTCGCATCGATCAGCCGCTCGATGTCGGCCGCCTGGTCGGAGGCGGCAAAGCGGCCCTGGATCCCTTGCCGGGGCAGGACGTGCGAGAGCAGCGAGTGGGTCGTGCCGTAGAGCTGCGGCGTGGCGACGATATTGCCGCCGTTGTCCGCCAGATTCACGAAGGCGTAGTAGAGGGCCGCCTGGCCCGACGCGAGGGCGATCGCGCCGACGCCGCCCTCCAGTTCCGCGACACGTTGCTCGAGCACGTTGGTCGTCGGGTTGCTGATGCGGCTGTAGCGGAAGCCGTCGACCTCGAGGTTGAACAGGGCCGCGCCGTGGTCAGCCGAGTCGAAGGCGTAGGCCGCGGTCTGGTAGATCGGCGTGGCGACCGCGTGGGTGGCGGGGTCGCAGTCGAACCCGGCGTGGACGGCGATGGTCTCGCGGCGCATAGGCTCTCCGGTCAGTCCGGGCCGGTCTCGATTTGGTGCGTGAGCGGCCGCGGCGCGCTGCATCGAGCAGGAGACGTGCCGCCCGCGCGCGCGAGGTGGCGCGCGCCTTGCGTGCGGCCCGCGCGATGCCCCCCCTCGGCGCCAATGTGAGACCCTCCGAACCCGCCGATGGCGCGCCCGCGCGCTCAGCCTCGAAGGACTGGTTGCGTGCGCTGGAGCTGACCGCCCGGCTTGACGCCGATCCGACGCGGACTCTGCCTATTGTGATCGACGAGCTCGCCACGCGGTTCGACTCGGCGCCGGCGCTGATCTCGGACCGCGAAACGCTGTCGTTCCAGGGCTTGGCGGAGCGCACCCGCCGCTATGCGCGCTGGGCGCGCACAGAGGGCCTCGGCAAGGGCGACGTCGTGGCGCTCCTGATGCCCAACCGGCCGGAATACATGGCGTGCTGGCTGGGCTTGACCCGCATCGGCGCGGTGGTCGCGTTGATCAACACCAACCTGCGGGGGCCATCGCTGGCCCACTGCCTGGCGGTCGCCGATGCAAAGCTCATCGTCGTCGACGCGACGCTCGAGGCGCCGCTGCGCGCCGCCGTTCCACCCGAGCTACGGACTCCGATCTGGACCCACGGCGGCGAGGGCGCGCGCCGCGTCGACCTCGCTTTGGGAGGCTTCGACGGCGGGCCGCTCGAAACGGCCAAGCCGCCGGTCACCCTCGATGACCGGGCGCTCCTGATCTACACCTCCGGCACCACCGGCCTGCCCAAGGCGGCGAACGTCAGCCACCGTCGGGTGATGAGCTGGAGCTATTGGTTCGCCGGCCTGACGAGCGCTGCGCCCGGCGACCGGCTCTACAACTGCCTGCCAATGTACCACAGCGTCGGCGGCGTCGTGGCCACAGGCTCGGCGCTGGTCGCCGGCGGCGCGGCGGTGGTCGCGGAACGGTTCTCGGCAAGAGAATTCTGGAGCGATATCAGTCGCTTCGACTGCACGATGGTGCAGTATATCGGCGAGCTCTGTCGCTATCTGCTGGCCGCGCCGCCGCATATCAAGGAACGCGCCCATCGCTTGCGGCTCGCCTGCGGCAACGGCCTTTCCGGCGACGTCTGGCCGGCGTTCCAGGCGCGCTTCTCGATCCCGCGCATCCTCGAGTTCTACGCCGCGACCGAGGGCGCGTTTTCGCTGTTCAACGTCGAGGGCCGGCCCGGCGCAATCGGCCGCATCCCGCCCTTCCTCGCTCATCGTTTCCCGGTCGCCATCGTCCGCTCGGACGCCGAGCGTGGCGCCCCGGCGCGGGGGGCGGATGGCTTCTGCATCGCCTGCCAGCGCGGCGAGGCTGGCGAGGCGATCGGCCGATTGAGCGCGACCGGCGCTGGTCGCTTCGAGGGCTATACCGACGCCTCCGAGAGCGAGAAGAAGATCCTGCGCGACGTCTTCGCCCGCGGTGACGCCTGGCTACGGACGGGCGACATGATGCGCCAGGACAGCCAGGGCTTCTTCCATTTCGTCGACCGCATCGGCGACACCTTCCGCTGGAAGGGCGAGAATGTCGCGACCACCGAGGTGGCCGAGGCGATCGGGAGCTTTCCAGGCGTTCGGGCGGTCAGCGCCTACGGCGTGGCGGTTCCCGGCGCGGCCGGGCGGGCCGGCATGGCCGCGCTCGTCGTCGTCGACGGGTTCGATCTGGCCCGCTTTCGCGCGCATCTGAGCGAACGCCTGCCGGCCTACGCGCGGCCGCTGTTTCTGCGCCTCGCGCAGGAACTGGAGGCCACCGAGACGTTCAAGACGCGCAAACAGGCGCTGGTCGACGAGGGGTTCGACCCTGGCCGGGTCGCCGACCCGCTCTTCTTCGACGACAAGGCGAAGGGCCGCTACGAGCCGCTCGACGCAGCTGCCTTCGCGGCCATCGCGGCGGGCGACGTCCGCTTCTGAGCCTCGGCCAGCATCGCCCGCATATCGGCGCCGATCGCCTCGGCGGCGGTGAGCGCGTACGGGATCGCCCGGCCCATGGCGTAGAAATAGTGGATCATGCCTGGGTGCCGCACGTCGCGGACGCGGACGTCGGCCTGGCGCAGCGCAGCGGCGTAAGCCGCCGCCTCGTCGCGGAACGGGTCGAACTCCGCCGCATGGATCACGGCCGGCGGCAAGCCGTCGAAGCGCGCCGCGCGCAGCGGAGAGACCCGCGGATCCCGCCGGTCGAGGTCGGGCGGGCAATAGTCGTCGATGTCGCGCTCGATCGTGGCGCGGCTGACGAAGAAGCCTTCGGCGAACGCGCGTCGCGACTCCGACTCTTCGGCGAGGTCGAGAATCGGGCAGATCAGCACCTGCAGCGCGACCTGCGGCCCGCCGGCGTCGCGCAAAATCTGGCAGACGCTGGCGGCGAGTGAGCCGCCCGTTGAGTCGCCGCCGACGGCGATCTGGGCAGGGTCACAGCCGATCACGCCAGCGTTCTCGATCACCCAGCGCGTTGCGGCCAGGCAGTCGGTCAGAGCGGCTGGGAAGGGATGCTCCGGCGCCAGGCGATAGTCGACGGCGAGCACGCGGCAGCCGGCCGCTGCCGCCAGGCGGCGGCTCAAGCCCTCGTGGGTGTCGAGGCCGCCGGCGACCCAGCCGCCGCCGTGGAAGAAGACGAGCACAGGCAGGACACGGTCGTCGGCGTCGGCGGGCGCGTATATGCGGATAGGGATGGCGGCGTCGGCGAGGATCACGCCCGCCTGGGCCTCGGGCGCGGGCTTGGGGATGCACTCGACCGTGTGCGCAAGCGTCAACAGCGAGTGCCGGCGGTCGTGGACCGTCGCGCGCGGGGCCTCGGCGCGGTGGGTCGCGGCCAGGATGTTGAGCAGGCGGTTGGCGCGCCGGTCGAGGGGCATGTCAGCCGCGGTCCTCGCCGCTAGCCGGCGACCAGCGAGACAAGGCGCTCGATCGCCGCGATGGTGCGGAAGTTGTCGGGCATCATCTCGCGCTGGGGGATCTCGATGCCGAACGTGTCCTCGACCGCCAGCATCAGGTTGACCATGTCGAGCGAGGTCAGCCCGCGATCGTGCAGGTCTTCGTCGACCCGCACGCCGGTTGCGGCCTTCTTGCGGACCAGCAGGGTATCGACGATCGCGGCGATCTGCGCCCGTCCTGAAAACACCGCAACGTCCGACATGCCGACTTCCTCATCACTGATGCGCGGGATTCCCAATCCGTGCCACGGAAAGCGGCCCCGGCAGCGCCGAGCCCGTTTCGAGCAAGACGTGTGCCAGCAAGGCTTGCCGGGGCCTGGAAGCTTGGCACGGGGCTTGAAGTTTGGCCGGCGAGCCGTTGGACCCGGCCATCATTGGGACAGCGAGAGGCTGTCTTAAGGCGGTCGGGGTCGTCGCATCGAGCGCCAGGAGCCGCGCATGACCCTTCACGAACTCAATCGAGCCGGACCCGCCGCGCGACTCGCGGCTCGCGCCAAGCGCGCGGCGGTCGCCGATCTGACGGAGCGCGCGCGCCGCGTCGCCGCGGTCGCGGCTCAATTCGCCGATGACGTCGATCGGGCTGGCCGCTTCCCGGCCGAAGCGATCGCCGCGGCGAAGGCGGAGGGCCTGATGGGCGTCATGGCGCCGAAGAGCCTCGGCGGCGAGGGCGCGAGCCTGAGCGAGCTCTCCGACATCTGCTACACGCTGGGCCAGGCCTGCGCTTCGACCGCGATGATCTACGCCATGCACCAGGTGAAGATCGCCTGCGTGGTTCGCCACGGCATGGACAGCGCCTGGATCCGCGCCTTCCTGCGTCTGCTCACCAACGAACAAATGCTGGTCGCCTCCTCGACCACCGAGGGCGGCGGCGGCGGCAACGTGCGTTCGAGCGAGGCGCCGGTCGAGCGTGAAGGCTCGCGCTTTACCCTGACGCGCGACGCGACCGTGATCTCCTATGGCGCGCAAGCCGACGCCATCGTCACCACCGCCCGCCGCGCCGCCGACGCGAGCGCATCCGACCAGGTGCTGGTCGTGCTCCTGGCCAGCGACTACACGCTGGAGCCAACGCTTTCCTGGGACGCGCTCGGCATGCGCGGCACCTGCAGCGGCGGCTTCAACTTGGTCGCGTCAGGCGATGCAGCCCAGATCATGACCACCCCCTACGAGGCCATCCATGCCCAGAGTATGGTCCCGGCCGCCCACGTCCTCTGGTCCAGCGCCTGGGCGGGGATCGCCGCCGGCGCCGTCGAGCGGGCGCGCAAGTACGTGCGCAAGGCGATGCGCGGCGGCGGCGACCTGCCGCCGAGCGCGCCGTACTTCTCCAAGGCGACCGCATCGCTGCGCGCCCTTCGGGCGCTGATCGTCGCCGTGGTCGAGCGCTACGAGGCCATCGCCGACGACCCCGACGCGCTCTCGACCATGGAGTTCCAGACCGCGATCAGCCTCCTGAAGGTCGATGCTTCCGAGCTCGCCGTGCAGACCGTGATGAGCGCGATGCGGGTCGGCGGCCTCTCGAGCTACCGCAACGACACCGACGTCAGCATCGGCCGGCATCTGCGCGACGTGCTTTCGTCGCCGATCATGATCAACAACGACCGCATCCTCGGCAACGTGGCCACGGCAACGCTGCTGGGCGAGGTCGCCGGCTCGCTGAGGAGCTGAACGACATGGGCATCGAACCGAAGCTGGCGGTCGGCGACCCCGACGCGCTCGAAGCGCTCAAGCACGACCTCTTCCACGAGACCGGCGTCGACGGCGTTTATGCCCGCACCGGCCGCTACGAAAACGTGGTCGAGGCGCTGACGGCGCTGATCACGAGCTACCGCCCGGCCGGGGCCGAGGTGATGCGTTTCCCGCCGGTCATGAGCCGCGCGCACCTCGAGCGCCACGGGTACCTCAAGAGCTTCCCCAACCTGCTCGGCGCGGTGAGCTGCCTATGCGGCGGCGAACGCCACATCCGCGGGATCGTCGACCGGTTCTACGAGGGCGAGGACTGGACGCCGAACCTCAGCCCCGCCGACCTGGTGCTGGCGCCAGCCGCCTGCTACCCGGTCTACCCGCTCGCCGCCGCGCGTGGCCCCGTGCCCGCCGCGGGGCTGACGTTCGACGTCGCGGCCGACTGCTTTCGCCGCGAGCCCTCGACCGACATCGACCGCTTCCAGTCGTTCCGCATGCGCGAATACGTCCGCATTGGCGCGCCGGCGCAGATCGCCGCGTTCCGAGAAGCCTGGATCGAGCGCGCCGTGGCCATCGCCGACCAGCTGGGCCTTTCGCATCGCGTCGATGTCGCCAGCGACCCCTTCTTCGGCCGCGGCGGCCAGCTCGCCGCGGCCAGCCAGCGGGAACAGGCGCTGAAGTTCGAGCTCCTGGTGCCGGTCCGCTCCCACGAGGAGCCGACAGCCTGCATGAGCTTCAACGACCACCAGGACCACTTCGGCCAGACCTGGGACCTGATGCTCGCCGACGGCGCGCCCGCCCACACCGGCTGCGTCGCCTTCGGCATGGACCGTCTGGCCGTCGCCATGTTCGCCACCCACGGCGCCGAGGCTGACGCTTGGCCCAAGGGCGTGCGCGAGGCGCTGAAGCTCGCGTAGCGACGTTGGTCGAGGCCGCGGCCGTGGCTGGAGCGGCGGGGGCCTAGAGGTGCGCGATCATCTGAATCTCGACCACGCCTGAATCGACGGCGAGGCCGGTTGTCCCGACTGCCGTCCAGGCAGGGTGCGGCGGCGGCATGAACTCGTCCTTGACGGCGATGAAGGCGCCGAGCTGTGCGTTGCGGTCCCCCTCGAAGTTGTCGCTCGTCCACACATGGAACGTGTTGATCATCGCCACATGGGAAAAGCTGGCTCCCGCGGCCGAGAGCGTGGCGCCGATGTCGTTGAATGCTCGGCGCAGCTGTTTCTTGAAAGCCTCGAAGTCGCGCCCCTCGCCTCGCTCAGGACCTGCAATCACGCCTGAGAGGTAGATCGTCTTGTCGACCCTACGCGCGGCCGCGAACTTGAAGGTCTCGTACATCAGCTGCGCGCGTTCAGAGGCGATGACGACCTCGCCGCCGTTTGAGGCTATCCGCAGTGGTAAGTCGGTCATCTGCCGTCCCTTTCATGAGTGGCCCTGAGTTGGCCGTTGCGAAAGTGCGGTCAGCAGCCCGTCGAGCGCGGCGTCCACGGTCTTTCCGCTGGTGTCGAACGTCAGGTCCGCTCTCTCATAATACGGCGTCCGGTTGCGGAGGATCGCCTTGAGATCCTCCATGGCCTCGCGGTTGCCGGCCATCGGCCGCAGGTCGCCCTGCGCGAGCACGCGCTCCATGTGCTCCTGCGGCTTAGCCTGGAGCCAGACGGTGAGGAAGTGCGAGAGGAGCAGGCCGAAGGAGCCGGCGTCGGAGACGATGCCGCCCGGCGTCGCCAGCACGCAGCGGCGTTCCTGGGCGAGGCATTCCTTGAGCGCCTGCGCTTCGTAGCGGCGATAGGCGGCCGGGCCGTACAAGTCCTGGATCTCAGCCGGGGTCAGCCCGGCGATGCGGGTGATCTCGGCGCTAAGCTCGACAAACGGCCGGTCGAGCGCGGCCGCCAGCCGCCGCCCAAGCGTGGACTTTCCGGCGCCGCGGAGGCCGATCAGCGCGATGCGCTCGGCGCGCTGATCGATCGGTTCCGAGGCGTCGAAGAGGTCCGCCAGCGCGAGGCGCGCCCGCCGCAGGTCCTCTTCGCTGCGCTGGTGCAGGATGTCGCGTATCAGGAGCCACTCCGGCCCGGCAGTCGTCTCATCGCCGAGGAGCTCGGCGATCGGGCAACCGAGGGCGTTCGCGACCTGCTGCAGGATCAACACCGAGACGTTCCCGACTCCGGACTCCAGGCTGGCGAGGTGCCGCTCGGAGACGCCCGCACGGGCTGCAAGCGTCCGCCGCGGCACGCCCTTCAGCGCCCGAAGGTTCCGGACCGTCACGCCGATCGCCGTCAGCAGCGGGTCCCGTTCGGCGGCCGGCCCCGCCCGCATGTGCGCCCGCTCGAGCCGGCTCATCGCGCGGCGGCCCGATCGGCGCCCTGTTTCGCGGCCTCCATGTCGCGCAGGGCGTGGCGTCGGAGCTTTCCCGTCGCGGTCTTGGGGAGGTCGTCGAGGAACTCGATCATCCGCGGATATTTGTAGGGCGCGAGCCGCGACTTCACGAACTGCTGCAAGGCTTCAGCGAGCTCGGGCGACGCCGACGCGCTGGGCTTGAGAACCACGAACGCCTTGCTCTTGACCAGGCCCGAGGCGTCGGGAACCCCGATGACGGCCGCCTCGAGCACGTCGCCGTGGGCCGCGAGCGCCGCCTCGACCTCGACAGGGGAGACCCAGATGCCGCTGACCTTCAGCATGTCGTCCGAGCGGCCCCGATGGTGGAAGATGCCGGTCTCGTCCTGTTCGAACTTGTCGCCGGTGCGCATCCAGCCGTCGGCGAACGTCGCCTCAGTCTTCTCTGGCTGGTTCCAATAGCCGGCCGCCATGGTCGGCCCGCGGACGTAGAGCTCGCCGATCTCGCCTGCGCGCACCGCGCCGCCGTCCTCAGCAGCCAGCCGGACCTCATAGCCGGGGACGGGTGTGCCCGTGGCGCCGTCGCGGATCTGACCAGGGCGGTTCGACAGGAAGATGTGCAGCATCTCCGTCGATCCGATGCCATCGACGATCTCGACGCCGGTCGTTTGGCGCCAGGCCCGTCCGACCTCGGCCGGCAGGGGCTCGCCGGCGGACAGGCAGAGCCGCAGCGCGGAGCCGCGAGCGGGAACCTGCGGCGAAGCCAGCAGGCTCGCGTAGAGCGTCGGCACCCCGCAGAAGACCGTCACGCCGGACCGGCCAACGATGTCGCCGACGACCTCCGGCGTGACCCGCCCGGGGAAGAGGACGCTGGTCGCGCCGGCGTACATCGGGAAGGTCAGAGCGTTGCCGAGACCGTAGGCGAAAAACAGCTTGGCGGCCGAGAAGACGACGTCGCCTTCCTCGAAGCCGAAGACCCGCCGGGCGAACAGCTCGGCCGTCAGCGCCAGGCTTCTATGCCGGTGCAGCGCGCCCTTCGGGCGGCCGGTCGACCCGGACGAGTAGAGCCAGAAGGCGATGTCGTCGGCCTGGCTGTCGTGCGGCGCGGCGCCGATCGGCGCGTCCGCCAGCAGACTCGCCAGCGTCCGCCCCCGCCCCGACTGGCCGGAAACGACGACCTGACCGGACCATCCAGCGCTGGCGACCGCCGCCTCGAGGACAGCGGCCAGCGGCTCCGAAACGACCGCGGCGCCCGCGCCGCTGTCGCTCAGGATGTAGGCCAGATCCTCGGCTGGAAAGAGGGTGTTCAGCGGGATCGGAACCAGCCCCGACCGGATCGCGCCCAAAAAGCACGTCACGAAGTCCACGCCATCCTGCAGGACCAGAACGATGCGGCTGCCGGGGGCGAGCCCGAGGCCGCTCAACGCCGCGCCGGCCCGCTCGGCCCGCTGGGCGACCTCGGCGTAAGAGTGGCGGCCGTCCGCGTCGATGAAAGCCGTCTTGTCCGCCCGCGCGCCCAGGTTCCGCCCGAGCAGATCGACCGCGGCATTGTATGGGCCGCTCATGGGCGTCGTTGCAGCCAACATCCCATCCTCCGCGGCCGTGGGCGCCGCCGCCGCGATCGCGACTTTGCACTCTGGCCTTGCAGGACGGCAGATGCAAGATAGTGCTTGTTCGCGGCGACCTGACGCGCATTATTACGCATACCTTAGGTTGGGAGATCTCGTGATCACCTTCGAGCGGCGGCCCGACGACTACCGGCACTGGCGACTGATGCTCGATGGTCGGATCGCCACCCTCACCCTCGACGTGGACGAGGATGCCGGCCTCGTTCCCGGCTACAAGCTGAAGCTCAACTCATACGACCTCGGCGTCGATATCGAACTGCACGACGCGCTGCAGCGGATCCGCTTCGAGCATCCGCAGGTGGCGACGGTCGTCCTGACCAGCGGCAAGGAGCGGACGTTCTGCGCCGGCGCCAACATCTACATGTTGGGCGCCTCGAGCCACGGCTGGAAGGTCAACTTCTGCAAGTTCACCAACGAAACGCGCAACGGCATGGAGGACTCGAGCCGCCATGACGGGCTGAAGTTCCTCGCCGCCGTCAACGGGACCTGCGCCGGCGGCGGCTACGAGATCGCGCTGGCCTGCGACGAGATCGTCATGGTCGACGACCGCTCGACCGTCGTCAGCCTGCCGGAGGTTCCGCTCCTCGGGGTCCTGCCGGGCACCGGCGGGCTCACCCGCCTGGTCGACAAGCGCAAGGTTCGCCGCGACCTCGCCGACGTCTTCTGCACCAACGCCGACGGCGTCCGCGCCGATCGGGCCAAGGCTTGGGGGCTGATCGACGCCGCGGCCTCGCCCAATCGCTTCCCCGAGCTTGTCCGTGAGCGCGCCGAGGCGCTCGCCGCGGGCTCCGATCGATCGCCGGCCGCCAAGGGAATCACGCTCAGTCGGTTGCAGCGAGAGACGAGCGGCGACGGCTTGCGGTACCGACATGTCGAGGTCGGCTACGACCGCCCGAACCGGTCGGCCGTGATCACGGTCCGCGCGCCCGCCGAGGCGCCACCGCAGACGGTGGAGGCGATCGAGGCGGCCGGCGATGGCTGGTGGCCGCTCGCCATGGCGCGCGAGCTCGACGACGCCATGCTGATGCTGCGCTTCAACGAGCCGGAGCTTGGGCTCTGGGTGCTCAGGACCGCCGGCGACGCGGCGATGGTCCTCGCCGCCGGGCGCACGCTCGCCGACTTCGAAGCCCATTGGCTCGTGCGCGAGACCATCGGCTTGCTCCGCCGCACGTTCGCGCGGTTGGAGGTCGCCTCGCGGAGCCTCTATGCGGTGATCGATAGAGGCTCGTGCTTCGCCGGCTTGCTGTTCGAGCTCTCGCTGGCCGCCGACCGCAGCTACATGCTCTCGCCGCTGGACGCGGACGGCGACGCCCCCGCCATCGCGGTGGATGAGACCAACTTCGGCCTGCTGCCGACCGTAGCGGGGCGCTCGCGCCTCGAAAGCCGCTTCCACGGCGAGGTGTCCGTCCTCGACGCCATCCGCGGCCTTGCCAGCCGGCCCCTGAATGCGGTCGACGCCGAGGCGGCCGGCCTCATCACCGTCGCCTCGGACGAACTCGATTGGGAGGACGAGATACGCCTCGCGGTCGAGGAGCGAACCCGCCTGTCGCCCGACGCTTTGACCGGACTCGAGGCCGGCCTGCGCTTTCCGGGCGCAGAGACCCTGGAGACGAAGATCTTCGGGCGCCTATCGGCCTGGCAGAACTGGGTGTTCAACCGGCCGAACGCCACCGGGGCGGGCGGCGCGCTGAAGGTGTTCGGCTCGGGCGCCAAGCCGCAATTCGATTGGGAGCGGATTTAGGCCATGGCGATCGATTATCAGGAACGGATCCCCAACAACGTCAACCTCGCGTCCGATCGGGTGCTGCAGCGGGCGCTCGAGCATTGGCAGCCACGCTTCCTTGACTGGTGGCGCGAGCTGGGACCGGCGGACTTCCAAGCGGCCGACGTCTATCTGCGCACCGCTGTGTCGGTGGACCGCCAGGGCTGGGCCACGTTCGGCCACGTCAAGATGCCGGAGTACCGCTGGGGGATCTTCCTCGCCGAGCGCGATCCCGACCGCCGCATCGGCTTTGGCGACGAGTTCGGCAAGCCGGTTTGGCAGCAGGCGCCAGGCGATCTTCGCTCGTCGTTGCGCCGCCTGATCGTCACCCAGGGCGATACCGAGCCGGCGTCGGTCGAGCAGCAGCGGCTGTTGGGCCACACCGCGCCCTCGCTCTACGACCTGCGCGGCCTCTTCCAGGTCAACGTCGAGGAGGGTCGCCACCTCTGGGCCATGGTCTATCTGCTGCACGCCTACTTCGGGCGCGACGGCCGCGAGGAGGCCGAGGAGCTGCTCTGCCGCCACTCGGGCGACGTCGACCACCCCCGGATCCTCGGCACCTTCAACGAGCCGATCTCCGACTGGCTCAGCTTCTTCATGTTCACATTCTTCACCGACCGGGACGGCAAGTACCAGCTGATGTCGCTCGCCGAGTCGGGCTTCGACCCGCTGGCCCGCACCTGTCAGTTCATGCTGACGGAAGAGGCGCACCACATGTTCATCGGCCACACGGGCCTGGCGCGGGTCACGCGCCGGACGCTGGAGGTGATGGCGGAACTGGGCACGGAGGACCCGGACGCGGTGCGCCGGGCCGGCGCCATCGATCTGCCGACCATCCAGCGGTACATCAACTTCTGGTTCTCCTCTTCGCTCGACCTGTTCGGGTCCGAAGCCTCGTCGAACGCAGCCCTTTACTTCGCGGCCGGAATCAAGGGCCGTCCGAGCGAGGGCCAGTTCGAAGACCACCTGGCTCTGTCCGGGACCTGGCGCCTCGAGGCGCCGGACGGGGCGGGCGGCGTGCACGGCGAGGACATCCCCCTGCGCAACGCGATGAATGCGGCGATCCGCTCGGCTTACGTCGACGAATGCCAGATCTTCCTCGATCGGTGGAACGACCAGATCCAGCGGGCGGGCTTCGACTTCCGCTATCGCCTGCCCAGCGAACGGTTCCGGCGCGCCATCGGCGTTTGGGCCGGCGCACCCACCGATCCCGAGGGGCGGCTGATCACGCGCGACGTCTTCGAGCGCCGCAGGGCCGAATGGCTGCCGAGCCAGGACGACCGCACGTTCATCCAGAGCCTGATGCAGCCGGTCATCGAGCCCGGAAAGTTGGCGGCCTGGATCGCGCCGCCGGACCGCGGGATCAACAACCAGCCGGTCGACTACGAATACGTGCGCCGAGCCTGACCACAGCGCCCGGCGCCATCTCGGGTCTAGCCCCCGGTGAGTCCAAGCGAGACAGCCTGGGCGGCTTCAACCTTCGCCTCGCGTTTGGGCCAAGCTTCGCCACGAACCTTTCTTACGGTCGGCCGCCCTGCCGTTCGCCAGGGCCTTGAGGCGACTGAGAGGAGGATACGATCATGGACAACTTCGATCGCAGAGCAGTGATCGCCGGCGCGGCGATCGTCGGGGCTGTTGCGACCGCGACCGGCGCTTCGGCAGCCGCAAAGCGCCCGCCCAAGCCAGTCCCTCCGGCACCCGAGCCAGTCCCGCCCGCCCCCAAGCCAATCCTTCGCCCGGTCAATTTGGTATTCTTTGCGATCAACCCCAATTCAACGCTCACACTGACAGCCATTCCGTTCGCCGACTATAATTCGGACTTCCTGGTCAAATTCGCGTCGGCCTTCATTGGCAAGGTCCATGAAAACAATATTCCTTCGTCTGGTTATTACATATTGGACGCGACGACTGGCGAGAGTCTCTAAGCGTTCGAGCGTCGTGGGCGCTTCCGACCCCACGGCCGCAGCGCGAGGACGCATGTGGCATCGTCGTCGCCGCGCCGTATCGCGCCCGTCGCGCGAGCGGGCTAAGCTCTCCGGCCGAGTGGTGCGGCAACATGATGAAGCGGGCGCAGCGATGGCCTAGCTTCCGCGCATAGGGTCGAGGAGGTCAGGCGCTGCATGAAGCTCTATTTCAGCCGAAACTATAACCCGCGGCTCGCGGTCGCTGCCGCGCGTTACCTGAAATCGCCGATCGTGTTCGAGTTCGCTAGGCCGTTCGCGCCGGGACAGCGGGAGAAATTTCGCAAGCTCAACCCGAACCTGTCGATTCCCATCCTCGACCTCGAAGACCGCACGATTTGGGAGGCCGATGCGATCGCTTGTTATCTATCCCAGCTTGCCGGGTCGGACTTCTGGCCGACGGGCGAAGCGCTGCCCGACATCGTCCGGTGGCTGAGTTGGGGCTACTGGAATTTCGTGAGGGGCTGCGATGTCGTCCATTTCGAGCGCGTCACGCGGCAGCGCTACGGCCTCGGCCCGGTTACGCCGGAATTGGTCGAGAGCGGCTTGGGCGAGTTTAGGGGATCCGCCGCGATTCTCGAGCAACACTTCGCCTCTTCGGACTGGCTCGTCGGCGAGACCGTCACCTACGCCGACTTCCGTCTGGCCTGCGTCCTGCCGTTCGCCGACATCGCCGGGCTGCCGCTCGCCGAGTTTCCGCGCGTGGAAGCCTGGCACGAGCGGCTCATGCAGATCCCCGCCTGGCGCGATCCGTTCGAAGGTCTTGATGCACCCGAACTCCCGCCGCTCGGTGGGAGCCCGGCCTAAGTCTCCCTGGCGCGGGACGTTGCTAGGCGGCCCGCGATCCGGACAAGCGTCTGCCGCGCGGGCGCCGGAGACGGGGCAGCTGGGTTCGCCGGCCGGCGGCGGGCGCGCTCAGGGACGGGTCGCGGCAAGAGCGGCGTGTTCGGGCTGAGGCTGCGAGGTCCAGTGGCCGACTTTGGTGAGCAGCTCGCGCGGATCGATGGGTTTGGCGATGTGGTCGTCCATGCCGGCCCTTCGCGCTGCTTCCACCTGAAGCGGCAGCACGTTTGCTGAGATCGCCAGGATCGGCGTGGTTCGGTTGATGTCGCTGTTGGCGCGGATCGCGCGGGTGGCGGCCATGCCGTCCATGCCCGGCATCTGCAGGTCCATCAAGATCACGTCGAACGGCTGGGCGCACGCGGCCTCGACCGCATCCGGGCCGCTCGCCGCCGTGGCGATGTTGACATCGAACGGCGCCAGCATGGTGCAGATCAGCTCGCGGTTGGCGGCCACATCGTCCACGACCAAGATGGAGAGCCGGCCGGCGTCGAACTCGGGTGCGGGCTCGGCGGGCTGAGCCGGCGCCGCTGCGCCGCTCATGTCCACGATCGGCGCGGGGACGGTGAACCAGAACGTCGATCCCCGGCCGGGCGCGCTTTCAAGCCCGATTGCGCCGCCCATGCTCTCCACCAGGCCCTTGGAGATCGCAAGGCCGAGGCCGGTTCCCCCGTGCTGGCGCGTGTTGGAGTTGTCGACCTGGCTGAAGCGCTTGAACAGCCGCGCGGCCGCCTCCGGCTCGATACCTGGCCCTGTGTCGGTCACCCCGATGCGGAGTTGGCCCCGATCATACGCCGCCGCGACGGCGATGCTGCCCCGCGCGGTGAACTTCACCGCGTTGGTGAGCAGGTTGAGCAGCACCTGGCGCAGGCGCGCCGCATCGGCGTCGAGCCAAGCGGGCAGGGTCGGGGCCAGCGTCACCGTGACGGTGAGAGCCTTGTCCGCGGCTTGCGGCCGCACGAGGTCGATCGTTTCCTGGAGGAAGGCCGGGGCGTCGAACGGCTGCGGGTCGAGCTCCAGCTGAGCCGCCTCCAGCTTGGAGAAGTCGAGCACGTCGTTGACGACGCTGAGCAGCGCCTCGGCGCTCTTGGAGATGCGCGCCACATGGGCGCGCGCGTCATCGGGCAAATCGTCCCTGGCTTCCAGGAGGCGCGCGAAGCCGACCACACCGGTCAGCGGCGTGCGGACTTCGTGGCTCATGTTCGCGAGGAACTGACTCTTGGCTTCGTTGGCGGCCTCGGCTTCCGCGCGCCGCGCGCGCAGTTCGTCTTCGAGAGCGACGCGGGCGGTGACATCGCGCAACGCTGACATCGCGCCGATCACACGGCCCTCGTCATCGTGGAGGACGGACGTGGCGCCTTCGAATGCGAGCGGACGGCCGTCGGCCGCCCAGGTGCGCCAGACGTTGTCGTCGCCCGTCGGCGTTGGCTGGCCGGCGGCCAGCGCGGCCATGAAGGCGTCGTTGCGCTCGCGGTCGTTCGGGTCGAGCAGCTCTGCGAGGTTGCGGTCGATCAGCGCGTCGGGCTCGTAGCCGTAGTGGCGCGCCGCCGCGGAAACGTACTCGATGCGCCCGGTGGTGTCGTAACGCAGGATAACGTCGGGCGAGCGTTCGGCGAGGAGGCGATAGCGCGCCTCACTGTCGCCGAGCTGCGCCAACGCCTCGCGTTGCTGTCGGCGCGCCTTGTCCAGGTTCGCTTGCACGGCGCGGAAGGCGCGGAAGACCACGATCGGGCTGGCGAGCAGCGTGACGATCCGCCAGGGCTCGGCGTGCTGAACCAATAGAGTCGCGGCGAAGGCCTGGACAACGAGCATCGAGAGAACCGGCGCCGCCAGATTGGCGGCGAGCCGCCTGGGCGCCGCGTAGTCGCGCGCCAGGATCTGGAACATGATGACGCCGTAGAGCGTCACGCCGAGCGTCTGGGCGGCGCCGCCGAAGAAGAAGACGAGATAAAGCGCCGCGGCCGAGTAGCCGGCGCTGACCAGCCAGGTGAACGGGTTGATGTCGCTGAACGGGTTGCGTCCGACCCGCCGGAAACGGCCGGCATAGACATGCGACGCCACAACGAGCGCCGAGATCGCCGCAAGCCACAGCGCAGGCGCCAACCACCCCGCGAAGGGGACGGCCGCGCCGGCCACGATCACGCCGGAGAGCAGGCCTGGGGCGATGCCGCGAAGCTCGACGCCCGAAAACAGGCGCCAGGCGAACCGGGCCGACGCCCGCCGCCGAAGCGAGGGCGCTCGTCGATCAGTCTCGGCGGCTGTGTCCATCGAGGCCCACCTACGCCCTGAGCCTTGAAGGATTGGTTGCCGACGTTCGCCAAACCACGCTTTCGCGAAGCTGCGCCCATCCGGTGGTCATCAGCCACCCGCTCAGCGCCAGCTGGCACTTCGCCAAGACCGTCATCGGCGCGAAATGCACCGCATCACTCTCGAAGGCGAACCGCTCAAGGCCTAGAAACGCCCCGCCGCCGGTGTCCGCCTTCCGGCGGGAGCCAGCGTCTGCTTTCGACCCCAAGCGGACGTTCGCACAGTCTGCGCCTCACGCGGCCCTGACGACTACCATTTGCGAGGAGCGCAGTTTGGGCGCAATGGCCTCGACTGAGCCCCGTAGGATAGCCATCGTTGATAACCTTGGCGCAGCCACAGCTGGACACGTTCGTGGGCGCCCTTCTGCTCGCATTTCCCAGTCTGTTTTCGATCGTCAATCCGCTTGGCTCGGCATTGATCTTCCGGGAAGCAACATCGGGTCGATCACCCCCGGAGCGCCGCTACCTCGCGGGCAGGATATCGATCTACACGGCTTTCATTCTGATCGGGTCAATGTGGATCGGCGGGTTCGTTCTCGCCTTCTTCGGCATCAGCATCGGCGCCCTCCGGGTTGCGGGAGGGCTGGTCGTGACGGTTAGCGCATGGGGGCTGCTGATGGAGCCCCAAAGGCATGAGGATCGGAAGGTCGCTGACGCTGCGCCTAAGCACGGTGACCCAGAGGACGTCGCGTTTTTCCCCCTCACCATGCCGCTCACCACGGGGGCCGGCACGATCGCCGTCGCGATCGCCCTGTCGTCCCAACAGCCTGCCGACAGTGTCGGCAGGCTCTCCTACTCGGCCGGAGAGAGTGTCGCGGCCCTGGCAATCGCGCTGTTGGTGTGGGTGTCCTACGGATGGTCGGACCGGGTGGTCGCTCTACTCGGAGCGCGCGGCGCGCGGATCGTCTCCCGCCTCACGGCGTTTATTCTGCTCTGCGTCGGGATCCAGATCATCAGCACCGGGGTCACGAGCTTGGCGGCGACCATTCTGGCTCAAATCGACCACTAGCAGGCGCGGCTGATAACCGTCGTCTATTGGAGGGGAGTGCTGGAGCCGGGCAGCCGACCTTCCCCGTGCGTGCCGCCAAACCGCTATATGTCAGGCCGGCGCCGCTGACATAGTCTTCCGATGCGAGCCGCTCGGCGGCGTCGAACTCGGGAGAGAGCCATGTCGCTTCGATCGCGTAGAGACCTCAGGTCTACTTTGAACGAGACGATCTTCTGCGCCACGGCGCTCGAGCACCCTTTGCCGAAGTACCGGTTTCCGCCACACGAGGCCGGCGCCGCGGACATCTTCCAGGTGGTCTCGGACGAGCTCTACTTGGACGGCAACGCGCGACAGAACCTCGCGACTTTCTGTCAGACCTGGGAAGAGCCCGAGCTGCACCGGCTGATGGACTTGTCGATCGATAAGAACATGATCGACCGGACCGAATACCCGCAGACGGCCGAGATCGAGGTCCGTTGTGTGCACATGCTGGCGGATCTGTGGAACGCGCCGGCCGAGGCCAACCCGGTCGGGACCTCGACCGTCGGCTCGTCCGAGGCCTGCATGCTGGCCGGCATGGCGGCGAAGTGGCGCTGGAAGGCCAAGCGCAAAGCGCTCGGCAAGCCCGCGGACAAGCCGAACCTGGTGTGCGGCCCGGTTCAGGTCTGCTGGGACAAATTCTGCGTCTACTGGGAGATCGAGAAGCGAGAGATTCCCATGCGCCCCGGCGCATACCGCATGGACGCCGAGAGCATGCTGGGCGCGGTGGACGAGAACACCATAGCGGTCGTTCCCACATTGGGCGTCACCTACACGGGCCAGTTCGAGTTCGTCGAGCCGATGGCCGCCGCCCTCGATCGCCTGCAGGAGCAGACGGGCCTGGACATCGACATCCATGTCGACGGCGCCAGCGGCGCCTTTCTCGCCCCCTTCACGGCGCCGCAGATGGTGTGGGACTTTCGCCTGCCGCGGGTGAAGTCGATCAGCACGTCGGGCCATAAGTACGGCTTGGCGCCGGTCGGCGTCGGTTGGGTGCTCTGGCGCGACACCATCGACCTCCCGTCGGAGCTCGTGTTCTCCGTCCCCTATCTCGGCGGATCCGTCGGCACGTTCGGCATCAACTTCTCCCGGCCGGCGGGACAGGTGATCGCCCAGTATTACAACTTCCTACGGCTCGGCCATTTGGGCTACCGACGCGTCCACCAGGCCTGCTACGACACAGCGCGCTGGCTCTCGCGCGCGATCGCCAAGCTGGGGCCGTTCGAGTTCATCTGCGACGGCGACCCGGCCAACAGCATTCCGGCGGTGTGCTTCAACATCCGACCCGGCGCGGACTGCCCCTATACGCTGTACGACCTGGCCGACCAGCTGATGCGCCGAGGCTGGCAGGTGCCGGCGTTTCCGCTGTCAGGCGCGGCGAGCGACACGACCGTCATGCGGATCATGATCCGGCAGGGTGTGAGCCGCGACATGGCGGCTCTACTGGTCGGCGACTTCGAACGGGCGATTGCTCACTTCGACAAGCACCCCATCAGCGTCCCGCTGACGGAGCACGATGTCGCGGTTCACAACCACACCTGATTTGTCGGAACACGGTCCAGCCGTTCGTCCGTACATTGAAGCCAGGGCGACCGGCCCGGCGCCAAGGCTGCAGGAGGAGTCATGACACGGTACCTTGGTCGCCATCCCGACGACGACCCGTCCGGGGCATCGTGCAGTCATCCACACGGAGCCTTCCAATGACCCCCACCATTACCGCATTTGAGCGGTCACCCGATCGTGGCAGGGGACTGGCGCGCGACATGCGCGTTCGCTGGGCGCTCGAAGAAGTGGGCCAGCCTTACGAGGTTCGTCTTCTTTCCTTCAGTGAGATGAAGGAATCCGCGCATCGGGCGCTTCATCCCTTCGGGCAGATCCCAACCTACGAGGAAGGCGATCTCGTCCTGTTCGAGTCGGGGGCGATCGTTTTCCATATCGCGGAGCACCATGCAGGCCTCCTGCCAGCCAACGCGAATGCCCGGGCGCGCGCGATCACATGGATGTTTGCCGCCCTTAACACGGTGGAGCCGCCGATCGTGGACCGCGGAACCGCCGCACTCCTGGAGCGCGACAAGGCCTGGTACGAGGAGCGGCTGCCTATCCTCGAGGGCCGCGTCCGTGACCGGCTGGACGAACTCTCCAGTCGGCTTGGCGATGCCGACTGGCTCGACGATGCGTTCAGCGCCGCTGACCTGCTGATGGTGACGGTGCTGCGCAGATTGAACGGATCGGGTCTGCTGGACGCATATCCGAACCTCTCCGACTATGTCGCCCGCGGCGAAGCGCGGCCCGCCTACAAGCGTGCTTTCGACGCTCAATTGGCGGTTTTCACCGGCAACCCAGCGTCCGGCTGATGGAGGTCCGCTCTGGGTCGAACATTGCCCCCTGATTCCCCGCGAAAGCAGGCCTGCCACCGCGGCCATTGATGCACCGAATCCGGAACGCCGGCCCCTTAGCGGACATCCGCGGAGTCCGCTTGCGGGTCCTGCCGCCGACGGAACGTTCGTGGTTCGCTCGAGGCCTCAGGCCGTGTTGCCCGCATCGACGGTCAGCACGCTGCCGGTGACGTTGCGGCCGGTCTCGCCCATCAGGTAGGCGACCGCGGAGGCGACGTCGTCGACCTCGGCGAGGCGGCGGAGCGCGCTGCGGCGGACCACTTGCTCGCGCCCGTCCTCGCCCAGGCCCTTGGTCAGCTCGGTGTCGAGGAAGCCGGGGGCGACGGCGTTGACGGTAATCCCCATCCGCCCCACCTCGCGCGCCAGCGACTTGGTGAAGCCGATCATCGAGGCCTTGGTCGCGGCGTAGACCGAAAGGCCGCTGTAGCCGGTCGTTGCGACGACGGAGGCCATGTTCACGATGCGGCCTTCGCCCTCGGTCATCATCGTCCTCACGATGTGTTTGGTCAGCACGATGGGCGCCACCGTGTTCAGCCGCACCAGCGTCTCGATCTGCGAGACATGCATGTTGGAGAGCAGCCCGTCGGTCCCCAGCCCGGCATTGTTGACCAGGCCGTAGAACGGGCCGACCCGGGTCTTCAGCCGCCGCGCGAGGTCGGGGATGGCGTCGATGTCGGCTAGATCGAACGGCTCGAACATGAGCACGCCGGCCCCAGCGGCGGCGACCGCTGCGATGGCGGGCTCGAGCTCCGCGCCTTCCGACCGCGCCAGCGCCACCACGCGGTAGCCGTCGAGCGCAAGCTTGCGGCCGATGGCGAGGCCGATCCCGCGGCTGCCGCCGGTGACGAGGACGTTACGCACCCGCGCGCTCCAGCTTGCCGCCGGCGGTCATGGCCAGCGCCGGCACGAAGCGGAGCCCGGTCGGGACCTTGTGCGGCGCCAGATCGCGGCGGCAGGCCGAAAGGATCTCAGCCTTCAACGCGGCTTCATCGTTCGCCGCGTCGGCCAGCACCACATCGGCGACGACGATCGCGCCGGTGATCGGATTGCGCCGCCCCTTGACCAGAGCGGCGCGAACGCCGGGGTGCCGGTTGATGACGGCCTCGATCTCTTCCGGGCAGACCTTAAGCCCGCCGACGTTGATGATTCCGCCGCGCCGACCGACGAAGTGGAGTCGATCGCCGCGCTGTTCGACCATGTCGCCGGAGTCGACGAAGCCGTGGGCGTCGGTGAGCGCTGGCGCATCGGGGTTGACGTAGGACCGCGCCCGCCGTCCCGACCGGAGGCGGAGCGTCCCGTCGATGACGCGCATCTCGACGTCGCCGCAGAGCCCGTCGACGAGGCTCGCGGGGAAGCCGGCAAGCCCGTCGTTCACCTCGAAGCCGACGCCGGCTTCCGTCGAGGCGTAGGCATGGCCGATGGCGGCGGCCGGGAAGCGTGCCTTGAGCGCATCGAGCACGCCCTGGTCGGCGATCTCCCCCGAAAGGCGGAGGTAGGCGGGCGCGATGGCCGAGGCTGCCGGGCTCATCAGCACGCGGCGCCAGTGCGACGGCGTGCCGGTCAGGTGGGTGACGCCGTGGCGGCCGAGACGCCCGAGCAGATCGGCGAGCGGCTCGCCCGGCTCGGTCAGCACCATCGAACCCTCGCCGAGGAGGGCGCGGAGCAGGATCTGCAGTCCGCCATAGCGGCGGATGTCGTAGAAGGTGCCCCAGACGCGTGGTGCGGCGCCCCGGACCGGCGGCTTGATCGCGCCGGTCAGACCTTCGAGCATGTGGACAACCATCTTCGGCGCGCCCGTCGTGCCCGAGGTGAACATCACCCACTCGGTCGGCGCGGCGCAGGCGGCCGGCTCGTCGAGCGGCTCGAAGCTCGGCCCGAGCGGCGCGAGTGGCAGACCCAGCGCCTCGATGGCCGGCGTGGGTTCGTCGAAGACGATGGCGTCGACGCCGGCTGTCGCCACGACGCCGGGCAGGGCTTCGTCCTTCAGGTCCGGCGGGCAAAGCACCATGCGGCGCGCGACACCGTCGAGCTCGATGAGCGCGAGGGCGGCCGCCAGCGTGCTCGCCGTCCTGATCAGCACCGAGCGCCCGGCGAGCGCGCGCAAGCGCCAGCCGAGCGCCGTGGCGCCCGCGATGTCGGCAAGCTTGAGCGCCCGGCGCGGGGCGAAGAGCCGTCGCGCGTTCAGCCGCCAGGAGGCGCGGAGCGTGGCGCGCAGTGAAGCGTCAGCTGGCGACATTCTCGAGCGCGGCAGTCTCGTAGAAGTTGACGAAGTCGCCGAGTGTCACCGGGAAATAGACGTCGTCGGCGGCGCTGAACGGATCGAAGCCGAGATCGTCTTCCAGCGTCGCGACGATGATCGCGAAACAGAGGGAATCGAGGCCCGACTCGAGCAGGACGAGGTCGTCGGTCAGCGGCGCCAGCGTCTTCTCCTGGCTCGCGGCCACGTCCTTGAACTTGGCGAGGATGGCGGGACGGACGGTCATGGGTGGTGTCTCCAAGTGGCGCCGATTTGGGCCGATGCTGCGCATGAAACTTGCTTGCCGCCACGGCGCGCCGGTTCGCCGGTCTTCTGTCGATCCATCGTCTTCAAGTCCGGAACCCGATGTCCTCGTTGCCGAAAGTCCGCTGCCGCCTGATCGAGGAGACTGATCTCGACGCGGTCGCCAACCTGCTCACGCGTGGCTTTCCGGCTCGGACTCGCAAGTATTGGACCAATGCTCTGGCGCGGTTGGCCGCGCGCCTGAGCGACCTGTCCTTCGCCGAACGCGCTCTGTTCGGCCCGCAAGCGAGGCTTGCCCAGTGAAACTCGACGTCAAAGCCCGCACGGCCGCGCAGGCCCTGGTCGACCAGCTCGTCCTGCAGGGGGTCGAGCACGCGTTCTGCGTGCCAGGCGAAAGCTACCTCGCCGTGCTCGACGCGCTGCGCGACCGCGAGATCGCCGTGACCGTCTGCCGCCAGGAAGGCGGCGCGGCAATGATGGCCGACGCGGTCGGCAAGGCGACTGGGCGGCCGGGGGTGTGCTTCGTCACACGCGGACCCGGCGCCACGAACGCCGCGGCCGGCATCCATATCGCCCGTCAGGACTCGACCCCAATGATCATGTTTGTCGGCCAGGTGGACGCCGGCTCGCGCGATCGTGAGGCCTGGCAGGAGATCGACTGCCGCGCAGTGTTCGGCTCGATGACCAAGTGGACAGCCGAGATCGACGACCCCGCCAGGATTGCCGAGTATGTCTCCCGCGCGTTCCACACCGCCATGAACGGGCGCCCGGGGCCGGTCGTGCTCGCACTGCCGCACGACATGTTGAGCCAGCCGACGACCTGCCGCGATGCGCTCAAGGTCATAGCCGCCGAGCCGGCGCCCAGCGCGCGAGAGCTGGATGCGCTGCAGCGGCTGATCGATGGCGCCGATGCGCCGATTCTGCTGCTGGGCGGCAGCCGTTGGGACGAGGATTCGCGCGCGGCCATTCGTCGGTTCGCCGAGCGCTTCGCGCTGCCGGTCGCCACAGCCTACCGCCGCCTGCCGCTGTTCGACCCGCTGCATCCCAACTACGCCGGCGACCTCGGTCTGGGCGCAAACCCCAAGCTCGTGGCGCGCGTTAGGGCGGCAGACCTCGTGCTGGCTCTGGGCGCGCGCCTCGATGAGGTGACAACGCAAGGCTACGGCTTGTTCGAGGCGCCGCGGCCGAAGACCCGGCTCGTGCATGTCTATCCCGGCGCCGAGGAGCTGGGGCAGGTCTACGCGCCGGAGCTCTCGATCCAGGCCAGCCCGGCGGGTCTTGCGGGCGCCCTTGACGGCCTCGTCGCCCCTCCAGCACCGGTGTGGGCGGGGACGGCCGAGGCGGCGCACGCCGACTACCTCGCGTGGTCCGAGACGGCCACGTCGCAGCCAGGCGACGTCAACCTGGCCGAGGTGATGCTCTGGCTGCGCGAGGCGTTGCCGGCCGACGCCATCATCTGCAACGGGGCCGGCAACTACGCCGCCTGGCTGCACCGCTTCTTCCGCTTCCGGCGGCTCGCCAGCCACGTCGCGCCGACCTCTGCTTCGATGGGCTACGGCATGCCCGCGGCCGTCGCCATGCAGCGGCTTTACCCTCAGCGCCGCATCGTCTCGATCAATGGCGACGGCGACTTCCTGATGAACGGGCAAGAGTTCGCGACCGCGGTGCAGTATGGACTGCCCATCGTGGTCGTCGTGCTCGACAACGCCTCCTACGGCACGATCCGCATGCACCAGGAACGAGAGTTCCCTGGCCGTGTTGTCGGCACCGACCTGATCAACCCCGACTTCGCGGCTTACGCGCGGGCGTTCGGGGGCTTCGGCGTGACGGTCGAGCGCACCGCCGACTTTCCGGCCGCGTTCGAGGCGGCGTGTGCTTCAGCCCAGCCAGCCATCGTGCACGTGAAGTACGACGTCGAGGCCATCACGCCGACACAAACGCTCAGCGCAATCCGCGCCACGGCTTTTGCGGCGCGAGGTTAGCGCCGGCGTCGCGAGGGTCTTGGCGGCCACGCAGCCAACGGCGGTGGCATGGCGCTTGCGTTTGGCGCCTCGCGGGGGATGCCCGCCGCCGTATTGAAACTCAACCGCCCCCCGAGGCGGCGGAATGACAAGGCCCCAGCCGGCTGCGCCATGCCGATTGAGTTCACGGTTGGCGGCGCAAACCGCCGCTCATCTGAGCGAGACAGAGGCGGAGCCGTTTCATGAGCGTTGAGATCAACCCAATCACTCGAGCCGCAAATCCGCACGCGGCCGGTATGCGCACGGCCTTCGACAAGCTCCGAGCATTTTCCAAGATTAACCCCAATCTGTTTCGCCCTCTGGCTCAAACCATGTTGACGGGTGAGCGCGCGACCGGTGCGGCGTCCGAATTCAATGAGTACTGCGCCCGCGAAAGCTTCGAATTCACCTACGATCACGTGTCTATCAACGTTCCCTTCGTCCTACCGCTGCTTAGCCGGTTCGCGAAACGGCACGGCGACAAGACGATCCGCTATCTGGAGATCGGCGCCTACGAAGGCCGAAACCTTGTCTTCATGGATTGGCTGCTGCCGAGACGATTGGACGTAACCGTCATCGATACGTGGTTCGACGAGCTTCACAATCCGGATGAAAACTATCACGCGATCGAAGATCGCTTTCATGGCAACATGAGACGCACTCGAATCAAGTCTATCACTGTCAAGAAATCTCTTTCATCTGCCGCACTGCCGTTAATTAAGGCGTCTGGAGAGAAGTTCGACCTGATCTATGTTGATGGCAGCCATGCGGCGTTGGACGTTCTGATCGACCTATGCTTCTGTGCCAGCCTGCTGAAGACGGGCGGGATGATGATCCTGGACGACTACTGGCACGACAATATTGAGATAAGCGGTCCTGGTGTGAAGCAAGCTGTGGATCATTTCCTCTCGGTCTTCGGCCGTTACTTCGCCGTTTGCGCCGTGTACCGTCAGGTTGTCCTGGTGAAGACCGAGGAAGTGCCTCGCTAACGAGAAGGTCCCGTGGGCGCCGGTGAGGACAACGCCACCGGTGGCCGGGACAGTTGGCCAGCTCGGCGGCGTCCGCGTCCGAGGCGGTGTCCGCCCCTTATGCCGCGCCGTCGAGGGCGGCTGTGGCGTGGGCGAAGTCGCGGTAGAGCGCGCTAGCGCGGCGGAACACCGGGCCTGGCGCCAGCGGCCGGTCGTCGATGCGGGTGATGGCGGAGACCTTCGCGAAGTTGCCGGCGGAGAAGATCTCGTCCGCGCCCCGGAACTCGGCATAGCGGAGCGTGGTCTCGACCACTTCAACGCCATCGGCGCGCAGCAGGCCAATCACCCGGCGGCGCGTGATGCCGGCGAGGAACGTGCCATTCGGGACCGGCGTGAAGACGACGCCGTCCTTGACCATGAAGACGTTGGAGTTGGCGAGCTCGGCCACGTTGCCAAGCATGTCGTTCATCAGGCAGTTGTCGAAGCCGCGCCGGCCGGCCTCGATCAGCGCGCGCGAGCCGTTCGGGTAGAGGCAACCGGCCTTGGCGTCGACCGGTGCGGTCTCGAGGGTCGGCCGGCGAAATGGCGACAGCGTGATGGCGAGCTCCCGCTCGCCCGGCATCGGCGTCTCATAGAGGCATAGGCACCAGCGGGTGGTCTCGGGGTCGAACTTCACTCCGCCGCCCATCCCGCTGTCGGCCCAGTACATCGGCCGGATGTAGAGGGCGGCAGACGGCGAGAACTTCCTGATGCCCTTGCGAGCGAGTTCGAGCCACGTCTCGAGCGGGACAACCGGCTTGAGCAACAAAGCGCTGGCCGACTGGTTCACGCGCGCCATGTGCAGGTCGAGGTCGGGGGTCACCCCGTCGTAGGAGCGGGCGCCGTCGAAGACGCTTCCGCCCAGCCACGATGCCTGCGTGCGCGGACCCATGATCGCGACGTTTCCCTCATGCCAAGCGCCCTCGAAGAAGGTCCAGGTGGCCGAGTGCGGTTGGACGGTCGAGACCAGGGCAGACATGGGGCGCCTCGTGCTGAAAAACGGCCGATCCTTGCAGGCTTCGTGCCGTTCCATGGCACGTTTCTGGCAGCCAGGGCAGGCGCCGGCTCTCTTTGTCCCGGCTTGGTGAGGGACGCCCTTGGCTCAGGTCCGCCCGTTTGCGCGTAGGGTCTCGCAGGCCGTGGCGAAGCGTATCCCGGTCAAGCCCGTCCGCTCGAAGCTGACACGAGCCGTGGCGAGCCTTTCGTTCGACGACGTGCCCCGCTCGGCGACGATGGCGGGCGCCGAGGCCATGGAAGCCGCCGGCCTGCGCGGCACCTATTACGTTTGCGGCGGCCACACCGGCGCGACCTTCGAGGGCCTGGAGCAGCATGACTTGGCCGACCTCCGCCGCCTGCGTGACGCCGGCCACGAGATCGGCTGCCACACCTTCGCCCACCAAGATGCGACCGTTGTCCGTGAAGCGGACCGCCAGCGCGACCACAACTCCAATCTTTCGTTCGCGGCCGAAGCGCTCGCGGGCCACGTGCCAGCGACGTTCGCCTACCCCTACGGGTCGACATCGATCCGCTCCAAGATGTTCTATTCCAGCCGGTTTCTGGTCTGCCGCGGCGTTCTCGCCGGCCTGAACGCGGGCGTCATCGATTTCGCCGAGCTGCGCGCGGTCGGCCTCGAGAGCCACCGCGGGTTCGACCCAGTCCGTCTGGCCGACCTCGTCGCCGAGGCGCGCGAGAGGGCCGGATGGCTGGTGTTCTTCACCCACGACGTCTCGCCGGACCCCTCGCCGTTCGGTTGCCGGCGGGAGGAGCTGGAGAGCGTGATTGGCGCGCTCGCCGACGCGGCGATCGAAGTGCTGCCCATCAAGGACGCCGCGGCCCGCGTGCTGGCCGGCTAAGGCAGGGGAGACGACGATGGACCGGGTGAGGGTGGGGGCGCGGCCCAAGGCGCGGACACCGGTCGCTATGCCGCCGCGAACCGCGACGATCTCCATCGTCATTCCGACCCAGCGACGAACGCCGGGCCTGGCGCGGGCCGCGCGGTCGGTGCTGCGTCAAACCGGAGTGGACCATGTGGCGCGGGAACTCGTGATCGCCGACAACGATCAGGTCCCCTCGGCGCGTCCAACGGCCGAGCTATTGGCCGCCGAGGCCGCCTTTCCGGTGATCTATGTCCATGAGCCGCGCAGCGGCGTCGCCAATGCCCGAAACGCCGCTTTGGGCGCGGCCAGGGGCGCGCTTGTCGCTTTTCTTGATGACGACCAAGAGGCGCCGGCCGGTTGGCTTGCCGCGCTTCTCGACGTCCAGGCGCGGTTTGACGCCGATGCTGTGTTCGGGCCGGTGCAGGCCAGGGTGCCGGCCGGCGTCGTCGAGCACCGCGTCTATTTCGAGCATTTCTTTTCGCATCTGGGCCCCGCCGAAGCAGGCTTGAAAGTGGGCCACACGGCCTGCGGCAACAGCCTCGTCAGACGAGCGGCGCTGCCGGACCGACACCGGCCGTTCTCCGAGCTCAGGAATCAGACCGGCGGCGAAGATGACCTTCTGTACGGCGGCATGCGGGCTGCGGGCGCACGGTTCGCCTGGTCGCCGGCGGCCTGCCTATTCGAAGATCCGCTGCCTGAGCGGCTCAGCCTGAACTACACGATCGCCCGCGCCTTCGCTTACGGCCACGGACCGACGGTCCACTGCGCCTCGTCCAGCCCGCCCGATTGGCTGGGCGTCGCTCGCTGGATGGCGATCGGCCTCACACAGGCTCTGGCGTTCGGCTTGGTGGCCGCCGGCAAGTGGCTGGTGCGGGCCGAGGACCGCGCCCTGGCCTTGGATCGGGCAGCCCGTGGCCTGGGGAAGGTGCTTTGGTGGGGCCCCTTTCACATCCAGTTCTACGGGCGCACCGCAAGCCAGGAGTCGTCACGGCCCGCTTCCCACGGTTTGGGCGGTCGCAAACGAAACGCTCGAGTCCCGGTCTGACGGGGCTTCACTGCGCGGATGCGGGGGCATCGCGAGCTTGATTGCCGTGGCCGTGAACATCAGCCAGACCAGGTCGTTCTGAACGAGGGCGATCGACTCCGTGACACCATGCAGGCTGAAGACCGCCAGGAACGGTAGCGGAAAATACGAGGCCGCGGGCACGTAGAGCGTCCGTAGGGCTCTCAGCCAGACACCGGCGAACAGCAGCGCCCAGGCGCCGAGGCCGACGTAACCAAGCTCGAGCCAGATGCCGAGCCAGGTGTTGTGCGCCTCGTCCGTGACGAAGCCCTGCTGCAGCGAAATCCAGGGCAGCGGCCCCCAGATGGATTTGTTGTTCCAGACCGCCCCGTAGCCGTAACCGAGCAGCGGGCGCTGGGCGATCTGGCGAAGCACGGCCGACCAGATGCTCGTACGCCCGGTCAGCGTGATGTCCTTGCCTACGAGCCCGAACAGGAGGTCGGGCGTCAACCAGAGTGTAACCGCAAGGCCCACAAGCGCGCAGACCAGGACGCACGTGCCGGCGACCGCCCAGGCCGGGCCGCGGCGCGTGATGGCCATTATCGACATGCAGGCAGCAGCGATTGCGCAAGACACCAGGGAGGTCTTGGAGGTCGAAAGAAGGATCAAGGCGAACGCCCCCGCCGCCGCGATCGCCCATAACCACCGGCGCGGTGCATTGGCGATGGCGCTGGCGACGAACACGATGAAGGAGACCGACATGTAGTAGCCGAGGTTGTTCTTATGGCTCCAGGCGCCGCGCCAGGCGCCTGGGAAGTCGACCTGCATCAGTCCGTATTCGGGGAGAAAGAGGGCGAGGGCGAATGAGAGCACGACCGTGATCCCGAGCGCCGTGGCCAGCACCTCGAGCAGCTGCGGCCAGGCGAACCGTTCAGCGAGGGTGACTCCGCCGAGCATGGTGAGCAGCAGCGCGATGCAGCGGCGGGTGGTGACCTCCGGGTCGATCGACCAGGCTATGGACGCGAACGTCACGGCGAGCAGCAGCAACAGCGCGGGGGCGCGCAAGATGGCCTTGCCCACGCCGCCGATCCGCGTCAGCGCCAGCGCCAGCGCCACCACGTACATGGGATAGAACGCGAGGCGAATCATGGCCGCAACCGGCTCAGAAGGCGGCGGCTCGCCCGGACCGGTCAGAAACATCACCCAGCACTCACTGAAAGCCAGCATCAGGCCGGCCGATGTCCAGAACGCCACGCGGTCGCCCAGCGACGCGCGCGGCGCTTGTGCGAACGTCATCGCCGGCGACGGCCCTCGCCTGGCCAGGGTTGGTTGGATCGACGGCGAGGCCATGTTCTCTCAGGCTCAGGCAGTGGGCGTTCGGTCCCACGAATCATCAAACGGTAAGGAAAGGATGCGCCGCGCGACAGGGCAGATAAACCGCGGAGGCAACCAAGCCCACATGCCCTCTACGCGCTTTTCTACAACTTCATCCGCACGCATTCGAAGCTGCGCACCGCAATGGCCACCGGGATCGCCACCAGGTCTCTAAGCTTCGAAGATGCGCTGGCGCGGATCGACGCAACGCAGGCGCCGAAAGCGCGTGGGCCTTACAAAAAGCGCGTTCCGGCGTAGCCTCGCGCCTCCAATGGGAGGCGACAGATGGTTGACCGTTATACCAAGGCTGTCCTGACGATCATCGCGGTTGCGCTCGTTTTGCAGCTCGCCGTTCAGCTGACACCGCAAGCCCACGCGCAGGGCTCGGGCTGCGGCGCTAGCCAATTCAGCCCGTGTTTCGTCAAAGGCGAAGTGGAGGTGACGAACTTGTCTGACATTCCCCACCCGTAACTTTCAAACTGACGCAGCGTCCCGGATCGGCGCAGGGCGCTGCCGGAGACCGCCATTCCGCACATCGGGTCTCCACAACGCCGTCAGGGGCCGAACAGCACCATCTCGGTAAACGCCAGATCGTTCTGGCGGGGCTTGTAGGGTCCCTTGAAGTAGCGAGGCGTCTTGTTCCTGAAAAAACAACCGGGCAGGCCCGGGATCGGTCCATCCGCGTCCAGGATCACGCAGGTCGCCCCCCGGCTCACGAGAACCCGTCCGAGCGGGCCGGCGAGCGAGACGAAGTCGGCTGTGTCGCGGCAGTAGACGAGTTGCATGACGCCGATCGGCGCGTAGGCGATGCGCCGGCGCAGGAAAACGAAGGGGATAGGGCCGCGCGCGGTCTCGCAGACGAGCGCCAGGCAGCCGGCCTCGGCGTGCGCGCGCAACAGCGCGTAGTCGCTCAGCGCCGGGTGCTCGGCGCAGTCGCCGAGCGGCAAAACCTTCGTCGCGGCGCCACCGGCCAGGGCCGGAATTGAGACAAACTGGCCCTCACTGTACCGGCGATAGCCCAGCGCCTCGAGCAACGGCCACGTGTGCTTCGAGGCCGTTGTGTTCAAGTAGATGACGTTCTTCAGCTTTGAGGCGATCGACACCAGCAGCGCCGCATAGCTCTGGTATCGCGGATCCACATACAGGGCGGACGTGTTGCACTGGACAGGCGCCTCGCGACCATCGCCACGGCGGTGGAATATCAGCAGGTGCACGCCGACCACGGCGCCGTCCGCCGCCAGGGCATAGCCGAACTGCGGCAGGCCAGGCAGGCGCTCGCGAGCCGCCAGCACCTCCAACGCCGTGGCCCAGTATTTGCGAGTCCGGTCCGGGAATCCGCGCGTCAACAGATCGACCACCACCTCCAGGTCGGGGGCCTCGATCGGGCGACAGCGGATTTGCTGAGACGACGGCATCGGAGATCGACCCTAATGTTCGAAGCGGATACGCGCGACGCACGGGCGCCTGGTGCGAGACGCCTGCAAGGTTCGTGCAGCGGCGGGCTCGAAGCGGAACGCGGGCCTCGGCGGACGCCGCCAGGGCCGACCGAAGCTTACGACACGTCCCAGGATCTCCTGGTCTGGATCGGCGGAAACCTGGATCGCTTCGGCGACATCTTTAAAGCCAGGGCGTTCGGCGGCGACATCTATGTCGTCAATCACCCCGACCACATCCAGCACGTCCTTCGGCGGAACTGGAAGAATTACCGGAAGGGCTTTGCGATCAAGAAGATCGCCCTCTTGCTCGGGCGGGGGCTGATGGTCAGCGAAGGCGAGCTCTGGAAGACCCAGCGCAAGCTGATCCGGCCGGCATTTCACCGGAACGCCGTCGAAGCGTTGGTCGAAATCATGAACGCGACCAATCTCGACCTGCGGAACCGTTGGCGGCAAGCGGCGGCCCGGGGCGAGACGGTCAACGTCACGCGCGACACCAGCGCGATGGCCCTGAACACCGTGCTGATGTCCCTTTTTGGCGCCGACTTCGAGGCGCTCGAGCCGCACTTCCGCATCCTGACCGAGGAGGCCGCGCGCAACCTAGAGCTCGTCGAGGCCTTCAAGGGCCTGCGCCAGATCGTCGGCGAGCTCGTGAGCCGCCGGAGGCGCGACGGCGATCCGTCGCCGGACATGCTCGCCATGCTGATGGGGCTGCGGGATGCGGCCGGCCGCCCGGCCATGTCGGACTCTCAGCTCATCAGCGAGGTGATGACGACCGTCGTGGCTGGCCACGAAACGACCGCCAGCACCCTGAATTGGACCTGGTATCTGCTGTCGAGGCATCCGCGGGTCGAACAGCGGGTCCAGGCCGAGGTGGATACCGTCGTGCGGGGGGACGCGGTCGGACTTGCCGATATGGCGAAGGCTCCGCTGACGCGACAGGTCCTCGACGAGGCGATGCGACTCTACCCGGCCGGCTGGCTCATGACCCGACGAGCGCTGAAGGACGATCAGCTCGGCGAGTACGTCGTGCCAGCCGGAACCGAAATCTACATAGCGCCGTACTTCATGCAGCGGCACCCGGGATTCTGGGAGGATCCGGCTCGGTTTGACCCCGACCGCTTCGCGCCGGAGCGATCGCAGGATCGGCCCGAGCTGGCCATGCTGCCGTTCTCGGCCGGCCCGAGGAACTGCATTGGAGAGCAGTACGCCCGCACCGAAATGCAGATCCACCTCATGACGATGGCCAAGCGCCTGCGGCTGACCTACGCCGATGCGAGAGCGCCGGAACTCGATGTTGGCGTGAACCTCCGCAGCAAGCACGACTTCATCATGCGGCCCGAACTTAGGGCCTGAAATCCCTTCCAGCGGTGGCATGCCGCTTGCTGCCAGCCGAGATGCGCCAGGTCTCGGCGCCGAATGTGATCGGACTCACGAAATCATGTCCGCGAACAGCGTGTCGAAGTCAGATGCGGATCGCATCGGCGTCATGGATGGCGTCAGGGCCTGCAGCATTCTGCTGGTCATGGCCGGCCACCTGCTGCCGCTCGGCCCGAAAGTCCTGCACCTGAACCAATTCGGCGCCCTCGGCGGCATGGCGTTGTTCTTCACGCTGTCCGGCTTTCTCATCACGCGGTTGCTGTGCTCGGACAACAACTTCACGGACTTCCTCATCCGGCGCCTCGCCCGGATCGTGCCGCTGGCGTACCTCTACATGCTCGTCGTCTTCGTCGCCTTCAACCACTCCATTGGCGCCCTGTTAAATGAGCTGCTGTTCACGCTGAACTACAACCACGGAATTATCAACGAATACAACGGACATCTCTGGTCCTTGTGTGTAGAGGTCCAATTCTATCTAGTCATTGGCGCTCTATACAGAATATTTGGCCGCAACGCAAAGTGGTTCATCCTTGGCCTCTGCCTGCTCATCACGACACTTCACGTCGTTGTCGGCGATGCTTACACCATAATGACCCACCTGCGCGGGGACGAGATCCTGACGGGGTCGTTGATGTACTTGTCCACGAACGGCGAATTCGGCGATCATCGGCGATTCTGGCGCATCATGGAGCGCGCGACGCCCGCACTCGCGGTGCTGTTCCTCGTCGTCTGCCTTCCCTTGGGAGGCTTTCTCGGCAATTTCCGAGGCTATGCGGCGAGCCTGCTGGTCGGATCGGTCCTCTTCACGCGTCGCCGGTGGCTGGCATCCGCGCTCATGTCGCGCCCGATGGCCTACATCGCCAACATCTCGTATGCGCTCTACGTCATCCATCTCGGCGCGGCGGCCGGCCCGCTGTCCGGCGGTCCCAAGTGGCTGCTCTACCTGGTGAAGCGGCCGATCACCTTCGCCATCACGTTCGGGCTCGCGCACCTATCGACGTTCTACTATGAGCGCCGTTGGATGGACCTTGGGCGCCGCATCGTACAGGCGCGGCGCGCAGCCAGGACGGTCGATATCCGCATCGCCGTCCTGCCGGCGCCTCATCGAGTCCGCGTCGGTTCAGCAACCTGATGTTCAGGCGCGCGGTCGTCGGCTACCTGCGGAAGAGCCTCGTGCAGGCCCTGGTGGGCCTGTTCTCCATCGTGATCTTCACCCGCTGGCTGTCGCCGGCCGACTACAGCTTTTACGCGCTCGCCTCCTCGGCCATGGCGCTGGCCCTTGCAGTCCTCAAGGCGCGGACAGCGACATGAGCACTCTACGGCTGAGCGCGAGACTGATCTCCGCCCGCCCGGCGCGGCTCTAGGCGGCCTGCTCATTTCGCCACTGTTGCCGCGCGCGCGGCAAGGCATGACGGCTGCCGAAGGAGTCGGCAAAGAGCTTCGGGCGCGGAGAGCCGTGAAACACGACTGCTGACCGTGGGCGAAGCGCCGGCAAGCTCTGCCGTCTTTCCCCGTCGTCCGACTCCGGATATCGCGTTTGCGTCCGCCGTTCTTGCAGCCGCGGCACGTGTTGTGCATTTTGTTTTTCAGGCGCCCGCATGCGGCGAGGGACGCTAAGAAGACTGGTGCGATAGGGAGCGTTTGTGACGACGACCACGACCATCGCGGGTCTTTCGAACGCGCCTACGCGCCACGCCAAACTGATCGACTGGGTTCGCCAGATCGCCGAGCTGACCAAGCCCGATCGCGTGCATTGGTGCGACGGGTCCGAGGCCGAGTGGAGCCGGCTCACCGACGAGCTCGTTCAGGCCGGGACGCTCAAACGCCTCGACCCGCGAAAACGGCCGAACTCCTTCTACGCCGCGTCCGACCCCAGCGATGTGGCTCGCGTGGAAAGCCGCACCTTCATCTGCTCCGGGAGCCCCGATGACGCCGGCCCGACCAACAATTGGCTCGATCCAAACGAGATGCGGGCCGACCTGAAGGGCCTGTTCGACGGAGCGATGCGCGGGCGGACCCTGTACGTCGTCCCGTTCTGCATGGGCCCGCTGGGCTCGAAGATCAGCGCGCTCGGCGTCGAGATCACCGACAGCCCGTACGTGGTCGTATCCATGCGCATCATGACGCGCATGGGCCAGGCCGCCCTCGACCAGCTCGGCGAGGACGGCTTTTTCGTGCCGGCAGTGCACAGCGTCGGCGCGCCGCTGGCGCCCGGCCAGGCCGACGTCCCGTGGCCGTGCAATCCGATCAAGTACATCGTCCACTTCCCCGAGACGCGCGAGATCTGGTCCTACGGCTCCGGCTATGGCGGCAACGCGCTCCTGGGCAAGAAGTGCTACGCGCTGCGCATCGCCTCGGTGATGGCCCGCGACGAGGGCTGGCTCGCCGAGCACATGCTGATCCTCAAGCTGACCTCGCCGGAAGGCTCTGTCCGCTACATGACCGCCGCCTTCCCCAGCGCCTGCGGCAAGACCAACCTCGCCATGCTGCAGGCCGCGCTGCCGGGCTGGAAGGCCGAGACGATCGGCGACGACATCGCCTGGATGCGCTTCGGCGACGACGGACGGCTCTATGCGATCAACCCCGAGGCCGGGTTCTTTGGCGTCGCGCCTGGCACCGGCCTCGGCACCAACCCGAACGCCATCGCGGGGCTGGCCGAGAACGCCATCTTCACCAACGTGGCGCTGACCGACGACGGCGACGTCTGGTGGGAGGGCCTGACCGATACGGCGCCCGCCCACCTCACCGACTGGAAGGGCCGCTCCTGGACGCCCGCTTCGGCTGAGCCGGCGGCGCACCCGAACGCGCGCTTCACCGCCCCCGCCAGCCAGTGTCCGATCATCGCGCCCGAGTGGGAGGATCCCGCCGGCGTCCCGATCTCGGCCATCCTGTTCGGCGGCCGTCGCGCCAGCACCGCGCCACTGGTCACCGAAGCGTTCGACTGGGCGCACGGCGTCTTCATGGCCTCCAACGTCGCCTCCGAGGGCACCGCCGCGGCCGAAGGGACGATCGGCGAGCTCCGCCGCGATCCCTTCGCCATGCTGCCGTTCTGCGGCTACAACATGGGCGACTACTTCGGCCATTGGCTCGAGATGGCGGAGGGGCGCGACCCCGCCAAGCTGCCGCGCATCTATTTCGTCAACTGGTTCCGCAAGGATGCGCGCGGCAAGTTCATCTGGCCGGGCTATGGCGACAACAGCCGCGTGCTGAAGTGGATCGTCCAGCGCCTGGACGGCGAGGGCGACGCGCGCCAGACGCCGATCGGCCGGTTGCCCGCCAAGGGCGCATTGGATGTCGAAGGGCTGGACATCGGCGAGGCCGAGCTCGAGAGCCTCTTCGAAGTGAACAGCTCCCTCTGGAAGCTCGAGGCGGGGCTGATAAGCGCCTTCTACGAGCGCTTCGGCGAACGCCTGCCGGCTGCGCTCTGGCGCGAGCACCACCGGTTGATCCGCCGCCTCGAAGGCCCGTACGTGGAACCGGCGCCCCGCTACGTGACGGCGAGCGCGGCGGAGTAGCGCGCCTTAGGCTGCTTCTTCGTCGCTCGCCGCGGCGCCCTCGAGGACCGCTTCCAGCGCCTCGAACAGACGCGCAGCCTCGATCGGCTTGGCGATGTGACCATCCATGCCGGCGGCGAAGTAGTCGGCCAACTGGTGCGCCATCACGTTGGCCGTCAGCGCGATGATCGGCGTGCGTGGGCGGCCCTCGGCGGCCTCCGCCTCGCGGATCGCTCTTGTCGCGGTCGGCCCGTCCATCTTGGGCATCTGCACGTCCATCAGGATGACGTCCCAGTGCTGGGCTTTCCAGGCGGCGACGGCCTCGGCCCCGTTCGCCACCACGACCGGCTCGATCCCGAGCTGGTGCAGCAGCGTCTTGAGCACCAGCTGGTTGACGGTGTTGTCCTCGGCCGCCAGTACCCGCAGGCTCAGCGCCGGCGTCTCGGTTTCCTCAGGCGCAGCCGGCAGCGAGGGCGCGCGGGCGTCGCCGACCCGCTCCAACGGCAGGCTGAGTGTGAAGATCGAACCAACGCCGGGCGCACTCTCGACCTGGATCAAGCCGCCCATCATCAGCGCAAGCTCGCGGCAGATGGCCAGGCCTAGGCCGGTGCCGCCGAAGCGACGCGTCGTCGAGGCGTCGGCCTGGGCAAAGCGCCCGAACAACAGCGGCAGCCGGTCGGCCGGGATGCCGACGCCGGTGTCGGCGACCGCGACCGTCAACGTCTCCGACGCCCAACGGGCGGTCACCCTGATCTCGCCCTCGTCTGTGAACTTCAGCGCGTTGGAGACCAGGTTGTAGAGGATCTGCCGGAGGCGGGTCGGGTCGCCGCGGTACAGCCCCTGCGAGCCCTTGACGTCGAGCGAGAACTCCAGCCCCTTGGCGTTCGCCTGGGCGGTGAAGGCTTGGTGAGCGCCGCGGACGATCTCCTCGATGTCGAAGTCGATTTCCTCGAGATCGAGCTTGCCGGCCTCGATCTTCGCCAGGTCGAGCACGTCGTTGAGGATGGCCAGAAGCGCCTCGCCTGAGGCGTGCACCACGCCAAGCCGCTCGCGCTGGACTGGGGAGAGGTCGTCCATCGCCATCGCCTGGGTCATGCCGAGCACGCCGTTCAGCGGCGTGCGTATCTCGTGGCTCATAGTGGCGAGGAAGAGGCTCTTCGCCCGATTGGCGGCCTCGGCGTCGTCGCGCGCCTTGGCCAGCGCCAGCTCGGCGCGCTTTTCCTCATCGATGTTGCGTGTGGCGCCGACGACGCTGACGATGCGGCCGCGCTCGTCCTTGATCGCCTCGCAGGCCATCTCCACCCAATAGTGCGGACCGTTCTCCCGCATCATCCGGTGCACAATCCGGTAGGGCGTCCCGGTGGCGGTGTGCTCGTCCCACAGCGCCTTCGTCCGCTCTAGGTCGTGCGGATGGACCCCGTACCAGGCGTCGGCGGCGAACTCCGCATAGGTGGTCGATCCGCCATCGGTCGGCTCGGCGCCGTCGCTGGCCAACTCGCGGTTGCGGTAGTCCATCTCCCAGACGTTGATGTTGGCGAGCTCGGTCGCCAGGCTTAGCCGGCGTTGCGACTTCGCCAGCGCTTCCACGGCCCTGCTGCGCTCCCATTCGTCGGCGACGAAGGCGGCGTGGTCGACAAGGCGCTCGGCCATGTCGGCGTCGTAGGGTCGGGACAGCGGATCGAGGATGGCGAGCGCACCTATCCGGCGTCCGTCGGGAAGCGTGATCGGCGCCGCGGCATAGAAGGCGTTGTCCGACTCGCCAACCGACAACGGGTAGGCGTCGCTCCAGCACTGCTCGCCGAGATCCTCGATCCACAGCACCTCGGACGTCTGCATGGCGAGCTGCGCCAGCGCCGCAGCCCGCGAGGTCGGCCCGGGCTCGTCGAGGCCGACCGCGATGATCCGCATGCCGCGCCGACCGGCGAGCGCGACCTGGGCGCTGGCCGCTCCGGCCATGCGCTGGGCGAGGCGGGCGATGCGTTCGTAGATGGCGCGTCCGGCTTTCGGATCGATCGGGTCGCTCGCGCGCGGCCGACGGCCGGCGTCGGCCGGCGGCTCTTCGTTCGCCATAACCAATTGAAATCCTGTTCCCCCGGAAATTCGGACAGGGTGAACGATCCCGCTTAAAATACCGTCTACGGTCGGGGTTAGGCGCTGAGGCGTTCCGCTGCGGTGAGCGTGTTGGCGAGCAGGCAGGCGACCGTCATTGGGCCTACGCCGCGTGGCACCGGCGTGATGGCGCCGGCTACCTGAACTGCTTCGCGGAAGGCGACATCGCCGACCACCACCATCTTCCCGGCCGCCCGCGCCTTGGGCATGCGCGAGAGGATGCGGTGAATGCCGACGTCGATCACCACGGCGCCCGGCTTGATCCAGTCGCCGCGGATCATCTCCACCTGGCCGACGGCGGCGACCAGGATGTCCGCCTGGCGGGTGACCTGGGGCAGGTCGACCGTCTTCGAGTGACAGATCGTTACAGTGCAGTCGGCGCGCAGCAGCAGCTGCGCGATCGGTTTGCCCACGAGGTTCGAGCGGCCGACGACCACCGCGCGCTTGCCGCGCAGCTCTCCGCCCAGCGCCTCCTCGATCAGAACCATGCAGCCGACCGGCGTGCAGGGGAAGAGCCCGTGCTGGCCGGCCGCGAGGCGGCCGATGTTGATCACGTTCAGCCCATCGACGTCCTTGTCGGGGTGGGTGGCGTCCTGGATCGTCAGCTGATCGATGTGCGCAGGCACGGGGAACTGGACCAGTATCCCGTGGATCGCCGGATCGGCGTTCAGCGCGGCGACCTCGGCCAGCAGCGCCGCCTCGGTGGTTTCGGCCGGCAGCCGGATGGTCACCGAATGCATGCCGATGGCGCGCGACTGCTCGCCCTTGCTTGCCACATAGATCTGGCTGGCCGGGTCCTCACCCACCAGCACCACGGCCAAGCCCGGCGTCACCCCGCGCGTGCGCTTGAGCTCGGCCACGCCCTCGGCGACGCGGGCGACCAGGCGCTCGGCGATCGGGGCGCCCTCGATCCGTTTGGCTTCAGCCATGGCGCCGCCAATGGCGCCGATTCAACGCGAGCCGCAAGGGGCTAGGCGCGGGCTTTCAACCCCTGCCGCTCCAGCCGCCATTTGAACTGGTCGAAGCGGTCCTGGCCGAAGAAGGGCTCGCCGCCAAAGGCGATCATCGGGACGCCGTAGTGGCCGGCCTGGCGCTGATCGATCTGGTTCTGCTCGATGACCTCGTGCAGTCGGAGCGCTTCGGCGTCGACGGCGGCGTCGAGCTCGGCCGCATCCAGTCCGGCGCGCTCGGCGGCGCGGGCGATGTGGTCGCCCTCGTGCCAGTTGTCGACCGCTCCGCTCCAGATCACCTTGCTGGCTTCCTCCAGGTACGGAAGGCCCCGCCCGCGCTCGGCCGCCGCCACGCCGAGCCGCGTCAGGCGGTGGATGTGGGGCTGTCCCTTCGGATAGGTGCGCGTGGCCATATCCATGAAGACGGGGTCGGGGCGCGGCCAGCGGATCGGCACACCGAGGAACTCGGCTTCGCGGCGGATGTCCATCTGCAGGTAGGAATACCAAAGCGGATCGCGGCCATCGAAGAACTCGGGCGTCCGCACGGCAAGCGGATAGACCGGCCGGATATTGCCCTTGACGTCGAAGTCGCGCTCGAGCGCCACGAGCCGATGGGTGATCAGGTAGGAGTAGGGCGAGCGGAAGGACCAGAAGAGGTCGTAGGCGAGCGTCATGGCGGACCTGCAAGCTTGGGCGTTCCGCCCGGCGTGCGCATAGTGTCAGGCGAGCGCTGGAGCGCAAGGAACCGAGCATCATGAGCCGACCTGAGCCGATCCCGCTGATGGGCGCCCCGGGCTCGCCCTATACCCGCAAGATGCTGGGCGTGATGCGCTACCGCCGCATCCCCTACCGGTTCCTGTCCTCGGCGGACGCAGCCAGGGCCGGCATGCCTCAGCCCAAGGTCGCGCTCCTGCCGACCTTCTACTTTCCTGACGCCGAAGGGGCCTTCGAAGCGGTGGTCGACTCCTCGCCGATCATCCGCCGCCTGGAGCGCGAGCACGCCGGGCGGAGCCTCGTCCCCACCGAGCCCGGCCTCGCGTTCCTGAACGACCTGATCGAGGACTATGCCGACGAGTGGCTGACCAAGCCGATGTTTCACTACCGCTGGGCGTATGCGGACGATGTGGCCAAGGCGTCCCAGCAGCTGCCGCTATGGCGGGGCTACTCGATCGCCGACGCGACCCTGGCCGAACGGGCGAAGACGATCGGCGAGCGCCAGATCGGGCGGCTCTACGTCGTCGGCTCCAACCCGGTGACGGCGGCGGTGATCGAGGCGAGCTACAAGCGTTTCCTTGCCGCCTTCGAGGCGCATCTCAGCCGCTTGCCGTTCGTGCTCGGTCAGCGTCCTGCGTCCTGCGACTTCGCCATCTATGGCCAGCTCACCCAGCTGGCGCTGTTCGACCCGACTCCGGCCGCGCTCACCGCCCGGACGGCGCCGAGGGTCTATGCCTGGGCCGGGCTGATGGAGGACCTGTCCGGCTTCGAGCCGCCCGACGACGGGTGGCTTTCGATCGACGCGCTTCCCGAAACGCTGACCGCCCTGCTGGCCGAGATCGGGCGCGTCTACCCGCCTGTTATGCTGGCCAACGCCCGCGCCGTCGCCACCGGCGCCCGCGAGGTTGAGGCCGAGGTGGACGGCCAGCCCTGGCGCCAGCCGCCGTTCGCCTACCAGGCCAAGTGTCTGCAGTGGCTGCGCGGAGCCTACGCCGCCCTGCCGCCGCTCAGCCGGGCGAAGGTCGATCCCATCCTAGAAGCGAGCGGCTGCGCCGCCGTCGTGGCCCTAATCGCCTAGCTCTGCATCTCGACGCCCGGGATGTCGGCGATGTGAGTGACCCACGCGGCGCGCGAGCGGGTCCAGATCTGCCTGACCGGCGTGAAGTGCGCCCGCTGGCGCACCGTCCCGAAGCCCAGGCTGTAGGGCTTGGGCTCGTCGCCCAGCCCGGTCGCGTAGATCGGCGAGCCGCAGCGCGGGCAGAAGGGGTGCTGGCGCTTGGTCCCGCTGTCGGCGGTCTTCACGTAGATCGTGGGGTCTCCGCTGAGCAGGCGAAACGACCCCGGCTCGGCCGCGATGGTCACGCCGAAGGCCCCGCCGGTCAGCGCCTGGCAGTCGGTACTGTTGCACATCCCCGTCCGCGCCGGATCGGCCTCCGCCTCGAAGGCGATGTAACCCCAGTGGCAGTGGCCGTCGATCTTCACCTGAGCGCTCCCCTATTGCCGCGCCATCTCCGCCCGGCCGATCGCATCGCCATCCAG